>WOYI010981297.1_pt1 | contig 14606 bp, 11 predicted proteins | sample 6423411 | NCBI WGS metagenome assembly WOYI01 (sample SAMN13441803, study PRJNA592873) | oil field metagenome | biome: oil field; feature: oil-well bore; material: oil-contaminated soil; isolation source: oil-contaminated soil from oil-well borehole | place: Germany: Wietze | collected 2016-10-18 ...
GCGTGCGGCCATCACGGCACTCCGAAAACACCCACGGACATGTCAGGAGCGCCGTAAATGACTGGAGAAAACGACTGGACGGAAACGATAAGGTACAGGGGTGCGCATCGCGGTCGTGGGGTTGGGGAAGATCGGCCTACCGCTGGCGACGCAGTTTTCAGGCTCGGGGCACCAAGTGATCGGGGTTGACATCGACCCCCGCGTCATCGAGAGCGTGAACGCCGGCGTGGAGCCCTTTCCCGGCGAGGCGGACCTCCAGGCGCGCCTCGCCGAGTCGGTGGCTGGAGGCAGGCTGCGGGCAACGGCTGACTATGGACAAGCCGTGCCCGGAGCGGAAGTTGTGGTCGTTGTCGTTCCCCTTTACGTCGACGAGACGACCTGGGAACCTGTCTGGGCGGGAATCGACGCCGCGACGCGCACGCTTGCAACGCACCTCACCCCCGGCACGCTGGTCTCGTACGAGACGACGCTGCCGGTAGGCACAACCCGAGGACGATGGAAGACTCTCCTCGAGCAGGGATCTGGCCTGACAGAGGGTGAGGGCTTTCACCTCGTCTTCTCACCAGAACGCGTCCTCACCGGCAGAGTCTTCGCGGATCTGCGCAGGTATCCGAAGCTCATCGGCGCCCTTACTGATGAAGGCGCCGCGCTCGCGCGCGAGTTCTACGAGACTGTTCTGCAGTTCGACGAGCGCCCCGACCTCGCCCGCGCAAACGGGGTCTGGGATCTCGGCAGTGCTGAGGCCGCGGAACTGGCAAAGCTCGCCGAAACGACCTACCGTGACGTGAACATCGGCCTAGCGAACCAGTACGCCCTGTTCGCGGAGTCACATGGCATCGACGTGTACGCCGTCATCGATGCCTGCAACTCACAGCCATACAGTCACATCCACCGTCCGGGTGTTGCCGTGGGCGGGCATTGCATTCCCGTGTACCCGCGGCTGTACCTTTCGACCGACCCCGAGGCACAGATCGTGCGGTCCGCGCGCGTTCTCAACGGGTCGATGCCCGACCGCATCGTAGCAAGGGCGGAAGGCGTTTTGGGGGCCTTGGCGGGCTTGCGGACTGTCGTGCTCGGTGCTGCCTATCGAGGTGGGGTGAAGGAAACCGCTTTCTCGGGCGTTTTCCCCCTCGTGGCGGCGCTACGCTCGCGCGGGGCCGACGTGTGCGTACACGACCCACTCTTCGACGACGGCGAATTGCTCCAACTCGGCCTCACTCCGTATTCCCTCGGTGAGGCCGTCGACCTCGTCTTATTGCACACGGACCACGACGACTACCGGAGGCTGACCCCAGAGCAGTTCCCGGGCATCCGGCTTCTCGTCGACGGCCGCAACGCCACCAATCCCGAAGCATGGGCGGGGACGCCCCGGATCGTGGTGGGCAAGGGCTGATCAGGCAGCCGACGACGGGTCCGACTCGTCGGCGGCTCTTCTCCATCCCACCGAACCGGCTCACCGAGGATTGCGTGCGCCGGTTCGGCTTCACTCGCCGAGATTGAGATGCTGACGCCACACGTCGGGATCTGTCAGGCGCGGAAGCGCGGCGCGGTACTGCCTCGACAGACGTGGCCATTCCCGTCGAAGTCGACCGTGCAACTGGATGGTGTCGATCAGCATCCGCCGGAACTGCGCACGATCGCGCGTATAGACGTTCATGCCGGACCCGTCCGCAGCACTGACCAGAACGCTGTCGTGCAGCGGCACGCGCCACCAGTTCGCGTCGCCCTTGCCGAACTCGACCTCCGGCAGAGCAAGGTTGCGCGAATCGGGCTTGCGGAACCAGTGCATCATCAGCACGCGTGCAGTGAACCAGCGTAGACCGATACCCGTCGGACTGTCGAAGGAGTGCCGCTTCAACCGTCTAAAGACGAGCCGGCCGCGGCGTGAGTGCAGTGGTCTGCTCGCCTCACGGTGTACCACTGTCTCGGGGAATGATGCTGCCAGTGCTCTCGCATCAGGCATCGCCGTCGCAAGGTTTTGCCACATGTGGTCTGGTCCCGCCAGAACGTCGCGGATAGCACTGTGGCGCAGAGCCACAGCGTAATACTGCATCATCATCAAGTGCTTCAGGTCAACGCGCCGGCTGTGACGCTGGAGGGCCCCTCCGCGCCTCTCATCCGAATGCAGCAAGGCGGCTACAAGGCGGTTGCGAGCATGGAAGTAGGCTTGCCAGTCAATTGAATCATCCTTGCCCATCCAGGATACGTGCCACACCGCGGCACCGGGCAGGGTCACCGTCGGGAACTCGGCGTCACGAGCACGCAAGCAGAACTCCGCATCGTCCCACTTGATGAATGCGGGCAAGGAGAGCCCGACCGACCTGATGGCCTCCACTGGGATTAGGCACATCCACCAGCCGTTATAGTCAGCATCGAGCCTCAAGTGCAGGATCGGCGACTGCCGAATATTGGCCACGGAGAAGTCGTGAGGCATCTTCTCTTGGAACAGTGTGCGCCACATGAACGGCCTGCGGTCGACCACTTCCGCCCATGCGTGCAGCTTCGGACGGTCGAGCAGATCGAACATGTGCGCGCCGACGATCGTCGGGTTGGAGGCAAAACGGGCGAACACGATCGATCGGCGAATGGACTCGGGCTCGATACGCACGTCGTCATCCAGCAACTGCACAAAACTGCTCTCGGGGCGCCTGAGAGTCTCAAGCATTGCTCGTGAGAAGCCCCCGGATCCACCCAGATTCGGCTGCGTGACGATCTGCAAGGTCTCGCCGAGGCGCTCCGCAAGAGCCGGGTACTCCGGTCGCGCGTCTACGCGTCGATCCCCCTGATCGACGACGAAGATCCGATCGACGAGCTCGAGTACGTCGTGTGCAGCGGCGAGGTGCGCCAGAGTGTTGACACAGTAATCGGGCTTGTTGTAGGTCGTGATGCCGATCGATGCCTTCCCGGTCCGCATCGGTGCATCGTCGGTCGTCCATTCCGCCCCTCGGAAGATCACCGGTTCCACATCAGCGACTATGTCGAACCATATCCACCCCCCATCAGAGTATTGGGTCAACTCCACGGGAAAGACACACTCGGCCGTGCCGTCGACCTCGTGCGTATCGATCCGCTGCTGTCCCCCACCGCCATTCGAGCGGTAAACGAGCACGGTCGCGGGACCTTCGGTACGTACACGGAGTTCGACGTGGCGCACCGGCGTCCAATGTTGCCAGTAGCTGGCGGGGAAGGCGTTGAAGTAGGCGGCGAACGAGACCCGCTGACCGGCGGCGATTCGTGCGCTGTGGCGGTCAAGGATGTTGCCCAGCTGCGCCCTGCTCGAGACTCGGACTGGTTCTTCGTCGATCGTAGACCATGTTTCAGGGTCCAGATATAGAGGGAGCAGATCCGGGTCCCGTTCGAGCGGCAGGACGACCTTCTGCAGTACATAGTTCACGTATAGATCTCCGAGGTTGTGCGGCGCCCCAGGGGATCCAGAGCCGACGATTCGAAGGCGCCGCACAAGTGGGACGAAACAGAAGCCTAACGGGGATGCCTATGGTTTGACTGATCCGACGGGCAGGGGAGCTCTTCTGGGTCCGTTCGGGACGATGTGGGGGCTGAGCCGGCTTCAATGGGTACGTGCGAGCTGGGTACGTGCCAGCGCGAGCGCGAAAGCGGCATCGATTCTGCCTGCACCGTCAGCGCGTCGCCACGCTGCAGCTCCATCGGGCAGCACTGTGGCGGGATGGAAACGCCGTCGTCGCGTGGCCGCGGCGTGATCGAGGTCACGGTCAGGGGCGTGTGGACGCAATGCCAGTGCAAGCAGGCGACGGTCGGCGATGGACAGAGCCCCGGCGGCATCGCCGAACATGCACACATCGCGCGCTGCCGCGCTGAGTGCGAAGCGGTCTTCCGCATCCCATGCCCCCGAATGCGCCGTAATCGCTCCGAATACATGCACTCGCAATAGCTTCGCCGCGATGGCTGCCCGTTCACCAGCACCCAGCGCCCGTAGGTCTCGGTCCCCCACAACGGACGGCACGAACGCCAGTGAATCCGCAACGCTGTTCCCCGCAGTCACCCGATCATCGGCGTCGGTGTGGACAACATACGGTGCTGACCTGTCCCCTTGCGCTATCCGCGCTCCCGAGAACCACAAGCGCAACGAAGGGGCGATGTCTTCACCAGTGCGCAGGCCCTCGCTCGCGCGCGCTCGGTCCCTCAGACGCCGCGAGATCAGTCCTACCGTGCTCGTGCGGTATGCAAGCCGGTCCGCGACAGGATCAAGCAGCGTGCGGTGGCGGGGTCGCACGGGCGGGGTCGGCACGGCGTGCGGCCACACCATGGACGGAATGACGATCTCCGCATCTCGCGCGCGCGCGAGGGCGAGCCAGGCGTCCAATGCACCATCCGCGAGCGTGTCGTCAGAACCGAGCTCGGCGAAGAAAGGAGACTCGACGGCGGCGAGCCCCCGGTTGAATGGTCCGGCGGGGCTACGCACCCCATCATGGTGGCAGAGAAGCGTGATCCGCTCGTCGCCCGCGAACCCAACGCGAGCGAGAGCAGATGTCACCGTCGTGGGATCAATCTCGTGACACACCACCAACAGACGCACCCGGCAGGCTGTCCCTCGCAGGACGGATGCCACGGCCCGCCCGATCGGCCGTTCGGCTGTGTGAACCGGCACGACCACATCAACGTCAGCGGAAGGCACCGTCAGGTTCTCATGCTGTGCTGATAGATCGGTTCGAGCATCGTGATGAGGCGAGCAGGATCGTGGTGCGCGCGAACCCACGGCCGGGAGCCAAGCCGCTCGGCAGTGGCCGCTGGTTCGATGAGCGCTTCGGCGATCTGTGCGACGACCTCCTCTAGGGATCCGCGCAACGTGGGGGGCTGCGTGCCATCCGCGGAGGGCAACCGTTGCCCGAGCGCGGCCAGCGGCGCGCCGATCAGCATCGCCTCGAAGTCGCTTACAGACAGAATCACGTCGGCTTGCCCGATGACGACGTCCGCGCTCGCGAGCAACTCCAGGTACTGCCTGTGCGGCCCGGTCGGCACCAGCCTCACCCCGGTGCGTGCGGCCTCCGGTGCACCTTCGCCCCAGTCGAGGCCGATCAGTTCTGCGCGCGGGAGGGCTCGTCGAAGGGCATCGGCGAGCTCAAGCTGTTCCTGCACACCCTTGTCGGCGGACCAGCGCGGCCCGAATACGATGCGCGGCGTTCCGGTTTCCAAGCCGCGCGGTCGCCAAGGCGGCAGACCGCGGGGGCTCACGGCTTGCGGTAAGTGATTCGCATCGGGTCGAGCAAGAAGTGTCTCCTGCGCCGTGTCGAGGTTCGTATAGAGCACCGCGGCGGCTTCGTCGATGGCACGGCGCAACTGCCCGTGGTACGCCGGGTCGTGCCATTGCGTGCGGATGTCCGTGCCGTGCAATGAAAGGACGTATGGCCGGCGCGGCACTCCACGTTGCCGCAACAGTGGGGCAGAGGTGCCGTAGTGTACATGCACGACATCGCTTTCGGCGACCGCGGAGATACGGCGAGCGAGGTAAGGGAGGTAGCGGAGCCGTCCCAAACCTCCAGCCGGTTGCACCCTGGGTCGAACGCGCTCCGGCGTCATGTGTCTCCAGGGAAGGTCCCTGCGACGCGCCTCTGCAACCAATGTGGCAGCCACGAACGCGCAGTCGTTGAAATGCAGAACGCGCATTGCGCCAGCATATCTCGCGCCATGGGGTGCATGCTCACGTGCCGGCTGCCGCGCCCTGCAGGGTCCCTCCATTTGGATCGGGTCATCTACCATCAAGTGCCGGTATGCCCTCCGCTAAGCTGAACGCGCCGACAGACACGTCCGCCGTATTGCCTGTGCGCAAGACGTCGCACGACCGACCTGAACAGGATCCATCCCATGGCGCAGTCGACCGCGCGCAACCCGCTGCGCGTCGCGTTCGATCTCGCCTCGTGGAGTGGAGCGACAGCGACGGCCGCGGGAATACTCGCCATGGTCGGCGCATCTGACGTCGTTTCCGTGGCACTGATCTACGGATCAGTCACCGTTGTCGGACAGCTCGGTTGGGGCAGTGTGCTGCTCTATCGCGGCAAGTACCGTGTGAGCACGTTCGATGAGTCCACGGGCATCGCTCGAACCATCGTCCTCACCGCTCTGACGTCGGCACTTCTGTCAATTGCGTCCGCGTCTGCGATCGACGCTATCCCGACTGCGCTTGCAATGGCCTCCATCGCGCCGGGGCTGGCAGCCGCGGTAATCGTCCTCGGCCGGGTTGTCTGGCGCTCCCACCGTGATCGCCAGAGCGGCAGCCCCTCCTCTGGCACGGATGTCATCGTCTATGGTGCGGGTGAGGCTGGCGAGCAATTGCTCCGACTGCTGCGCTCCCCCGAAGTGCCCTACCGAGCCGTTGGCCTTGTAGACGACGACCGACTCAAACACAACCTGCGGCTCTCGGGAGTCACCGTTCTCGGCGAAGGGCAGGACCTCGAGCGGATCGTACAAGAGACCGGTGTGGGGATCGTCATCCTCGCCATAGGTCGCCCCGACCGCAGGCTGGTCGCCTCGCTCAGCGAGCGGATGACGCGCGCCGGCGTGTCGCTCAGGGTTCTGCCGCCCGTTGCTCAGATCGTCGGCGGTCAGGTGCGCATGAGCGATGTGCGGGACGTCGAAGTTACCGACATCCTCGGGCGACGGCCGGTCAGCACAGACATCGCCTCCATCGCGGGCTACATCGCTGGTCAGCGCGTGCTAGTCACCGGCGCCGGCGGGTCGATCGGCGCCGAACTGGCACGGCAGGTGCACCAACTCGCCCCGGCTTCTCTGATCCTCCTCGATCGCGATGAGTCATCTCTACACGCTGCGCAGCTTTCCATCTACGGGAACGGACTGCTGGACACACCTGAAACCGTTTTGGCAGACATTCGCGACCCGGAAGCGCTGCGAGCTGTGTTCGCGCAGGTGGAGCCCCAGGTTGTCTTCCACGCCGCAGCACTGAAGCATCTCCCGATGCTGGAGCGATTCCCGGAAGAGGCTTGGAAGACGAATGTCCGAGGCACCCTGAACCTTCTTGAGCTGGCGATGGAGTTCGACGTCGAGCGGTTCATCAACATCTCCACGGACAAGGCCGCCGACCCGACGAGCGTGCTAGGCCGCAGCAAGCTCCTTGCCGAGCGACTCACGGCGTGGGCGGCGCGCGACCGGCGCGCGCCAGGGAACGAGCGGGCCTACGTCTCGGTACGATTCGGCAACGTGCTCGGTTCGCGCGGCTCTATGCTCGACGCGTTCCGCCACCAGATCGCCGCCGGCGGTCCGGTTACGGTCACGCACCCCGACGTAACCCGCTACTTCATGACGATCCCCGAAGCCTGCGAACTCGTCATCCAGGCTGCTGCGATAGGCCGCGGCGGCGAGGTGCTCGTGCTCGATATGGGCAGTCCGGTAAGCATCCTGGACGTCGCGCGCCTGCTCATCTCGCGCAGCGGCCGCGACATCCCCATCGTGTTCACAGGATTGCGGCAGGGCGAGAAGCTCCACGAACACTTGTTCGGTGCGGCGGAGCAGGGCGACAGACCGCTGCATCCATCAATTTCACATGTCACCGCCATTTCACTCGCGCCAGAGAAGTTGCCGAGCGCTTACGCAGAGTGGATGGACAGTGAGCGAAGGGCTGCGCCATGACTCCGCGAATCGCGGTCATCTCCTTCTCGAATCTTCGCAACGATCCGAGAGTACTCAAGCAGTTGCCGCTCCTCGCGGATTACGAGGTGACGACGATCGGGCATGGCGAAGCCCCCGATGGTGTGGCCGGGCACATTCGGATCCCCGATGAGGCGCAGGCGTGGAAGTACCCGCGCGTCGCGGTCGTGGCGCACCGCTACCATTACGCATATGCGCACAACCCGGTGATCTCGTTTGTACGTGCCCAGACTGAGGTTGGCATGTTCGACGCGGTGATCGCGAATGATGTCGACGCAGCCGGAGTCGCCGCCGGATTGAGGCCGCCCATGGGGTTTCACCTCGATCTGCATGAATTCGCACCCGAACAGAACGCCGAGCTCTGGCGGTTCCGAGCGTTTGTCGCCCCCTTCCTGCGCTGGCAATTGCGGAGGTATGCGGGGGACGCGGCATCAACGTCAACGGTCGGCCGCGAGATCGCTCAACGCTACGAACGCGAGTTCGGGCTGCACCCGCGCGTGGTGATGAATGCATCGGCGTATCTGGAGCGCGCACCGCAACGCACGCCGCCGACAATTCGCCTCGTGCACGCGGGCGCGGCACTACCCAACCGCCGCCTCGAGACGATGATTGAGGCGGCGGGCGAGGTCGGACTCGCGGGCGCACCCATTTCCTTCGACGTTTACCTCACAGCGAATCACCCTCCATACGTGAAGGAACTCCAAGCGCAAGCGGCACGCTACCCGAATGTCACGCTGCACTCGGCAATCCCTCACGACGCGCTCATTTCCACCCTCGCAACATACGACGTCGGGGTACACCTCCTTGCGCCGACGAACTACAACAATCTCGTTGCCCTCCCCAATAAGCTCTTCGACTTCGTCCAAGCACGACTGGGGGTGGTGATCGGACCCTCCCCGGAGATGGCGCACATCGTCAGGGATCACGGGTTCGGGACGGTCGCGTCGGGATTCACCAAGGATGACCTGCGGCGCGAACTGCTCAGCCTCACCCCCAGCCGCGTCGATGCTTTCAAGAGTGCCTCCCATCGCGCCGCGCGGATACTCTCCTCCGAGAACCAGACGACGGTGTGGCGCGAACAGTTTGGGCAGCTACTATCCTGACCCTCTGATCCCGGCATCCGCTTTCCCACCGCGAATCTCGGGTCGACCGCGGCAGCGACAGGCGCTTCGCGATGCCTGTGCCGCACGCCCGTAGACTGAGGACAACAAGTCACCTCCACTGACAGGGATCTCTGCGTTGCTCTCCATGCTCAAAACCGTGCGACGACTCCTCTCGGTCATGCCCCCGGGTGCGTACCGGTTTTATGTGATGTTCGTGCTCGTGTCCTGCTCTCTCGCGATCCTCGATGTCGCCGCAATGGGGCTGCTTGCACTAGTTCTGACGCCGTTGCTCAGCGGCGGGGAGATCTCGCTCCCGCTGCTGGGATCTTTCCCGGCGGAAGATGCCGGGTGGTTCGTGCTCGTCGCCTGCGGCCTCATCATCCTCAAAGCGGTCCTCGCGATTGTCCAGCAATGGCACGTCACACGTCGATTCGCGCGTTACGAGCTCGAGGTGGGGGACGAACTGCTCGCCGCCTACACTGAAATCAACTGGGATGGCCGGACGGGCCTGTCGACATCGGATGTAACCCGGCTAGCCGACTCGGGCATCGCGAACACCGTGATGGGATTCCTGTTGCCGCTTGCGAGCGTTCCTGGAAACCTTCTCTCTTTCCTCGCCGTCGCCGCGGTGCTGTTCATCTCTGAGCCTGCTGGCGCACTTGCCGTCACCGTCTATCTCGTCCTCGTGGCGGGCCTGATGCTGCTCGTCGTGGCGCGGAAGTCGTTGCAGGCCGGACGCGTCAACCGCCACTATGCCTACGGGGCCGCTGCCGTTGTCACCGAGATCGTTCACGCGGTGAAAGAACTCACGCTCCGCGGCACCCTGCTCGACGCAAACGCACACGTGCGAGAACTGCGGTCACACGCTGTCCGAGCGCGTGCGAACATCTCATTCCTGTCCGTCGTACCGAAGAACGTCATCGAGGCGGCCCTCGTGGGAGGCCTATTGATCGTCGGCGCCGTCGCACTGGCGTTTGGCGGCGCAAACCAGGCTGTGGTGGCGGTCGCCCTGTTCACGGCGACCGGGTTCCGAATGACTCCCGCTTTAGCCACAGTGCAAACGAGCCTCACGTCGGCATCCGCGAATCAAGTTTATGCCCGAAACGTCATCGACGACATGGCCGCGTTCGCCGTTGCGGGCTCGCACCACCCTCCCGGCGAGGACGTCGAACTGCCCGCTCGCCCGCAGATGCTGCGCCTCATCGACGTCAGCTACAGGTACCCAGATGCGGGACAAGATGCGCTGAAGTCCATCTCGCTCGACCTTCCGATCGGCAGTAGCCTCGGCGTGGTGGGGCCGACTGGCGCCGGGAAGTCGACGCTGATCGACGTGCTCTTGGGGCTGCACCGCCCCGCATCGGGACGCGTCGAGATAGACGGCGTCTCGATCAATGGAGCGCGGCACGCCTACCGTCGGCTTATCGGCTACGTCCCGCAAGAGGTCTCATTCATCACGGGAACACTTGCACAGAATGTCGCCCTCACATGGGGAGACGAATTCGATGAAGAGCGCGTCGAGACGGCCTTGCGTAGAGCGTCACTCGGAGAACTGCTCGACTCTCTGCCACACGGCATCCATGCACGAGTCGGTGAACGAGGAGAGAATCTCTCGGGCGGCCAGAGGCAGCGATTGGGCATCGCACGAGCACTCTATTCTGAACCCGTCATACTGGTATTGGACGAGGCGACGAGTGCCTTGGACGTGCGCACAGAAGATGAAGTGACGCAGGCGATCGCCGCACTCAAGGGCGACGTGAGCGTAATCGCGATCGCGCATCGGCTTTCCGCCATCCGAGAAATGGATAAGATCTGCTACATCGATGCTGGCCGGATAGTCGGAATGGGGACATTCGGTGAACTCAGAGAACTCATCTCGGACTTCGATAATCAGGTGCGCTTGTCGGGTCTAGATTGGCAGCAGGATGGCCACCTCGCCGGCCAAGGCGGGTCGTTGTGAGGCTCGTAAGCGTCGTGGGCGCGCGCCCCCAGTTCATCAAACTGGCACCGATCGCGAAAGCGGCCAGGGCAGCATCAATCGAGCATGTCATCGTGCACACCGGGCAGCACTACGATCCGATGCTGTCAGACGTCTTCTTTAGCGATCTTGGGATTCCATCGCCCGATGTCTACCTGGGGATAGGAAGTGGTTCGCACGGTGCGCAGACCGGCGCAATGCTGCCCGCGATCGAGGATGTCCTCAAAGCCCAGAAACCCGACTGGGTCCTGGTCTACGGCGACACCAATTCAACGATCGCAGCAGCGCTAAGCGCTGTGAAGGTGCACCTCCGGGTCGCCCACCTAGAAGCGGGGTTGCGCAGTTTCAACCGCCGCATGCCAGAAGAACACAACCGGGTCCTCACCGACCATGCTGCGGACCTCTTGCTCGCTCCGACGCAGGCGGCAGTGGACCATCTCACCGCCGAGGGGCTGGCCCCCCGCACCGTGCTCGTAGGCGATGTCATGACGGACGTGCTACTCGAGGTACGCGACCGCGTCGCCGGCCTGCCATCGCCACTGGTACGCGAGCTCGGAGTCGCGCCGCACCAGCATTACATCGCGACGATACATCGCGCTGAGAACACGGACGATCCGCTACGACTCGCAGAGCTCGTGGACGCTCTCTCTCAGCTAGACAGACCGGTCGTCCTACTTGCGCATCCACGCCTGACCGCGGCAGCGGCTCTTCATAGGATCTCCCTCACGCGCGGGACACTCCTCGCGCACGCCCCTCTGGCATACCCCGACCTCGTGGCGGCTGCGCTCGGGAGCGGCGGGGTAATAACTGACTCCGGGGGTCTTCAGAAAGAGGCCTTCCTGTTGCGCGTGCCGTGCACGACCCTCCGTAGCGAAACAGAGTGGGTGGAGACGGTCGAGCTGGGCTGGAACGTGCTTGCCCCCACTGGTCGTGAGATCGCCGCGGCCGTGGAACGCGCTGAGCCGAAGCCGACGGATGCCGTTCCCTACGGTGACGGGAGCGCCGCGGACCGCGTCATCCAGGAGCTGATCCGCAGCACGCCAGAACGACCCTGACCGCTCACAACGAGATGGCGACTCCCTCCCGTGCGGAGGTGAGCGCCGCCTCCACCACGCGCAACGTGCTGAGGCCCTCCTCCATGGTCACCGTGGCGCCAGTCACGCCGCGCACGGCGTCACGAAAGGCTTCCAACTCCACCCGCAAAGGCTCTCGCTTGGGGATGGCGTATCGGACGATGTCACCCTCGGAGACGCCCCGGAACGCAGTGACCGACTCCCACTCCAACGGGATCGTGCCGTTCGCGTAGAAGGTTAAATCACCAGTGGCGGTGTCGGCCACGAATGCGCCTCGTTCCCCCGTCACGACGGTCACCCGCTCCTTCATCGGGCTCATCCAGTTCACCAGGTGGTTCACGATGATTCCGGATGTCAGTCGCCCCGTTATTGCGATCATGTCCTCATGCTCGCGACCGCTCTTGAAGGTTGTCTGCGCGAAAACGCGCGCGTACCTACTCTGCGCAACCCACGCGGTCAGATCGACATCATGCGATGCGAGGTCCTTTGCTACACCGACGTCGGCGATCCGAGACGGAAATGGCCCTTGGCGTCGCGTCTGAATCTGATAGACAGGGCCTAGCTCACCCGCTTCGAGCCGACGTCGCAATTCCTGCAGAGCGGGATTGAATCGCTCGATGTGACCCACTGCCCCGACGAGACCCGCCGTTGCGAATGCGTCGACGATGCGCTCTCCAGCCTCAAGGCTGTCAGCGATCGGCTTCTCGACAAGGGTGTGCACGCCCGCAGCCGCCAGCCTAAGCGCGGCGTTCTCATGGTAGCGGGTGGGCACAGCGACGACTGCGATGTCGATGCCTGTCGCGATGAGCTCATCGATACCGGGAAGCACGGCAAGCCGACCCGCAACGGCGTGCGGGTCGCCGCCGGAGTCTGCGATGGCTACCAGCTCGACGCCGTCGAGCTCGCGAAGCACCCGAGCGTGGTGGCGGCCCATCATACCTACGCCGAGCAGGCCCGCGCGCAATACCGTCATCAGGAACCGGCTCCCGCGATCGCATTCACGGCGGCAACGATCCGCTCGAGGTCATTCTCCGATAGCGAGGGATGAACGGGGAGAGACAGCACCTCGCGGGCCGCCCTCTCAGTCTCTGGCAGGTGAACACCTCGCGCGAAGCCCGCGAGGGATGGAAGGCGGTGATTCGGGATGGGGTAGTACACGCCGCTCCCCACACCGTGTTCCTGCCTCAGCGCCGCAGCGAACCCGTCACGATCCTCGGGAACACGAATCGTGTATTGGTGGTACACATGCACCGCGCCGACAGCAACCGGCGGAGTCACGACCCCCCGGAGGTGTGCGTCGAGGAAGGCCGCATTGCTCCGGCGTGTCGCGGTCCACGCGTCCACTTTGGTCAGTTGCACGCGCCCGATCGCGGCGTGGATATCGGTCATCCGCGCGTTGAAACCCACGATCTCGTTCTCGTACTGGCGTGCCATGCCTTGATTGCGCAGCAGGCGCGCAGTGTGCGCAAGCGCCTCGTCACCCGTCGTGATCATGCCGCCTTCACCACTCGTCATGTTCTTGGTCGGATAAAGTGAAAACGCACCGAACGCACCGAACGTTCCGACCGGCCGATCATCGAGCTTTGCGCCGTGGGCCTGCGCCGCGTCCTCGTAGAGCGCAATGCCGCGTCGCCCAGCGATCTCCTGAAGCTCCCGCAGGCGTGCAGGGTGCCCGTAGAGATGCACGAGCAGGATCCCCTTCGTGCGCGGCGTCACAGCAGCCTCCACGGCTGCCGGGTCGAGCGTGAATGTCTCCCCCTCGATGTCGGCGAAGACCGGCGTAGCGCCGGCGAGTGCGACTGAGTTTCCGGTGGCGGCGAAGGTGAACGACGGCACGATCACCTCGTCGCCCGGCGCGACCCCGGACGCCACGAGTCCGAGATGCAGTCCCGCAGTGCCTGAGTTCACGGCGACCACGGGCCTGCTCTGTACAAAGTGCGAGGAGAACTCGCGTTCGAACTCAGCCACCTCCGGTCCTTGCGCGATCATCCCGCTGCGTAGGACTCGGTCGACTGCCTCACGCTCATCGGCACCGATGATGGGCTTGGCTGCGGGGATAAAGCCACTCAACGCTCTGCCTCCTCCGCGCCCGCGTCCAATGCGTTGTCGTCAAGCTCAAGGGTGAGTGCGTCACCCTCCTGTACGTAGCGCTCGCCGGTGACTGGGCATTTCCACCGCGCCGGCTTGGTCTCCTCCAGCCGCACACCTGCCTTACCGACCCAGCCAATACGACGAGCTGGAACTCCAGCGACCAGCGCATGAGCCGGCACATCGCTGACTACCACCGCCCCCGCGGCAACCGTCGCCCATTCGCCAATCGTAACCGGCGCTACACAAGTTGCGTGCGCGCCGATCGACGCACCACGCGCAACGGTGACACCAACCGGGTCCCAATCGCTGGCTTGCTTGAGCGAACCGTCCGGATTGACAGCGCGCGGATAGGTGTCATTGGTGAGCACCGCCGCCGGACCGATGAAGACACCGTCCGCGAGTCGGGCCGGCTCATATATGAGCGCGTGATTCTGCACCTTGCAGTTATCCCCGATCACGACGCCGGCGCCGACGTACGCGCCACGACCGACGACGCACAGCTCGCCGATGACCGCGAATTCCCGCACTTGTGCGAAATGCCAGATCCACGTTCCCGGCCCGATGGACGCAGATGGCGAAACGTCGGCGGACTCCGCAAAGCTCGCGTCCGAAGGTACCCTCATGATATAAGAACTCCCCGCACCCGCCCGGCGGTCGGGTGCGATGTCCATCCTAGTGTCGCGTTTCTGAAGTTGGTTGGCGGTTCGCCTTCTTGAGGATTTCGTC
>WOYI010583112.1_pt1 | contig 14597 bp, 10 predicted proteins | sample 6423411 | NCBI WGS metagenome assembly WOYI01 (sample SAMN13441803, study PRJNA592873) | oil field metagenome | biome: oil field; feature: oil-well bore; material: oil-contaminated soil; isolation source: oil-contaminated soil from oil-well borehole | place: Germany: Wietze | collected 2016-10-18 ...
TTCATACTTACCTGCCCGCCAATAATTTTTCCCAGTTCTGAAATGGCAACACGTTCCTGTTCCATGGTGTCGCGGGAGCGGATGGTAACGGTGTTGTCCTCCGGGGTTTGGTGATCGACCGTTACACAGAACGGAGTGCCGATTGCATCCTGGCGGCGGTAACGTTTCCCGATCGAGTCTTTTTCGTCGTACTGGCAGTTGAAATCGAATTTCAGCTCGTCGATAATTTCGCGTGCTTTTTCAGGCAACCCATCTTTTTTTACCAGCGGCAGAACCGCCAGTTTTACCGGGGCCAGCATCGGTGGTATTTTTAGTACCACGCGCGAATCTTTTTCGAGTTGCTCTTCGCAATACGAAGCCGAAATTACCTGTAGGAACATGCGGTCCACACCGATCGAGGTTTCCACCACAAAAGGTACGTACGATTCGTTTAATTCAGGGTCGAAATAACGGATTTTCTTGCCCGAGTATTTTTCGTGTTGAGATAAGTCGAAATCGGTGCGCGAGTGGATGCCTTCCACTTCTTTAAACCCAAACGGGAATTTGTATTCAACATCAACGGCAGCATTGGCATAATGTGCCAGTTTTTCGTGCTCGTGGAAACGGTAGTTGTCGTCGCCAAAGCCAAGGGCACGGTGCCATTTCATCCGCGTGGTTTTCCATTTTTCGAACCAGTCGAGCTCGGTGCCCGGTTTTACAAAGAACTGCATTTCCATCTGTTCGAATTCGCGCATGCGGAAAATAAACTGACGCGCTACGATCTCATTTCGGAAAGCCTTCCCGATCTGTGCAATCCCAAATGGGATTTTCATACGACCGGTTTTCTGAACATTCAGATAGTTCACAAAAATTCCCTGTGCGGTTTCCGGGCGAAGGTATATTTTCAAAGCGCCGTCGGCAGTGGAACCCATTTCGGTGGCAAACATCAGGTTAAACTGGCGCACATCGGTCCAGTTGCGGGTTCCCGAGATCGGGCAGGCAATTTCTTCATCCACAATAATCTGGCGCAGTTCATCCAGGTCGCCGTTGTTCAAAGCTAAGGCAAAACGATTGTGCAGGGCATCCCATTTAGCCTGGTTATCGAGTACGCGTTGGTTGGTATTTCGGAATTGTGCTTCGTCGAAAGCATCGCCAAAACGTTTGGCCGCCTTTTCCACTTCTTTATTGATTTTATCCTCGATTTTGGCCAGTTGTTCTTCGATCAGCACATCGGCGCGGTAGCGTTTTTTCGAATCTTTGTTATCAATCAGCGGGTCGCTAAATGCGTCAACGTGCCCTGAAGCTTTCCAAATGGTGGGGTGCATAAAAATGGCAGAATCGATTCCTACCACGTTTTCGTGCAGAAGCACCATGCTGTCCCACCAGTATTTTTTGATGTTATTTTTTAATTCAACTCCATATTGCCCATAGTCGTAAACTGCCCCCAGCCCATCGTAAATTTCGCTCGATTGAAATACATAACCATATTCTTTGCAGTGTGCAACCAGTTTTTTGAAAATATCTTCCTGTGCCATATTCTATTAGTATTCTGAATTGAAGCACAAATGTAAACGAAAATTTTTATTTAGCTAAGCGCGATGGGCAATGAGCCTTAAGCTTTCAGAAATGATAAAACGATGAGCGTCTGCAACGTGACATAGGATCATGCCGGTGTTTAGAAGTTATTGGAAATTAAATGTTTAGGATTGGTTATTGGATATTCACTCCTTTAGGCATTGCAGCGTTCACGCATTTAAGCACTCCAACCTTCTGTCCATCAGTCCTTCATTTCGTGTTGTTATTCCACCTCTTCGAAGTCGACGTATTCGCCTTTGCTTCCTTCGTGATTTCGTTGGGCGGGATTTTTTTCGATGGTAACCTCTCCTTCAGGGCGACGGGGTTTTTGCGGACCCCGCTGCTGGTCCTGCATTTTTTTCTGCATATTCTTTATTCCTTTGTCAACCAGTAAGGGTAACAGATAACGCGAAATGAGCCGAATTCCGAAGTAAATTATGGCAATTATAACAAGGGTCCGCAGAAAATTGAAAATATATAACGTGATAAATGCATTCATAACGCAATCGATTAATGGGTGGAAAATAAGAAATTCACACCAAAACACAAATTTAGATATTTTGCCGACGATGGCTTAATTAAAGCTGTAATATTATTGGTTGATAAGTAGAACTGCGATCTGTTTGTTGTATAACTTGCGCCCACCCCGGGAAGTATTTTTTTAAAATCGAACAAACTGACACTGGCAGCCAGGTTGAATTTTTCACCAAGCGCCGTGTGAAAAAATCCGCTTATAAAATTTCGTGTATTTCCTTTAAAATAGGTGAGTTGTCCCGATAAACCGGCTTCCTTTTCCTGCGATATTGAGTAGGTGAACTTTATATTGATATTTGTGGGAATAGCTTCGACAACCTGGCTGGCGCCTGGCTGTGCGATGATGGTATAGGGTATTGAATCGATCAATTCCTGAAGTGCAATCTTTGGTTCCTTGTAAACCTCACCATCCGGATTGGTCGACTGATACAGTTCATCAAGGTTGTAACGAAGCGGATTGGCATAAGTAACATCGTAATTTGTATGTCGGAATTGTAAAAATCCAAGATCGGTAATGGCCGCCGACAGGGTTGTTTTATTGATCTGATAGTTGATGCCGAGATCAATTCCTGCTCCAGGATTACGGAAGTTGAAAAAATAGTTGGAAATATCGGGGTTGGGCCGGATACTGGTGGCGTCGAGTTCGGAATTGTACGAGACATCCAGCGATCCGGCAACACGGTAATCGCCCGATGGGACCAACAATAGCTGCCCGTTGGCAACATCGGTTTGCACGCTTATATTCATCTCTTTCATATCGTAATCAAACCTGCCAAATAGAAATTTTGGGCGGACTCCTACCTGGAAACCTTCCCAAATCTGTTTCGACCATCCAAAAGCCAGTTCGCGGTAGTGGAAGGCACGAATATTCATCGGGCCATAAACTTCGGTTTTGCCATAATACGGTTCGAGTCCGTTGTCAATAAATTTCAGAAACTCATGATCGAAAGTACTTTCTGTAAATATCCGGTTCGAAACCGAAAAGGTAAAATTCTGATCTTCAAGTTTCAGGCTCAAATAAACGAAGGGGACAGTAACGGTTCCCATTTCGTAACCCGGTTCTCCAAGTTCGCGGTAAAAGCGATCAAAGCTATACGAAAAATTTTGGAAGAAAATATAATTGAGTGAGAAGTTGGCTTTCCAGTCCATCCAGGCTCCCGAGATTATGGGAAGGCCCACCACGAGTTTATCGGTTTCGTTTTGGTTGGCAGGATTGGCAAAAGACGACTGACTAACGCCGGAAATGAATTGCAGCGGATTCCCGTCTTGCGAAAAAGCCTGGGCATGCGCCCCGGTAATCGTCAGCAAGAGAAAAAATAAGCGTTTTATCCAGCCCTTCATTCTTTTAAGTTCTGAACGCAAAATTATGGTTTATATTGAAATAGGGGGTTCGATGTATAAAAAAGGCGGGACCACCGCCTTTCTGCTTCTTATATATTTATCTTTTATGGACGTCTCCCCCGCTTGATTCATCAATATCCCGAACCTGAGGATTTCCATAATATGTAATGTCTGCACCGCTGCTGGCACCTGCCTCCAGTTCCTCTGATACGTTGAAGCTAATGTCGGAGCCGCTGCTGGCCGAAACCTTTAACGTTTCACCTTCCAGGGTATTTTCCGATTTAACGTCAGAACCTGAGGAAGCGTCCAGTTCAACCAGTTCTTATTTTTCATATAAATATGAAGAGCGCCGTCTTTCACCTCAGTTTTAATGTCGTCGATAATGTCATTGGCGGCAACTACTTTAACTTCTTCTGTGTTTCCCATGGTAATGTAAAGATCAATTCCGGCAGAAACGTCGATGGCATTAAACCCGCTTACCTTGCGTGTTTGCGTTTCGTCGTTGCCGGCCAGCGCCAAACCCACACTCCAAACAGCCAGTAACAGAACGAGTAGACTAGTTTTTAATGTTATCGAACTTTTTCGACCCTCCCGGTTGCTTATGGTTTAAAAGGGGGCTGGCACACAACGAAAAACAGAAGGGCGCTTTTGCATAACTTGCTGAGCATCAAAGTCGCAAAACCGTGTAAGAAAGAAACAAAAAGACCGTTTTTAATATTAATTAACGTAATGATTGGTTATTTTGATTGACAGATATCAGGGAAGAATGCTACTTTTGACAGTTCAAAACTGGATTGTTAGATAAAACCGTTCAGAAAGGAGAAAGAAAAATGAAGAAGAAAATTTGGTTAGGAATATTATTGGTTGCGGTAATCAGCGTAACGCTGGTGAGTTACACACGCGATCAGAAAAACTTTGAAATAGCGAAGAACCTGGATATTTACCATACGCTATTCCGGGAATTGAATATGTTTTATGTCGACGAGATCGATCCGAACAAGCTGGTGAAAACGAGTATCGATGATATGCTGCAATCGCTCGATCCGTACACGAATTACATTTCGGAAGACCAGATCGAGGATTTTCGTTTTATGACCACCGGCGAATATGCCGGAATAGGGGCGCTGATTAGCAAACACGACGACGACATTATTATTGCAGAGCCTTACGAAGGATTTCCGGCTCAAAAATCAGGACTGAAAGCCGGCGACATTCTTTTGGAAGTGGAAGGCAAAGATACCAGGGAAATGACGACCGAAGACGTAAGTAATCTTTTAAAAGGACCGGCTAACAAACCGGTTTCGATAAAAGCACAACGCCCGGGCAACAAGAAGCCGTTTACGGTGGATGTTGTTCGCGAGAAAATCTCGATCGACGCAGTGCCGTATTACGGAATGCTGGACAAACAGACGGCTTATATCCGTTTAAGCCAGTTTACGGCCAATTGCAGCCAGGAAGTAAAAAATGCTTTTCTCGATCTGAAAAAGAATAATCCGGATGCACTCGTGCTCGACCTTCGTGGAAACCCGGGCGGTTTGCTGATGGAAGCGGTTGAGATTGTTAACTTTTTTGTGCCCAAAGGCGAAGAAGTCGTAAGTACCCGGGGAAAAGTAAAACAGTGGGATAAAGTTTATTATGCTACTTCGGAACCCATTGACACGACCATTAAAATAGCAGTTTTGGTAAATCGTGGTTCAGCTTCGGCATCTGAGATTGTAACCGGCGCCATCCAGGATCTCGACCGCGGAATTGTGGTAGGATCACGTACTTTTGGAAAAGGGCTGGTTCAAACTACACGCGACCTCAGTTACAGCACCAAGCTGAAAGTAACTACCGCCAAATATTATATCCCAAGCGGGCGCTGTATTCAGGCGCTAGATTATTCGCACCGCAACGAAGACGGCAGCGTTGGAAATGTTCCGGATTCATTGATTTCGGAATTTACTACCAAACACGGACGAAAAGTGTATGATGGTGGTGGAATTGTCCCGGACATGAAAATCGATTCGGATGAGTTAAGTACACTGGCCATCGAATTGGTAACTCAATTTAAGGTTTTTGACTTTGCGACCCTCTATTCGAATAAAAACACTTCGATCCCGCAGCCTGAAGATTTCTCGATCAACGACGATATCTATAATCAATTTAAAGAGTTTGTAAAAGCAAGTGAATTTAAATACGATTCAGAATCGCTCGACGAATTTAATGCACTAATGGAAACAGCCCAAAAAGAGAAATATTACAAAATTGCAGAAGACGAATTTCGTGCCTTGAAAGCCAAACTCGAACCGAATCTTGATAAGGACCTGGCAGGATTCCGAGATGAGATAAGTGAGCTGCTTGAAGATGAAATCGTTTCAAGATACTACTACCAAAAAGGTGCAATTCGTGCGGCTATTAAAGACGACAAAGGAATTCAGAAAGCGATTGATGCCCTGCATTCGGAAACTGCGTTTGCAGCTTATTTTAAACCGGGAACGGTAATCAACATGAATTAACAGAAATACCTGAATATGGAAGGAGGCAATTAGTCTCCTTTTTTTATGGTTTTACTCAACATATTTCGTGGCTCTATGTTAGGTTTTATAAACTGACCTATCATATCACAACAATTTTTTGTAATTTATGGGTAAATCCGGGGTTTCAGTCAGGTTGTACAGAAATCCAGGATTTTAGCTTGGTTTTTTAATCTGAAAAAAGAATTCTATGAAACATTTTAAACGATTTATTCTCCCGGTACTGTTACTTCTTTTTTCTGTTTTTCTGAAGTATTTTCTTGAGAAATATAATTTGGTGAGAGAGGAGTCGTACCCGATTTTTGATATACTTGGATCGATACTGTTGATATCTGGCGTTACCTGGATCCTGATATCATCTTTAAGAACCTTAAAGCGGGTCCTGATCTATAAGTTCGATACATCAGTGGAGGATAACCTGCGGTCCAGAAAATTCCAAACACAGTTTAATATTCTGGAAAGCGTTTTTATTGTTGTTATCATAGTAATTGCGATTGGAGCTGTCCTTATGCTCTTTGATGATGTCAGGAAACTGGGGATCAGCTTGTTTGCCTCGGCAGGTGTTGCCGGTTTAATCGTTGGTTTAGCGGCGCAAAAATTTATAGGAGCAGTAATTGCGGGTTTGCAGATTGCAATCACACAACCTATTCGTCTGGATGATGTTGTGATTATTGAAGGAGAGTGGGGAAGAATAGAAGAAATAACACTGACCTATGTTGTGGTGAAGATCTGGGATCTTCGGCGCCTGATAGTCCCAACCTCCTATTTTTTTGAAAAACCTTTTCAGAACTGGACCCGCACTTCGGCCGATATACTGGGTACGGTTTTTATTTACACCGATTACCATGTTTCGTTTGAAGCGCTGCGGGAAGAATTAACACGCTTACTCAATTCAACACCTTTGTGGAACAAGAAAGTAAACGTATTGCAGGTTACCGACGCCAAACAAAACGGAGTGGAAGTGCGGGCGCTTATGAGTGCCAAAGATGCATCGACGGCATGGGATTTACGTGTTTATATCCGTGAAAAACTTATTGAATTTATACAGAAAAATTACCCCGAAAGTTTACCCAAAACACGTATTTTGGTGCAGGGCGACGGTCAAAAAACCGAAGTTGCCACCGAAGAAATATCAAAAGGAGGAAAATGAAACGAGTCCCGGTTTATCGGGATGAGTTACCTAAAAAACGTAGAAAATAAACGAATGAAAATCTATTTTGCCGGTTCAATCCGTGGAGGGCGCGAAGATGCTGAGTTGTATATGCAGATTATTAAGTACCTGAAAACTTTTGGCGAGGTGCTGACCGAGCACATTGGAAGTCCGTCGCTTACCTGTGCCGGCGATGACGGCCTCAATGACCGGTTTATTCACGACCGCGATTTGGAATGGCTGAAGTTATCTGATATTTTGATCGCCGAAGTAACAAGCGTTTCGATGGGAGTTGGGTACGAGATTGGGCGTGCGGTAGAATCAGGCAAACCGGTACTTTGTCTTTTTCGTTCATCTTTCGGGAAAAACTTATCTGCAATGATAGCCGGATCCCCTGATTTGAAGCTGGTGAATTACCATAATCTAAATGATGCCAAAAAAGCCATTGATGAGTTTATAAAGGCTCAGGAATTTTAGCAGTCGGTGGTGCAATTGGCTTCCACCTGTTCTTTTTCAATCTGAAAAGTAGTGTGACCAATTCCAAAACGATGTTCAATATCTTCCTGCAAATGCGACAGAAATGCATCGCTGTTTCCATCAGGCATTATCAAATGTGCAGTCAGTGCAACGCGGGTGGTACTCATCGCCCAAATGTGCAGATCATGAACATTCTCCACTCCTTTTTGTGTTTCCAGGAACGCACGCACTTCTTCGATTTTAATGTGCCCGGGCACAGCATCAAGCGCCAGCCTCAGCGAGTCAGTGAATAAATTCCAGGTTCCCCACAACACCACTCCGATAATGAGAAAACTGGTCAATGAATCGATCCAAAGTAATCCCGTAAAATAGATCAGTAACCCAGCAATCACAACGCCAAGCGAAACTCCGGCATCTGCTGCCATGTGCAGAAACGCTCCCTTGATATTCAGGTCGTCTTTTTGCCCTTTCATAAAAAGCAGGGCAGTCACAGTGTTAATAACTACTCCAATTCCTGCAACAATCATCACTTGTGTGCCTGCAACCGGCTGCGGGTTTTTGATCTTAATAACAGCATCCCAGGCGATGAACCCAACTGCCACAAACAACAGCAGCGCATTTAATATTGAAACCAAAATGGTGGTTTTGCGCAGCCCGTAGGTGTATTTCCCGGCTGGTCGAATAGTAGCCATCCAGGCCGCAGTCCAGGCAAACACCAGGCTAAGCACATCGCTGGCGTTGTGTCCCGCGTCGGCAAGCAGAGCCGAAGAATTGGCAAGAATTCCGTAAACGACTTCCAGGGCGACAAACAACACGTTCAATCCGATCCCAATCGCAAAAGCCCTGTTATATGGGTTGGAGGAATGGTGATGATGATGTTCGTGCGAATGTTCCATATTCAATCTTTATCCAAAACTGTCCTTTTAAAATCTGTTATCAGAACAAATTCAATCCCTGAAAGTTTGGTCATGAAAAGTGCACATATTATAAATTCTTTTCCTGAAATATCTTAACGTCGATGTTAGGAAACTAATTGTGATTGTTTTGGATAAAGTAATTTTAATAACCCGGGAAGAATAATCAGTAACAAAGGCAAGGCAATTATTAAGCCCCCGATTACTGCAATAGCCAGTGGCTGGTGCATTTTTGCTCCCGAACCAATGCCCAGCGCCAGGGGCAGAAGTGCAATAATAGCGCCTGTGGCAGTCATCAGTTTTGGCCGTAAACGGTGTGAAATGGCAAAACCAAGAGCATTATCCACGTTCGATTTTTTAAGCTCGAACAAAAATTGCTGAATTGTAAATATGGCGTTCTCACCAATAATCCCGATTATCATGATTAACCCGGTGTAACTGCCCACGTTCAGCGGTGTGCCGGTAAAATACAATGCCAGTAAACTTCCTGAAATCCCAAGAAGGCTCAGGAATAATACGGTCAATGAAATTTTCAGGCTTTTGAACATGAATAGTACAACAGTGAATACGAGCAAGGCCCCGAAAATCAGGATTTTTAACAGTTCAGCAAATGACTTTTGCTGTTGTGCATACGAACCGGCATAAACAACCTGATAACTCGGTGGAAGACTGATCGATTGAATCTTTTTCTGAATTTCTTTCATTCCGGTGCCCAAATCCGTCCCACTCAGCCGGGCAGTAATCATCCCCATGGTTTGCAGGTTTTCGCGTTCGATCTCCGCAACCCCGCTTTTAACCGAGAAGTCGGCAAAAAAGTGGAGAGGAAGATAATCGCCAGCAGGGGTGCAGATTTTGGTTTCCTTGAGTTTTTCAAGCGGAGTATGGTTGTTCTCCGGAAAGATCATCCGGATATCCGTCAGCTGTTCCTTTTCAGGAATGGTCCCGATTACCCGGCCTTCCAAATAGGTTTGAACCTGTGATTGAATGTCTTCCGCGCTCATTCCAAATTGCTTGATCTTGTCTTCTTTTGGTAATACATTCAACATAGGGCCGGCAATCAGTATTCCGTTGTAAACGTCTTCAACGCCATCAACTGTTTCCAGGCTGTCGGCTATTTGCCGCGAAAGTTCCTGTATTTTTTCATGATTGTCGCCAAACACTTTTACTTCGATCGGTGTTCCGCTTTCCATCAGGTCTCCCAACATATCAGAAATAACCTGCAAAAATTCGGTTTCAAGAAATGGCATGGCAGCTTCCACGCGTTTTCTTATCACATCTGCCACTTCTACGGTGCTTTTATCTCTTTTTTTATTCAGAATAATCAGGTAATCACCATCATTGGGTTCTGTAATAAAAAATCCCATCTGTGTACCGGTACGGCGCGAATAGGTTTTCACTTCGGGGACTGTTTCCAGGATTTGGTCAATTTGGGCAAGTAAACGGTCGGTTTCTTCCAAAGAAGTTCCCGGCGGTGTTTTGTAGTCGAGCACAATCGAACCTTCATCCATTTCAGGGAGGAAGCCGGTTTCAAGTTTTGGGATTACCCAAATAATTGAAAGGATCAACCCGGCGACGATTGCCACACTGATGTATGGACGGCGCACAAAGAACGAAACCCACGGTTTTTGTTTTGTTTCGATGGCTTTGTGTTTTCCTAATTCCTTGTTGTTTGATAACAAAAGATAGATAACGGGCAGCCCGAGCCAGGTAACCACAAACGAACTCAGTAAAGTGATGATCATGGTTTGCGTGAGGATTTTGAAATACGAACCTGCAATTCCGGTCATCAATTCAAACGGAATCAGGATCACAATGGTACTCAGCGAAGAACTGACCATGGCCGGGAACAGGAAATGAATGGCTTTTCCAACCAGTTCGCGCGGTTTTCGTTCCGGATGCTCCTCATGCGTGCGGTGAATCTGTTCAACCACGATTATTGCATCGTCTATGATCAAACCAATGGCAGCGGCAATTGCGCCTATCGTCATAATATTGAAATCATACCCGATAAACCGGAGGATGACAAATGTGAGTGCGAGAGTAACCGGAATGGTCAGCAGGATAACGCCACTGGCTTTGAATGAGCGCAGGAAAATAGTGGCGACAACCAGTGCCAGCAGCAAGCCGATCCAAAGAACATCGATGATGCTGCGGATGCTGTCGTGTACGAACTCCGACTGGTTGTAATACGGCTGTAAGCGTACGCCGTCGGGCAGTATATTATTTAGCTCATTGGCTTTGGCAGCCACTTCGTTTGATACGTCGATGAGGTTTGCATTGGGCTGTTTAAGAACTGCCACAAGCGGGACATCTTTCCCATCAGCCTTTATTTTGATGTATTCTGTTTGTTCAGCAACTTCGACATGGGCAATGTCTTTTACCTGGATTTTACGGCTGGCATTGTTAAAAAGCACCAGGTTTTCGAGCTGTTCCTTGTCACGAATTGTTGCATCGGTTACCGTCAGGTACAAACGGTTGTAATCGATGGTGTAGCCATTCGAACTGATAAAATCAGTCTGACTGAAAGCGGTTTCAATATCCTGAGGATTGATTCTCAGAAGGCCCAGCTTTTCCTGGTCGAGCACCAGGCGGTATTCTTTTGTTTTTCCCCCGATCACTTCAACCCCGGCCACGCCGGCCACTCTGGACAGGTATGGTTTGACCAGGTATTCGGCAATCATTTTCAGTTCTATCGGATTTTTATTGTCCGATTGCAATGAGTATCCCATCACCGGAAGAATCGACGGGTTCATTTTTTCGATAGTGATCTGAACGTCGGGGGGAAGTGTATTTTTTATTTGATTGATTCGCGATTCCAGTTGTTGCTTGGCCAGATCAATGTCGGCCCCCCATTCCATAAAAGCAGATATTTCGCAGGTTCCCAGACTGGTGGCACTTCGCACCATTGATAATTTCTCCACGCGTTTGATGGCATTTTCAAGAGGCTTGGTTACCGTTACCATCATTTTATCGACCGGCTGCTCGCCATTATCGGCAATCACTTTTATTTTTGGGAAAGTCACATTGGGGAAAAGCGATGTTTTCAGGTTGGTGTAGGCAAAACCACCTCCGAGTAAAATCAGGACCAGGATAACCGAAACCGGGCTTTTAAACTTTACAAACAGTTCTTTCATGTCTACTTAACTATAGTTACAAGGCTGCTGTCTTCCAGTCCGTAGCCCCCTTCAAGAATGATTATATCGTTAATTCCAAAATCGCCTGTAATGATTTCTACCAGGCTATCTGTTTTGATGCCTGTTTCAACCGGCACTTGTAACGCCAGGCTATCATTCAGCATCTTCATAACCCAGAATTCGTCCTGGGTTTCGTTGGTGAGTAAAGCTTTTTTGGGTAATAAAAGTGTTTCGGAAACATTGTCTTTTAAAAACGAAACGGTCAGGTTCATATTCTCAGGCCAGGAATGGACGCCACTTGGTTTCACCAGGACTTCCTGTGTTTGCGAACGTTCTTCGATAAATGGACGAACGCTGATTACTGTGCCGCTACTCTGTGTATGATCCGGAAGCTGAAGGCTGCATCTACCTCCAGCCTTTATCACGTTGTGGTATTCAAACGGTACATTTACCCGAACCTGCAGGTCGTTTAAATCGGCAATCGTACAAAGTACACTACCTTCGGTTACGAATGCTCCGCTTCCGAGCAATATTGGCTCATTAACAATTCCTGAAGTACTGGCTTTTACATTAATTTTTCCGAATTCGCCGATTCCTTCGTTTTTATTGCCAGACTGTTCCATGGCTTTGTTTTCAGGTGTTTGAATTTCGAATAAAACCTGGCCGGACTCGACTCTGTCCCCAAACTTTACCTTCACCGAAGAAATGTATCCTGAAATGGGTGCAGGCTCCTGGTTTTTTTTATAAATCACCGTTTTCCCGTTCAAAATGAGGGAGCTTTCAATGTTTCCGAGAACCGGTTTCGTAATCGAAACAATAGCTTTCGGAACCAGTATTTCATCGGCACTTTCTGAAACCTGATTTTTACACGAGCTGATCGCGAAAATGATGGCGACCATCATCAATAAAAGGTAACTCTTCATGGTTTGTTGTTTAGTAATTCCAGTAGTTATAAGCATTAATAACCATCTGTTTTTCAATTTCGAACAGCAGGCGTTCCTGTTTCTTTTCTGAAATATCTTTTAAGAGGTAACTGTATTCCATTACCGAAATATTGCCCTGTTCGAGCTGAATTTTGTATAGGTTCATTAACTGTTTATATTGTTCCAACTGATTTTCAGACAGGGAAATACGTTTATCAAGCGAGTGTAATTTGTCGAGTGTAAAACTCTTCTGTATTTCGTTCTGGGTAAGGGTTTGCATTTTGCTAAACTGAATATTTTCGAGATTGATCTGCGATTTTTCAAATTCAGTTTTTCGCTGATGCCCGTCAAAAAGGGTTAAACTGAAAGTGGCGCCGGTACTAAAGCCAAAACGCTTAAATGCCGGAGCATAAACGGCGTTCATTCCCGCATTCGCAAACAGGTTCACCTGCGGCTGGTATTTTAACTCGCTGATGTTGCGGTCGGCAATAATGGCAAGGCTATCGAGATAAAATGAAGCCAGAAACTGTGAGTTGGTCACTTTTTCGCGGTTGAGGCTGAACTCCACCGGATCGATTTCCCAATCGGCATTTTCATTAATCCCGCAAAGCAAATTCAGATTATAGATATTATCGCGGTATTCAGCCTGAAACGTTTCATAGCCCTGCTCATAATTCTGACGGTTAATTTCGAGTAGCTGCAAATCGCTTTGTTTGTAAATGGCGCTTCGAACAAGTTCTTTCAAAATCGCGATTTCTCTTTCAACTTCTTGAGCCAGTTCCAGGTTGTTGTTTGCCTCTCGTTTGCTTTTTAAACACAATAAATACTGGTGCCGTACCGCATTCTCCAGCTCGTGTTCAGTAAGTTGTATCGTGTTGTCGTGAATTTGTTGCTGGATTTCCGCTCTGCTGGAATAGGTGTCAATTTTTCTTCCATTAAAAATGCCCTGGTTCACCGAAACTACACCGGAGTATTGCCCGCCATCGGTTGCCGCGAGATCATACCCAACATAATCAGAAGCATCCTTTGTAACGAGTTGAAATTTACCCGGTCCACCGTCGCGCGAAATAATGGGCGCAAACAAAACACTGGCCTCCACGGTCACCTCCGGGTTCGAATAAATCTTCCGAATCTGTTCCATATCAAGTTGAACCAACTGCTTTTCGTTCCGGTTCTGGTGAATGAAAGCGCTGTTTGCCTTTGCCTGTTCGAGGTAGAAATCGAGGTTGTGCTGCTGAGCAAAAATCGGAGCAGGAAAAAGAAGACCCAACAAGATAGCGGGCAGAAAATTCATTTTCATGATATTTAAATTTCGACTTTTCTTCATTTGTAAAGCTAAAACATTTCGGAAACAGTTCCTTTCTCCTTACGAAATAACCGCACGTTTTACAAGTATAGAGGTTCAATATCCAGTACTTTAAAAGTTCCGGGTTTTACTGGTCTTCTTCTTTGATTTTATATTGAAATACAGACTGTTGGATAGCGTTTTGGTAATATAGTTTAAGAGCTAAGTCTACCTTATTTAAAGTGATAAAACAAACCAGAATTTGTACGAAAAGGCCATCATATAGATTTCATGGCCTTCCGATTCCTACGACTTTACATCCGTATTTTAGTCTTCGTCTACCTCTACCTCTTTTACATTAACGATAATGCCAACAGGATTTACCTGAATTTCCAGCTTTTCTTCCCCTTTTGCAATTGCAATTTCGTATCCTGAGAAACCCGGTTTCTCCATTTTTTCCACCTCTTTCATTTCGTATCCCCAATAGTTCATTGCAAGCTTAGCTTTTACCACTGTTGGTAAATCTTTCTCTTCAATTTCTGATTCTGTTTCAAGCCAGGTTCCGTCGTTATCGAAAGAGGCCGACATTTCGCTACCGTTCATTTTAAATTCGACCTCCCATTCATTATCTTCTTCCTGGTCCCAATTTACTTTAGTGGCCCCAGCAAATTTCGAATTAAAATTATCGGTCACCGATTTCGGAGGTTTTTGTCCACAGGCGAAAAGGCTGAAGGCAAGCACTGCCATAATAATAACTGAGCGTTTCATA
>WOYI011243465.1_pt1 | contig 14590 bp, 16 predicted proteins | sample 6423411 | NCBI WGS metagenome assembly WOYI01 (sample SAMN13441803, study PRJNA592873) | oil field metagenome | biome: oil field; feature: oil-well bore; material: oil-contaminated soil; isolation source: oil-contaminated soil from oil-well borehole | place: Germany: Wietze | collected 2016-10-18 ...
CTCATTTCCCACTTCCATCTTCCGACTTCGGTCTTCCTACTTCTTATTAAAAATCTTTACTACTTTTGCAGGCAGTTTTTTTAAAGCGCATATGAACGAATCGGATTTTCAGCAAATTATATATTCCAAAAACGTGGTGGAATTTGTAACCGTGGCCAGCGAGTTTTGTGCTACTATCGAACAGGCGGGACGGCACCTGCCACAGGAGAACCTGGCAAAATTGCAGAAGATACTTCCTTTGCTGTATTTAAAAGCGGCCGTTTTACCCGAGGTGGAGCGGATGCTCGACGACGAACTTGAAAAATTCGTTTCTGAACTCGACTACAACACCCATCATCAAAAATGGTTGGGACAGCTGGGCGAACACGACGATTTTTACGAGGTGTTTGATCCGAATATCCAGTTTGGCAGCGAAACGGTAACCGCCAGTATTTCGGAAAACCTGATGGATATTTACCAGGACCTGAAAGAATTTGTAACCTCATACAGTATTGGCAACGAAGAAGTTATGAACGACAGCCTGGCCGAATGTACCTTTCATTTTAAGGAATTCTGGGGCCAGCAACTGGTGAATGTACTGCGTGCCGTTCATATGCTGATGGTAAACGATATTGATTTTTCGACCGAAAACCGTGACGAGCCCATACCCGGAAAAGGCAATCCGAAATGGCTGGACAATTTCTGGGGCACCAACGAAGACGAAAATTAAATGTTTAAAGAAAGTATCACTAACGAAGAATTACAGGAGATGCCTTTAAAATCGTTTGAAGGCGACATTATTTTGGTAGACTCGGGGAGCAGGCTCGGTTTTGCGGTGGAGGAACTTGGGAAGCAGTCAATTATCGGTTTTGATACCGAAACCAAACCCTCGTTTAAAAAGGGGGTGAACAATAAAGTGGCGCTTTTGCAACTATCAACAGCCAGCAGGGCTTTTCTGTTTCGGGTAAACCGGATTGGCCTGCCCGAAGAACTGAGAGAAATCCTGTCGAATCCGAATATACTAAAACCCGGTGTTGCCATCCGCGACGATATCAAAGGCTTGCAGGAGATTGTTAATTTCGAGCCGGCCGGTTTTATCGAATTGCAGGATGTTGCCAAAGACTTGGGGATTCAGAATTTCAGCCTGAAAAAACTGTCGGCAATTATTTGTGGTTTCCGCATTTCCAAGGGGCAGCAGTTATCAAACTGGGAAGCGCCCGAATTGAGCGAAGCACAGCAGGCTTACGCCGCTACCGATGCCTGGGCAGCGCTAAAAATATTCGAAAAAATTTAAAGTCCGGAACATGACAGACGAACTAATACGGATTGTTCTGAAATCGGGGAAAGATCAGTCGCTACTGCGTTTTCATCCCTGGGTTTTCTCGGGCGCCATTAAAACCATACACGGTAATCCCAAAGAAGGCGAGCTGGTAAAAGTGTTTTCGAATCAGCATGAGTTTTTGGGAATCGGGCATTACCAGATCGGGTCGATCGCTGTTCGCATTGTTTCATTCGATGAGGTAGAACCCGATTATAATTTTTGGAAAAGCAAGATTGAAAAAGCCTGGCAGCTTCGGAAAATGCTTGGAATCAGCGATGGTCCGCAAACCAATGTTTTCCGACTGATACACGGAGAAGGCGATGGAATGCCGGGGTTAATCGTTGATTTTTACAACGGGACCGCGGTGATGCAGGCCCACTCGGTGGGAATGCACCGGATTACCGACGAACTGGTACAGGCGCTCCGCGAAGTGCTTGGCGACAAACTAAAAGCCATTTACTACAAAAGCGATAATACACTGCCGTTTAAAGCCGAACTCGAAACAAAGGATGGATATTTGTTTGGCTCGGGGTCGGAGAACGAAGTGATGGAATACGGACTTCGGTTTAAAGTGGATTGGGAAGACGGTCAGAAAACCGGTTTCTTTATCGACCAGCGCGAAAACCGCCGTTTGGTGGAAACGTATTCGAAAGATCGCGAGGTGCTGAACATGTTTTGTTACACCGGAGGTTTTTCGTTTTACGCGATGAAAGGCGGCGCCAAACTGGTACATTCGGTTGATGCATCGGCAAAAGCGATTGAATTGACCAATGAAAATGTAGAACTCAATTTCCCCGGTGACAAACGCCATAAAGCCATGGTAGCCGATGGTTTTGAATATTTGAAAGACATTCAGGATAAATACAATCTGATTATTCTTGATCCACCGGCATTTGCCAAGCACCTGAATGCGGCGCCACAGGCTTTGCGCGGATACAAGCGGATAAATACACGCGCTTTTGAGCAGATCAGGAGCGGAGGAATATTGTTTACCTTTTCGTGTTCGCAGGTTATCAGCAGGGAGAAATTCAGGGAAGCCGTATTTTCGGCGGCAGCCATTGCCGGAAGGAATGTACGCATCCTGCACCAGATGACGCAACCCGCTGATCACCCGGTAAATATTTTCCATCCTGAAAGCGAATACCTGAAAGGATTGGTTTTGTATGTGGAATAGCTGAAGGACTGAAGGATTGGATTGAAATACATTAATGCGAAAATAATAAAATGCATGAAGAATGGTGACTGATAGTGGTTTATTGAAATTGCTTGTTATTTTTACGACTCACGATGAATCGCAATAAGTGGCTATAAATCATAATAAGTAACAAAAGGTTTAAAGAATATGGAACTTCAGAAACTGGCAGATCAATATAACGCTCAACTAAATGATTTAGACATCGTCGGGAAATTGAAATATCTCGCTGAGAAACACCCGGGGAAAGTAATTTTTACCACCAGTTTTGGTTACGAAGACCAGGTTATTACCGATCTTATTTTCCGTAACGACATTGCCATTCGGGTGATTACGCTCGACACCGGCAGGTTGTTTCCCGAAACCTACAAGGTGTTCAGCAGTACCATCGAACGCTACAAAAAACCGATCGATGTGTTTTTCCCGCCCACTGAGGAAGTGGAAAAGATGGTGACGAAAAAAGGCCCTTTCAGTTTTTACGAATCGCTCGAAAACCGTAAGGAATGTTGCTACATCCGAAAAGTGATTCCTTTAAAACGCGCCTTGTCGGGTAACGAAACCTGGATTACAGGACTGCGTGCTTCGCAGTCGGACAACCGCAAAGACATGCGCGAGTTTGAAGTGGACAGTGGCAACCAAGTTGTAAAATACAACCCCTTGATGAGCTGGAGCCTCGAAGAAACCATCGAATACGTGAAGACCAACAATGTCCCGTACAATGTGCTGCACGATAAAGGTTTTGTGAGCATCGGATGCCAGCCCTGCACGCGTGCCATCGAAGCCGGAGAAGATTTTCGTGCCGGTCGGTGGTGGTGGGAACAGGGTTCGGGTAAAGAATGCGGCCTGCACTCGGTAAAGTAATTTGCGGGCTACTACCAGCTTATCGGAAACTCTGTTTTCAAAAAAATCTATTCGAAATATTATTTATCTATCAATCAGGCAGGAACTAAATTCCCCGATCGTTGTTTGATTGTTAACAGCTATGTTATGGAGATACTAAAAACTAAAAAACTGGCACTTGCATTTTTGGCGCTGGGCGCAATTGGCGGATTTCTGTACTGGAAATTCGTAGGATGTACAAGCGGGACTTGTGCAATTAAATCGGTTTGGTACTGGAGTACGCTTTGGGGCGCTGTAGTTGGGTATCTGCTTGGTGACATGCTGAACGATCTGATCGCGAAAATAAGAAGTAAAAAGGGGAAAAAAGATGATAGCGAAGTTTAAGAATATTATTAATTCGAATAAACCTGTGTTGGTCGATTTTTATGCCGATTGGTGTATGCCGTGCAAACAAATGCCACCGATACTGAAACAGGTAAAAGACGAATTAAAGGAACAGGTACGGATCATCAAGGTTGATGTCGACCGGAACCCACAAATTGCCAGTCAGTTTCAGATACGCAGCATCCCGACCCTGATGTTGTTCAAGAACGGTGAAGCCAAATGGACCGGACTCGGCGTTCGCTCGGTAAACGAGATAAAGATGATGGTACAGGCACAGATCGATAACTAAAAACCAAAAGCTTGCCCGATTCCCAAAATATATTTTATACCTCTATTTCAAAATTCTATTCTGAAATATTCCCCTTCAATCCGCAACAATTAAATTTTGCTGAATTTCAACTCGGCTCCCTTTCCGCGAAAAATTTGCTGGATATTGGTTGTGCCAGCGGAGAACTTTCTTTTCAACTCGCGCAAAATGGTGCACTTGTTACCGGCATCGACCTGAATGACGACCTAATTGAACAAGCAAGGCAAAACAAAAAACATCCGAATTTAAATTTTCGCAAAGGGAATATGCTCGATCTGGGCCGTGATTTTAAGAAAACGTACTTTGATTCGGCGCTTTGTTTTGGAAATACCCTGGTTCACCTGGCTTCAATTGAACAAGTGGCGGAAATGTTAAAAGGGGCACGAACGGTACTAAAACCAGGCGGAAAACTGCTGCTTCAGATTCTGAATTACGATTATATCCTAGACGAACATATTTCCGATCTTCCATTGATTGATACCGAAAACATTCAGTTTAAACGGCAATACAAATGGGATCAGAATTCAACCCGGATACATTTTTGTACCGAACTACTTATTAAAGCTGAAAACAAATCGCTCAGGAATGAAACAATATTGTTGGCTCTCAGAAGCCGGCAATTAAAAAATATTCTCCTTGACCTGGGATTTTCTGATATTCAGTTCTATTCGAATTTTAGGATGGATAACTTTGGCGGGCAACATCTTCCGTTGGTAGTCAGTTGCAGTGCATAAGGTACGTGTAAACGGATTTCAAATTATTATTCACTTTTACATTTGCAACCTTTTTGTACATTTAGTTCCAAAATTTACGAAGCATGCAGAAAACCCTGCTGTCCATCGATTGCGGAACCCAAAGCTTGCGGGCCATAATTTTTTTGTTGAAAGGCGAACTGCTTGGAATAGAACGCATCACTTTTAAACCTTATGTGAGTCCGAAGCCCGGTTGGGCCGAGCAAGATAAAGAAGTGTACAGGGAAGCCTTAAAGTCGAGTTGTAAAAAACTAAAAAAGGATTATCCCGAGGCGTTCGCTAACCAGGCAGGAGCAGGAGTGACCACACTGCGCGATTCGGATGATTAATGTGGATGAGAAAGGGAATCCACTGCGCCCGCTGATGGTTTGTCGATCCGGAAGGTTACCTTTCCTTTCGGGTTGGGATTGGCATATTGGTGTTTTACGCCTTGCTGCCCTACTTTTAAAAACTGAAGAAGAAACAGAGCGTATTTTTAAACAAATTGATAACGCACAACGGTCAGATTACGAGAGAGACGAAGCCCAGAGTATTAGGGTATAAAACACCAAACCCGGTGTTTCAATTTGTAGCTTAATTCAATGTTTAACCTGTAGCCGTATTTTAGGATTAGACAGGAACAATTAAAGTTCACGAGTAACAAGACCTTCTTTCAATTAGCCAATGGAAAGAAGTGGAAGTTTTGGGACAAAGTGTTCAATCCGGCCACATTTACATGGTTTGTTCAATTCGCGCAAAGATTTCAGTGTCTGATTTCATGGGGCTTTTGAAAGGTAAATTGGCAATGCGAATCTTTCAACCTTATCCAAATTTGAAACAAAAGCCCTATTGGGGCAACCACTTTTGGGCTAAAGGTTATTTTATTAGTACCGTATGACTTGATGAAGATATGGTTCGAAGGTATGTCCGTCATCAGGAAAAAGAAGAACGTAAAAGGAATCAGCGTTAATGTTTTCCCCTTTTAAGGGAACCTGAAAATCAAGGCCACATCCTCTGGGCGTAGTTGTTTACTATTGTTGTTTGAGGGATTTCAGAAATAAAAAAGCCGATCCGTCAACTGACGGACCAGCTCTTTATTTGTCGAAATAAAAAATGTTTTGACAGAATTGGGTAAAATCCTGAATTCAGCTTAAACAGATTCGGTTTCTACAACTTTCGACAGGATTTCAGAATAAGGCAACAACAGGTATTTTTTACCGTTGTAGTCGATTTCTGTTCCTGCATACCTTTTGTAGAGAACCTCGTCACCAGGTGCTATTTCTGCATTTTCGATAGTACTGATTGCAATAACTTTTGCAACCTCTTGTTTCTCTTTTGCAGAATCGGGAATAATAATCCCCGAAGCGGTTGTTTGTTCCGATTTGTCTTCCAACAATTCCAACAACACATTTTGGTTAATAGGCTGTAATTCTTTCATTTTACATCTCAATTTTTAAAGTTAAACACTTAATTCTCTGTCAATAACAGTTTGTTAATATTGTCAGCGAACATTTTTTTTGTGTCTTCTTTTGTACGTGCAATACCCGAGGTCATCGTAGGTCTGCCGTTTAAAGGGATGTAAAGAAACGCAGGAATTCCCTGAATTCCAAATACGGCTGATAATTCTCTTTCAACTTCGGTATTTACTTTATAAACTGTAATCTTTCCGGAGTACTCGTGCGACAGTTCTTCCAAAATTGGCGATGCTGTTTTACATGGCCCGCACCAGTCGGCATAAAAATCGATCAATGCCGGTTTGTTGCCTTTGTACTTCCATTCTTTTGGAGAGCTTTCGTAATCCCATACTTTTTCGAGGAACATGGCTTTGGTAAGTTTTACCGAACCTCCTTCGTCGGCTACTGCAACGGTAGGGTTATTGGCTGTTGTTTTATCCCCCGATTTTGCCTGACAATTACTAAACCCGAAAAGAATAGCGGCTGCCAGTGTAAGTGTTAAAAATGTTCTTTTCATTTTATACAGTGTTAATTTATTCCGAGCAACGAATTTATTCTGTTTTTATCAAAACCTACCACAATTTGTCCGTTAATTTCGGTTTGTGGCACACCCTGCTGACCACTTTTTTTCACCATTGCTTCAGCAGCTTTCATATCGGCAGCCACGTTGATCTCGCGGTATTTTATGTGGTTGGCGTCGAGATGTCTTTTTACCGTTGTACACCAACTACAGGTAGGCGTTGTATATACAACAACATTTTTTTGTGGTTTGTTATTGTCGCCTGATTTTGACACATATGTATTTTCTTCGATTACTGCTTTAAACTGTTCTGGTTGATGACACCCTTTTATCATCTTTTTCAACGCTCCTTTTTCGAACTGGAGTAGGGTAGGAACGCTCGTGATTCCGTATTCGGGATGGATGTCGCGAACCATATTCACATCCGAACTAAAAAGGTTGTTGTTGTTTAGTTCTTTACCCACACGTTCGAAATTTGCAAAAGCACAGTCGCTTTGTTCCGAGCCTTTCTTGTACAATAAAAGCCACACCTTTTCATTGTTATGAAGTGTTTCCTTTAAACTATTTAATGATGCTATTTCGTTCATGTTGCAAATATATGTAATAATATGAATATGTTCATACAAGAGTCGTGCCAAGCGATAAAACTGAATTTCTGACCGGCAGAACGAAAAAAATGTCAGTTTTTTGAAAATCAGACGCAACCCAAAATGTCGTTTATAAATCTATTGTACGTGAATAAAATTAAACAGTGATGAAGAAGTTAGGATTTATTTTGCTGGCAGTATTAAGTGTTGCCACATTTTCATGTTTAGATGACGACGGTTATTCGTTAAATGATCAATGGATCGGGTTTGGAATGTACGTGAACGAATCGGGTACCATGCTCATAAAAATGGATGATGGAGATGTATTAAGGCCCGTCGCGTGGAATCCTGGGTTGGATTATGGGGATGATTTTGACGACGGTTCGCGTCTGCTGGTCAATTTTACAATTCTTGATGAAGTGCAGAACAGCGATGGCTCGGTAAATCAGTACCTGGTGAAAGTGAATGAAGCACGCGAAATTTTGCTGAAAGGAATTTTACGTCTGACTGAAGAAAATGCCGACAGTATTGGAAATGATCCACTGATTGTTGAGGATTTTTGGATGACAGACAGTTTATTGAATTTCAAGATTAAGTACTGGGGCTACAATCAGGTACATTTCCTAAACCTGGTTGAAGAAACAGGGGAACCGCAACCCGAAGATCCTGTAAAACTTCAATTGCGCCACAATGCCAACAACGACAGTGAGTCGCTGTCGTACACTGCTTTTGTTTCGTTCAGCCTGAACCAGTTACGGGTATCGGGAAAAGATTCGATTTCAGTGGAAGTTTCTTCGATCGATTACGAAGGAGTGACGCACACTTTAGAGAAAGTTTTTAATTACAGCGATCTTCCCTTAAATGGTCCGGCGGAACAGGAATAGGAAACGAGGGTGTCGGGAAATCGACACCTTTTCTTTTTTTATACTACCCAAAAATCATTTGAAACATCTTTCAAAATGCTTACTTTGAGCCAAATTTTGAAAGTTAAACCAATGAGAAAAATTGCAATGCTTTTATTGGCTGTAGTCTTTTTGTTCAGCTGTCAGCAAAAGGAAAAACCACAACAGCAAACGAAAAATTATGTGCCCGAAACGCCACAGCTAAGTTCGGATATCATGACGCCTGAAGTATTATGGTCGTTTGGAAGGCTCGGAGAAGCCCAGGTTTCGCCCGATGGAAAAACGGTTTTATACACCGTTACTTATTACAAGATCGACGAAGACAAATCGTATCGCGATATTTACTCCATTCCGGTAACAGGTGGCGAAGCAATAAACCTTACCAATTCTCCCGGCAACGAATCGAACGTGGCCTGGCGGCCTGATGGCAAAAAGATTGGCTATTTATCGGCAGCTTCAGGCAGTATGCAAATGTGGGAGATGAATCCCGATGGGAGCGGGGCCAAACAAGTTACACAGATCGAAGACGGAATTTCAGGATTTCAGTATTCGCCAGACCAAACGAAAATTTATTATTTGAAATCGGTAAAACTCGATCAGGATGTGCACGATATGTTCCCCGATCTGCCGAAAACGAATGCGCGTATCGAAAACGATATCATGTATCGACATTGGGACACCTGGCACGATTATACTTACAACCATATTTTTATAGCCGGTTATTCGAATGGGAAAGTGGGCGATGGAAAAGATATTATGGAAGGAGAACGTTTCGATTCGCCAATGAAACCTTTTGGAGGACCCGGGCAGGTAGTTTGGAGTCGCGACAGTAAAACACTGGCCTACACTTGCAAAAAGAAAGTGGGAAAAGAATACGCGGTTTCAACAAATTCTGATATCTACCTGTACAAACCGGAAAGTGGCAAAACCATCAATTTTACCTCCGGAATGATGGGTTACGATCAGAACCCGGTTTTCTCGCCCGACGGAACTAAAATGGCGTGGGAAAGTATGGAACGCGATGGTTACGAGGCGGACAAAAACCGCTTGTTTGTTGCCGACCTGGAAACTGGTGAAAAAACATATCGTACCGAAAAGTTTGATCAGAATGTAGCTTCGCTGAATTGGAGCGCCGACGGAAAATCGATTTACTTCATCAGCGATATTCATGCAACCGAAGAAATTTATCGCCTGGATTTGGCAGATGGATCGATTGCCCGGTTGACCGACGGCGTGCACGATTATCAAAGCGCCGTTCCGGTGGGAGAGAAGTTGCTGGCGCAAAAAGTATCGATGTCGCAACCCGCCGAACTTTATTTGGTTGACCCGGTTACGGGAGAAGACGAGGCTTTGACTTCGATTAACAAAGGAATTATGGACCAACTGACCATGGGAAAAGTGGAAAAGCGCTGGATGGAAACCACCGATGGAAAACAAATGGCAGTTTGGGTGATTTACCCGCCACATTTCGATCCTTCGAAAAAATACCCGGCTTTACTTTATAACCAGGGAGGCCCGCAGGGAACGGTTAGCCAGTTTTGGTCGTACCGGTGGAATTTCCAGATGATGGCCGCCAACGATTATATTGTGGTGGCTCCCAACCGTCGTGGATTACCCGGTTTCGGACAGGAATGGAACGAACAGATATCGAAAGATTATGGTGGACAAAATATTAACGACTTACTGACTTCAATCGATGAAATGGCTAAAGAACCTTTTGTCGATGAAACAAAGCTCGGGGCCGTTGGCGCCAGTTATGGCGGTTATTCGGTTTTATATCTGGCCGGAAACCACGAAGGTCGGTTCAAAGCATTTATTGCGCACGATGGCATTTTCAATTTCGAACACATGTATGCATCTACCGAAGAAATGTGGTTTGTAAATTGGGATTACGGTGGTGCTTACTGGGACAAAACCAACGCGGCCGCACAACGTTCATACACTTTTTCTCCGCATAATTTTGTTCAGAACTGGGATACTCCGATTTTAATTGTTCAGGGAGAGCAGGATTTCAGAGTTCCTGCCGAGCAAGGCATGTCGGCGTTTAATGCTGCGGTGTTGAAAGGTGTTCCTGCCGAGTTGTTGTATTTTCCAAACGAAAATCACTGGGTGTTGCATCCGCAGAATGGAATTTTGTGGCAGCGCGTATTCTTCAACTGGCTCGATAAATATTTGAAAGACGTACAGTGAAACAAAAGGATCCAATCTTTTAAAAGATCGGATCCTTTTGTAATATTGAAGGTATTCTTAATCTTTCTTAAGCATCAACTCCATCAGATTTTTTGCGGTCAGTTCACCTTTTGTTTTGATCAGATCGCGTGGTGTGTCGTCACCCACTTCGTAGGTCATGGCTTCAGCATGAAAGGCGTGGAAAATGGAAGCAGTTGAGTTAATTTTCACCGCGTCAGCTTCGTCTGGCCTTATGTTTGGGCCGTATCCCGGAATATCTTTTGCCATCGCCTCAATTACTTTGGGGATCAAGCCGGGCATGTTCCCTTTTACATCAGGCGCCATGGTGTAATAAATGTCTTCGAAAGTTGAATGGAAATCGATGGCCGAATAAAATGTGTCGCCTTTCAAAACTTTTACCTGCATGAACTTTCTGATATGCTGTGTTTCGGGTTGGTTAAAGTTTTCCCAGTCGCGGTTCAGATCGATACCTGCTGCGCTGTGGCGCCAGTGGCCTTTATCCACTCCATCGGGATTAACACATGGCACTACATATACTTTGTATTCCGAAAGAAATGTATTCGAAAGCTCATCTTCAGCACAAACACGCTCCACAAAGGCTTTCATGGCCAGCCAGCCGGTTACTTCCGGCGGATGTTGTCTCGACAGGATCATTACGGCTTTTTTGCTTCCCTCGTCACCGATCCTAAGAATACCAATCGATCTGCCTTCTTTGCTTTTTCCAAGTTCGGAAAATTCGACAAAGGGTTTTTTGGCAAGTTGTTCTGCCCATTGGTTAATGTCTTTCGAAACGATCATTTCCTGCGCGGCAATCCAAAGTGTATCGGAATTCAATGCGAGATACATCACGCAAAATTTTGGATCTTCTCCTTTTGCAAGAGATATTGAATCGACACTGTAAAAATTTGAATCTACCGGTCTCCAGTTTTTACCGTCTTTGCTCAGTTTTGGATAATATCGATGCGAAACGCCGTCGTTATAAGTTAATTTCAATTTTATATTTTGAGGACTTGCTGACCATATTTTAAAAGCATACCACGGGCTGCTGTTTATCGGTGTGTTTTCAGGTGTGATCAAAACCGTAAGTTCACCGGGCCCGGTTAATGCGACGCCGTTCAGGCGGGCCCCATCGAATTCGTTCGAACAAAATATACTGTTTCCAACGTTAAAAGTCGATTTTAATTGAAATTCAACCGGGCGGGTTTGCGTATTTACGACCTCAAGCGGACCTTGTCCTTTCCATTTTGAATCTTTTGGATTACAAGAAGATAAAACTGCAATAACCGACAGTACCAACGGCAGCTTAATCAATTTGAGCAGAGTTTCTTGCATAACAAAGATGGATTAGGTAATAACAGCAATTAAATTACTTACGAAATTGTGTTTAAAGCTAATCAAATTCAATCAAAACTTTAATTTTGGGAAACTTTTGAAACACGAATTATGCAAAAAATAAACGTTGGATTTATCGGCGCCGGTGGAATTGCCCGCTCACACGTTTATGCCATTCAGGCATTAAAATTTTATTACAACAATGTCCCGCAGATTGTTTTGGAATCGGTTACATCTGCCCGGCCTGAAAGTCGCGAATCGTTTGCAACGCAATTTGGTTTCAATAAAGCGCAATCACTCGACGATTTCGCACACAACCCGAACATTGAAGCTGTATTTATTCTCGGGCCAAACAAAGTGCATTTCGAACATTTCGGGTTGGCGCTGAACATGCAAAATGTACGCTTTATTTACCTCGAAAAACCGGTTTGTTCTTCACGGTTTGAAGAAGAAAAAATGAAAGACTTGTTGCAAGAAAATGGTTCGAGAGTTAAAATTCAGGTTGGTTTTCAATACCTGCAAACTTCATCGGTTCGCGAAGGGCTTAAATTTTGGAAATCGGGTGAACTTGGAAAACCGATCCATTTTGATCTAAAATATTATCACGGCGATTATTTACAGGAAAGCTATCGCAAAAAACGCGTGACCCGTTTAACACCGGCTCCCGATGGTGGCGCCATGGCTGACCTTGGGTCGCACGGGATCAGTTTATTAATGGCTTTTATGGGTGGGCAACTTCAGATTAGCAGCGCTTTACAGGCTGGCTGTTTTGAAGGAGTACCTGCAGGTTCCGATCTTTTTAGCTCAATTTCGCTTTTCGATCCTGAAACTGGCGCAGTCGGAAATATGTCGGCAAGTCGTATAAGCTCTGGTACGGGCGATTTGGTTTATCTCGAAATTTATGCCGAAAACGGGGCTTTCCGTTATTCATCGAAAAACCCGGATTATTTTGAATATTATATTGAAGGATCGGATAACTGGGCGAAGAAAATGGTGGGTAGCAATTATAAGCCTGTTACCAGTTTTCCTTCGGGGCATGTTCCTCCAGGTTGGTTACGGTCGATGGTGCACGCACATTACCAGTTTTTTACCGGCGACGATGCAGAGTCTGTGATCGCCAACCTGGAACATGGTTTAGCTGTTCAGCGAATTGTGCGCGAAACGGCCGATCATTTAACGCAGTTTCGGGAGTTGGTGAAGAATAGCAAGAATTGAATTATTTACTCACCCTGATCCGTCAACGGACGGATCTTCCCTCTCTACACGTAGAGAGGGATAAGAGGGAGTGTAGTTGAAATATATTTTGATTATAAAAGACTAGAGAAAAATGAATAAACGCAGGAGCGGAATTTTACTTCATATTACATCCTTACCCGGATCGGAAGGAATCGGAACTTTGGGCAGCGAAGCCTTTCGTTTTGTTGATTTCCTGAAAGAAAGCGGACAGAAACTTTGGCAGATTCTTCCGCTGGGGCCGGCAGGTTCAGGAAATTCTCCATATCAATGTTATTCCGCATTTGCAGGGAATCCATTGATGATTGATTTGCACCTTTTAGTTGAAGATCATTTGCTCGAAGAAAAGTTGTTAGAGGGTACGCCACATTTTTCGAAAAAACAGGTCGATTTTGATAAGGTTGAAAATTGGAAGATGTCATTACTTCGGCAAAGTTTTACTGTTTTCATCGATAAAAAAAAGATAGCGTTTGAGGTGGATTACTGGCGTTTTTTAGACGAACACAGTTGGTGGCTTAACGATCATGCTCTATTCATGGCCATCAGGAAGCTCCTGAAGGGTCTGGAGTGGGGCAAGTGGGAGCGGGAAGTGAAATTTCGTTACCCTGAAACCTTATCCGGACTTTCGGAGCAATTGGCCGAAGAAACCGAATTTCAGAAATACCTTCAATTTATTTTTTTCAGGCAGTGGCATCGTTTAAAAGAATATGCCAACCACCATGAAATTCAGATTGTTGGCGATGTTCCCTTGTATGTTTCAGGCGACAGTTCTGATTTATGGGCGAATACAGATATTTTCTTACTCGATGCCGATTTGAACCCTACCAAGGTAGGCGGTGTTCCACCCGATTATTTCTCCGAGACTGGTCAGTTGTGGGGCAACCCGGTGTTCGACTGGCAACGTTTGTCCGAGCGAAATTACGACTGGTGGGTCGCGCGCATTCATTTCAACTTAAGGATGTTCGATTTGGTGCGGATCGACCATTTTCGCGGGCTCGAATCGTTTTGGGCGATTCCGGCAGATGAAAATACTGCCATTAACGGACAGTGGGTTCCGGCGCACGGGCGCGAGCTGTTACGGTTGTTAAAACAGCAATTGGGACAACTAAATTTTATTGCTGAAGACCTGGGAACCATTACTCCTGAAGTGGATCGTCTGCGCGAAGAATTTAACCTGCCCGGGATGAAAGTGCTACAATTTGCTTTTACAACCGGTCCTTCGAACAAAGATCTGCCGCATAACTACGAAAAGAATACGGTGGTTTATACCGGAACTCACGATAATGATACCACGCTTGGCTGGTTAAAAACACTTGAAAGCGACGAACGTAAAAACCTTGTTTTGTATACCGGCGAACCGGTGGAAGGGAAATTGCAAAAGATTATCGGGATGGCAATTGGTTCGGTAGCCGAAACTGCCATAATTCCGATGCAGGATGTGCTGGAGTTGGGCAGCGAATCGAGAATGAATACACCCGGAACCTCAACCGGTAACTGGCGATGGCGTTTTCAGTGGAGCCAGTTAAAAGCTGGGCAAATAAAGTTTTTAGAAGAACTAACGAAGAAATATAACCGGTAGATTTCGGGAAGTGTTTAGTCTCAGCAAACAGTCTTCTCC
>WOYI011423547.1_pt2 | contig 14581 bp, 14 predicted proteins | sample 6423411 | NCBI WGS metagenome assembly WOYI01 (sample SAMN13441803, study PRJNA592873) | oil field metagenome | biome: oil field; feature: oil-well bore; material: oil-contaminated soil; isolation source: oil-contaminated soil from oil-well borehole | place: Germany: Wietze | collected 2016-10-18 ...
CGCCCGGGTGTCGAGCGCTGCCCGCTGCATGCCCCGGATGCGCGCCTGCAGCTCGGATGCAGTCGGGGACGGAGGCGCCATCATCCTAGTTTCGAACATCTGTTCGAGAGTGTCAACAACTCCAGGATGATCTGCCGAGCACTACGCGCGGAACGCCGACACGAAGATCGGGGGTATCTTCCACCAGCTCGGCTTCTGCGCGAACTCGGTGAGCCGCCTGCCCGTCGTCGCGGCCGAGCGGGCCGTCACGAACCACGGGGGCTTCGGGAAGAGCGCGAACTCGCCGCCCGCCACCGAGCGCGGGAAGGGCCGGAACGGTCCGGTCACCACCGTGCGCTCGGTGTGATCCAGCAGCAGCGCGTTGTGCACGACGCCGATGCCCGACTGCACATCGTCCAGGCGGTGCCCGGGGAAGGCGCCCCACGAGGCCGCAGCACTGAGGAACGCGAACCCGGTCCAGGTGTTGATGGCGATCGACCCGTAGCGCAAAGCAGCGATGGCGGTGTCGAATCCGGCTCCGAGCCGCTTGCGCTCCCTCGGGTCGATCAGCACATTCGCGCCGAGCGTGCCGAGGAAGTCGGCATTGACCATCGCGACGGCGGCATCCAGGTATGCCTGCCCGGTCCCCGCCACCTCGACCACGCCGAGCACCGGCGAGAACGCCTCGGTGCCCTCGATCTGGGAGGCGTCATCGTCGGCCTGGACATCGACGAGCAGCCGGGTGCCGCCGGCGAGCCGCTGCGCCTTCGGATAGGCCTTCTGCGCCTGGGCAACGCGGTCGTCGCTGCCCGGATACCAGGCCGGCCGGCGCGGCGCGCGCTCCAGCGCCGCGCGCAACTCCACGAGGAACGCCGCCTTCTGCGGCCAGTCCGAGCTCAGCACGACGATCTGGCCGGCGATGCAGTTGTAGCCGCCATTGTGCAGCCGCTGGGTCGCGACGTGCTCGGCCTGGTAGCGCAGATCGGCCTTGCTCCAGGCGCCGGGCACCAGGATGATCGGCGATACCCCGCCGAGCTCGCTCGTGATCGGCTTCTTCAGCACCGGCGTCGCGGCCTTCTTGTTCGCCGAGCGCGCAGCGCCGGAGCCCCAGACGATCGCGTCGTGGGTCGCCGCGCTTCCGGTGATGTGCACATGTCCGATGCCGTCGTGCTGGGCCAGGTACGAGCCCTCCGCCGCGCCGCCCTGCACGATGCGCAGCATCCCTGCCTCGATGAGCGGATGCAGCGCCGCCTGATAGACCGCCATCATGCCCTGCATGACCGGGTTGAGCTTGAGCAGCGCCGCCCGGTTGTGCGCGACGATCTGGTAGAGCACATCCAGGGGAGGGATCGAGGTGATGTTGCCCGCCCCGAGCACCAGGCCGACGCCGCCCGAGAGAGCCGGGGTCAGCTCGCCGAGTCCGGCCTCGCCGGCCGCCTGCGTGGCGCTGATGCCCGGTTCCAGCCAGACCTCGCCGTGGAAGCCTTGCAGCAGCAGCGGCTCGTAGCGGGTGTGGGGGAGCACAGGCACGGTGACGCGGCCGCCGGGGGCGGTTCCCAGTGCCAGCTTCTCGAGCGGGGAGTGCCCGCCCGCGAGCGCGTCGACGGTCTCGACCAGCACGGCGAGGCTCGAGAGCACGGCGTAAGGGCCCGACATCCATTCCTCCCCGACCAGGGGCGAATCGGCGTCGAGGCCCTTGATCGCGGCGGCGGTGTTCGCCCAGTTCTCCGCCTGCGCGCCGACGCTCGCATGCACGCCTCGCAGCAGCTCGGCCCGATCGGGCAGCGAGGTGCGCGTCCACCGTGCTGCGCCGGCGGCGAGGGCGGCGATGTCCGCATCGAGCTGCTTCTTCGCCGCGGTGGACAGCTCCGGGATGACGGGGACGGCGGCGGCGTGATCTGAGATGGTCATGGGTCTCCTTCGATCCGTGCCCATAGTCTCCTACGTCTGTGTGCGGATGGTGCCATTCGTGGCAGGGTCGCACTGTGACCGAATCCGAGCAGACCGAATCGGGGATCGTGCAGCGGCTGCGAGCCGGGGGCAGCGTCTTCGCCGAGGAGGAGGCAGCGCTGCTGCTCGCCGAAGCCCGCGATCCGGCCGAACTGGATGCCATGGTGGTGCGGCGGGTGGCGGGCGATCCGCTCGAGCAGATCGTCGGCTGGGCCGAGTTCGACGGACTCCGCTTCGTGGTGGAGCCCGGGGTGTTCGTGCCGCGGCACCGCACCGAGTTCCTGGTGCGGCAGGCGGTCGCTCTCGCGAGCCCGGATGCCGTGATCCTCGACCTCTGCTGCGGCGTCGGCGCCCTCGGGGTCGCCGTGCGGTCCCGGCTGGGCGGTGCGGTCGAACTCCACGCCGCGGATGTCGACCCCGCAGCCGTCCGCTGCGCCCGGGCGAACGTGGCCCGCACCGACACCGGAGCTCCCGGCGGCGTGCACGAGGGCGACCTCTTCGACGCGGTGCCGGACACGCTGCGCGGCCGCGTGGACCTGCTGCTCGCGAACGCGCCATACGTCCCGACAGCCGACATCGCGCTGCTGCCACCCGAGGCGCGCGAGCACGAGAACCGCGTCGCGCTCGACGGAGGAGACGACGGCCTCGTGCTGCACCGCAGGATCATCACGGGAGCCCCTTCCTGGCTCGCGCCGGGCGGGCGGATGCTGATCGAGGTGAGCGAGGAGCAGGCGCCGGTGGCGGCATCCCTGATGGCGGATGCCGGGCTCTGGGTGCAGACCGTCACCGACGCCGATGACGACGACGTCACCACCCTCGTGATCGGCACCCGGCCGCGCTGGAAGCTAGAACGCTAGGGGCTAGAACAGGTGCAGGCCCGGGATCGGATGGGCGCCCGTGTACCAGGCCAGCAGCACGAAGGCGATCACGTTGATGATCACGCTCGACCAGAACCGGGTGCGGAAGCTGAGCTTCTTCGTCTTGTGCCGCAGCAGCTGCTGGGCCACCACCGCGCCCGGCCAGCCGCCGATCAGCCCGAGCAGCAGCAGCGTGTTCTCGGGCGTCCGCCACCGGTTCGCCTGCGCGGCGCGCTTGTCGGCCGTGTACATCGCGAAGCTCAGGATGCTGAGGCCGAGGTAGATGAACGCGACGGTCCACGGCACCTGCCAGCGCCATTCCGCGACCAGGTAGACCGCGGCGAAGGCCAGGATCGCTCCTGCGCCCACCACGACCGAGGTCGGACGCGTCGTCGGCTCCGCGCGTTCGGTCACCAGCACCGGCTCGGCGTTGACGGCCTGGGCTCTTCCCTTCTCATCCACCTGCACCTGGTAGCTGAGATGCTGGCCCCGATAGGGGCGCGCGGCACCGCGCGGCACGGCGGTGAAGTGCAGGAAGACATCGCGACCGCCGTCATCCGGTCTGATGAACCCGAAGCCGCGGTCGTCGTTCCAGGTGATCACCTCGCCCACGCGACGGTGCGCGGTGCGGGATGCCATGCACCGATGCTAGGCGAGCGGCACTCGGATCCTGCTCATGAGCCGATCTGCGCCAGGCGCGGCACGATCGGCGCCAGACCGCGCACGTAGGCGACAGGGTCCGGCGCGGCGCCAGGGGCGAGCCCGATCAGCGAGACGCCCAGCCGGGAGTACTGCTCCATCGCCCGCAGGAAGCCGTCCGGGTCGTCAAGAGGCTTGAACTGCCCTCCCTGCACCGTGATCCTGATCGTGGAGAAGTCACGCCCGAGTTCATCGCAGTGCCTCTTCAGCACCTCGATCTTGTGCGCCACCGTTTCAAGATCGCTGGCGAACAGGTTGCAGGCGTCGGCGTACTGGGCGACGAGTCGCAGCGTCTTCTTCTCCCCGCTGCCGCCGATCAGGATCGGGGGCCGCGGCTTCTGAACCGTCGAGGGGACGTTGATGGTCTCGGCGAGCTGGTAGTGCTTGCCCGCGAATGGGCCTTCCTCGTCGCTCCACATCTGCTCGACGATCTGGATGGCCTCCTCGAGGCGCTCGAAGCGGTGCTTGAGCTCCGGGTACGGGACGCCGAGCGCGTTGTGCTCGCGCTCGTACCACGCGGCGCCGATGCCGAGGAAGGCGCGGCCCTGGGAGAGCACGTCGAGCGTGGTGACGATCTTGGCGAGCAGGCCGGGATGCCGGTAGGTGACGCCGGTGACCATCAGGCCCAGCTGCATCCGCTTCGTGATCGCGGCCACGAAGCCGAGCGAGGTGTAGCCCTCCAGCATCGGGTCGTGCGCGGTGGCGAATGCCTCCATCTGGAAGTAGTGGTCCATCATCGTGAACCATGTGCTGCCGATCTCTTCTGCGGCGATCGCGGTGTCCCGCAGCAACGGAGCCATCTTCTCCGGGGGCGTATCGGGGTGGGTGAAGTTCATGTAGTGGATGCCGAGCTGCATGCCGCCAACGCTACGCGCCCCTGGGGACTTTCGGCTCTACCACCGGCCCTCCGAGAACGGTTGACTGACCGAGTCGGCCGGCGCGCGGGACACGGCCGCCACCGGGACGGAGCCGATCGAGCGTGATGAGCGAGCAGACAGGGGCGGCTGTCCCGAAGTCGGAGGCGGTGCGCCCCCCGGGTGGGAAGGGTCCGGCAGGGAGCAGCGAATTGGATGAGCTGTTCACCGAAGTCAGCACCCTCCGTCGAGCGATCATCGATGCCGAGACCCGGCACGCCGCCCTGATCGACGCCGTCCGGCCTGATCACCGCTACAGCGCCGCCAACCTCATCCACTACGTGGAACTGCGCCGGCACGACGTGCGCGAGCTGCAGGCCCGCCTCGCGGACCAGGGCCTGTCATCGCTGGGCAGGGTCGAATCGCATGTGCTGGTCAGCATCGACGCCCTGCTGCTCCAGCTTGCGCGCCTCACCGGGAATGATGCGGGCGACCGAGCCGCGGCCGCTGTTCCGGGCGGCGCCGAGCTGCTGTCCCGCAACGCGCTCAGCCTGCTCGGTCCCCAACCCGTGGATCGGGTCACCCGGATCATGGTCACCTTCCCGAGCGAAGCGGCGAGCGACCCCGCATTGGTGCGCGACATGCTGGACAGCGGAATGGATCTCGCGCGCATCAACTGCGCCCATGACAGCCGGGAGGTCTGGGAGGCGATGCTCGCGAACATCCGCAGTGCAACGGAGTCCTCGCACCGGGGCTGCGTGGTCGCCATGGACCTGGGCGGCCCGAAACTGCGCACCGGTCCCATCCTGCCCGGTCCAGCGGTGCGGAAGGTCCGACCGTCCAGGGACCCGCTGGGTGCGGTCATGGCGCCCGCCATGCTGTGGCTGGGGGCGGCGCCGCCCGAGCTCGGAGATGCCGCAGACCCGGTCATCCCGCTGCAGGAGCCCGAATGGGGTGCGGCTCGGCGCGTCGGCGAGCGGATCCGCTTGGTGGATGCCAGGGGTGCGCGCAGAACCATGACCGTCGAGCGGGTGGCGCCGACCGGCTGCCTGGTGTCCCTCCGGCAGACCGCATACCTCGTGCCGGGAACGGTCATCTCCGGCTGCGAGGAATCCGCCGAGACGGGCCGGATCGCGCATGTCGGCGAGCTCCCGTCGTCCGCACGCAAGATCCTGGTGAAGCGCGGCGATCTGATCGTGCTGTCCGGGGACCTCAGCCCAGCCGACCCCACCGCCGGCAGCCCGCATCGGATCGGATGCACGTTGGCCGAGGTCTTCGCGGACGTCGAGCTGGGCGAGCGGGTGCTGTTCGACGACGGCAGGATCGGCGGCGTGATCACCGCCATCGCGCCGGGTGAGCTCACCGTCGAGGTGCGCAGTGCCGCGGTCGCCGGCAGCGGGCTGGGCGCAGGGAAGGGGATCAATTTCCCCGACACCCGGTTCTCGCTCTCCGCCATGACCGAGCAGGATGTCGAGGATCTCGACTTCGTGGCGGCTCATGCCGACATCGTGGAGATGTCCTTCGTCCGGAGCGGGAAGGACGTGCGCGAACTGCTCCAGCGCCTGGAGGGGAAGGAGGCCGACGGTCTCGGCGTCGTGCTCAAGATCGAGACGGTCGCCGCGTTCGACTCACTCCCGCAGATCCTCCTGGAGGCGATGCGGTGGGACAAGATCGGCGTTCTCATCGCGCGAGGCGATCTCGCGGTGGAAGCCGGTTTCGAGCGGCTCTCCGAAGTGCAGGAGGAGATCCTCTGGCTCTGCGAAGCGGCCCACGTGCCCGTCATCTGGGCCACAGAGGTCCTGGACACGATGGCGCGGACGGGAACCCCGTCCCGCGCGGAGGTCACGGATGCGGCGATGGCCGAGCGCGCCGAGTGCGTCCTGCTCAACAAGGGACCGTACATCGACGAGGCCATCAGGATGCTGGCGGGGATCCTCGGCAGGATGCAGGACCACATGCTGAAGAAGCGCAGCCTCCTGCGCCGCCTCAGAGCCTGGGATCTCGCACGAGCCGAGCACGAGGGTTAGAGCTCGAGCGACGGCCCGGGGAAGGTGCTCCAGGCGCGGAAGAACCGAGCCTCGCTGTCTGCGGCGGCCTCCTGCTCCTTCGCGCTCATGCGGCGATAGCCGTCATCGTCGTCTCCGCGCGACCGGGCCTGCGCTCCCAGGTCCCGGAGCATGCGGCGAGCCACGACCCCGTCCTGATGATCGCCCAGGATGGTCTGGACCTCCTCGGCCGCGGCCGCGAGCCGGAGCGCAGGCTCATGATTCAGGGGGGCGGCCAGCTCGGCGGCGTAGCGGACGCGCTTCGCCGCCTTGCGCGCCTCGTGCAGCATCAGATCGCGACGATGGCCGGCGTGCGTGCGACTGGCTCGCGCGACCGCTCGGTGCAGCCTCCTCCACTCCCGTCCGAGCAGTCCCGGCACGATCTCGATGGCCGGCTCCAGCCCTGCCGGGGCGAGCGGCGGCCGCGAGATCAGGGCGTCGAGGTCGTCGAGCAGGTGGAGGTACCTGCCGCTGTCGAGCGCCTGGAGCGCGGCGGCACGGGCGGCCGTGTACTCGGCGTCCAGCCGTTCGTCGATCAGGGCGGTTCCGCGATCCTCTGCCGGTTCGACTGCGGTCCGCTCGAACCGCTCTCGCAGCACCTGCGAATCGCGTGCAGTGCCCAGGATGCCGGCCAGCCAGCCCAGCTCGGCACGGAGGCGGTCACCGGCCTTCGAGTCCAGCAGGCGCCGATAGCTCTTCAGAGCGGATCGCGCGCGGCGGGTCGCCACTCTCATCTGGTGCAGAGCATCCGGCTCGTCCTGGCGGACAAGAGGGTCCTGCTGCCAGAGCATCCGGATCTGCTCGTCGAGATAGGCGAGCAGCAACTCGCCGGCCGAGCTCCGCCGATCCGCTCGCAGCTGCGGCGGCGGCACCGGCAACCGCTCGCCGAGCGCGTGCGCGAACTTCGAACTCGACTCCGCCAGGCGGACGCCCTTCGTCTCCAGCAGCGCCTGTGCAGCATCCAGCAGCGGCCGATCGCCGTTGACGAGTTCGACCTCCCACTCCCGCCAACTGGTCCGGGCGCGAGGCTCGGCGAGCCTGTCCGCCTGCACGCGATCGTCGCTGACCTCGGCCAGCACTGCGCCGCTGCCATCGCGGAGACGGGAGACCGATCGCCGGGTCCGCAGCCGGGCCACCGGGGTCAGCGGCCGGCCCCGGACGTGGACGCGCACCAGGCCCTTCAGGCGCTCCGGCACCTCCAGGGCGTCGGCGCCGAGAGGTTCGTGGAACTCCCGATGAGCATCGACTCCCGCGGAGATCTTGAGATGCCAGCCGGCATCGGACCCCCCGGTGCGCCGCCGCAATGCCATGCGCCGCGCGGCAAGGGCGAGGTCGGGAGTGTCGAAGTAGACGGCGTCGAGCCGGTACTCGACCGGATCGTCCACCGCCGCGACCCCCGGCAGCGCGGCGAACGACGGCAGCCGATCGGCATCGAGGACGTCGAACTTCCTTTCGATCTCCACGATCTCGGCGGGTCGGGGCTCGGCGCTCATGCCTCGAAGCTAGCGGCGACCGCGCAGCCTCGAACGAGGCGAAGGTCCCGAGCGGCACCCGTTCCCGCTCACGCGAACTTCTCGTCGAGGACGGTGTCGGCGTCGTCGAAGCGGTATCCGTCGTAGGAGGCGATGATCCGCTCGAGCGGCAGATCGGCGAACCAGCCATGGTCTCGGACGTATTCCATGTATTCAGAACCATCGCCCGAGAAGGGATGCAGCAGCGCGTCGTGAACGCCGTCGAACTCCAGCGGCTCCACGCCGAAGCGCGCGCACAACTCGGCGTTGAACGCCGGAGTCGCTTTGACCCAGCGGCCGTCGATGAGCATCTCGGTGTAGCCGTGCCATGGGAACAGGTCGCTGCCGCGCATCTTCTCGCGCAGCGTGTCGGTCTGCAGGTGATTGCGCACGTCGGCGAAACCGAGCCTGGCGGGGATTCCCGCCGCGCGGGCGGCAGCCGTGAGCAGCACGGCCTTGGGCACGCAGTACGCCCGGGTCGTCGTGGCCACGGCGCTCGCGCGGAAGTCGGCGTCGTTCGCAGGGATCGTGTACGGGTCGTACCAGATCCGATCGCGCACTGCCACGAAGATCCGGCCGGCCTTGTCGACCGGGTCGGTGGCGTCGCCGATCGCCTCGGAGGTGAACTGCTGCACGGCGGGCTGGTCCCAGTCCAGGTACGGCGTCACCTCGAGGAAGGTCGTCTCGGGTGATTCTGCGCTCATCACAACTCCTTCGTCGTCCTGGCGTCCCGGCGAAGGGCGCCGACGTGCGTTACCTTACCAATGAGTTCGCTCCCGATCCTGCAGCGGGGGAGGATGATCGTGAGAGTCCGTCGCCGTCGGCAACGCCGGCGGCGAACCGACCCGCGGGACGCCCCTCGGGCCGAGCGATTCACGCGCAGCTCGTCTGCAAGGAAAGCGCCGAAAGGAGGACGCGCCCATGGCCGGCGTTTCACACACCATCAGGGCGGCGCTCGGGGGCGCGCTGCTGGCCAACGCCATCCCGCACGGGATCAACGGCATCTCCGGGCGGTCGTTCCCGACGCCGTTCGCCACGCCCCCGGGGGTCGGCCTCTCGGCGCCATGGGTCAACGTCGCATGGAGCTCGCTGAATGCGGTGGCCGCAGCACTGGTGCTGCGCGGTGTGCGTCGCGGCGTTGGCACCGGGATCGCGTTCACGGCAGGCGCGACCGGCACCGCGGTCGCGCTCTCCCGGTTCTTCGGGGCCGAGCACTGAAGCCCCTCGGACGGCCAGGACGTGGCGGCTGCCGGCCCGGCATCGCCGACGCGCGTGAAGGAGGCACGGGCCGAGGTCCGCATCAGGGGAGGTCTGGTCCGTGCGCATAGCGCTGCTGTCCTACCGCAGCAAACCCCATAGCGGTGGTCAGGGCGTGTACATCCGCAACCTCTCCCGCGAACTGGTGGCCCTCGGCCACGACGTCGAAGTCTTCTCGGGCCAGCCGTATCCCGATCTTGACTCCGGCGTCGCGCTCACGAAGCTCCCGAGCCTGGACCTGTACCGCGAACCCGATCCGTTCCGCACCCCACGGCCAGGAGAGTTGCGCGACTGGATCGACGTGCTGGAAGTGCTGCACATGTACACCGCCGGCTTCCCCGAACCGCTCACGTTCAGCCTGCGCGCCGCGCGAGCGCTGCGCGCCCGCCTCGACGATTTCGATGTCATCCACGACAACCAGACCCTCGGCTACGGCATGCTGCATCTGCTGCGATCCGGCAAACCGCTGGTGACGACGATCCACCACCCGATCACCTTCGATCGCCGGCTCGAGATCGCCGCCGCCCGTGGCTGGCGGAAGGTCACCGCCTGGCGCTGGTACGGGTTCGCGACCATGCAGGCGCGGGTCGCGCGGCGCATGCCATCGATCGTCACGGTGTCGGAATCCTCCCGCGGCGATATCGCGCGCGAGTTCGGAGTCGATCCCGAGCGCATCCGGACGATACCGCTCGGAGTCGCGCCCGTCATGCTCGAGCATCCGGGCGTCGCGCGGGTCCCGGGCCGCATCGTGGCGATGGCCAGCGCCGACACGCCGCTGAAGGGGATCCCGACGCTGCTGCGGGCTGTGGCGCGGCTGCACCGGCAGCGCCGGCTCGAGCTCGTGATCGTCAGCAAGCCCAAGCCCGGCGGACCGACAGAGCGGCTCGTGTCGGAGCTCGGCCTGGGTGACACCGTGCGCTTCGTCGACGGCTTGTCGGAGACCGAACTGGCGGAGCTCCTCGGTTCGGCCGAGATAGCCTGCGTTCCCTCGCTCTACGAGGGATTCTCGCTTCCGACTGTCGAGGCGATGGCCCGGTCGACGGCGCTCGTGGTCAGCCGGGCGGGCGCCATCCCCGAGGTGGTCGGGCCCGCCGGCGAGGCCGCGCTGCTCGTCGAACCCGGCGACGAGGTGGCGCTCGCGGACGCGATCGGCACCCTGCTCGACGATCCGGCGCGGCGCGCGCGCATGGGTGAGGCGGCCCGGCGCCGCGCGGTGACGCGGTACAGCTGGCGCACGGTGGCGGAGGAGACCGTCAATGCCTACCATCAGGCGATCGGATCTTCGATGACCAGGGAGAAGCAGACGCATGATCACGATTGACTTCGACCGGCTCGGGGTGCGTCCCGGCGACCATGTGCTGGACATGGGATGCGGCGCGGGTCGGCACGCCTTCGAGATGTACCGCCGCGGTGCCGATGTGGTCGCGCTCGACCAGAACGTCGGCGAGCTCGAGACGGTGGCTCAGACCTTCGAGGCGATGCACAGCAGTGCCCAGGTCCCTCGCGGCGCGCGCGCCGTGACGCAGGTGGGCGACGCCCTGGCGCTGCCGTTCGAGGATGCGGAGTTCGATCACGTCATCGCATCCGAGGTGCTCGAGCACATTCCGCAGGACGTCCGCGCCATCGAGGAGCTGCAGCGCGTGCTCAAGCCGGGGGGCACGATCGCCGTGAGCGTGCCGCGGCGCTGGCCGGAGCGGATCTGCTGGGCGCTTTCGGACGAATACCACGAGGTCGAGGGCGGCCATGTGCGCATCTACGACCCCAAGGACCTGGCCGCCAAGCTCACTGCCGCCGGGCTGCGGCTCGATGGCAAGGACTATGCGCACTCGCTGCACTCGGCGTACTGGTGGCTCAAGTGCGCCGTCGGCGTCGACAACACCGAGAATCCGCTCGTGCGCGCCTACTACAAGCTGCTGGTCTGGGACATCATGAAGCGGCCTTGGCCCACCCGCATGTTCGAAACGCTGTTCGATCCGATCGCCGGCAAGAGCATCGTCTTCTACCTGACCAAGCCGCTGAGTTGAAGCCTCAAGAGCTGCCATCGCTCCCGGGGATCGTGAGCACCGGGGAGATCCGGCGGTCCGGCGGAGCGATCGCCCGCGTTCAGGCGTCGGACGGGTCGATCCCGTGGTTTCCCGGCGGTCACACCGACGCCTGGGACCACGTCGAGAACGCGATGGCCCTTCTCGTCGCGGGGGAGCGCGCGGCGGCCGAACGGGCATACGCCTGGCTGGCGCTGACGCAGCGCGACGACGGGTCGTGGCCCATGAAGGTCGTCGACGGCGCGATCGTGGATCCCATCACGGACGCCAACATGGTGGCATACATCGCGGTGGGGGTCTGGCATCACTGGCGCGTCACCGGTGACGAAGCGTTCGTGCTCCGCTCGTGGCCGACGGTCGAGCGGGCGCTGGACCGGGTCGTGGCGATGCAGCTGCCGTTCGGCGGGATCGCCTGGGCTGCGGGAGCCGACGGGCGGATCGCGGACTCGGCGCTCGTGACCGGCAGTTCCAGCATCCATCATGCGCTGCTGTGCGGGGCCGCCTTGGCGCAGCTCCTCGGTCACTCGCGACCCACGTGGCTGAGCGCCGCCGGGCGGCTCGGCCACGCCCTGCGGGTGCACGAGGACCGCTTCGATCCTCGCGAGCGCTACTCGATGGATTGGTACTACCCGGTCCTGGGCGGCGCTGTCCGCGGCGCTGACGCAGCGCGCCGGATAGCGGGCAGGTGGGAGGATTTCGTGGTTCCCGACCTGGGGGTCCGATGCGTCAGCGACCGGCCGTGGGTCACCGGTGCCGAGACGTGCGAACTGGCGCTGTCGTTGCACGCCATCGGCGACGATCGGACCGCGATCGATCTCGTCGAGTCGATGCAGCACCTGCGGGATGCGGACGGGTCCTATTGGACGGGGTACGTGTTCGCCGACGGGCTGAGATGGCCCGCGGAGTGCTCGACGTGGACCGCCGCCGCCGTCATCCTCGCCGTCGACGCGCTCTCCGAGACCACGGGCGGCGCCGGCGTGTTCCGCGGCGACGGCCTCCCGGACGCCCCCGAGGAGTATGGGGACTGCGGGTGCGCGGCGTGAACGAGGAGCAGGCGATGCGCGACGACGGGCAGGTGCCGGGGATGCCGCTGGATCTGCTGCCGTACGCGCTCGCGGCCAAGGGCTTCATGCCGCCGGACGAGGGCGAAGTGCTGCACCGCTGGGCGCGGCGGCGCCTGGCTCTCGGCCCGGTGCTCGAGATCGGCACATACTGCGGCAAGTCTGCGCTGTACCTCGGCGCGGCGGCGCGGGAGGTGGGCGGCACGGTGTTCACGGTCGATCACCACCATGGCTCCGAGGAGAACCAGCCGGGATGGGACTACCACGATGCCGAGCTCGTCGACGAGTCGAGCGGGCTGCTGGACACGCTCGGCGAGTTCCGGCGCACCCTCGTGTCTGCGGGGCTCGACGAGCAGGTCGTCGCGATCGTCGGTCGTTCGACGACGGTCTCCGCACTGTGGCGCACCCCCCTCTCGCTCGTATTCATCGACGGCGGGCACACCGACGAGCACGCGAACAACGACTACCAGGGCTGGGGGCGCTGGGTCATGGCGGGGGGCGCGCTCGTGATCCACGACGTCTTCGCAGATCCGGCGGACGGGGGACAGGCGCCGTATCGCGTCTTCCGCCGCGCGGTCGAAAACGGGGACTTCCGCGAACTCGAGCACCGGGGCTCGATGCGCGTGCTCGAGCGGGTCGGCGGAGACGCCGGCGATCCGGTGCACTGACGATCTGCCGGCGCCGCCTTATCCCGCTGCCCGCTTCACCAGCTCCGCAATCCTCTCCTCATCCGCCTTCGTCAGTTCCGTCAGCGCGAACGAGGTCGGCCACATTGCGCCGTCGTCGAGGTTGGCCGTGTCCTGGAACCCCAGGGTGGAGTACCGCGCCTTGAACTTGCCCGCGGGCTGAAAGAACAGGACGACCTTGCCGTCCCTGGCGTAGGCCGGCATGCCGTACCAGGTCTTCGACTGGAGCTGCGGGGCGCTCGCCTTGACGATCCCGTGGATGCGCTCGGCCACCGCGCGGTCGGGCGCGTCCATCTCGGCGATCTTCGCGAGCAGGTCGGCCTCGCCGTCGACCTTCTTCGAGCCGCGCGAGGCCGCCTTCAGCTCGTTCGCGCGCTCCTTCATGGCGGCGCGTTCGTCGTCTGTGAATCCGTCGGCGGCGGTGTTCGCCTGGCTCATCGTGGATTCCTCTCGCGCTGATTGATTTCACCGACCCTAACCTCGGGCGCGCACCGAGGACATCCGTTCATTTGAAGCCACTCGATGTCGCGAGAATCGCTCAGTGCGTGTGCGGACCCGTGGATGCCGCGGCCGTCGCCGCCGCGCGGATCACCATCGCGTCCAGGTTCGGCATGGCATGCTCGAGCGCGTGCTCGGCGTCGTGCGCGATCGCCTCGGCGGCTGAGAGCGTGCCATCGGCGACCTGGATGGTCGCCGTGCCCTGCAGCCGGTGGCCGACCCAGCGCAGCTGGAGCCTTGGCACGGCGATGACGCCGGGGGTGGCGCGCAGGGTCGCCTCGGCGCGATCGACGAGCGCGGGCTCGATGCGGTCCATGAGGCGTCCGCCGATGCTGCGGATCGTACCGACGAGCAGCACGATGATCGCGGCGGAGATCAGCAGGCCGACGATGGGGTCGGCGAGCGGGAAGCCGAGCATGACGCCGATCGCGCCGAGCACGACCGCGAGCGAGGTGAAGCCGTCGGCGCGGGCGTGCACGCCGTCGGCGACGAGCGCTGCCGAGCCGATGCGCCGCCCGACCCGAGTGCGGTAGATCGCGACGGCCTCGTTGCCCGCGAAGCCGATAACACCTGCGGCGAGCACCCACGGCAGGTTGTGCAGCGGCTGCGGATGGATGAGGCGCTCGATCGACTGCCAGGCCGCGACGACTGCCGAGAGCGCGACGACCACGACGATGAACAGCCCGGCGAGGTCTTCGGCGCGCCCGAAACCGTAGGTGTAGCGGCGCGTGGCCTCGCGGCGGCCGAGCACGAACGCGATCCACAGCGGCACGGCGGTCAGGGCATCCGAGAAATTGTGGATGGTGTCGGCGAGCAGGGCGACCGAGCCGCTGACGATGACGATGGCGACCTGCAGCACCGTCGTAGCGAGCAGGATCACGAGACTGATCTTGACTGCGCGCACACCCTCCTTGCTCGCTTCGAGAGCGTCATCGACCGAGTCGGATGCGTCGTGGCTGTGCGGCACGAAGAAGCCATACAGCACGCCCTTCAATCCTCTCGGGTGGCGGTGCTCGTGGTCGTCGTGCCCGTGGTCGTGGTCGTGGTCGTGGTCGTGGTGCGGCTCGTGGTGCGGCTGGCTCACTGCGCGTCCTTCGGCTCATGGTGGCGTGGTGCGTTGTGGCGTGGTGCGCGATCGAGGG
>WOYI010371397.1_pt2 | contig 14579 bp, 14 predicted proteins | sample 6423411 | NCBI WGS metagenome assembly WOYI01 (sample SAMN13441803, study PRJNA592873) | oil field metagenome | biome: oil field; feature: oil-well bore; material: oil-contaminated soil; isolation source: oil-contaminated soil from oil-well borehole | place: Germany: Wietze | collected 2016-10-18 ...
GCGGTGAACAGGCTGAAGAGGTAGTTGCAGAGGAGCCTCTTGAAGAGGTCACCGGCGGTGAACAGGCTGAAGAGGTAGTTGCAGAGGAGCCTCTTGAAGAGGTCACCGGTGCAGAACAGGTTGCGGAGGTAATTACGGAGGAGACTGTTGGCGTTGTGACCGATGAAGAGCCTGTTCCTGCGGAGGCTTCGGATGAATCAGTTGCCACTGAGGCCGGCGAACAGCCGGCTGCTGAAGTTATTCCGGAGGTTACTCCCGAAGAGGAAGCAAGTCCCGGGGATGCTCCGGTACCGGAGACCACGCCGGTGGAAACTGAGGAAAATGAAGTTATACCGGAGTATACTCCCGAGCAGGAAGCAGTCCCTGAAGCTGTTGCAGCTGCTGATCTCAATACCGGGCTACGGTCGAGGGAGGAGCTTGTTGCAGAGATAGAGGCGCGGCTCAGGGAACTGGAGATGATAACCTCCAAACAGATCAGCAAAGTGGAGGCGGAACCTGAAACAGAGTCCCTGTCTGAAACTGAAGCAGGAGAAGAGTCCCTGAAGGAAACTGAAGCAGAAGAAGAATCCCTTCCTGAAACTGAAGCAGAAGAAGGGTCCCTGCAGGAAACTGAAGCAGGAGAGGAGTCCCTGCCTGAAACTGAAGCAGGAGAGGAGTCCCTGCCTGAAACTGAAGCAGGATCTGAACTATTTCCCGGTTCTGAACCTGGAACCGTAACAGGGCCGGTGCATGATGAGCTCCTGGAGCTGCTGCCTGATGACACCGTCACGGAGAGGGAATCTGAGAAGGAAAACGTAAAGGAGCTGACGCCGGCCGACCTTATCGACAGATTTATCAGTATAAGTCCTGCCATCGAGAGGATAAAGCCGGGCGAGATTCAGCCGGTCAGGGATCTTTCAGAGACGGGCGACGAAGAGGGGGCAATCTTTATAACTGAAACACTGGCAAAGATTTACGTCAACCAGGGTTATTTCACCAAAGCAATAAATGTTTATCAGAAACTCTCATTGCAATATCCGGAAAAAAGTGCTTACTTTGCAGGCTGTATTGAAAAGATTGAAGAGTTAATAAAATAACAGAACAATGGGCATTTATATTTTTATTTCAATCCTGGTGATGCTGGCATGTATCCTGGTAATAATGGTGGTGCTTGTACAGAACTCCAAGGGAGGAGGCCTGGCCGCCAACTTCACCTCCGCCGGCCAGTCTATGGGAGTGCGTAAGACCGCTGATTTCCTGGAGAAAGCAACCTGGAGTCTGGGTGTGGCAATTGTGGTTCTCTGCCTGGCAGCAACGGCATCCATTCCCAGGGGTGAGGTTGCAAAGGAGTCAGTCATCAAGTCATCCATTGAAAGAGCCCAGGATCCCAATGCCATCCCTACGTTGCCGACACCTCTCACTGAGCAGGAACAGCAGCCTGACGGGAGTAACGAATAAAATGACAGGAAGAAGATATTGAAGTGTCAGTTTGTCATGAACTGACACTTTTTTTTGCCAATAATCATTTGGCACAGATTATGAAATTCTAGGGCAGAAAAAAAATTGTTTAACTATAAAACTAATAGCAATGACACAACTAAAAGGAAAGGTGCTGGCAGGTAAAGTTCTCGTCAAACCCCAGGAGGCAGAAGAGAAGACCGCCAGCGGCATTATCATCCCCGATTCAGCAAAGGAAAAACCTCGCGCAGGAACAGTTGTTCTTGTAGGGGCTTCGAAGAAAGATGAAGAGATGGAACTCAAAAAGGGAGATGTTGTTCTCTATGGTAAGTACTCCGGCCAGGAGCTGAATATCGACGGCACTGATTATCTCCTTCTCTCACAGTCCGATGTTCTTTATATTTCGTAATAACCAAAAAACAGAATAGCAATGTCAAAGGAAATAAAATTCAATATCGAAGCACGTAGCCTCCTGAAGGAGGGCGTTGATCAGCTTGCTGATGCAGTAAAGGTTACCCTCGGTCCCAAAGGCCGTAACGTTGTGCTTGAGAAGAAATTCGGTGCACCGCAGATGACCAAGGACGGTGTGACGGTAGCCAAGGAGATAGAACTGTCAGATCCCTTCCACAACATGGGAGCCCAGATGGTCAAAGAGGTGGCCTCAAAGACATCCGACACTGCAGGTGACGGTACCACAACTGCTACCATCCTTGCGCAGAGCATCATAACCGTGGGACTGAAGAATGTGACTGCAGGAGCCAACCCGATGGATCTGAAGAAGGGCATCGACAAGGCTGTTGCAACTGTTGTTGAAAGCCTGAAGAGCCAGTCGCAGACCGTGGGCGACGACCTGAAGAAGATTGAACAGGTTGCACGCATATCGGCCAACAATGATGAGGAGATAGGCAAGCTCATAGCTGCTGCCATGGATAAGGTGAAGAAGGAAGGTGTCATCACCGTTGAGGAGGCCAAGGGAACCGAAACCAAGGTTGAAGTTGTTGAAGGGATGCAGTTTGACCGCGGGTATATCTCAGCCTATTTTGTCACCAATGCTGACAAGATGGAAGTTGAGATGGAGAATCCCTACATTCTCATTCACGACAAGAAGATATCATCAATGAAAGACCTTCTCCCCGTTCTCGAGGAGACAGCCCGCACGGGGCGCGGCCTCATGATCATTGCCGAGGATGTTGAGGGCGAGGCTCTTGCCACCCTCGTTGTCAACCGTCTCCGTGGTTCACTGAAGGTATGTGCCGTCAAGGCTCCGGGCTTTGGCGACAGGAGGAAGGAGATGCTTGAGGATATTGCCATTCTGACAGGAGGCACCGTCATCTCGGAAGAGAGGGGCATGAAGCTTGAGAATGCCACCATGAGTGATCTTGGTGTAGCTGACAAAGTGACCGTCAACAAGGAGAACACCACCATTGTCAACGGCGCAGGCGATAAGGAGATGATCCAGGCACGCGTCAACCAGATCAAGCAGCAGATTTCAACCACCACTTCCGACTATGACAGGGAGAAGCTTCAGGAGAGGCTTGCCAAGCTGGCCGGCGGCGTTGCGGTGCTCTACATCGGTGCTGCCTCTGAGGTTGAGATGAAGGAGAAGAAAGACCGCGTCGACGACGCCCTTCATGCAACACGCGCTGCAATAGAAGAGGGTATCATCCCCGGCGGCGGTGTCGGCTACCTGAGAGCAATTCCGCTGCTTGAAAAGCTGAAAGGCGACAACGATGACCAGAATACCGGTATCGAGATTGTCAAGAGGGCTATTGAGGAGCCCCTCCGCCAGATCGTTGTCAATGCCGGCAAGGAAGGTGCTGTGATTGTACAGAGGGTACGTGAAGGCGAGGGCGACTACGGGTATAATGCTCAGACTGACAAGTTCGAGAATCTCTTCAAGACCGGTGTCATCGATCCGGCCAAGGTTGCAAGGATAGCTCTCGAGAATGCGGCATCAATAGCCGGTATGTTCCTCACCACCGAAGCAGTGGTTGTCGATGAGAAGGAAGAAAACCCGATGCCTAACCCCGGAATGGGCGGCGGCGGTATGCCGGGCATGATGTAGGCACTAACGTAGTTTATTGGTTTAACAAAGAAAGCTGCTCCAGCGACGGAGCAGCTTTCTTTTCAGGCAGTAGTCCTCAGTCCTCAGTTCTCAGTTCTCAGTTCTCAGTCCTCAGCTCTCAGTCCTCACTCGGCAGTTTGAGGCTTCGACACAGGAGAAGTCTCAATCCCGACACTTGTGTCGGGACGGCAGTCAGCAAAATCGAAAATCGCACATCACAAATCTCAACTTTTCCCCATCTTTGCATCATGGCTGACCCGCAGCAGGTACACGATCTTAAGCACGAGAAGATAGGGAAACTGATGTGGAAGTACTTTCTTCCGGCTTTTGCCAGCACCATGGCAAATGCTTTCTATAACATCGTTGACCGTATCTATATAGGACAGGGCGTCGATGCCCTGGCTCTTTCCGGCCTCAGCGTGATCTTCCCGCTGATGATCATCATCATGGCCTTTGGCATGCTCGTGGGAATCGGTTCAGCCGTGAGGGTATCCATAAGCCTGGGGGAGAAGGACTACAGCCGGGCAAACAGGATACTGGGCAATGCTTTCTTCCTGTCGCTGGTGATGGGAGTTGCGCTGATGGTTATAGGGTTCCTTGTAAGCGATAAGATATTGCTCATCTTCGGGGCCGGTCCTGAGACGCTGGAATACGCCTCCGAATATTTCAACATCATACTTGCCGGGATACCCTTTTCCATGACCGGCTACGCGCTGAACAACATCATCAGGGCAGAGGGCAATCCTCGCATTGCCATGATCTCAGTCTTCATCAGCGCAGGTCTTAACATCATCCTTGACCCGATCTTAATCTTCGGTTTCGACATGGGTGTCAGGGGTGCCGCCCTGGCAACCATCATATCTCAGGCCGTTCTCTGCATATGGGTACTCAGGCACTTCCGCAGCAGGAAGAGCGTCACCAGACTGTCGCTGCCTGACATCAAGCCAGACGCATATATCATCAGGTATATAATATCGATTGGCTTTGCGCCTTTTGCCATGAATGTTGCCTCGAGTGTGGTCACGGGGGTCATGAACACCCTTTTTATCAGGTACGGGGGAGATATCTCTGTGGGTGCCATGGGGATAGTCCACAGTTCCACAATGATGCTGCTGATGACCATTATCTCCATCAACATGGCCATACAGCCCATTATCGGGTTCAACTACGGGGCAGGACTCTATTGCAGGGTGAAGGAGGCGGTGATGAAGGCCATAAAATATGCCACGCTGATAGCCACTGGCGGGTGGCTCATATGCATGCTGATACCCGGTGCGGTGATAAGCATTTTCAACTCGGACAGCATCGAGCTGCGGGAGGCCGGGGTGCTGGGTCTGAGGATCTACTGCGCCGCGCTGCCTGTGATCGGTTACCAGATTATCACTTCCAACTATTTCCAGGCTATAGGTAAGGCCAGGCTGGCTGCCTTCCTGTCGCTGCTGCGCCAGATAATAGTGCTGCTGCCGTTGATAATTATTCTCCCCCGCTTCTGGGGTGTGGAAGGAGTATGGATCGCCAACCCGATATCTGACCTGGTGGCTGCCGTAATATCTTACTTCTTCTTCCGCAGGGAGATGAGGAAGCTTAACTGCCAGGTGGATACGCCCGTGGATGTTCCGCCGCCGGAGCTCCCGCCGGAGCCCCCAATGGCACGAGAGATCTACTGACCCTCTCCTTTCTTCCTTCGCATTACAATCATAAAGATTGTCAGCACAGCCGCTGTTCCGGCCGCAGCGATTGCAAGTGCCGGCTTAAGTGGTATGGCCAGCCCGCCTCCCGAGTGGGGTGCAGCAAGTATATAGGTGATGCATACGGCAGTAAGGAAGAGGGCAGGCAGGGACATGAACAGGTGACTCTTGCCCCTTAGTGCCAGGTACATTGCTATTGTCCAGCAGGTTATGGCTGCCAGTGCCTGGTTGGATATGCCTACGAACTTCCAGATGCGGGCGAATTCATCCTTCATTACGAATGTGAGGATAAAGCCGATTGCAAAAAGAGGGATCGTGATCAGCAGCCTGGAAGAGACCTTCTTCTGCGGCAGGGAGAACATGTCGGCCACCGTGAGCCTGGCGCTCCTGAAGGCTGTGTCTCCAGAGGTAATGGGGCAGGCCACGACTCCTATCACTGCTATCACTGCCCCGGCCTTGCCGAGCCACGACCTGCATATCTCGTTGACCAGCCAGGCAGGGTCAGGTCTGATATCGGGATTGTCAGCCAGCGGATGGGTGAAGGCATAGTTCAGCCCGTGAACATCACCCATGTAGTTCATGGCTGCCGTGGCCCATATTATTGCCACGATACCTTCAGCGATCATTGCGCCGTAGAAGATCTGCCGTCCCTGTCTCTCTGACTTCAGACATCTGGCCATCAGAGGGGCCTGCGTGGCATGGAAGCCCGAAATAGCGCCGCAGGAGACAACGATGAAGAGGTATGGAAAGATGCTGTTTGTTGCAGCGTCAGGCTGGAAGTTCATCAGTGTTGCGGGGGTGAGTTCCATCAGTGTGAGGGAGCCGCCGGCCCACTTTACTATCATGCTCAGCAGCACCCCGACGGCCATGAAGATCAGCGCTCCGCCGAAGAAAGGGTAGAGGTGTCCTATTATCTTGTCGATGGGCAGGAGGGTAGCGACTATGTAGTAGAAAAAGATCACCCCCAGCCAGAAGGGGAGGCTGAAGCCAGACATTGTATAGAGCAGTTTGGCGGGACCGCTGACGAAGGCCACTCCGACGAATATCAGCAGCAGCAGGGTGAAGAGCCTGAGAAAGGACCTCATGTTCCTGCCCAGGTAGGTGCCCACCAGCTCGGGCAGGCTGGCACCGTCGTGCCGCACTGACAGCATGCCTGCGAAGTAATCGTGCATGGAACCCATGAAGATGCATCCTGCGACGATCCAGATATAGACCACCGGACCGTACATGGCCCCCAGGATGGCACCGAAGATCGGCCCCAGCCCGGCAATGTTGAGGAACTGTATCATGAAGACGCGCCATGCTTTCATGGGAACGTAATCAATGCCGTCACTTTTGGTGAATGCCGGGGTGACGCGCGAAGGATCCATCCCGAATATTCTGTCGGCCACCCTTCCGTAGACAAGATACCCGAGGATAAGCAAAGTGACCGAAGCTGCAAGGGTGATCATGGGTTCATTCTTATGTAAGAATGCTAAAATAAATAAAATGGCGGCTGAGTGTACCCTAAAGTCGACTTCAGTAAAGAACGGGCCAAATTTTTTATCTTTGCAGCTGAATTGAACCGCCCTCCTCTGATGGACAACATACGCAACTTCTGTATCATAGCTCACATAGACCACGGTAAGAGTACCCTTGCCGACAGGCTTCTTGAAAGAACCAACACCGTGGATTCGCGTGAGTTTCAGAATCAGGTGCTGGATGACATGGACCTGGAGAGGGAGAGGGGCATCACCATAAAGAGTCATGCCATCCAGATGGACTATGAGCATGAGGGTAAGAAATACTATCTGAATCTCATAGACACGCCGGGGCATGTTGATTTTTCATATGAGGTGTCGAGGTCAATAGCCGCCTGTGAGGGTGCCCTCCTGGTTGTTGATGCCACGCAGGGCATACAGGCCCAGACCATCTCCAACCTTTACATGGCCATTGAGCACGGCCTGGAGATCATCCCGGTGCTCAACAAGATGGACTCTGTGAGCGCGATGCCCGAGGAGGTGAAGGACCAGATAGTTGACCTCATAGGCTGCGGACGTGATGAGATTATTGAGGCAAGTGCACGCACAGGCATGGGTGTTGACAGGATCATGGAGGATATTGTCAGCCGCATACCTCCTCCCAAGGGCGACCCGGAGGCACCGCTGCAGGCACTGATATTTGATTCGGTCTTCAACTCTTTCAGGGGAATAATAGCCTATTTCAAGATAGCCAACGGCACCATCAGGACGCATGACATGGTCAAGTTTGTAAACACGGGCAGTGAATATGACGCTGATGAGATAGGGGTGCTGAAGATAAAGAGGGAACCACGGGCTGTGCTCAGCGCCGGCGATGTGGGATACATCATCTCGGGCATCAAGATCTCAGCGGAGGTAAAGGTGGGAGACACCATAACACACGTGGCCCGCCCGTGTGACAAAGCCATAGCCGGATTTGCCGATGTTAAGCCCATGGTCTTTGCAGGAATCTATCCCGTTGATGCTGATGACTATGAAGACCTTCGTGCTTCCATAGAGAAGCTGCAGCTCAACGACGCCTCCCTGACTTTTGTGCCGGAGTCGTCGGCAGCGCTGGGCTTCGGTTTCAGGTGCGGATTTCTGGGGCTGCTGCACATGGAGATCATCCAGGAGCGGCTCGACAGAGAGTTCGACATGGATGTGATCACCACCGTGCCCAACGTATCATTCAGGGTGCTGACAACAAAGGGCGAGATAATAGATGTGCACAACCCGTCGGGGATGCCGCCGGCGACGGCCATTGACGAGATCGAGGAGCCCTATATCCACGCACAGGTGATATCAAAATCGGAATACCTCGGCCAGATACTGAAGCTCTGCATTGACAAGCGCGGGACGCTGAAGAACCAGATATACCTGACAAGCGACAGGGTGGAGGTGACCTTTGACATGCCACTGTCGGAGATCGTCTTTGATTTCTATGACAAGCTCAAGAGTGTCTCCAAGGGATATGCATCGTTCGATTACCATATCACCGGTTACAAGAAGGCAGATCTGGTCAGGCTCGACATACTGCTCAACGGGGAGATGGTTGATGCCCTTTCAACACTCATCTACCGCGGCCACGCCTACAGCTTCGGACGCCGCATGTGCGAGAAGCTGCGTGAACTGATACCCAGACAGCAGTTTGATATTGCCATCCAGGCAGCCATAGGGGCCAAGATCATTGCACGTGAGACCGTCAAGGCGGTGCGCAAGGATGTAACCGCAAAATGCTACGGCGGAGATATAACCCGAAAGAGGAAGCTGCTTGAGAAGCAGAAGAAGGGAAAGAAACGGATGCGCCAGATAGGCAATGTTGAGGTTCCGCAGCAGGCTTTCCTGGCTGTGCTGAAGCTCGACTGACCCTGAAAAAAATGTGATCCGCCCTGGCTGGCTGCCTGGCTAACAGAGCAGTTTGTATCCCTTGCCGTGAATATTGAGGATCTCCACTTGACTGTCCTTGCTGAGGTATTTGCGCAGCTTGGTGATGTAGACGTCCATACTCCGGGCATTGAAATAGTTGTCGTCGATCCAGATCGACTTGAGGGCGAGGTTACGTTCCAGAACCTCATTGCGATGCCGGCAGAGAAGTTCAAGGAGCTCCGCCTCCTTGGTGGTCAGTTTTCGCGACTGATCCTGGTAGGTGAGCAATTGTCTGGTGACATCGAAGCTGTACTTTCCGATGGTGTACTTTTCAGCGGGAACGTCTGTGGCACGTTTCGTTGAACGTCGCAGGATGGCCTCAATGCGGTAGACCAGCTCCTCCATTGAGAAGGGTTTGGTGAGGTAGTCATCAGCACCGGTTTTAAATCCCTCAATGACATCCTCCTTCAGATTCTTCGCCGTCAGGAAGATAATCGGAATATGCGGGTCAATGGTCCTGATCTCCCTTGCAAGAGTGAACCCGTCCATCTCGGGCATCATCACATCCAGGAGGCAGAGAGAGAATTTTTCCTTCCTGAAGATCTTCATTGCCGCTGCTCCGTCAGTGGCCAGGGTGGTGTCATACTCCTTTGCGGAGAGATAGCTCTTAAGCAGCTGCCCCAGATTGGTGTCGTCTTCTGCAAGAAGGATGCTTACTTTATTCATTTTGGCTGATATTTTGGAAGGTGGATGATTATTCGGGTACCCTTGCCGACCTGGCTTTCGACCTTTATAGTCCCGTGATGTTCGTCGGTGATGGTTTTCACGTAACTGAGCCCGAGACCAAATCCTTTGATATTATGTGTATTGCCTGCCGGAACCCTGTAGAACTTGTCAAAGATATGTTTCTGGTGTTCCCTTGGAATGCCGATGCCGTTGTCTGAGACGGTGATCACCACGCCCTTGTGCCAGCTTTCGGTGGTGACGGTAATCTCGGGTATGCGTGCGGTGTATTTGAGGGCGTTGTCTATGAGGTTGAGGATCACATTGAAGAAGTTGGGTTCATCAATCGTCACCATAGGGTCGGAGGCATCAAGGAATGTGGAGATGGTCCCCCCCCGTCCGGTCACCTGCAGCTTGAAGGCATCCACGGCCCTGATGATGACAGCATGGACATCGGTCTGCTTCTTGTCGAGCTCGAGCCTGGCCCTCTCAAAGATGGCAGTCTGCAGCACCTTTTCAACCTGTACCTTCAGCCTGTCACTCTCCTCGGAGATGACCGCCGCGAGTTCGCGGGTGTTTCTCGATTGCTGGGGAATGGAATCATCAGCGAGCATCTGCGAGGCCAGGGAGATGGTAGCAATGGGTGTTTTCAGCTCGTGCGTCATGTTATTGATAAAATCACTCCTTATCTCTGAGAACTTTTTCTGGCGGAAGATGACGATGAAGGTACCCGTTGATAGTATGATCAGCAGCAGAACTATCAGGAGCGATGCAATTGCCATGAATGATATCCGGGAAAACTTGTATTTCTCCTCCCCGGGGAAATAGATGGTGAGGATGTTGTTACCCGGTACGGGGTCATTGGGAAAGAGCTGTCGCAGGTATTTGTTGGCGTTGGTCCTCTCCTGGTAATCCGGCGTACGGTATATTATGCCCCCGTAATCGCCCCTGACGGCACACTCATAGTCGAGATGGATGCCGACATCATCAAGCGCTTTCCTGATGATAGTATTCAGCTCTTCGGAGGTAAAGCGGTCCCTGAGGGGAGGAGTCTCATGCAATATGCGGCTGACGATGTTCTCTATTGAGACGATCTTGCCGGTCATGCGTGCTGCCGCTCCGGCAGTGAGGTTCTGTTCTCCGGGCTCCGTGTTGCCGACCATCGACTCCGGCTCGAGGCTATCTGAATTGAGGAGATAGGTTCGGCCGGCACGGTTGATGATAACTGACCTGACGTCAGGGTCGAAGCCGTATTTCTCAAGCAGCATCGATTCGGCCGACTGCCGGGCGGTCACCGGGTCGCTTTCATAAGGGGCTGCCTCCGGATCTGCCGCCGGAGCGGCAGGATTGATCTCGCTGATGATGCGGTTGTAAGTCTCCGTACGCTCCAGCTCGTTCACCACCTCCTTAAGTGCTTCGTTGACACCGAACCTGAACTGCTGGTCCTCGGCACTCACCACATTGTTGATCCACTGTACCTGAATAAATACAAGTGCAAAGAAGGCCAGAAAGAAGAAACCTGCCAGCAATGCTATGTGCTTCCGCTTCATACTTTTACAAAAGTAATCCGTTAAAACCTTTATATGTCTGTTTAACGAATTTTAACAGAATATTCGAAAATTACAAAATTCTGAAAAATTAAAAAAATGTTAAAAATCAATAATTTAACAAAGTGTTAAGAGTATGCCAATAAAATTATTTTGATATTTGCATCAGTTATGGCACGAAAATTGTAATAGAATAAGTGGAGTTTTTTTCATAGGTTAGGTTAGTTTTAGGGTTAACACCGAAGAGGAGGTAAGAAATTGTCTCCTCTTTTTTTTTAAAGTGCCAGGAGGGCGGTGTTACGGTCATTAACCGTGCGGCTGCTGAAGACAAACACTGCCGTTACCCCGGGTATTTTCCTGACGGTGTTGGCAAGGCTCTCTGCCCTCTTCTCGTCAGGAGCTCCGCTGATGACAAGAAAGAAGTCGATCTTGCGGAGTTTGTGTATCAGTATATTTCCATCGCAGTGGTTTGAGACCAGGGAGAAGGCAGGCGTATCGGAAGCGAAGCAGGAGAAGCGGTGTTCACCGCTGTCCGAGACTGCAGTGACATCATTGTTGCATTTACGGAGGCCGGCACCCAGGTGGCGGTTGAGCATAACCGAGATGCGGTAGTCCGGTTCGGCAGAGACGATTCCCAGGAAGAGGAATTGCGGGATATCCTCAGCGGGAATAGTGAGCCTGGTTATCTTTTTCTCCCTGTTCATTTCTCTCTGCTGTTTACCATGTTCCACGCAACCAGTGAGGCTTCCTGTTCTGCCTCTTTTTTTGTGGCACCCTCACCCCGGCCGGCAACCTTGCCGTTTATCTCCAGCGTCACCGCAAACAGGGGATGGTTTCCTGCACCGTTCTTTTGGCGGAAGGTATAATGGATTTTTTGCCTCTTTTTCTGGCAGTATTCCATGATGAGGCTCTTGTAATCGGTCTCGCTGTCAAGCAATGCCTTGAGATCTAGGTGTTTAATCAGTGCCTTCTCAATAAAGAAACGGCGTGTGCGCTCAAATCCCTTGTCGATGAACAGTGCTCCCACGAAGGCCTCCACAGCATTGCCGTAGAGATTGCGTGGTGAGTCGGTCGGTGCGAGATGGGACACAATCAGTTTGTCGAGTCCCATGCTTATGCCCAGCTCGTTGAGAGTCTCCCTGTTTACGATCCGTGCCCTGGTCTTGGTGAGGAGTCCCTCGGAGGCATCAGGGTACAGGTGAAACAGGTAGTCTGAGATGATGCTGTCTATAATGGCATCACCCAGGTATTCCAGTCGTTCATTGTTGATTCTCGTTCCGTCAGGGAGGATATATGAGGCTGACCTGTGTATGAAAGCCATCTCATAGAGTCTCAGGTTCCGTTGGCGGAAGCCCAGAATACGCTTCAGACCGGAGCGAAACTCCCGCCTGTCGTGTACCATCGTGTTGTTTTTTTTCCTGTGGAGCAGGAACACTATTCTTGGAATTTCCTGATCAATACAGAGGCATTATGCCCTCCGAAGCCAAAGGTGTTGCTGAGTGCGGCCCTGACCGTTCTCTTTTCTGCCTTGTTGGGAGTCAGGTTCAGTTTTGGGTCGATTTCAGGGTCAGGGTTTCTGAGGTTGATGGTCGGTGGTACGATGTCATGAACCACAGCCATGATGGTGGCGATTGCTTCCACAGCGCCGGCAGCGCCGAGCAGGTGGCCGGTCATCGACTTGGTGGCACTGATGTTCAATTTATAGGCATGTTCTCCGAAGAGCCTGACAATGGCTTTGGTTTCAGCTATGTCACCCAGAGGGGTAGAGGTACCGTGGACGTTGATATAATCTATCTCTTCAGGTTTCAGTTGTGCCTCCTCGATGGCCAGTTTCATCACGTTCAGCGCTCCCATACCGTCAGGGTGCGGGGCGGTGATGTGATAGGCGTCGGCGGTGAGGCCTGTGCCAACCACTTCGGCATAGATGGTGGCTCCCCGGGCTTTGGCATGACCCAGTTCTTCGAGTATCAGTGCGCCGCCGCCCTCGCCGATGACAAACCCGTCACGGGTGACATCAAACGGACGGGAGGCAGTCTCGTACTCTTCATTGTTGGTTGACATAGCCTGCATGGCATTGAAACCACCGATACCGGGCTGGTTGATCGAGGCCTCCGATCCGCCGGCAATAAAGAGGTCAGCCTTGCCCAGAAGGATGTAATAGTAAGCGTCAATGATGGCATTGGTTGATGAAGCACAGGCAGAGACGGTGGCGAAATTGGGCCCCCGGAAACCGTACTTGATTGAGAGCATGCCGGCGGCAATGTCACTGATCATCTTGGGAATGAAAAAAGGGCTGAACCGGGGAGTGCCATCACCCAGAACAAACCCTCTTACTTCTTCCAGGAAAGTCTCAATGCCGCCGATACCCGACGCCCAGATAATACCTGAGCGGTCTTTGTCAGTCGCATCGAGATCAAGACCTGAATTTGCTACCGCCTCCGCAGCTGCCACCATGGCATACTGGGTGTAGCGGTCCATCTTTCGCGACTCTTTTCTGTCAAAATAACTGGCCGGATCGTAGTTCTTGAGCTCGCACGCAAACTTCGTTTTGAACTTGGAAGCATCAAAATGAGTAATGAGATTTGCGCCGCTTACACCATCAACAAGACTTTGCCAATAATCCTGAAGTGTGTTGCCGATAGGGGTCAACGCCCCCATTCCGGTAACTACTACCCGCCTCATATCAGGTTATCAGGGAAACTACTTTGCGTTCTCCTCAATATACTTTATGGCTTCGCCAACTGTGCTGATGCTTTCTGCCTGATCATCAGGAATTCCAATGTTGAACTCCTTTTCAAATTCCATGATCAGCTCGACAGTGTCAAGAGAATCAGCACCAAGGTCATTGGTGAAGTGTGCTTCGGGAGTAACATCAGCCTCATCAACGCCAAGCTTTTCAACGATGATCTTCTTTACTCTAGTAGAAATGTCAGACATACCGATTAAATTTATGTTAATACTCGTTTTTAAAACTACGCAAAGAAATATATTTGTACCATATTTTTCAAACAATTTACCGGAAATTTGCAGGCCTGGCAGTCTAACATACAGGTTGGCAGTAAGTTAATGAGAAAATTTAAGCGCCGGGGAGCCCTGGCGCTCAGTGCATTAAGTAACAGATGATGAGGAATATAGCCATTCTTGCTTCCGGCACCGGAACGAACGCTGAAAACATAATAAGATACTTTTCGAACGATAATCGGGCGAAAGTTAACCTTGTTTTGTCGAATCGTTCTCAGGCCATGGTTTTGGAGAGGGCTGCGGCACTCGGGGTCGACGCTTTTTTTTTCGACCGAAGTCAGTTTTATGATACCGGCGAGGTGCTGATGATGCTTCAGCGGAGGGAGTCAGACCTGATTGTTCTGGCGGGCTTTCTCTGGTTGGTTCCTGCTGCCGTCATTGAGGCATTCAGGGGGCGCATCATCAATATTCATCCTGCGCTGCTGCCCCGTTTCGGGGGAAAGGGTATGTACGGCGACAGGGTTCACCGTGCGGTGCTTGATGCAGGATGCAGTGAGAGTGGCATCACCATCCACTATGTCAATGAGCAGTATGACTCAGGTGACATTATCTTCCAGGCACGGTGCCCGGTGTTGCCGGACGACGATGTGCAGAGCCTGGCGGCCAGGGTTCATGAGCTGGAGTACAGACACTACCCGGAGGTGATCAGCCGGATGATGGATCAGATAGGCAGTCGGCATTAGGCTTCAGTCCTCAGCAAATCGCCAATCGCCAATCGCCAATCGCCAATCGC
>WOYI010429840.1_pt1 | contig 14575 bp, 13 predicted proteins | sample 6423411 | NCBI WGS metagenome assembly WOYI01 (sample SAMN13441803, study PRJNA592873) | oil field metagenome | biome: oil field; feature: oil-well bore; material: oil-contaminated soil; isolation source: oil-contaminated soil from oil-well borehole | place: Germany: Wietze | collected 2016-10-18 ...
CGGCCGTTGCCAGCTTCTCGCGTATCGGAAGTGAGATCACGATAGGCCGATAGGACTGGTTGATCTTCTGCTGCGTGCGCTCGTCGATGTCGGCCATGAAGGCCTCGTTGACGGCCACGATGCCACTCTCGTCGTCGTCGATGAGCGCTGCAAGCGTGCGGCGCGCATCCTCCGGCGATTCGGCGACCCTGACGGTGACGCCGGCGAGTCCGAATCCATCGGCGGTATCAGGGTCGGTGAGGACGATGAGCTTATACAACGATGAGCTCCTCTCGCATCCTCTCCTCGGGCATGCCGACTGACACGCCCTTGACCACGATACGCAGGTTCGTGACTTCGTTCGCCTTGGCCCACAGGTAACTGATCGTGAGCCCGATCCCCAGCGGATCGCCCTTGCTCGTTTCGAACGCGATGCGGAAGAGATAGTCTTCCAGAGCCCGTTCGAAGACGGACACCGAACCCTTCTCCATGAACAGGAGCGCGGCTTCGTCGAGCGGCTTTCCGTAGGGCGTCTTCTTGATACGGTTGAACACCTCGTCGACATCCGACATCGCCGAAAGCTCGATGAACAACTGCTGGTCCACGACCTCGCCACCCGGGAGGAAGAAGCGCGAGGCGTCTTCCTCTCCAAGATCCGCGTTCAGCAGCCTGATGGCCGTGAGCAGGTTCATCGTGTCGACCTGCGCCGAGAGGAACGTCCGCGCGATCTCCTTGTTCGCCCTCCACCCGCGAAGCCGCTTGCTCGCCCACTGATAGTAGTAGCGGTCGAGTGCGAGTTCGAGCAGCGACAGGTCCTCTTCCTCCTCGTACTGCGGCAACACCTCGCGCAGGGGCACCGCGAACGGGAGACCCCAGGTTGCGAGTGTGTCCACGACTCCCCGGATGTCCGGCTGCTTGAGCAGCTCGTCAGCATCGACCTGCGTGAGCTGTCCGACCGCGATGAGGCTGTCAGACACCTCTTCTTCCTCGAGCTTCATGTGCTTCGCGCGGATGATGGTCTTGACGTTGAACAAGTCCCATCGTCCGAGCAGCGTGGTCACCAGCGTCGTAGCCTCGTCGTTGCAGTGACTCAGCACCTTGCGGAACGTGCGCGTCATGTTGTCTTTGAGCGCCTCGTCCACCTGGGTCGCGTTGCGCCCGTGAAGGAGCCGTCCCTCAAGATCCGGACCATACTCGGTATCCATGATCTTCTGAATGATCGCGCCGATATCCTTCGCGGACATGAGCTCATCGAAGAAGGACTGCTTCAGCAGACGCGAACGCATGCCACGGATGCGGGCGTTCGTATAGCCATAGTCCCGTCCCCTCGGACGGTATGTGGCGGTGACTGCTGCTTTGCGATCACTCATGAATGCAGGACCTCTGCAACTCTCGCTCCGGCCACACTACGCGCCTTGAGCATCCGGCTCTCGAACGTGTTGCGACGGACCACGCGACCACCGTGTGCCGAGACGATCAGCCCACCGATGGTGTCGAGTGTCGGCACGACGGTGCCCGTGACCCCCAGCTCGGCGATGACCTTCTTCGCCAGCTCGGCGTCCGCCGGTGCCACCTGCACCTCGCACTCGCTGTCCATCCCCGCCAACGCCTCTTTCGCAAGCCCGGCGAAGACACGCTCGTACTCGGCCGTGCCCCGCATCGCCGCGAGCCGCTCCTTCGCCTCTGCGAAGACAGCGTCGACCGCGTGATCGCGCACCTCGGCCAGGTCGCGCTTGACCTGCAGACGTGCGGCGTTGACCGCCTTGGTCGCCTTGGTCCTGACCGCGTGATCCGCGGCCTCGATCTTGGCTCCCGTGATGCGCTCCGCCTCGTCCCGCGCCTCGTGCTCGACCGCATCCGACTGCACCGTAGCCACGTGCAGGATGTGGTTCACCTCGGCGTCGGCTTGCTCCTCAAGCGCTTTGAAGATGTCTTCGATCGCCATGCGTCAGTCCTTCCATGAATCCTGAATGGTGGTGCAGAAAGCCACCAGCACTACGCAGTCATCATGAACGCGATAACGAAGCCGAGCAGGATGATCGTCTCGGGGAGTGCCTGGAGGACGATCAGGGTCGTACCGGCCTCAGGACGCTCGGCGAGCGTACCGGCGCCGGCGGCACCGATCTTCGACTGCGCGAACGCGGTGGCCATGGCGGCGATGCACAGCGAGGCGCCAGCCGCGGCGTACATGGCGATGTCCACCGAGGGGTCACGTGGTACTTCCTCGGCGAACGCAATCGCCGGGACCATCATGGTAGTCAGGAATGCACTCCCGAACACCGTCTTTGCGAGCCTGTTCTTGATCATGCGCTCTTTTCACCTCCGGTTTTGTGGAACGGCTTGTACTCTGCCTTGCTCGCCTCATAGTACTTCCCGCCGAACTCCAGGAAGTTGAGACGTAGGGCATGAACTGATGGCGTGAAGACCGCCAAGGCAAGGTGGATCGTGTGGAACAGCAGCGCTGCGATGATGCCGACAGCGACCGGCATATCCGCCGCCATCTCGTTGATGGCGCTCGCGAAGATCGCGTCAGACAGGCCGATGGCCATGATACGTAGGTAGCTCGCACTGTGAGACATCAGCTCGATGATCTCGACGACACCGATCATGCCGCCGAACCAGATCGTCGCGACGGCACCGCCGGCCATCGCGATCGCTCCGATCGCGCGGACGACGGGGTTCGCGTTCAGCAGGACCATCGCAATGATCAGGATGACGAGGCCGATCATGAGACTGGCCAGGCCACCCTTCACCCACGCGTGCTTCGTCTGCTTCGTCCTTATTGCGTTCACCAGGCCGAGGATCAGGCCGAAGGTGATCTGGATAACGCCGAGACCGAGGGCCGCGTACATCAACGGCTCGACGACCATCTCCCGGTTGTACGGAAGGGTGAGACCGGCGATCCTGATCATCGGGAACATGAACTCCGCATGATTCCACAGGAGCCCGCCGAAGAACTCGCCGTACAAGATACCGAAGAGGACGGCCGAGGTGGCCGCCGGACCGAGAAGGCCGGTGGCCAGCTGGATTCCTTCGTTCTCCTTGAACTTGAACCGCATCCACAGGATGATCGCCAGCATCACGATGCCGTAGCCGATGTCGCCGACGATCATGCCGAAGATGAGCGGATAGCTGAGCGCCCAGATCATCGACGGGTCGACCGTGCCGTACATCGGCTTGCCACCCATGAAGTAGCTCATGACCCATGAGGACGGCTGGACCCACTTGGGGTTGTTCAGCGCTACCGGCGTGTCCTTGTAGTCCTTCTCGTCGATCTCCAGCTGGTTGACGATGACGTCCAGGCCGAACTTGCTCTGGATGAGGCCCCGGAACTCCTTGATGCCATCGACGGGCAGCCAGCCGGTGATCACGAACGCGTACTCGGTCTGCCCGAACTTCGGGATGGCCGATGTCTCATCGATCTTGTCCACGAGGACGTCGCGGATCGTGGTGAGCTTCATGTACCACGTGCTCGACATCGACTCGAGTTCTTCCTTGACCTTCTCAAGCTGCGCGGGCAGATCGGTCCTGCGCTGCCGGAGCTGATCGTATGCCGAGTCGAACGGCATGTCCTGGAACTCGGACGGAAGCCTGACCTGGTTGACGTTCTCGACCGCGAGGAACTTGTGAACGGCCTCGGAGTACTTCTTGCCGAAGACCATGATGACCGCGGTCGTCTCTTCATCCACATCGGTGGATACGATCTCACACTGATTGCTCGTGATGCGATCGAGTTCCTTCTTGAGGCCCTCGAGCGCGCCCTTGTAGCGGCGCTCCACGAGCAATGCGACCGAATCGTACGCACCCGTGGTGACGATCTGCTTCGCCAGCGGCTGGATCTTCTCGAGGATGGGCTCGTAGCGCGCGAGCAGGCCCATCTCGGCCTCCATGGCGAACTGCGCCTGAGCCAGGCTCGAGGTGCGGTCCTCGACCTGGTCGATCACGTTCGTGACCTCCGCGGCGAGCTCCTTGGCGTCGAGCTGCCACAACTCGAGGTAGTGCTTCTGCCGCGCGACTTCATCCACGGCCTCAGCGGGAAGGTGCAGGGCCTTGATGATCGAGCGCAGACGGATCAGCAACTCCTCCATGCGCTCCTGCTCGGCGAGCTGGTTCTCCACCACTTCCATCTGCTCCAGCGGAAGCTCACCCGCATTGATCTTCTTCGTGAGGTCCTCGATATGCAGCGTTCCTGCTTCGTGGAGCAGGCTCAGCACGTCGAAGAATATGTTCTTCGGGCCGATCAGCTCCATCCGTGCCATTGGGACCAACATACGCGCCCTCCCCCCCGATTCATCGGGATATGACGAGCTCTGCGAGCGTCAGACCGTCGTCACGAGCTCCACCACGAAGCCCGCGGCGTCGCTCTGCCGCGTCGCCAATTCCTGCGTGAGCGCTTCCACCTCGACGATGCCCTTCGCCTTCACGTCGGCGATGTCGCCATCAACGCTGGCCAGCACCTTGTCAGCGTGCTCCTTGCCGAGCCGCTCGGCATCGGCATGAGCGGTGCGCACGATCTCAAGGGCGCGCTGCCGCGCATCGCTGATCATCTTGTCCGCCTGATTGCGCGCGGCGAACACGCGGCCGGAGATTTCCATCTCCTTCTCGCGGATTTGGAACAGCGGCGAGTTCGCGTCCTTGGTGACCGCGTCCTGATGGAATCTGATCTCCTCCAGAACCTTCTCGTCCATCGAGCTCTCCTTGATAGCGGCACACGAGCGATCATCCAACCGAGCCGGATCCCGGCCCCGTCCTGCGGTGTGTCCGTGCGCCCCACGCTTGCACCCTCCACCGCAACAGGCGGGCGGGAGCGCTCACGCGTTCCCGTCTCAATGGCGTTGTTCGCCAACGTTCGGCCGAACTCCTGCTAGGGCCCCCTACAAATCTGAACGGATTCCGACAAGGCCCCGCCGACCGCGCTCCCGAGCGCCACCTCGATCGAAAGGCTAGGCTCGGAAGCGGCGTTCCAGGCGCAGCGCGAACCCGCACGCCATCTCGTAGTTGATCGTGCCGGCAAGGGCCGACAGCTCATCCATCGAGATATGTTCGCCGCCCTGGGAGCCCACGAGCACGGCCTCGTCGCCGGGATTGACCGCCACCCCGGCAGGCACCTGGGCCATCAGCTGGTCCATGCAGACGCGGCCGACCTGTCGGCAACGTCGTCCTCCGATGAGAACGGGCATAGCATTGGAGAGCACACGATGCACGCCATCGGCGTAGCCCAATGGCAGCGTCGCGATCGTCGCGGGGCCGTCGGCGTGCCAGGTGAAACCGTAGCTCACGCCGTCACCGAGTCCGACCTGCTTCACGAACGACACGCGGGCCTTCACGCTCATCGCCGGCTCGAGCGCGAGCCTGGGAGCCGTCGCCTCGGACGGATGCAGCCCGTAGATGGCGATGCCGCACCGCACCATATCGAGGTGCGTGCCGGGATGAAGGATGGTGGCCGCGCTGTTGGCGGCGTGGACGATCGCCGGCCGGACACCCTCGGTGCGCATCGCATCGATCGCCGAGTCCAGGCGCGTGACCTGTCGGTCGAACTCCCAATCGCCGGGCACGTCCGCGGTCGCGAAGTGCGTGAACGCTCCCTCGAGCACCAGACCGGGCAGATCGTTCAGCCGTCTCGCAAGCGCGGCGGCGTCCTCCGCGCGCACGCCGATGCGGTTCATGCCTGTATCGATCTTCAGGTGACAGACGGCCTGCCCTTGCGCGAGCATCGCGGCGCGGCTCAGCGCCACGGCCGCCTCTGCGCTCGCAACGGTGGCGATGATGCCGTGCCGAACGACGAGCGGTGCGCCCTCGGAAGGCACCTCGGCGAGTACGTGCAACGGCGCGGTCACACCGGCCTCGCGCAGGACGACCGCCTCTTCGAGCGTCGCCACGCCCAGCCGGTCGGCTCCGCCCGCAAGCGCCGCCTCGGCGACCCTGACGGCACCGTGGCCGTATCCGTCCGCCTTCACGACCGCCATGAACCGCGTGGCGGCAGGCGTGAGTGCCTTCAGCGCGCGGACGTTACGCGTGATTGCGCCGAGGTCGACCTCGGCCCAGGCTCCGCGGGGAAATGACATGCGTTAGCCCTCGGCGATGAGCGACCGCACGATGTCCGATTTGCTGACGATGCCCACGAGTGACTCGCCATCGAGCACGGGAACGCGGCTCACGTCACGGTCCACCATGAGCGTTGCCAGATCGGAGATGCTCATGGCCACGTCGGCGGTAACAGGCTCCGAGGACATCACATCGGCGACGGTGGCGCCCACGGCCTTCTTGAGCTCCGACTCGAACCGGGCTGTCGCCGGCGGATACATGATGAAGCCGTCCAGAAGGTGCAGGTACGTCGGGAACTCGACTTTCACGTCCCGCATGATCAGGTCACCCTCGGTCACGATACCGACGAGCCGCGTGCCATCCAGGACCGGGAGGGCGCCGACACGGTGCTCGACCATGAGTCGTGCGGCCTCGGTCACCGAGAGGTCGCCGGAGACGGTGAGCGGATCGGGCGTCATGATGTCGCGTGCGGTGAGGTCAGCCATGGTGCCTCCGTCGTGATTCAGGCCGGCGAGCGTCGTCGGCGGTCTAATCAGGATACTACCCGCGCTCGACCTCGCGCACCGCATCCGGAAGGAAGGTCGCGATGTCTGCCGAGGTGAAGCACATCTCGGTGAGACGAGCGCAGCCCAGCTCGGCCGCCCGCCCGTGTAGATGCGCGGCGAGCAGCGCGGCATCGAACGGGTCGACTCCGCGGCCCAGCAATCCGCCGAGCATCCCGGTGAGCACGTCGCCGGAGCCCGCACGCGCCAGCCCGGCATTGCCGGCGAGCACGAGCGCCCTTCGGCCACCCGGGCCCGCCACGATCGACCGTGCACCCTTGAGGAGGCAGACACGCGAGTCACCCGCGAGCGCGGCCGCCGCGCCGACGCGATCGGCCTGCACCTCGGCGATGCCGACCTGCAGCAGTCGGGCCGCCTCCCCCGGGTGCGGCGTGAGCACCAGCGGTGCCTCACGCAAAGCGTGCACAGCGTCCCCGCGCAGGACGTTGAGGGCGTCCGCGTCAAGCACCAGCGGTACCCGAACTCCCGCGATGAGCGCCAGGACCACCTCGCCGATGCCCGGCGCGGTGGTGAGGCCAGGGCCCGCCACGACCGCGTCCGCATCCCCCACCGCGGACATGACGGCGTCGACCCGTGCGATCGACCCGTCGGGCGTGGCCGGCACATCGCGGACGATGACGCCGGGAAGCGAGGTGTGCAGCACATTGGCGATGCCGTCCGGCACGACCACGGTCACGTAACCGACACCCATCCTGATCGCGCCCCGCGCGGCGAGGACGGCGGCTCCGGCGTAGGCACGCGAGCCAGCCACGATCACCACCCGCCCACGTGTGCCCTTGTGGTCGTCGGGTCGTGAAGGTGGCATCAGCGCCTGCATGTCGGCCGTTCCGGGCACCTCGAGCACGCCGGGGGTCACGACCACCGATGCAGGGATCCCGATATCGGCGACCTTCACCGTGCCGGCGCGGGCAGCTCCGGGGTAGATCAGCAGGCCGGGCTTGAGCGCCGCGAAGGTCACGGTGGTGGTGGCGCACACCGAGCCTTCGCACGCGGCGCCCGTGTCGGCGTCGATGCCCGAAGGTACATCGGCGGAGATCACGTGTGCCTCGCTCCGGGCGACCGCCCTCGTCACACCCGGCGCCGGCTCCCGCATCGGCCCGTGGAACCCGATGCCGAAGAGCGCATCGACGATCACCGCCGCATCTGCGAGCGCCGCGGGTGCAACACCGTCCACGACTTCGAAGGACACCCCGGCCGCCAGAGCGGACTCAGCAGCCCCGGCCGCCTCGGCATGCAGCGAGCCCGGCTCGACGAGCGAGAAGGCGTGCACGGACCGGCCGGCCTCGTGGAGAACGCGGGCGGCTACCCACCCGTCCCCGCCGTTGTTGCCCGGTCCGCAGACGACCGCGACCGGCCCCGGGACCCCGCACGCGAGGACCTCCGCCGCCAGTGCGGCGCCCGCTCGCTGCATCAAGTCACCGAGTGTGTCCATGCCTTCGGCGACCACTCGCCCCTCGACCGCGCGCATCTGTGCACCCGTGAGCGCGAAGCGCATCGTACTCCTCCGTCCCACTTGGACTGCTGCCACTCGCAGCGCGGCTCCGCCGGGTCACGCCGGCGGTCCGCCCTATGACTCTTCGTTCCCCACCTCGTCGAGCAGTGCCCGTGCGCCCTTGAACGACGCCGCTATGCGCTGCTGAGGCGTCTCTTCCTCCGGCTCCTTGCGCGGCCGCATCTGCTCGGTGATGGCGACTGCCGAGGCGACCGCGTTGGTATGCGTGAACGACAGCGACAGGTGCATCTCGACCACGCCCGCCGCCTCGGCCACTTCGGCCGCACGGCCAGTCAGTCTGGGGACCGGCCGCCCGTTGCCGTCGCGTACCACCTCGACATCGCGGAAGCGCATGCCCGAGAAGCCGGTGCCGAGCGCCTTGAGAACGGCCTCCTTGGCCGCGAACCGCATCGCGTAGTGGATCTCCGGCTTGTTGCGCTTCTCACAGTACGCGCGCTCATCTTCGGAGAAGAGCCGCTCTTTCATGCGCGGGCGTCGCGCCAGCGCTTCACGCATCCGCTCGATCTCGACGATGTCTACGCCGAGGCCGGTTATGGTCTGAGACTCGCCACCCATCGATCGTCACCCTCACCCGGTATATGAATGTGTGTCGCGGCACGTCACGCTTCGCGGGTAACCCCGTCCACACCGAAGCGGCGAAGGCCGCCCGGAACACGGGCATAACCTTACACGGCAACCGTGCGCCGCGAAAGGCGACAGCTCACCGGATCACCACGCTTCCGGCCCGCTTGACAGCACGGGCCACGCTGCGGGAATCTGGCGCGAACTCGGCGTTCGGGCGTAGTGTCAGGCGGGACCCCGACGATCGAACCGACAGGGTGAGGAGACGCGATGGATCTGCAGCCGCGAAACGCCGAGAAGATCGTCCGGCTCATCCAGAAGGGGGTCTCCATCCCCAACCCGCTCAGCATCGACCTCGACGACGCCGTCGACCCCGAACGCATCTCGGGCGACGGCGTCGCGCTGTTCCCCGGCTGCCGCGTCTACGGGGCGAAGACCGTCATCTCGGCGGGATCGAAGCTGGGGGCCGAAGGACCGGTCACGCTCGATGACTGCAGGCTCGGCCCCGGAGTGCAGCTCAAGGGCGGCTACTTCAAGAAGTCGGTCTTCCTTGAAGGCGCGAACATGGGCCTCGGCGCGCAGGTGCGCGAGGGATGCCTGCTCGAAGAGGAAGCAAACGGCGCGCACTGCGTGGGCCTCAAGCAGACCATCCTCTTCCCGTTCGTCACCCTCGGCAGCCTCATCAACTTCTGCGACTGCCTCATGGCAGGCGGCACCAGCCGCAAAGTCCACAGCGAGGTGGGCAGCTCGTACATACACTTCAACTACACGCCCGACGGCGACAAGACGACGGCCTCGCTGTTCGGCGATGTGCCGCGCGGTGTGATGCTCGACCAGCCGCCGATATTCCTCGGTGGACAGGGCGGCGCGGTGGGACCTGTGCGGGTCGGCTACGGGACGGTCATCGCGGCGGGCTCGGTGTTGCGCCACGACGTTCCCGAGGACGGCAAGCTCGTGTTCGACGCGCCCGCCACCTCACCCGACAAGGACCATCAGCCGAGGAACTACCGCAACCTCCCGCGCATCGTGCGCAACAACGTACTGTATATCGCGAACCTGGTGGCACTCGAGCAGTGGTACCGGAAGGTACGGCAGCCGTTCTTCGCGCGGCAGGAACTCGGGATCCCCGTCTACGAGGGAGCGCTCGAGATGCTGACGCTGGCACGTGACGAGCGTGCCAGGCGCCTGATCGCCATGGCTGCGAAAGTGCCCGCCAGAGATGACGCCTGCCGCGAGTTCATCGAGCGCGCCGACGGCGTCCGTGCCCTCTTCGAGGACCACAGCGACCTCCCGGACGGTGCGGCCTTCCTGGCTGCACTGACGCGCGAGACCGGCTCGGCGACGGGTAACTACACGGAAACGATGCAGTCGCTCTCACCGGAAGTACGAGCCGCGGGAGTACAGTGGCTCGGACAGATCGTCGAGACGCTCTCGGCGCGGACCGGCCGGCTGCTTGAGTCGATGCATCTGTTCGACGCGCACAGATAGGTCCTTCTCGGATGGGAGCGCACATGGGCACGCTGTTCGGAACCGACGGGATCAGGGGCGAAGCCAACCGCTATCCGATGGACGCCATGACCGCATTCTCGCTCGGCCAGGCGGTCACCCGGGTCCTGAGCAAGTCGCAGCACACGACCCGGGTGGTCATCGGCAAGGACACACGGATCTCCGGCTACATGCTGGAGAGCGCCCTTGAGGCCGGCATCACGTCCATGGGTGGCGTCCCGTACCTCGTAGGGGTGCTTCCCACACCTGGTATCGCGTTCATCACCGAGAGCATGCGCGCCGATGCCGGGGTGGTCATCTCCGCCTCCCACAACCCCTACCAGGACAACGGGCTCAAGGTCTTCTCCGGCAGCGGCTTCAAGCTCTCCGACGAGCAGGAGGCCGCAATCGAGTCGCTCATGCTCGGCGGCGAGCTGCCGGGCATGGTCCCCGCACCCCACGACATGGGTCGCGCATTCCGCCTGGATGACGCAGCAGGTCGATACATCGTGTTCCTCAAGAACACCTTCCCGCGGTCGCTCTCGATGGAGGGCATGAAGATCGTGCTCGATACCGCGAACGGCGCCTCCTACAAGGTGGCGCCGGCCGCGTTCCAGGAGCTCGGTGCGGATGTGACCGTGATCCACGACGAGCCGAACGGACTCAACATCAACGACAACTGCGGCTCGCAGCACACCGACAGCCTCAAGCGCGCCGTGCTCGAGAGCGGCGCCGCGATCGGCCTGGCGTTCGACGGGGATGCCGATCGCCTCATCGCCGCGGATGAGAACGGCCGCGAGATCACGGGCGATCAGATCCTCATCATCTGCGCGAAGATGCTGAAGGACGAGGGCAAGCTCGCCAACGACCTGGTCGTCTCGACGATCATGAGCAACCTGGGCCTGCGCATCGCGTGCAAGCGGTACGGCTTCAGCCACCATGCCGCCAAGGTGGGCGACCGCTACGTGCTCGAGGACATGCAGCGCCTGGGTGCCGTGATCGGCGGCGAGGAGTCCGGGCACATGATCTTCCTCGAGCACCACACCACCGGCGACGGCATCCTCACCGCGATGCAGCTCCTTGCGGCCATGCTGAAGTCGGGGAAGCCGCTCTCGGAGCTCGCCACCCTGATGGACGTGTTCCCGCAGAAGCTCATCAACGTGGACGTGAAGAGCAAGCCGCCGATCGAGTCCGTCCCCGCGATCGTCGACGCGATCGCGCAGGTAGAAGCCGAACTGGGCGACGAGGGTCGCGTGCTCGTGCGGTACTCGGGCACGCAGAACATGTGCCGAGTCATGGTAGAAGGCCCGACGGCCGAGGTGACCGAGCGTTACGCCGCGCAACTCGCGGGCATCGTCACGTCGGCCATCGGATAGGAGACCATCGTGTCCTTCACCATCACCATCACCCGCGACTTCGACCAGATGAGCGCGGCAGCAGCAGACATCGTCGCCGCCGACATCGCGGCGAAGCAGGCACACGACTCCGGCTACGTGCTCGGGCTCGCCACCGGCAACTCCCCCACCGGCCTCTATCAGAATCTGGCCGCGGTCTTCAACAGCGGCCGGATCGACGCCGGCCGGGTGCGCAGCTTCAATCTCGACGAGTACGTGGGTCTGCCGGGAGAGAACGCCCAACAGCGTGCCTTGCACCCCGAGTCGTACAGCTACTTCATGATCAAGGAGCTCTTCTCTCTCCTCGACCGCACCTTCGCCGAGACCAACGTGCCCTGGGGCACACTCATCGACCAGAACGAGCTCATCGCCGCGCTCGAGCGGCAGACAGGCGACTACGGACTTCAGGGTACCGGCCAGGGGAAAGCAGTCGTCATCCGTGATGGCGCGCCGGGCGTGCTGGGCTGGATCAAGGAGAACGTCCTCGACGCCTACGAGCGCAAGATCGAGCGGTCCGGCGGCATCGATCTGCACGTCGTCGGCGTGGGCGGGCGTGGTCACGTCGCCTTCCACGAGAGCGGCATCCCTTTCGACGGCAGCCGGATGCTGCTTGTCCGGCTCGACGACAGCACGGTGGGCAACGCGGTGGCCGATGGTCACTTCGCCTCGGTCGAGGACAGCCCGCGGTACGCGATCTCCATGGGCGCGGAACTCGTCTACAAGGCACGGACGATCGTGCTCATCGCGAACGGCGCACGCAAGACGGGCCCCGTGGCCGAGTCGGTTCTCGGCGACGTCACGGCCGAAGTCCCGATCAGCTACGGACAGAAGTACGCCGCTGACGGCGGCACCCTGCACTACGTGCTCGACGAGGCTGCGGCAGCGGAGATCCTGACCAGGCGCGTCGACGTCGAGGCTCGAGGTTACGAGGTCATCGACCTCCGCTAGGAGCGACCGGACCTGCGGCCCCACTTCCGGTGGGGCCGCTTTGCAGACAGGGCCCGCCGGGCCCGATACGTGAGAAGGATGCGCATATGTGCGGGATCATAGGCTATGTCGGGAACAAGCAGGCAGCACCCATCCTTCTCGACGGACTTCGAAGGCTCGAGTATCGCGGCTATGACAGCGCCGGAGTGGCCATCCTGGACGGCGCGCTCCAGGTGCGTAAGAGGAAGGGCCGCATCGACGAGGGCATCGCGCGCGCCGTCGCCGCTGATCCGGTCGAGGGTCTCACCGGCATCGCCCACACGCGCTGGGCGACCCACGGGGCACCGTCCGACGAGAACTCGCACCCGCACCTCGACGCCTCGGGCCGCATCGCCGTGGTCCACAACGGTGTCATCGAGAACTACGAGCCGCTGAAGGAGGGCCTCCTCAACCAGGGGCACGAGTTCGCATCGAGCACCGACACCGAGGTGCTTGCCCACTTGATCGGCGTGCACTACGAACGGCTCTCCGCTGGCGATGTCAGCCCTGACACGCTCACGAAGGCAGTCATCGCCGCTCTCGATGAGGTGTCCGGCACGTACGGCATCGCGGTCATCTGCAGCGACGTTCCCGGCGTCATCGTGGGTGCGCGACAGGGCTCACCGCTCATCATCGGCATCGGCAAGGGCGAGAACTTCCTCACGAGCGACGCGACCGCGGTGGTCACCCATACGCGCGAGGTCATCTTCTTGAACGACCATGATGTCGTGACCCTCACGGCCGACAGCTTCGAAGTCGAGAACACCGGTGCCAAGGCCGCCGACGTGAAGATCTCCAGCCTTGAGTTCGAAGCCGAGGACTCCCAGCGTGGTGACTTCGAGCATTTCATGCTGAAGGAGATCTTCGAGCAGCCTCGAGCAGTGGAGAACGCCTTCCGTGGCCGAATCGATCATGACGCCGCCGACGCGGTGCTCGGCGGGCTCAACATGACGCCTGGCGAGCTGCGCGGCGTGCAGCGGGTCATCATCGTAGCCAGTGGCACGAGCCGTCATGCCGCGCTCGTGGGCGAGTATCTCATCGAGGCGCTGTCGCACATCCCGGTCGAGGTCGAGTTCGCTCACGAGTTCAGCTACCGGATGGCCCCGGTGCGACGCGACACCCTGATCCTCGCGATCTCGCAGTCGGGCGAGACGGCCGACACCCTCATGGCGCTCCGCGAGGCGCGCCGCCGAGGCCACAAGGCCCTCGGCATTGTGAACGTGGTCGGGAGCACCATCGCCCGCGAGTCCGACGGCGGCGTGTACATGCGCTCCGGTCCCGAGATCGGCGTGGCGTCGACCAAGGCCTACGTGGCGACGATCACCATCCTGACCCTGCTTGCGGTCCACATGGGCAGGATGCGGATGCTCTCGGCAGCCCAGGCGGAGCAGACCCTCAAGGCACTCGAGGCCGTGCCGGCGCAGATCGAGACGCTGCTGGCCCAGAGCGATGCCATCAAGGCGCTCGCGCAGAAGTATGCCGACGCCGAGCACTTCTTCTTCCTCGGCCGCGGTTACAGCTACCCCACCGCGCTCGAAGGCGCGCTCAAGCTCAAGGAGATCTCATACATCCACGCCGAGGGATACTCGGCGGCGGAGATGAAGCACGGACCGATCGCGCTCATCGACGAGACCACTCCGTGCGTCTTCCTCGTGCCCCAGGACCCGATGTACGAGAAGACCATGGCGAACCTCGAGATGATCCGCGCCCGCAAGGGACCGATCATCGCGATCGCCACCGAAGGTGACGAGCAGGTCCGCTCGGCCGCAGAGGATGTCATCTATCTACCGAAGACCCGCGACGAACTGAACCCCCTCCTTGCCGTGGTCCCGCTCCAGCTCCTCTCCTACCATCTCGCGTGCGCACGAGGCTGCGACGTGGACAAGCCGCGCAATCTCGCCAAGAGCGTGACAGTCCAGTAGCACAAGGCGTCGAGAAGGCGCCCTGCGGCACGAACGAACAGTGCCCCCGGCCGTCTGGCCGGGGGCACTGTCATCTCGGAATGAGACCGTGACTAGCGCTTGGAGAACTGCGGGCGCTTGCGGGCCTTCTTGAGGCCGTACTTCTTG
>WOYI010130194.1_pt1 | contig 14569 bp, 13 predicted proteins | sample 6423411 | NCBI WGS metagenome assembly WOYI01 (sample SAMN13441803, study PRJNA592873) | oil field metagenome | biome: oil field; feature: oil-well bore; material: oil-contaminated soil; isolation source: oil-contaminated soil from oil-well borehole | place: Germany: Wietze | collected 2016-10-18 ...
TAGTCGCCGCCGAGCTTCTTGTAGACCGCGCCGACGATGGGTGTGACGATCGCGCGTGGGCCGTACCCGGTGGCCGCCGACATCGCCTTGGACGTCAGGCCGGGCACGATGCGCATCTTGTTGCTCTCCAGCCCGTCCAGTGACAGCTTCGCGGTGTATTCGGTGTTGATCCACAGGAAATCCGGGATCAGCCGTTCGACGAGGGACTGTTCGGACACATCGGGCAGATCGGTGCGCACCGGCCCGGGCGCCAGCAGCGTGACGTGCACCCCGGTGCCCTTGAGCTCGCCGCGTAGCGACTCACTGAAGGTGTTCGCGAACGCCTTGGTCGCCGCGTAGGTGGCGTTGTTGGGAATCGGGGAGTTGCCGGCCACCGAGCCGGAGATCAGGATGCCACCGGCCTTGCGTGCCAGCATCCCCGGCAGCACGGCAAGGCAAAGATCGTGCACGGCAAGCGCATTGAGCTGAACCTGAGCCTTCTCGCCGGCCGGGTCCAGCTTGGCCACCGGGCCGAACGTCGCCGTCCCTGCGTTGGCGCACAGGATGGAGATGTTGCGGTCGGCCAACTCCTCGCACAACACGTCGCGGGCGGCGGGGTCGGCCAGGTCGGCCGCCCGCACTTCGACGGTCACGCCGTGAAGCGAGGTGATCCGTTCGGCGAGCTTGGTGAGCACGTCACCGCGGCGCGCGGTGATGATCAGGTGGTGGCCGCGGGCGGCCAGATCGAGGGCCAGCGCCTCACCGATGCCTTGGGAGGCACCGGTGACGACTGCGCGGGCGTCGGGGTGGGGCGCGGGTACGGGCATGCCGAAATCGTAAGGGCCATTAGGGTTGCGGCCATGAGCAGCCCCGGGTCGGCGCCCGATCCGGCCCGGCGGTCACAGGTTCTTTCGTGGGTTCTCTACGACTGCGGGGCCACCGGCCTGAACGCGATCGCGGTGACTTTCGTCTTCTCCGTCTATCTGACCAGCGCGGTCGGCGAAGATCTGCCCGGCGATACGACGCCGGCCAGCTGGCTGGGCCGGGCGTTGATGGTGGCGGGTGTCATCGTGGCACTGTTGGCCCCGGTCACCGGCATCTGGGTGAACGCCCCGCACCGACGTCGTCGCGCGCTCGCGGTGCTGACCAGCGTCGTCGTGATGCTCGCGGCATCCATGAGTCTGATCCGGGCGGATTACCACTATCTGTTCGCGGGGCTGGCCCTGCTGGCCCTGGCCGCGGCCTGCAATGACCTGGCGACCGTGCCCTACAACGCGATGCTCGGCCAGCTCACCACACCGAAGAACTCCGGCCGCATCTCCGGTGCCGGGTTGGCGATCGGTTACGGCGGAACCGTCGGGCTGCTGCTGATCGCGTACGTCGCATTCATCTCAGGGGACGGCGGCATCCTCGGGCTGCCCACCGATGACGGTCAGAATGTCCGCGCCGCGATGCTGCTGACTGCGGCTTGGTTCGCGGCGTTCGCGCTGCCGCTGCTGTTCACGGCGCCCTCACCGCCGCCGGACAGCGGTTACCGCTCGATCGGGTTCTTCGCGTCCTACCGGGAGTTGTGGCGTGAGGTGCGCGGCGAATGGCACCGGGACCGCAATGTCGTGTACTACCTGGTGGCCAGCGCGGTATTCCGGGACGGGCTCACCGGCGTGTTCACCTTCGGTGCGGTGCTGGGCGTCAACGTGTACGGCATCTCCCCGGCGAGCGTGCTGCTGTTCGGGGTGTGCGCGTGCCTGGTGGCGGCCGCCGGCGCGGTGGCCGGCGGACTGCTCGACGACCGGTTCGGGGCCAAGCCGGTGATCATCACCGCGCTGACGCTGATGATCGGCGTCGGGCTGACGTTGATGACGTTGTCGGGGCAGCTGGGCTTTTGGATCTGCGGGCTGCTGCTGTGCCTGTTCATCGGGCCGACCCTGTCGGCGGCGCGCACCCAGATGCTGCGGATGTCGACCGCGGGTAAGGAAGGCATCGCGTTCGGTCTCTACACCACGACCGGCCGGGCCGCCGCCCCCCTGGCGCCGTGGCTGTTCTTCGTGTTCATCGACGCGTTCGGCACCGACCGAGCCGGCATGGGTGGACTGTGCGTGGTGCTCGGCCTGGGGCTGATTCTCATGCTGGGGGTTCGCGCCCCTCGCGTCGACCGGGCGGTCTAACCGATGGGGCTGCAGATCGTCAGGCCCGACCCTTTGCGCTGCTGAATCTGTGCGCCGGCAATGGTGATCGAGCAGTTCACCTGGCGGCCGACATTGATGATGCTGACGCTGGCCGAGTTCTTGGCCGGCTGAGTCAGGTTGACAGTTTTGCTCCACGGCAGCAGCACGTTGAACTCGGTCTGCAGGACACCACCATTGTCGACGTAGGTGATGTTGATGGCCCGCCCCGGGCCGGTGACGTCGTAGGTCACCGTCTCGGTGACGCCGGGGGTTGCCGATCCGCCGGGCGCCGAAGGTGTGGTGGTCGGCGGGACGACGGGACGGGGCGTGGTCGTCGGGCGGCGCGTCGTGGTCGGCGGTGTGGTGCTCACCGTCGGTTCGGACATGGTCGGAGCGGAGAGGGTGGGCACGGGTGCGACCACGGTCTGCTGGGGTGAGCTGTTGACGATCACCAGTGCAATGACCAGACCGATGACGGTGACCACGGCGATGGCGGCGACGATCCACAGCCAGCGTGGTGTGCCCGGAGGTTCCGGGGGTTCTCCACCCGCGGGCGGGGGTCCGCCGTACGGGCCGTACGGACCGCCTCCGTATTGACCGCCTCCGTATTGACCGGTGGACGGGTCGTATCCATAGGCCGGGTAGGCGGGCATCGGTTCGGTGGGACGTGCGCCGTACGGAGGTTGGGCCGCATAGGCGGGATCGGTATAGCCCGAATAGCCGGATTGGCCACCGCCGAGCCGCTGCGTCGGCTCGTCTCTGCGTGGAGATTCGGTCATTGCCACCTCATGTGCTCACACGCTACCCGCGCGGACTGGCAATGGGTTGCGACCCATCGGTCGGTGTAGCGGAGGGCAACTCAGCGTGCGACGGCCAGTGCGGCGACTGTCATGGCGCGCAGAGCGCTGCGGGAGGCATGGTCTGTACTGGGCATTTTGACGCTGTGCGGGGTCGAGTTGAGCAGACCGAAGACGGCATGTGCTTTCAGTCTGGCCTCGGTCTCGTCCAGCCGATCATCAGTCTGTCTCAGCACGTCCACCCAGATCTCGACATACTGCCGCTGCGCCTTGCGGACCTGGCGTTTGGCCGACGGCGGGAGGTGCCCCAGATCGCGGTCCTGGATACGGATCAGGTTTGATTCGCCGAGGGCGAAGTCGAGGTGAAAGTCGATCAAACCGTCCAGCGCGGCGCCGGCATCGGGAGCCGCCGAGACAACCTCGCGCGCCCCGGCGAGCAGTCGGGTGCTGATGCCGACCAGCAATTCGACCAGCAGGGCTTCCTTGTTGGGAAAGTGCCGATAGATCGCCGGACCACTGACACCTGCCGCCGCACCGATGTCCTCGAGGCGCACCGACAGATAGCCGTACTCGGCGACCAGTCGTTCGGCGGCAGCGACGAGCTGTGTTCTGCGATCGGATTTCGCCCTGCTGCGCGGAGTCTCAGTGGTCATGTCCGGTTCCGTCCCACCATAGACATTTGAGTTAGTGGCGATTAACATCATATGAGTTAGTCGTCATTAACTCAAGTGGAAACGGTTCAGCGATGACACATCGCGACGCGCACGTCGCCCTGGTGACCGAACTGCGCGCCAAGCTGGCGGCAGTGGCGCTCGGTGGTCCGGAGAAGGCACGAGAACGCCATGTGGGACGCGGAAAGCTGCTTCCGCGTGACCGGGTGGACGGCCTGCTCGATCCGGGCAGCCCGTTTCTGGACGTGGCACCCCTGGCCGCCGACGGCATGTACGACGATGACTGCCCGGGCGCGGGATTGATCGCGGGCATCGGCCGCGTGTCCGGGCGCGAGTGCATGATCGTGGCCAACGATGCGACCGTCAAAGGCGGGACCTACTACCCGATCACCGTCAAGAAGCATTTGCGCGCCCAGGAGATCGCCGCGCAGAACCGATTGCCCTGCATCTATCTGGTGGATTCCGGGGGTGCCTTCCTGCCGCGGCAGGACGAGGTGTTCCCCGACCGTGAGCACTTCGGCCGGATCTTCTTCAACCAGGCCACCATGAGTGCGCAAGGGATACCGCAGATCGCGGCCGTGCTCGGATCCTGCACCGCCGGCGGGGCCTACGTGCCGGCCATGAGCGATGAGGCCGTCATCGTCCGCAATCAGGGCACCATCTTCCTGGGCGGACCGCCGCTGGTGAAGGCCGCGACCGGTGAGGTGGTGACCGCAGAGGAACTCGGCGGCGGCGACCTGCACTCCAAAACCTCCGGTGTCACCGATCATCTGGCGCACGATGACCGCGATGCGCTGCGCATCGTGCGGCGCATCATCGCCACCTTGGGGCCCCGACGCGATCCGCCGTGGGAGGTGCGGCCCACCGTCGAACCGGTCGCCGAACAGTCCGAGCTCTACGACGTGGTGCCGGTCGATTCACGGGTGCCCTACGACGTGCACGAAGTGATCAACCGCGTCGTCGACGGACCTTCCCCCCGCGCTTCGCCGGCCCAAGGTGGCGAATTCGCGGAGTTCAAGGCCGAGTACGGCGCCACGCTGGTGACCGGGTTCGCCCGCATCCACGGTCATCCCGTCGGCATCATCGCCAATAACGGTGTGCTGTTCGGAGAGTCGGCGGTCAAGGGCGCCCATTTCATCGAACTGTGCGACAAGCGCAATACACCGTTGGTGTTCCTGCAGAACATCGCCGGGTTCATGGTGGGCCGCGACTACGAGGCTGGCGGCATCGCCAAACACGGCGCCAAGATGGTCACCGCGGTGGCGTGCGCGCGGGTCCCGAAGCTGACGGTGGTGATCGGCGGCTCCTACGGCGCCGGCAACTACTCGATGTGCGGGCGAGCCTATTCACCGCGGTTCCTGTGGATGTGGCCCAACGCGCGTATCTCGGTGATGGGTGGCGAGCAGGCGGCATCGGTGCTGGCCACCGTGCGCCAAGATATGACACCGGAGCAGGAAGAGGCCTTCAAGGTGCCCATCCGGGAACAGTACGAACGCCAGGGCAACCCGTATTACTCGACCGCACGGCTGTGGGATGACGGTGTGATCGATCCCGCCGACACCAGAACCGTTCTGGGACTTGCCTTGTCAGTTGTCGCACAGGCTCCGCTGGAGCCGGTGTCCTACGGCGTCTTCCGGATGTGAATCAAATGTCTACTCAGCTGTTCAGGACGGTGCTCGTCGCCAACCGTGGCGAGATCGCGGTGCGGGTCATCCGTACGTTGCGCGGCATGGGAATCCGCTCGGTTGCGGTCTACAGCGACGCCGATGCCGGTGCGCGGCACGTCAGCGAAGCCGATACCGCCGTCCGGATCGGTCCGGCATCCGCGCGGCAGAGCTACCTCGACATCAGCGCCATCGTGTCCGCCGCACAGCGGACCGGCGCACAGGCGGTGCACCCGGGATACGGATTCCTCGCCGAGAACGCCGAATTCGCGGCCGCGCTGCATGCGGCCGGCATCGTGTTCATCGGCCCGCCGGTGGCGGCCATCAGAACCATGGGCGACAAGATCGCCGCCAAGGCGGCGGTGTCCGAGTTCGATGTGCCGGTGGTTCCGGGCATTTCGCGGCCGGGGCTGACCGACGATGACCTGGTCGCAGGCGCACCCGAGGTCGGCTTCCCGGTGCTGGTGAAGCCGTCCGCCGGCGGTGGCGGCAAGGGTATGCGGGTGGTCCACGACGCCGCGGGACTCCCGGCCGCACTGGCCAGCGCACGCCGTGAGGCAGCATCGGCTTTCGGCAACGACACGCTGTTCCTGGAACGATTCGTCTTGCGCCCCCGCCACATCGAGGTTCAGGTGCTCGCCGACGGACACGGCAATGTCATCCACCTCGGCGAGCGGGAATGCAGCCTGCAACGGCGGCACCAGAAGGTCATCGAGGAGGCGCCGTCCCCGCTGCTGGATGCCGCCACCCGCGCACGCATCGGCGAGGCGGCCTGCAACACGGCTCGCAGCGTCAACTACACCGGCGCGGGAACCGTCGAGTTCATCGTGTCCGCGGATGCGCCCGACGAGTTCTTCTTCATGGAGATGAACACCCGCCTGCAGGTCGAACATCCGGTCACCGAACTGGTCACCGGGGTGGATCTCGTCGAACAGCAGGTCCATATCGCCGCAGGCGCGACGCTGCCCCTCAGTCAGCACGACGTTCATCTGGCCGGGCACGCCATCGAGGCCCGGGTCTACGCGGAAGACCCCGCCAATGGGTTCCTCCCTACCGGTGGCACGATCATCGACGTCGTGGAACCGTCCGGCGGCGACGGAACGGTCCGTGTCGACTCGGGCATCTACGCCGGCACCGTGGTCGGCAGCGACTACGACCCGATGCTGGCCAAGGTCATCACCCACGGGCCGGACCGGGCCACTGCGCTACGCGGTCTGGAGCGCGCGCTCGCCGAGACCGCCGTGCTCGGCGTGACGACCAATATCGACTTCCTGCGCTTTCTGCTCGCCGACGAGGACGTCGCGGCGGGTCGGCTTGACACTGGCCTGCTCGACCGGCGCACACCCGATTATGTTGCGCCCCAACCCAGTGACGACGAACTGATTGCCGCGGCCGCCTACCGGTGGCTGGAGCGCTGGTCACAGGCGTCCGACAGCCTGTGGTCGGTGCCGTCGGGTTGGCGCACCGGTATCCACGCACCGACCGTCATCAGGCTTGGTGCGGGGGATCGGGTCGACCATGTGCGGGTCACCGGCACCCCGCACGCGGCGGTGGCCGAGGTCGAACACGGCGCCGCCTACCGCATCGGCGCGACTCGTCGGGGTCGCAACCTGCGCCTCACCCTGGACGGATTGCGTTCCGACTATGTGGTGGCCGCCGACGGCACGCATATCTGGCTGACCGGACCGGACCGGACCATCGCCGTGCGCGAGGTCCGCGAGTCCCCGGTGCGCGCCGATGACGAGCACTCCGGAGATGCGGAACTGCTCAGCCCGATGCCGGGTTCTGTTGTCGCCGTGGGTGTCACCGACGGCGCCAAGATCACCTCCGGCACCGTCGTGGTCACCGTCGAGGCGATGAAGATGGAACACGCATTGTCCGCGCCGGTCGATGGTGTGGTTGAACTTCTCGTCGCCGTGGGCGACCAGGTCAAGGTGGGCCAGCCGCTGGCCCGAATCATCGCTGCAGAAAAGGAGGCTCAAGCGTGAGCGACTATCTCTCGACCGGCGCACTGCCGGACCACTACGCCGAGCTGGCCAAGACCGTGCGCTCCTTCGCGCAGAGCGTCGTCGCACCCGTCGCTGCCAAACACGATGAGGAACACAGCTTCCCGTACGAGGTGGTGTCCGGGATGGCCGATATGGGGCTGTTCGGACTGCCGTTCCCCGAAGAGTACGGCGGGATGGGGGGCGACTACTTCGCCTTGTGTCTGGCCCTGGAGGAACTCGGCAAAGTCGACCAGAGCGTCGCCATCACCCTGGAAGCAGGTGTCTCACTGGGTGCGATGCCGGTGTACCGCTTCGGAAACGACGCGCAGAAGCAGGAGTGGCTGCCGCTGCTGGCCAGCGGTAAGGCGCTCGGTGCGTTCGGGCTCACCGAGGCCGGCGGGGGCAGCGATGCCGGCGCCACCAAGACGACCGCGAAAGCGGATGGCTCCGACTGGGTGATCAACGGCTCCAAGCAGTTCATCACCAACTCCGGCACCGATATCACCAAACTGGTCACCGTCACCGCGGTCACTGGGGAGACCGGCACCGGAAAAAAGGAGATCTCCGCCATCCTGGTGCCGGTGCCGACCAATGGCTTCACCGCCGAACCCGCCTACAACAAGGTCGGCTGGAACGCCTCGGACACCCACCCGCTGAGCTTCGACGATGTCCGCGTACCCCGGGAGAATCTGCTGGGTGAGCGCGGCCGCGGTTACGCCAACTTCCTGAGCATCCTCGACGAGGGCCGCATCGCGATCGCCGCGCTGTCGGTCGGCGCGGCGCAGGGTTGTGTCGATGAGAGCGTGAAATACGCCAGGGAGCGCGAGGCGTTCGGAGCGGCCATCGGCAGCTATCAGGCCATTGCCTTCAAGATCGCCCGGATGGAGGCTCGCGCCCACGTGGCTCGCACCGCCTACTATGACGCCGCCGCGCTGATGCTGGCGGGCAAGCCGTTCAAGAAGGCCGCGTCGGTCGCCAAGCTGGTGGCCAGCGAGGCCGCGATGGACAACTCGCGCGATGCCACTCAGATCTTCGGCGGGTACGGCTTCATGAACGAGTATTCGGTGGCCCGGCACTACCGGGACTCGAAAATCCTCGAAATCGGCGAAGGGACGACCGAAGTGCAGTTGATGCTGATCGGGCGGGCGCTGGGATTGTGACCGAAAAAAGAATCGTTGAGCAGCGTGGCCTGTGGTTCGAAGAGTTCGAGACCGGTGTGCTGTATCGGCACCGGCCGGGCCGCACCATCACCGAGGCCGACAACGTCCTGTTCACCACGTTGACCATGAATACCCAGGCACTGCACCTGGATGCGGCGTTCTCCGATGCGCTGCCCCCGTTCAACCAGAGGCTGGTCAACTCGATGTTCACGCTGTCGACCCTGGTTGGGCTATCGGTCGCCCAGCTCACCCAGGGCACCGTCGTGGGCAACCTCGGATTCTCCGACATTGCCTTCCCCAAGCCGCTGTTCCACGGCGACACGCTGTACGCGGAGTCCGAGGTGATCGACAAACGGGAGTCCAAGAGCCGGCCCGGTGAAGGGATCGTCACCTTCGCTCATACCGGCCGCAACCAGCACGGTGACGTCGTGGCGATGGCGTCGCGAAAGACCATGGTGCGCAAGAGACCTCAGGAGGACTAGTGTCGCTCGACAACATCGGGCCGGCGTGGATCTTCTGCCCGGCCGATCGTCCGGAACGGTTCGAAAAGGCTGCTGCGGCGGCCGATATCGTCATCTTGGACCTGGAGGACGGCGCCGGCGACAAGCCCGCGGCCCGCGAAGCCATCGTCAACACTACGCTGGACCCGGCCCGCACCGTGATCCGGATCAATCCGCACGGCACCGAGGAGCAGCGGCTGGATCTGGAAGCGTTGCAGCGCACCGACTACCGGACCGTCATGCTGCCCAAGTGTGAGGCCGCCGGTGAGGTCACCGCCCTGGCGCCGCTGGACGTGGTGCTCATCGTCGAAACGTCCCTCGGTGCGCTGAAGGTCAGCGAGAGCGCCTCCGCGGCCAACGCCATCGGCGTGATGTGGGGAGCAGAGGATCTGTTCGGTTCTCTGGGTGGCACCGTCAACCGTTTTCCCGACGGCAGCTACCGCGGAGTCGCTCTGCACGTCCGTTCACAGTCCCTGCTGGCGGCCAAGGCCTACGGCAAGCTGGCGCTGGACTCCGTGTACATCGATATCAAGGATCTCGACGGGCTGCGCCGGGAGACCGACGACGCCGTTGCCGTCGGCTTCGATATCAAGGTCGCGCTGCATCCCACCCAGGTGACCGTCATCCGGGACGGCTACGCGCCGTCAACCGAGCAGGTCGACTGGGCGCGACACGTGCTGGCCGCCGCGACCGACCGACGGGGCGCTTTCGCTTTCGAGGGCATAATGGTGGATGCCCCGGTACTGCGGCGGGCGGCGCGGATCGTCCAGCTTGCGCCTCACCCCGGTAGTTAGCTGGCGCCCCTGACCAGGGGGTCGCACCGACCGCAGCCGTGCCGAGCACCTCGTGGACTGGCGGCCGAACATGCCGCCACCTCAAAGGAGGCGGTATGGCTGTGTTTGATGGCGTCGATGACGGGTTCGATGGCGTCGGTGACGGGCTGGTGCAATTGCTGCGGCCCGACGGGACGCTGAGCGACCAAACCGGGTACCGCCGCGACCTGCCGCCCGAAACACTGGGCTGGCTCTACGAACTGATGGTCCTCACCCGCGAACTCGACACCGAGTTCGTCAATCTGCAGCGCCAGGGCGAGCTGGCCCTGTACGCACCCTGTCGTGGGCAGGAGGCCGCCCAGGTCGGTGCGGTGGGATGCCTGTGGAAGACCGATTGGCTGTTCCCGCAGTACCGCGAACTCGGTGCGTTCCTGACCCGCGGTATCGCTCCCGCGCAGATGGGCGCGGTGTGGCGTGGCACCTGGCATGGCGGGTTGTCGTTCACCGAGAAATGTTGCGCACCGATCTGCATCCAGATCGGTGCGCATGGCCTGCACGCGGTCGGTGCGGCGATGGCGGCACAGCGCCTCGGCGAAGACTCGGTGACGGTGGCGTTCATGGGTGATGGCGCCACCTCCGAGGGTGACGCCCACGAAGCGTTGAATCTGGCGGCGGTGTTCAAGGTTCCGTGCGTGTTCTTCGTGCAGAACAACCAGTGGGCGATCTCGGTTCCGGTCGAGCGTCAGCACGCGGCGCGGTCGTTGGCGCACCGGGCCGCCGGCTACGGCATGCCCGCGGTTCGCGTGGACGGTAACGATGTACTGGCCTGTTATGCGGTGACGGCACACGCCGCGCGGCGCGCCCGAGAGGGCGGTGGACCGACGTTCATCGAGGCGCTGACCTACCGGATGGGACCGCACACCACCTCTGATGATCCGAGCCGGTACCGATCGGAAACGGACGTCGTACACTGGGCCGCCCGTGACCCGATCGCCCGGTACGCAACCTATCTGGAATCGGCGGGGGTGCTGACAGAGCGGCTGTCCGAGCGGGTCGCCACCCGCGCGAAAAGGGTGCGCGGCGAGTTGCGCGACGCGATCGTCGGCGCGCCCGATATGGACATCGCCGATGTGTTCGGCACCGTCTATCAGGAGATCACCCCGGAGTTGGCAAGGCAGCGCGACCAATTGCTCGTCGAGCTCGGGAAGGGCTGAGGCCATGACCCAGATCATCGAACGGTCCGCGATGCACGGCGACGATCTGCCCGAACCCCGTCCCTCCCTGCTGACAATGACGATGGCCCAGGCCATCACGCAGGCTCTCTTCGATGCGATGGCAGCTGATGATCGCGTACTGGTGTTCGGAGAGGATGTCGCGACGCTGGGTGGTGTGTTCCGGGTGACCGACGGACTGGCCGAAAGCTTTGGATCTCAGCGGTGTTTCGACACTCCGCTGGCTGAATCGGCCATCATCGGCATCGCGATAGGGATGGCGGTGCGCGGATTCGTTCCGGTGCCCGAGATCCAGTTCGACGGTTTCTCGGCCCCCGCCTTCGATCAGATGGTCAGCCACTTGGCGAAGTACCGGATGCGCACTCACGGTGATATCGACATGCCGGTGACGGTTCGGATCCCATCCTTTGGCGGTATCGGTGCGGTGGAACACCATTCGGAATCCACGGAGAGCTACTGGTTGCACACCGCTGGGTTGAAGGTGGTGTCGCCATCCACCCCGTCGGACGCGTACTGGCTGCTGCGACAGGCGATCACCTGTCGGGACCCGGTGATCTATCTGGAACCCAAACGACGCTACTGGACGCACGGCACCGTCGACACCGAGGCGCCGGTGCTGCCGTTCTGTCGAGCATCATTGGCGCGCAGGGGATCCGATGTCAGCGTGCTCACGTATGGCGGTCTGGTGGACACCGCGCTGAGCGCTGCGGAGCTGGCGGCCGAGCAGCACGGCTGGGGTCTTGAGGTGATCGACCTGCGGTCGCTGAACCCGCTGGATTTCGACACGATCGCCGACTCGGTGCGCCGCACCGGCAGATGTGTGGTGATGCATGAAGGTCCGCGCACCCTGGGCTTTGGTGCCGAGTTGGCGGCGCGGATCTCCGAGGAGCTCTTCTACGACCTGGAAGCGCCGGTGTTGCGTGTCACCGGGTTCGACACGCCCTATCCGCCGGCGCGGTTGGAGAAGATCTGGCTTCCCGGCGTTGACCGACTGCTGGACTGTGTGGAGAAAGCGATGGGGCAATGACGGAGCTATTCGACTTCCGGGTCCCCGATCTCGGCGAAGGCCTCGAGGAAGCCACCATCACCGGATGGTCGGTCGCCGTGGGCGATGAGGTAACTCTGAACCAGACGCTGTGCACCTTGGAGACCAACAAGGCCGAAGTGGAGATACCGAGCCCGTACGTGGGGCGCGTCGCAGAACTCGGCGGACGCGAGGGTGACACGCTGGCAGTCGGCGCGGTCCTGGTGCGCATCGCCGGGCAGGCGCAGAAGTCGGTTCTGGTCGGCTATGGCACCGATGACCGGATGGACACCTCGCGTCGCGCGCGGGCCAAGCCACCGGTGCGCAAGCTGGCCCGCGAACTGGAAGTGGACCTCACCGCGGTGGCGCCCTCGGGCCCGGACCGCATCGTTACCCGCGATGATGTGCTGGCCGCGTCAGCCACCCCGGACATGCGGGCGCTGTCGGGCGTGCAGGCCGAGATGGCCAAGCGAATGGCATTGTCCCGTAAAGAGATCCCTGATGCGCACGCCGGCGTGCAGGTGGATTGTGCGGCGTTGCTGAGGCTGCGGGAGCTACTGCAGATCACGCCGTTCGTGCTGACCCTGCGACTGCTGACCGTCGCGCTGCAACGTCACCCACTGCTGAACTCGACGTGGGTGGACACCGCCGACGGTCCCCGCATACACGCGCATTCGGCCGTGCACCTGGGAGTCGGAGTCGCCACCCCGCGCGGTCTGCTGGTGCCGGTGGTCTCCGATGCGCAGCGGCGCAGCACCCGTGAGCTCGATACGGAGGTGCGCCGGTTGATCGAGGGTGCGCGCGGCGGCGAGCTTCGTCCGACGGAGCTGATGGGTTCGACGTTCACCGTGTCCAATTTCGGTGCGCTCGGTCTCGATGGCGGGGTGCCGGTCATCAATTCCCCGGAGGCGGCGATCCTGGGCATGGGGTCACTCAAACCCCGGGCAGTGGTGATCGATGATGCGGTGGTGGCGCGTCCGACGATGTCGCTGACGTGTGTCTTCGACCATCGGATTGCCGATGGCGCGCAGGTCGCGGCGTTCCTGGGTGACCTGCGTCAGCTGATCGAGACGCCCGAGTTGGCGCTGGCCGATCTGTAGCCTTGCCCACCTGCGACTTCGGAGCGCTCACGTTCGCTCAGTGCGCGTGAACGCACCGAACCGTCAGCTCTTCTTGGCGGAGGCCAACCGGCGCTGGAACTCCGGTGATTCGATCGATCGTGCCTGCGGGGTGATCTCGACATCGACCGCGATCGCGTGTTGTGCGGTGTCGATGAAGCCCGGGTTGGCGGTCGCCCGCATCGAAGCCTTGGTGGCGATCACCACGTCCCGCGGCGCGGCGGCCGGGCCGGCGGCGAGTTGTTGTGCCGCGGCGACGGGATCGTCGGCGACCTCGAGTGCCAGCCCGTAGCGCACCGCCTCGGCCGCATCGAAACACTTCCCGAACAGCAGTGCCGCGCGGGCAACTTGGGGCCCGACGCCGCGCTGCAGCATCCAGGTCGCACCGCCCCCGGGATGGATGCCGAGCTTCTGGAATCGCGGGTCGAAAAGCGCTGCGGGCCCGGCGATTCGGACGTCCGCGGCGAGCGCGAGATTGAGTCCCGCACCGACTGCCACACCATTGACGGCGGCGATCGTCGGAAGGGTGCAGTTCGCCACGGCCAAGAAGCCGTCATAGATGACGCGCAGTCCGTCCTCGGAGGCTTCACCAAGTGCCGTCAGGTCGGCGCCCGCACAGAACGCCTTGCCGGCTCCGGTCAGCACGACGGCATGGACGTCGGGGTTGGCTTCGGCGGATTCGACCGCGGCGCGCAGGGCGGCCGAGATCTCGGCGGTCACCGCGTTACGCCTGTCGGGATCGTTGACGGTGATGGTGGCGACGTGATCGGTGACGTCGACGAGAACGAGGTCGGACATGGCATCAGGCTACGGGTCGGTCGGCACACCCGATTCCGGAGGTCGAGGATGCGCTCTGATGCCTGATCAGGCGGCTCGAACCTGGTATTTCGCCCCGTTCTGTCACAGCCCCGGATCTCCTTGGCATCGGAACGGTAACCCCCCGATCCGTCGCGCAGGGAGTTGCACCCACGTCATTTACCTTCGTTCCTGACTGCGAGGTCAATTCATAGCGCTTGGGGATGACATGGTGAGTAAGTCAAATCGTCTGGCTGTCAGCATTTTTGCGGCGGCGGCATTGTGCACGCCGCCGCTGCTGCCGAGTGCGGTGGCCGAGGCGCAACCGGCGTTTCAGTCGAGTGCCGGCGGTGTGCCGTGTGTCGGCATGGTGCAGCAGCTCGCTGCGTCCCCGCCTGATGTCGGGCAGTCCCTGCAGGGCATCGCCGCCCCGTTCACCGGCGCTGGTGGCGGTCCTGCCGTCATTCCGCCTGCCACGGCCGCTGGCGCCGGGGCACCTGTTGGAGCTGGTGTGCCCGTCGTAGGTGGAGCGCCTGCGGGTGGAGGTGCACCGCTCGCTGCGGGCGGGCCGGGCGCGTTAGGCGGCCCTCCGGCCGGAGTGGTGGAGACTGCAGGCGCGCGGATTCCCGGTGGGGGCGGTGCGCCCGTCGCCGGGGCACCTGTTGGAGCTGGTGTGCCCGTCGTAGGTGGAGCGCCTGCGGGT
>WOYI010322273.1_pt1 | contig 14551 bp, 12 predicted proteins | sample 6423411 | NCBI WGS metagenome assembly WOYI01 (sample SAMN13441803, study PRJNA592873) | oil field metagenome | biome: oil field; feature: oil-well bore; material: oil-contaminated soil; isolation source: oil-contaminated soil from oil-well borehole | place: Germany: Wietze | collected 2016-10-18 ...
GGTGGCTCACTTTTCACGACCGAAAATGGCTCAGTTTGAAAAGACCGTTGACAGCAGGGTATGTTATTTGATCTCTCGGCAGTTTTCAGTAGACAACAGGGTGCTTTCTTCACCGGAATCACCTGCCGCTTTCAGCGGATTCTCCACCGAGAACTCCATCTTTTAAAGCCCACATCGCTATTTGCTTCCTTGTAGTAATGTAGAATATATCTCGGGAGCTGCTATCTATTCTAAAACCATACCCTGCTGAAGAGAAACTACCAGCCATGGATAGGGCCGCAGCGCGACAATTGTCAAAAATAAAAGATACAACTAATTGCGTTAAGATTATATGGGTGTAGGATAGAGTGCAATAGGGCTTTTTGCGCAAAAACCAAGTACAAATGATACTCGCATCCCTTGCCTCATCATTGTTCCTCTATATTTTGAAGCATGACAAATAATTCTGGGATAGCCATCTGGTTGAATAAGGGAAAAACCAGATTTAACAGTAATAACTTCTCCCGTTAGACTTAATATCTTGGTTTTGTCGAGTGGATCAAGTGGCTTAAAGTGAATCTCATATAGTTCATTAGCAGGGAAATTGTGTTTCATCGAGCGTTCAAAAACTTTCTCCGCTTCACCAAAATTTCCATCTAGGAATAAAACACCACCATATACTGAAATATATCGAGGATCACTCATGCCATATAATGTACTTAATTCAAGGATTGTTGCTGCTTTTTTGTAAGGTTCCCCATTGTCTAAAAGTGCCAAGGCGTATTCTACGAATGCTCTAAATTCATTGGTATTTGATTTTATAACAGATTCAAGTATCAGCAATGCATCTTTTGGTCGCTTGTTTTGTCGATAAAAACAAGCCAAAATATAACGAGCAATTATGTAACTGGAATGGGTACGAACTGCATTTTCGAGTGATGAAATTGACTTAGGTGTATTACCCAAATATGATTGAATTTTAGAAGAGAGTATCCAAAGCGATTCTTTATTTAGAACTGTCTGTAAGCCTAAGCTGATTGTTTCTTCTGCTTTTGAAAGATAGTCAGCAGCCTCGCCTTGGTCTTGATCAGATAATTTTCGAGACCAATCATAATAAAGAGATGCCAAACTTTCAAAGCTATAGTAATCACGTTTATTTAAAGCAATACCTGAGTTGAAACAGCCTTCTGCTTGGATAAGATATTTACGACCCAAGTCAATACTATCTGCATTAAGAGCTAACTCAGATAGAATCTTACCTTTTGTGTGATACAGAACCCTAACAGTCTTATCCTTATTAATAGCATTACCTATTTGGTCTAAAGCAAGTTTTTGTTGACCTGATCGGGAAAGCATTCTTGCATAGTGCTGCAGGACATAAGGACTTGTAGGATCCATCTTACTTGCCTGTTCGAAAAAGTTAATCCTCCCCTCAAGATTTCTTATACAGTCAACTATTCGATCAGATCTAACAAAAAGTTCGAACGCATGTGCATCTAGTCCATAATTAAGGTTAAGTTTTTTAATAGTGTTTTTAATTACATCTTCTTTTTGTCCAGATTCTACACATCTTTCCCAAACAACAGTCGCAATCTTATGGTGCCTTGCTCTTGCAGCATAGTGCCCACGTGCTGCATCAACACACTCAAATACTATAATACCTTCAGTTGTTGTTTTAATATTTTCATATAATTTTACAATATCCACGTTTAGAAGTTCCGAAAGCATCGTGTCTCTAATTAACGCGCCATGTTGATAGAAGCTACACACATACAAATAGGCATTCTTGGAAAAGTCATCACCAATGCCTCTATATTCACTTTCAATAATTGCATCAAAGTTATTATTTTCCATCGCCTCCCTCATGACGACAAGCAACTCTTTTTGATGCCTTTCTTTAACAATGCTAAATTGTATATCTCTTGGCAAATTATCGAGTTTATTTAAAGCATTGTAATGGCCCAAGAAATCGAGCAACCGATTAATTTCGTTATCGCTTAAAGGTTCAATCTGGAATTCTTGACCACGCGGTCTATTTGGACTCTGGTGCCATTCGTTCAAACGATCACCTAAAAGGAAGAATGCACCTTTTTTTGATTCACGTAACATGTGGACGGCTCTCTCTATTGCTGATGAGAAATCCGCAGCATTATCAACTATAAAGAAGACACATGGAAATATAGAAGCTGCATATTCGATATCACCTTCCAAAATTTGCGCGCCGGGTCTTAATGCTAAAACAGCACCAGCACCTTCAATGACTGTTTTTACTGCCAGAATTTTGAGAAGGGTTGATGTTCCATATCCAGCTGAGCCTAGAACAATTGACACAGTGGGCACTGATTTGCTAGTTGTAGCATAATCTAATATTGAATCATAAAGCTCGCTTTCAATATCTCTTTCAAAATACTTACCGTTTGCTATTAATGACCAATTCGGTGCATCACCTTTTATGAAATTATCAAAGTTTGGAGATTCACTAAATTTTGCCTGGTTTACATATTCCCATGAATTCAATAATCTTGTCATTGGTATCGGAGCTGATTCATATTTCGGAAGAAGATCTGGAGGTACATTTTTTTTAAATGAGTTTAAGATTGTATCTGTTGTAAAAGAACTCACTGTCAAAGCTGAAATTGAAGTCACAAATTCATTGAAAGAGCATTTTAATGTATTGATATTTTTACCTTGAAGGATTTCGATATCCATATCATCAGAAAATGGGTCAACTCGATATGACTGAGGCAAAGAATTAGGATAAAAATCTTCAAGTGTTTCTGCCAGCAATATTTCCCAATTGTAATCCGAATTAGAATAGCCAATGTATAATATAGATGCCGTTGCCATTTCTGCTTTGAGAGAATTGAAAAGCATTTGTCTCCTATAACGAAAATTAGCGTAATCTGATTTTGTAATTATTATGTTAGGTACGGTACCTGAGAGTAAATAACCATGTATATGAAATATTGGCACATCAATTATAGGCTGATATTGACGAATATCTGACGTAACAGAAAAAGAAATAGGATTTTGAAGAGGATTTGAACAAAGTTGGTAAGTTCTCTCTATGCAATTGTCGTAATTGGTTGTGTAAATCGATTTCCAACGAACTGACGTTATCCATTTGAATGTTTCATCAGGATCAAGTCTACTAAGTGTTGAGGATAAAAATGACTCAAGTTCTTTACGCCCTTTCTTCTTTATTTCTATAAATTCAGCTATTTTTGCTAACGAATAGTCAGATCTATAAGGAATTGAAAATTTATCACACAATAATTTACACAACTCTGGGCCTGTTGGTGCAAAAGCACCATCACTTGATTTAAAGTGGCAGCCAACACCTGCTCCTACAAAAAGGACACAGTTTTGAGTTTCAATTGAATTGAGTAGTGCGAGAGGTATATCGACCATGTAATATCCTTTGATGATTACGTGCATAATTATGGTCTTAAAATATCAGGTTTTAATCCCCATTTAACATGCCATAATTTTTTAATTACGTGAGGTGAATAATACTATTTATTGAAAACAATGCAAGAAAAAATATAAAAAGAGAAGATTTAAGTAATTAAGTTTTAAGGGTTAAGGGGGAAAAGAGAGAAACCAAAGTTCAAAGTTCTATGTTCTAAATGTTCTAAGTTCAATGTTCGAAAGGAAAAGAGCGGGGCTGTTCAATGTCCTCGCTGTCTAAATTTTATTTGACAATTCTTTAAGGGCTGTAATCGAAAATATTTGTTGAAAAATAACGGGTATTCAATCTTCCGCTCGTCAGCGGCGTATGCTCGTTCTGCCACCTGCATGTTTTGTCAGGCGCTGTGTCGCCTTCGTTAAATCAAGCAATGATCTCAGCACGTCATTGACAGCCGCTGAATCAGTAAATGCTTTGGCGACGTCCGGCTCAAGCATTACCACATTAGCTCCTTCAGCTAAAATCCGTTTATAATATTTGCCACGCACAGCTTTCGAATAATCAAAGCTGTACTCAGAGCGTAATTCGTCAATTTCTTTCTTTGTTTTAGTTTTCATGTTTTTTCCTTTCATGTGCGGTTGCCACTCGTGCGCTGATAATACGTATGTTTTTATCCCTCTCCGTATGCGACACAACCAGCAGACGACTGTGCGCAGAATACCCTATTGTAATATATCGTTGTTCGTCAATGACATGATCGGAATCATCAAAAGTTGCTGACAACGGATCATAGAATACGGTCATGGCCTCATCAAACGATACTTTATGTTTTTTAAGGTTCTTACTGGCCTTATTTCTATCCCATTCGAATTGCATATCATGCCCTGGTATATGCCATATAATCGGCTTTTCAAGAGGTTTATTAGTTCATCATGTCATGCCATTATGGCAAAGGCAACTTCTTTTTAATTTGAATTATAATACAATTTCTTAAGTATGCAATAACATTTTGAAAACAAAAGTGCTTGACAGAAGTATTTTCCGGCTATAGAATGCCGGTTAACGTAAGGTGGGTTTAGGGAGGTGTAAAATGTCCGCTTTTGTCCATAAAACGATCGGCGGTCTAATCAAGGATACGTCCACACGCTATCCGAAAAACATCGCTTTGATTTCTCCGGAGTTCGGAATCAGGCAGACTTACCGCGAATTTTACCAGACATGCCAAGATGTCGCCCAAGGACTCATGGCCATTGGCATTAAGCGTGGTGATCATGTCGCCGTCTGGACGACCAATATTCCCGAATGGACTTATCTACAGTGTTTTCTGGGAATGACGGGAGGCGTCCTGGTCTCTGTGAACACAAATTACCAGACCCATGAACTGGAATACATCCTGAAGCAGTCCGATTCCACAACTTTGTTTCTTATTGATGCCTACCGCGACACCAGCTTTTACGATACTGTTCGCAAGATCGCTCCCGAGCTGGATTCCTGCAAAGCGGGATCGCTGGTTTCGGAAAAACTGCCGCTTTTAAAAAACGTGATTTATATCGGCAAAAAAGAAAACACGCCCGGCATGTTTAAATTTTCCGATCTGATCAAAACGGGAGAGAAAATAACCGACAAGGAACTGGATGAGCTGATGAATTCTCTTACCGATGATGATGTGATCAATATGCAGTATACATCAGGCACTACAGGCTTTCCGAAAGGTGTCATGCTGACTCACCACAATATTGTCAACAACGCCAGAATGGTCGGGGATGTCATGGGCATGACGGAAGTCTGCTGATTCAGGTGCCGTTTTTTCATTGTTTTGGCTGCGTGATGAGTACTCTTAATTGCGTTTACCACGGCTCAACAATGGTTATTGTGGAATTTTTTGACGCACTCAAAGCGCTCCAGTTTATCGCGTCGGAGCATTGCACCGCCGTCAACGGCGTGCCGACAATGTTTGTGACGATGTTGAACCATCCCGATTTTGAAAAGTACGATATGAGTTCTCTGCGCACGGGCATTATGGCCGGAGCGCCCTGCCCCGAAGAATCGATGAATCAGGTGCGCACGAAAATGCACTGTCCTGAAATCGTCATTGCTTTCGGTCAGACGGAATCTTCTCCCGTCATGACGATGACGCGGCGTGACGATCCGGTAAAGTTGCGCGTGGCATCCGTCGGCAGGCTTTTACCTGATAGTGATGAATGTTCAGGTTATCGGTATTCCCGATAAAAAATATGGCGAGCAAGTTCTGGCGGCTATTCAGTTCAAGGCGGGGCAAACGGCTTCGTCTGAGGAATTTATCGAGTTTTGCAAAGGCAAAATCGCGCGGCACAAAGTTCCCAAATACTGGGAGTTTGTGGACGGCTACCCGATGACCGCCAGCGGCAAGATTCAGAAATTTAAAATGAAGGAAGTGTTTGAAAAAAATATAAGGGTTAACGGAACCACGCAGAGATTGTGTGATAAGGAAGTAACTGAATGATGTGCGCATAGTTTTGTCTTCCCCCTTTCCCGGCGGGGGACAGGAAAGTTTCTTATGAAGAAGAGTAATGAACGATGCAATCTCGTGTAGGGAATGTATCCAAGCTGTCATTCGCGAAGGCCGGAATCCAGGGGGGAAAATTAAAACTACTGGATACCGGAGCACCCGGCATGCGTCAGGCACAGAGTCCGGCATGACAAAGGAACTGGATCCTCGCCGGAGTTTATCCCGTGTATGCGGGGCGGGGATGACAAATGAAGATTGCGGCATAATTTTAAAAATGTCATTTCGTGTCCTCCGCTGGCGCGAAGTCGGGAGGATTTCCGAGAGGTGTCACCCGGCATGCGCCGGGTAAACGCAGTGACGGAGGTGGAAATTGTAGGGACTGTTCCCCGATCAGTCCGAAACTCGGCGCATTAAGGGAATGCGCCCTACTGCAATAACACATCCACCCCCTTAATCCCCCGCCAGCGGGGGACAGGAAATGAAAGGACATCAGAATGAAAACCGTTTCCGAGGAAATCAGTATTGGTGAACTGGCCAAGAAACTGGAAATGAGTCAACGCACCATTCGCTATTACGAAGAAATCGGCCTGCTTAATTCCATTAAACGCGTTGAAGCCGGTCGCAGAGTCTATACAGACGAGGATCTGCGTCGTCTGAAACTGATCAAACGGCTGAAAATTATGGGAATGACCCTGTCGGAAATGCAGGAATTGGAAGCAATGTGGACAATTGAGAAATCTAATGATAAGGTTCTCGGGCGACTGCTGGAATTAATGGGCAATCAATTGCGCAGGCTTGAAGATCGTATCGCCGATCTTAATATTTTGAGAAATGAAATTATGGAGTATCAAAAACGGATTAAATCTAAAATTGGCAAATCACGGGCATGAAACCCTCAAGTAAGTTCTGGAGTTCACTACAATAGTCCTCCTTAGCTTTACACGTTGGATCCCTCTGTACGCTTTGCATTCAGGATAATTCTACTTGCAATTTTAACAATCTGATGTTTGATTTCCGATATAAATTAGAGAATATGTATTTAATATTAAACTGAAAATCTGAACATCGTTGTCAATATTGATAATGGTTTGTTGAGAACTGAGTTTCATTAGAAGGAGTAACAAAGTAAAATGGAAAAGTTTTTTTATCCGCGCAGCATGGTGGTTATAGGTGCTTCAGTAAAGAGAACGAATCTGGGACATATAATCGTATTGAATAATCGAAGAAACGGCTACGAAGGAAACATCTATGGCGTGGGCAGTCAAGAAGGAGATATTGCCGGTGCGCCTGTTTTTGACAGCGTTGATAAGCTTCCGGAAGTTCCTGATGTCGCCATTATCATTTCCCCGGCAAAGACTGTTCCGGATTTTATGGAGGCCTGCGGGAAAAAGGGCATTAAGCGGATTGTCATCGAATCCGGCGGATTTAGCGAATATTCAAAAGGTGAGCGAACCATGGAGAAAAAATTACTGGAGATTGCCGACCGTTACAATATTCGCTTCATCGGTCCCAACTGTGTAGGCACGGTAAATTTCGATATCAAAATGATGATGCCCTTCGGTTTCTTCCCGGGAACACCAACCGGAGGACGCGTGGCCATGATTGTTCAGAGTGGCGGTGTCGGCAGTTCCTACCTTAGAGAATTAGGCGATAATGCCATCATCCCCGGCAAATTCGCTGCTATCGGCAATAAATTGCAGATAGACGAGGTGGATGTTTTCGACTATCTGCTCAAAGATGAAAAGACCGATGTTATCACAATGTATATGGAAGGATTCAAGCGCGGGAGGGCGTTCTTTGATCTGGCGCTTAAATCGGACAAACCGATAATCGTCCAAAAATCCAACCGCAGTGCACTCACCGCCAGTATCGCTCAGTCCCATACAACAGCCCTTTCCGCCGACGATGCCGTTGTCGACGGTTGTTTTCGACAGGCAGCAATCATCCGTGCGGAGGGCGACATTGATTTTATCAGCGCCGCAAAGATTATCCGGCTTCCGCTCATGAAAAGCAGGCGCGTTGCCGTGCTGTCCCGTTCCGGCGGACACGCCGTCATGACCGTTGATGCCTGCGCCAAATTCGGATTTTCGCTGGTTGATTTTCCCCCGGCTTTCATCGAAACGATAAAAACCATCTATCACACGCGGATAATTGCTCATCAGAACCCCCTCGATCTTGGAGAAATTTTCGACTACACCATTTTTACCAAAATTCTGGAAGAAGCTCTGAAGTTGCCGGAGGTTGACGGCGTTCTGTTCAATCACCTTTATGTGTCCAGCTACGAAGGTGAAACGTCGCGCGAATTCTTAAGCAATGTCGGCAGGCTTGTGGAACAATATCAAAAACCCGTCGCCGTAACAGTGATTACCGATGCACCTGAATTGCTGAATATATCGAGGACGCAGGGATATCCCCTCTTTACAACGCCCCTGATGGCGGCCAAAGCGCTCAATATGTCGGCCACTTATTACGAAGAAAAAACAGCACGGGACGCGAGAGGCGAATATATTCAGGTCTCTGTTGATCTGGCCGCAATCGAAAAAATTAAAAATACCTGCCGGACAGAAAAGAGGATTCCCCTGACAGACGAAGCTCTGCAAATTGCCGAAGCCGCCGGTATTCAATGTGTTTCCGGCGTCACCGTTAAATCAGCAAAGGAAACCGGCAAAATCAAATTTGATTTCCCTGTTGCAGTGAAGCTTCTTTCACGGGATGCTTCCCATAAATCCGACGTGGGCGGTGTAAAACTAAAAATTAAAAATCATAAGGAACTTGCCCAGGCTATCTCCGGCATGAAAATGGCTTTCAAAAATATTACACCACAACCCAAAATTGACGGTTTCCTGATTCAGAAAATGGCGGAAGAAGGTGTGGAATGTTTCGTCGGCGGCCGCCAGGATCCGGTTTTCGGACCGATTGTCATTGCCGGTCTGGGCGGTATTTTTCTCGAAGTTTTCAAGGACACAGCTATCCGTCTCGCTCCGGTAACAAAAAACGAAGCCATGTATATGCTGAAAAATCTAAAGACCTATCCGATACTGCAAGGAGCAAGAGGCAAGATGAAAGCGGATATAGAAGCCTTTGCCGATGTAATTTGCCGGGTGTCACAGCTTTTGGCAACGGTGACGGATCTCGCCGAAATCGACTTGAATCCTGTTATCGTTCATGAGACAGGCAAAGGAGTTTCCATCGTCGACAGCCGGGTATTTTTCAAATAACGAAGATTGCGTGTCCCCCGCTGGCGGGGGATTAAGGGGGTGAAAGAAAAACGTAGTACGGGTTTCGCGTGACCTTCAGGTTATTAAACCAGTTAAAGCGCAGATGAACAAAAGCTTTCATATCTTCCTTAAAATTGTATTGCGCAAGACCTATACTGATAGTTATATAAACTTCCTGACCGGGAACCGGGGAAAATGCCTCGTTCTTTAATTCATTATGTATTCTTTTCGCCGTTGCGAATCCCTCATCTTCTTTGGTCATGGGCAGTATGATTGTAAATTCCTCTCCGCCGTAACGATAGGCGGAATCAGTTTCGCGCAAACATCGTCTAATAACCTGACTGAGTTGTGATAATGCATTGTCGCCCTCAATATGACCGTATCTGTCGTTGAACTCCTTGAATCTGTCGAGATCCAGCAGCAAAAGGGTTAAAGGTTGCCTGTATCGGTTCGACCGCTCTATCTCTTTTTTAAGTTGATCGTAAAAATGCCTCGAATTGTAAAGCTTTGTGAGATCATCAATTATGCTGAGGTCCTGGTATTTTTATTCGCTTGCACGCAACTCATCTTCCGCAAGCTTGCGCTCTGTAATATCCCTGATCCCTGATTCTGCCAACCAGGTATTCTTCCCCGCAAAAATTAATAGTTGAAGCGCTAATATCAGCGAAAAATATAGATTTATCTTTTTTCACCATAGGTATATTTTTCGCTATCAATATCTCTTTTCTTATTTGTTTTTCCATCTGATCAATGACATGCGGCAAGAATTCCGGCGGATGAATATCTGAAATACACATTTTCAGAAGTTCCTCTTTTGTATATCCAAGCATACTACATATTTTTGCATTAACATCTGAGAACTTACGGCTGCCAATATTTAATATGATAATTCCATCTGATGCAGATTCAAATATCGTTCTAAACTTTAATTCTGTTTCCCTAAGAGCTTCTTCCGCCTTCTTGCGCCCGGTGATATCGCGGTAATTAACAATTACAGCTTCAACAATATTATTATTGATAAGATTGCTTCCCACAGCTTCCAGTATTCGCCAACTGCCATCTTTATGACGAAGACGCATTTCAGATTGTAAAACAATCGGGGTTGTACTTCTGACGAATGTAATGAATTTATCATTTAAAAATTTTAAGTCGTCCGGATGGATGAGTTCAAATCCGCTGGCGCCAATTCTTTCCTCAACCTTGAAACCTAAAACTTCCTCTACTGCCGGATTTATATATGTAATAACACCTTCGCGATTTACGACAACAATAATATCGGAGGAATGCTCTACCAGAGCCTTAAAGCGCTGTTGTTCCCGGTTTAATTTTTCTTCGATTCGTCTTTGCTTTTCTCTAATTTCCGCATCTGATAATTCTCTGGCTATGGCCGGACACAGACCGGGGAAATTATTCTTTAAAACGTAATCATGGGCACCCAAACGCATACATTCTACGGCGATATCTTCACCAACGGCTCCGGATACAATAATGAAGGGAATGTCGATATTTGATTCCTTTAATACGGCAATGGCAGAGGGGCCGCTAAAGTTCGGCATTTTATAATCGCAGAGGATGATGTCCCATTGTTTTTCTTTGAGGGCTTCTTTCATTGCAGAAGAGGTTTGTACCCGTTCATACAAAGGACTATATCCGCCCTTCTTCAGCGCACGAATTAAAAGCTGAGTATCATCTTCCGAATCTTCAACAATTAATACCCGTAGTGATTTATCATCCATGGAATTGCTCACAGAAAAAATTATTTATGATACCGTACTGATAATTTGTATCTAATCAATTTGACGATCAATAGAGCAACAGCAGGAGCATTTATCAAAACTAAGCAAGAAATACGCAATATCGCTTTATTTATTTACCCTGAATTCAATATAATAATACTTATATTCCAGGAGCTTATCAATCCCTCGAACGAGGGATATTAAAAAATATTTGCATTTTCAACAACTTATGATAGACAATTATTTAATATTATACTTGAGCAGCAATATTTTTTTTTGCTTTTAATAAAACGACGTCTCTTCTGTTTATAAAATGGTTTGCTCATGAACGAACATAAAACAGCCACTCCTGCTAATAAACACATCAACAAATTCTTCTGGAAAGCCCCTAATCCTATGGCTATTACCAAAGCCCGGGATGGAACCTACATTGAAGTAAATGAAGCTTTCGTTAATTCTACGGGACTGAAGAAGCAAGAGATAATCGGACAAACTTCCGTGGGACTTGGATATATAACGGCGGAACAGAGATTGTTCCTTGGTAATGAAATAAAAGAAAACGGATATGCTCAAAACATTGAGTTAGAAGTCAAAATAAAAAATAATGAAACCCGATTGGGACTATTTAATTCATCACCGGTCAAGACGGGAAACGATGCTTTATGGCTGACAGTTGTAAATGATATTTCCAGTCGCCGTCCGGCCTTGAATGCGCTGCAGGATGACATTCTATTCAAGTCATTTGCCGCCATTGAGGGAATAGGTGTTATCATAATACGAGGGCCGCAACAAAATATAAATTCACTCTTTATCAATGATGAAGCAAGAAGAGCTCTGGACAAGCGGTCTTTGCAAGATTTATTCAACGAGATAAACGGTCGCGAATCGGCATATTTCAGCACCGCAACCGGATGTTATCATATCAAATCAATTTCATCCTGCCACGGTTCCTCGTTGAAAATCATTTTGCTGGAACGGATGTCTCATTTAATATTCATTAAAGAGAAGCTAAAAGAATATGAACTGACTACCAGACAACAGGAAATAGCTCTTTTAGCCGCAATCGGACATTCCAACAACGAAATTGCCAAAATACTTTTCATTTCTGAATATACCGTAAAAGATCACTTGAAAGAAATTTTTCAAAGAATCGCCATCTGTAAACGCAGCGAACTTTGTCCCAGAATATTAGAAATGCGATGATTTTCAATAAGAAGGATTTATTATGATCAAGTGGGCAGATATTGCTTTCCCTTTTTCAAAGTCAGAATAGCAAGGGCGATGCAGCTCAGCACAAAAATATTTATCAGCCAGAGATAGTGATACGATCCGAATCTATCGTAGATAAAACCGCCTAAAACCGGTCCGATTGCTCCGCCGACACCGATAAAAAAAGTTAAAAGACCATAGATTGATCCCAATACATGCCTGCCAAAACGATCGGCTATAAGAAGCGGAAGCACCGGCGCCAGAGAACCGTAACCGAATCCGTATACTAAAGCGCAAACGTAGAGATTAAAGACGCTCTGGACATTCAACATAAGTGTTGTTCCTGCCAGCATAAAAGTAATTCCAGTGAAAGAAACATATTTCGGATCTTTTATTCTATCTGTCATCCAGCCGAAAAGGAATTGGCCGATGAAACCGGTAAAGCTTATCGCCGCCAGAGAGGCGGCGGCGGCCATCTTGTCAATACCCATGTCCGTAGCGTATGCCACCTGATGCACAAACACGGACATGCTGATCATAACAGCCAAGCCCTGACAAATAGCCAGCGTCCAGAAACGCGAATCTTTAAAAAGAGTCAGGGTGGAAACCCTGTGAACACTCTTTGTTTCCGGCAGCTGGTGGCTATAAGTTGTTTTGTCTCCATCAGGCAAAAGACCGTAGGCTTCGGGGTTGGTTTTTCTCATCAGCGTTTGGGAGACAAAAACTCCCATCATTAATATAATAAAACTTAAAGCCATCAACCCGAAACGCCAGTTAAAAGCGCCGACAATGTATCCGGCAAGCGGTGTCAGCATAACGGTTCCCAGACTTATGCCCATGGAAGCGATTCCTACAGCCAGGCCTCTCTTTTTGATAAACCATTTACTGACGGAAGAACTGCAGGCGACAACACCCATTCCGGCGGCTCCCAATCCGACCATCAAGCCATAGCTGACATACAAACCGAGAGGGGTTTGGACAAAACCTGTCATGATATAACCGCAGGCGGCAATGAAAGCTCCTGTTGTTATTATCCAGCGAGGCGCAACCCGATCCAGCATTCGCCCGACAAATATCGCGCAAAATGAATAGACAAGCATGTTGATGGCCGCCGCCAGGGATATTACCGAACGCGACATACCGAATTCCGTCGCCATCGGCTTGAGAAAAACGCCGAAACAGTAACGGGAACCGTAATTCATTCCCATTACCAGAAAAGCGCCGCCTACGATGTACCATCCCCAGAATATTTTTTGATTTTTTTCCATTAATTAATTTTTAAAAAATTGAATTTAAATATCCGCCGTTTTCTTTTGATCAATTCGACGCACTGCAATCGTTATACGTCTGTAACATTCTGTTGTACGTATTAACCATAGACTCAAGGACTGCTGCTTTACCCTGCGTATCTGCCACTAACCGATTATACCAGCGACTTTTTTCATTGTATGCGCTGATCTTGACATTCAGACTATGGATTTTTTGCGGGTTGTCATAAGTATATCTTCGGTCTGTCTCTATAGACTCCTTCTCCGCATTGAGTTCCTGTTTCATCCTTTGAAGCTGGTCATTCAGGCTATTAATCTCTGCCTTCTTGAGTTCGATATCATTAATAAGACTCTTTGATGGTGCAACGCATGTACGCTGCGAAACCGGCGGCGATTGAAGGCCGAATATCTGAACGGATATATAAGTTGCCACGCCGTTCATTCTCCCCTTCAACACTGCGGCACCGATCTCTTCCACTTCAGGAGAAAGGATATTTCTCTTGTGACCGGGGCTCTGCATCCAGCCATCGACAATCTTTTTATTTGTGTAGAAATCACCGCTTCCAATATTTTCCGCTATGATCTTATACTGGTAGCCTACACTCTGAGCTATATCGGAGGCTTGTTGGCCTGTGGGAGAAACATGGGCAAAATATTGTTTCTCAAGCATATCCTTTGCTCTTGATTCCGCAATGGTATTGAGGAGGAGATTCGCTCTCAAAGGAGGCAGTCCGTTGAGGGCACGGGCATTATTGGTAAGGGTGATAATTGCCTCCACGTTAAGGACTTGGCGCGAGGAAAGATTCCCGACAGGATTGTCGGAGGGAAGAACCTCCTGAGAGGAGAGAAAATTTCCAACAAAATTACCTGCCTTGAATAAATAACGGGGTGATTGCATCTTTGTGTAAATAACCACACCCGCAATAAAAGCAACTATGATGATTCCTGTCCCATACTTTCTCCAGAAAGCTGATCTTGTGCGCTGCGCCTCGGCGTCCCGGACCATCGCAGCAAATGTCTTCCTGTCCCGCAATGGCCGCCACAAAGTCGTGTTGCCATAACGAATTAGTGTACTCCCGGTAATCTCACCTGTCTTCAGAAATGCTTGTATCTGACTGGTCGTAAAGGGGCCGCGCATGACACTCATTCCGCGCCAATTCTGTTCCATGAAGTACCAGTTCGTAGACTCGTTTTCCATGAAAGAATATTTAACAGATTGGACGAATACAGGCAAGGGAACAATC
>WOYI010732347.1_pt1 | contig 14541 bp, 24 predicted proteins | sample 6423411 | NCBI WGS metagenome assembly WOYI01 (sample SAMN13441803, study PRJNA592873) | oil field metagenome | biome: oil field; feature: oil-well bore; material: oil-contaminated soil; isolation source: oil-contaminated soil from oil-well borehole | place: Germany: Wietze | collected 2016-10-18 ...
GCATCACCACCCGCCACATCGGCGGTGGCCACAAGCAGCATTACCGCATCATCGACTTCAAGCGCGACAAGGAAGGCATCGCCGGCCTCGTCGAGCGCATCGAGTACGATCCCAACCGCACCGCGCACATCGCGCTGCTGTGCTACGCCGACGGCGAGCGACGCTACATCATCGCGCCCAAGGGCGTGGCAGTGGGTGATCGTCTGGTCTCGGGCTCGGATTCGCCGATCAAGGCCGGCAACTGTCTGCCCCTGCGCAACATCCCGGTCGGTTCGACCATCCACTGCATCGAGATGAAGGCAGGCAAGGGTGCGCAGATCGCTCGCAGTGCCGGCGCCTCGGTGCAGCTGGTGGCCCGTGAGTCCGGCTACGCCACGCTGCGTCTGCGCTCGGGCGAGATGCGCCGCGTGCCGGTGGATTGTCGCGCCACCATTGGTGAGGTCGGCAACTCCGAGCACAGCCTGAAGAAGCTGGGCAAGGCCGGCGCCAAGCGCTGGAAGGGCATCCGCCCGACCGTGCGCGGCGTGGTCATGAACCCGGTCGACCATCCGCATGGTGGTGGTGAGGGCAAGACTTCTGGTGGTCGTCATCCGGTCAGCCCGTGGGGCACGCCGGCCAAGGGCTACAAGACCCGCAACAACAAGCGCACGCAGCAGTTCATCGTGCGTCGTCGCAAGTAACAGGAAGCCGTCATGCCGCGTTCTCTGAAGAAAGGTCCGTTCGTTGACCTTCACCTTGTCAAGAAGGTGGAAGCTGCGGTTTCCGCCAACAACAGGCGCCCGATCAAGACCTGGTCGCGTCGCTCGATGATCCTGCCGGAAATGGTCGGTCTGACCATCGCCATCCACAACGGTCGCCAGCACGTGCCGGTGCTCGTCAACGAGAACATGGTCGGGCACAAGCTCGGCGAGTTCGCGGTGACCCGCACCTTCAAGGGCCATGGCGGCGACAAGAAGGGCAAGTGATGAGCACCGAAGCCAAAGCGATCCTGCGCAGCGCCCGCATCTCGGCGCAGAAGGCACGCCTGGTAGCTGACCTGGTCCGCGGTCTCCCCGTGGGTCGCGCCAGCGACGTGCTGCAGTTCACCAACAAGAAGGCCGCACACCTCGTTCGCAAGGTGCTGTTGTCGGCCGTCGCCAACGCCGAGAACAATCTCGGTGCGGACGTCGACGAGCTGAAGGTCTCGCGCATCTTCGTGGACGAGGGTCCGGCGATGAAGCGCATGTACGCCCGCGCCAAAGGCCGCGGCTCGCGCATCCTGAAGCGCACCAGCCACATCACTGTGGTCGTTGGCAACTGACTGAGGGTATAGACGATGGGTCACAAAGTTCATCCCACCGGTATCCGCCTCGGCATTGCCAAGGACTGGAACTCGAAGTGGTACGCAAACAAGGCCGACTACGCCAAGTATCTGGTCGCCGACCTCAAGGTTCGCGACATGCTTCGCAAGAAGCTGGCGCAGGCCGGCATCTCGAAGATCCAGATCGAGCGCCCGGCCAAGACCGCCCGCGTCACGATTCACAGCGCCCGTCCGGGCGTGGTGATCGGCAAGAAGGGCGAGGACATCGAGAAGCTGCGCAAGGAAGTGAGCCAGATGATGGGCGTTCCGACGCACATCAACGTGAACGAGGTTCGCAAGCCGGAACTCGACGCACAGCTGGTGGCTGAGTCGATCGCCCAGCAGCTCGAGCGTCGCATCATGTTCCGTCGCGCGATGAAGCGTGCCGTGGGCAATGCGATGCGTCTCGGCGCCCTGGGGGTGAAGATCAACGTTTCGGGTCGTCTGAACGGCGCCGAGATCGCCCGCTCGGAGTGGAGTCGTGAAGGTCGCGTTCCGCTGCATACCCTGCGTGCCGACATCGACTACGGCACCGCCGAAGCCAAGACCACGTACGGCATCATCGGCATCAAGGTGTGGATCTACAAGGGCGAAATCTTCGACATGGCGCAGATCGGCCAGGAGTCGAAGGAAGAGCAGTCGCAGCCGCGCCGCGAAGGTGGCGAGGGTCGTCGTGAGCCACGTCGCGAGGCCGGTGACGGTCGCCGCGAGCGGTCGGCGAAGTAAGGAGAGTTGCCATGTTGCAACCCAAGCGAACCAAATTCCGCAAGCAGTTCAAGGGCCGCAATGACGGCCTGGCTTTCAGCTCCAACCTCGTGAGCTTCGGTGAGTACGGCCTGAAGGCGACTACCCATGGTGCGCTTACCGCGCGCCAGATCGAGGCAGCCCGTCGTTGCATCACCCGTTTCGTGAAGCGCGGTGGCAAGCTGTGGATCCGCGTGTTCCCGGACAAGCCGATCACCAAGAAGCCGATCGAAGTCCGCATGGGCGCGGGCAAGGGTGGCGTCGAGTTCTGGGTGGCACCGATCCAGCCGGGCCGGATGCTCTACGAGATCGAGGGTGTCGACGAGTCGACGGCGCGCGAGGCGTTCCGCCTGGCCGCTGCCAAGCTCTCGGTGCAGACCCAGTTCGTCAGCCGGGCGGTGATGTGATGGCCATCAAAGATATCAACAACAAGTCGGTCGAAGAGCTGAACCAGCATCTGCTGGACCTGCGCAAGGAGCAGTTCAATCTGCGCATGCAGAAGGGCACCGGCCAGCTCAGCCAGCCGCACCAGCTGCGCCGCGTTCGGCGCGACATCGCCCGCACGAAGTTCGTGCTCGGCGGCAAGAAGTAAGGGACGGCGGACATGAGTGACAATCAGAAACAGGCGCGCACCCTGCAGGGCCGCGTCGTCAGCAACAAGATGGACAAGACGGTCACGGTACTGGTCGAGCGCCAGGTGCAGCACGGCCTGCTCGGCAAGACCATCCGTCGCTCCACCAAGCTTCATGCCCAGGACGACCTGGGTGCGAACGAGGGCGACGTGGTGCGTATCGCCGAGTGCCGCCCGCTGTCCAAGACCAAACATCACCGCGTGGTGGAAATCCTCACGCGCGCCAACGTCTAAGGGAAGGGTGCAGACATGATCCAGATGCAAAGCACGCTTTCCGCAGCGGACAACAGCGGTGCCAAGGAACTGATGTGCATCAAGGTGCTCGGCGGCTCCAAGCGCCGTTATGCGGCGATCGGTGATGTGATCAAGGTCACCGTGAAGGATGCCATCCCGCGCGGCAAGGTGAAGAAGGGCGAGGTCTACAATGCCGTGGTCGTTCGCACCGCCAAGGGTGTGCGTCGTCCCGATGGGTCGCTGATCCGTTTCGACGGCAATGCGGCTGTCCTCCTCAACAATAAGCTCGAGCCGATCGGCACCCGTATTTTTGGACCGGTCACCCGCGAGCTGCGCAGCGAGAAGTTCATGAAGATCGTCTCGCTCGCGCCCGAAGTGCTCTGAGCGGAGTAATAACCATGAACCGTATCCGCAAGGGTGACCAGGTCCTCGTGATCGCCGGCAAGAACAAGGGCCAGCGCGGCGATGTGCTGCGCGTCGATGGTGACCGCGTTTTCGTCGCCAACGTGAATCTGGTCAGGCGCCACACCAAGCCGAACCCGCAGGCCAACCAGCCCGGCGGTATCGTCGAGCGTGAGGCCTCGATCCATCTCTCCAACGTGCAGCTGTTCAACCCCGCCACGAACAAGGGTGAACGCGTTGGCACCAAGACGCTCGAAAATGGGCGCAAGGTCCGCGTGTTCCGTTCGAGTGGCGAGGTCGTGGACGCGTAAGGAACACGATCATGACGCGCCTTGAAAAGTTTTATAAAGAACAGGTCATCGCCAAGCTCACCGAGAAATTCGGCTATGAGAACGTGATGCAGGTTCCCCGCATCACCAAGATCACGCTGAACATGGGTGTGGGCGAAGCTGCGGGCAACAAGAAAGTGCTCGAGAATGCCGTCGCAGACATGGCCAAGATCGCCGGCCAGAAGCCGATCACGACCAAGGCGCGCGTGTCCGTTGCCTCGTTCAAGATCCGCGACGGCTGGCCGATCGGCTGCAAGGTCACCTTGCGTCGCGCGCAGATGTGGGAGTTCCTGGACCGCCTGATCAACATCTCGCTGCCCCGCGTCCGTGATTTTCGCGGCGTGCCGGGTCGCGCGTTTGATGGCCGGGGCAACTACAACTTCGGCATCAAAGAGCAGATCATCTTTCCGGAAATCGACTTCGACCAGATCGACGCGATGCGTGGCATGGATATTTCCATCACCACCACCGCCAAGACCGACGCCGAAGCCAAGGCGCTGCTGGAAGCCTTCAGCTTCCCGTTCCGAAATTAAACGATCGTCCATGATCGGAGAAGCCGGCCATCCATGGCCGGATTTTTCAAAAGAGAGATTTATCCATGGCAAAGACCTCGATGGTCAACCGCGATCTCAAGCGGACCAAGCTCGTCCAGAAGTACGCCGCCAAGCGCGCTGAACTGAAGGCGCTTGTGCTGAGCCCCAACGCCTCGTATGACGAGAAGATGGACGCCCAGGCCAAGCTGCAGAAGTTGCCGCGCGACGCCAGTCCGGTCCGTCAGCGCACGCGTTGCGCGCTGTCCGGCCGGCCGCGTGCCGTTTACAAGAAGTTCGGCCTCGGCCGCAACAAGCTGCGTGAAGCGACCATGCGCGGTGACGTGCCGGGTCTGCGCAAGGCCAGCTGGTAACACCCCTCGGATGGCTGTCGCGAGCTTGCGCCCGCGCAGTCCATCCAGCGGGCGGTGCACTCCGTCCGTTGACGCTACAGCGCGTCGGTATTCGCGAAAAGTGGAAAAGGCTGCTACACTTGTCGGTCTGCGCAACGCAGGCTGTCTTGTGCAGCTCACAATCTAGAATTGATTTCCGGTTTTATCGGATATCGGTGCACTCTGAAGGACATTTTCATGAGCATGACTGATCCCATCGCCGATCTGTTTACGCGTGTGCGCAATGCCCAGCTCTCGGGCAAGCAGGCCGTAAGCATGCCGTCGTCGAAGCTGAAAGTGGCCATTGCCAACCTTCTCAAGAACGAGGGCTACATCCTCGACGCCAAGACTTCCGATCAGGAGGGCAAGCCGGTGCTCGAGATCAAGCTCAAGTATTTCGAAGGCCGCCCGGCCATCGAGACCATTTCCCGAGTCAGTCGATCCGGCCTGCGCGTTTATCGCGGCAAGGACGATCTGCCGAAGGTGCTCGGTGGTCTCGGTATCTCGATCATTTCGACTTCCGCCGGTCTGCTGACCGACGCGCAGGCCCGTGCCAAGGGTCTGGGCGGCGAAGTCATCGGCCAAGTGGCATAAGGAGTCGACGATGTCCCGTGTTGCTAAGAAGCCGATCAGCCTGCCCAAGGGCGTTGATCTGAAGGTCGCCGCCGAGGGTATCTCGGTGAAGGGGCCGAAGGGTTCGCTCTCGGTCCACGCGCTGCCGGGCGTGAGTGTTGCCGTCAACGACGGTGTCGCCACGATCGAGCTGGCCGACGGTGCGGACGACAAGTTCGGCGGCACCGCGCGTGCCCTGCTGGCGAACATGATCAAGGGTGTTTCCGAGGGTTACGAGCGCAAGCTGGAGCTGGTCGGCGTGGGTTACCGCGCGTCGATGGCCGGCAAGGCGCTCAACCTCAGCCTGGGTTTCTCCCATCCGGTGGTGTTCAACGCGCCGGAAGGTGTGACGATCGAGACCCCGACGCAGACCGAGATCCTGATCAAGGGCTCGGACAAGCAGAGCGTGGGCCAGGTGGCTGCCAAGATTCGCGGCTTCCGTCCGCCGGAGCCCTACAAGGGCAAGGGTGTGCGCTATGCCGGTGAGAAGATCATGCTGAAGGAAGCCAAGAAGGCTTAAGGCGGCGTCCCGGTAAGCCCCGGGTACCTGCTGATGTCGATCCGCTTCCTGGAGAAAACACGATGAACAAGAACGAATCCCGCCTGCGTCGCGCCAAGTCGACCCGCGCGCACATCCGCAAGCTCGCCGTGCCGCGCCTGTCGGTGCACCGTACCGGCCAGCACCTGTACGCGCAGGTGTTCGACGCCAGCGGGACGAAGGTGGTTGCTGCCGCTTCCACCGTGCAGAAGGCGGTCGCTGAAGGCTTGAAGGGCACCAAGAACCTGACCGCTGCCGCGGCAGTGGGCAAGGCCGTCGCGGAACGCGCGTTGGCCGCCGGTATCGAGGCCGTTGCGTTCGATCGCTCCGGCTTCCGCTACCACGGGCGCATCAAGGCGCTCGCCGATGCGGCACGCGAGGCCGGTCTGAAGTTCTGATGTACGGGCTGCCGCGCCATGGCGCGGCAGCCGCTTGAAGCAACGACAACTCCAAGCGGCACAGCCGCAAGCAAAAGTCCCGGATTGCCGGGCTCATGGAAACGAACATGTCTTCTAACGATCGCGAAAATTCGGACGGGCTGCTCGAGAAGCTGATTGCCGTCAACCGCGTGGCCAAGACCGTCAAGGGCGGCCGCCAGATGAGCTTTGCCGCGCTGACCGTGGTCGGCGACGGCGAGGGTCGCGTGGGTTTTGGTTATGGCAAGGCGCGTGAAGTGCCGGTGGCCATCTCCAAGGCCATGGAGCGCGCCCGCCGCCAGATGGTGAACATCGAGCTCAACAACGGCACGCTGTGGTACGCCATCAAGGCCAACCATGGCGCCGCTCGCGTCTACATGCAGCCCGCCTCGGAGGGTACTGGCGTGATTGCCGGCGGTGCGATGCGCGCCGTGCTGGAAGTGGTCGGCGTGAAGAACGTGCTGGCCAAGGCGGTGGGTTCACGCAACCCGATCAACCTCGTGCGCGCCACCATCAAGGGGCTGCAGGCCGTGGGCTCGCCCAAGAAAATCGCCGCGAAGCGCGGCAAGACCCTGGATGAGGTGCTGGGCAATGGCTAAGAATGAGACTGCCGACAAGACCGTGCGCGTGCGTCTGGTCAAGGGGCTGCGCGGTGTGCAGAGCCGTCATCGTCTAAGCGTCAAGGCCCTGGGCCTGGGCAAGCTCAATGACGTCCGTGAGCTGAAAGACAGCCCGCAGGTGCGCGGCCTGATCAACACGGTCTACTACCTGGTGCGGGTCGAGGAGTAATCATCATGCGTCTGAACGACATCAAGCCGGCCGCCGGTTCCCGCAAGACGCGTCTGCGCGTCGGTCGCGGTATCGGTTCGGGCCTCGGCAAGACCGCCGGCCGCGGTCACAAGGGCCAGCACGCCCGCGCGGGTGGCACCCACAAGTACGGTTTCGAGGGTGGCCAGATGCCGCTGCAGCGTCGTCTGCCCAAGGTGGGCTTTCGCTCGCTGAAGAAGGCCGAGAGCCAGGAGGTGTTCCTGTACCAGCTGGCCAAGCTGAAGGCGGACGTGATCGACGTGGTGGCGTTGCATCAGGCTGGCCTGATCGACAGCCGTGCCAAGAAGGTCAAGGTCGTGGCCAAGGGCGAGATCGGTCGCGCAGTGAAGCTTTCCGGCGTCCTCGCCACGGCCGGTGCCAAGGCGGCCATCGAGGCGGCCGGCGGCAGCGTGGAGTAAACCGTGGCCGCAGCCAAGGGCAACCAGCTCGGATCACTCGGCAAGCTGACGGAGCTGCGTCAGCGCATCTTCTTCGTAATTGGTGCGCTGATCGTGTTTCGCCTCGGTTCGTTCATTCCCGTCCCCGGGGTGAATCCCGAGGCGATGACTCGGCTCATCGAGCAGCAGGGCGGTGGTTTGCTGAGCATGTTCAACATGTTCTCCGGCGGTTCGCTCTCGCGCATGTCGGTGTTTGCGCTGGGCGTGGTGCCGTACATCTCCGCCTCGATCGTGGTGCAGATGATGGGCTCGGTGATTCCCAGCCTGCAGAACCTGCGCAAGGAAGGCGAGGCGGGTCGCCGCAAGATGACCATGTACACGCGCTTCGGCACAGTGGGTCTTGCTGCGTTCCAGGCCTTCGGTATTGCCGTGGCGCTGCAGAAGCAGGTGGCAGCTGGCGGCGTGCCGGTGGTCTACATGCCCGGCATGGGATTCGTGATCGCTTCGGTCGTCGGTCTCACCGCCGGAACGATGTTCCTGATGTGGCTGGGTGAGCAGATCACCGAGCGGGGTATCGGCAACGGCATTTCGCTGCTGATCTTCGCCGGCATCGTGGCCGGCTTGCCCGGCGCGGTGGCGCACACCCTGACGATGCAGGCGAACGGCGAGTTGGGCAATGGCCTGAAGCTGATCCTGATCGTGGCAGTGGTGCTCGCGACGACGGCATTCGTTGTGTTCATGGAACGCGCCCAGCGGCGCATCACCGTGAACTACGCGCGGCGTTCCGGCGGGCAGCAGGCTTACATGAACCAGAGCTCGCACCTGCCGCTGAAGATCAACATGGCGGGCGTGATCCCGCCGATCTTCGCCAGCAGCTTGCTGATGTTCCCGGCAACCGCGCTGACCTGGTTCGGCACCGGCCACCAGTCGCGCTGGCTGCAGTCGCTGACGCAGGCGCTGACTCAGGGCGAGCCGTTGCACGACGTGATCTTTGCGGTGCTGGTGATCACCTTCGCCTTCTTCTACACGGCGATCGTGTTCAACGCGCAGGAGACGGCCGACAATCTAAAGCGCTCCGGCGCGCTGATTCCGGGCATCCGTCCAGGGAAGGCGACGGCCAACTACATCGATGCGGTGATGACCCGTCTGACTGGCGTGGGGGCTCTCTACTTGGTGCTGGTGTGTCTGGTGCCGACGTTCATGCAGAAGTCGTGGAACGTGCCCTTCTATTTCGGCGGTACCTCGCTGCTGATCGTGGTGGTGGTGGTGATGGACTTCACCTCGCAGGTGCAGGCTCACCTGGTCAGCCACCAATACGAAGGTTTGCTCAAGAAGGCCAATCTCCGCCGCAACTGATGGCTGCTGGGGCGTAGGAGCGGGGCTGGATCGTGGGGAAGCGGCGGCAGATGCCGGAAGGCTTTCCAGTGAAGTTAATTCAGGTTAGAATTGCGCGTTTACCGCGCACGAAACGCATCGGAGAAAGAACATCATGGCGCGCATCGCGGGTGTCAATTTGCCGGTCCAGAAACATGTCTGGGTCGGCCTGCAGAGTATCTACGGCATCGGCCGCAGTCGGTCCAAGAAGGTCTGCGCGGACGCCGGCGTGGTTCCGACCACGCCGATCAAGTCCCTCAGCGAGGGTGAGGTGGAGAAGCTCCGCCACGAAATCGCCAAGTACGTCGTCGAAGGCGATCTGCGTCGCGAGGTGGGTATCGCCATCAAGCGTCTGATGGATCTGGGGTGCTACCGCGGTCTTCGCCACCGTCGTGGCCTGCCGGTGCGCGGTCAGCGCACCCGTACCAACGCCCGCACCCGCAAGGGTCCGCGCCGCGCGATCAGGAAGTAACGGATTTAAATTATGGCCAAGCCTGTCAAGACCAAGAAGAAGATCAAGCGCGTTGTCACGGATGCCGTGGCCCACGTGCAGGCCTCCTTCAACAACACCATCGTCACCATCACCGATCGCCAGGGCAATGCGTTGTCATGGGCGACCGCTGGCGGCGCCGGTTTCCGCGGTTCGCGCAAGTCGACCCCGTTCGCTGCCCAGGTCGCCGCCGAGAAGGCCGGTCGTGCCGCCGGCGACTACGGTGTCAAGACGGTCGAAGTACGCATCAAGGGCCCGGGTCCGGGGCGCGAGTCGGCGGTGCGTTCGCTGAACGCCCTCGGCTTCAAGGTGCTCAACATCATCGACGTCACGCCGATCCCGCACAACGGCTGCCGTCCCCCCAAGAAGCGTCGAGTCTAAGGAGCATACCCATGGCCCGTTATCGTGGAGCTACCTGCAAGCTCGCCCGTCGTGAGGGTGCAGATCTCAGTCTGAAGAGCCCGGCGCGCGCGCTGGATTCCAAGTGCAAGCTGGAAAACAAGCCCGGTCAGCATGGTGCCAACAAGCGCATGCGGATGTCCGACTATGCCGTCCAGCTGCGCGAGAAGCAGAAGGTCAAGCGCATCTATGGTGTGCTCGAGCGTCAGTTCAGCAATTACTACACCAAGGCATCGACCCTCAAGGGCAACACCGGTGAGAATCTGCTGCGCTTGCTCGAGAGCCGTCTTGACAACGTCGTCTATCGCATGGGTTTTGCGGTCACCCGCGCCCAGGCCCGCCAGCTGGTTGCCCACAAGGCGATCCTGGTGAACGACAAGAAAGTGAACATCCCCTCCTATCAGGTCCGCCCCGGTGACGTGATCGCCCTGACCGAGCGTGCACGCAATCAGCTGCGCGTGCAGGAAGCGGCGACTGTGTTCGACACCATGGACCTGCGCCCGCAGTGGGTGGAAGTGGATGCCAAGAAGTTCGCCGGCACGTTCAAGTCGGTGCCGGATCGCGGCGACCTGCCCTCCGACATCAATGAAGCGCTGATTGTCGAGCTTTACTCGAAGTAATCAAGAAGTAATCAAGAAGTAATCAATCGGAGCTCTGCATGGCAGTTTCGTCAACTAGCGTGCTGCGGCCTCGCGGCCTCAGCGTCGAGCAGCTCGGAGCCAACCGCGCCAAGGTGGTGGTCGAGCCGCTCGAGCGTGGCTTTGGTCACACCCTGGGCAACGCGCTGCGCCGCGTGCTGCTCTCCTCGATCCCCGGCAGCGCCTTCGTCGAGGTCGAGATCGATGGCGTGCTCCACGAGTACACCACACTTGAGGGTCTGCAGGAGGACGTGATCGAAGTCCTGCTGAACCTCAAGGACGTCGCAATCCGCCAGCATTCGGGCGACGAGGTCACGCTGACCTTGTCCAAGAAGGGCAAGGGCGTGGTCACGGCGGGCGACATCACGGTGGACCACACGGTCGAGATCATCAATCCCGAGCACGTGATCTGCCATCTCACCAAGGACATCGCGCTCAACATGCGTCTGAAGGTGCGTCGCGGCGTGGGCTACCAGCCGGCCAGCACGCGCCATCATCCGGATGAGGAGACCCGTCCGATCGGCCGCCTGCAACTGGATGCGTCCTTCGCACCGGTGCTGCGCGTGGCCTACGAGGTGGACGCCGCGCGTGTCGAGCAGCGCACCAACCTCGACAAGCTGGTGCTCGACATCGAGACCAACGGCACGATCGGTGCGGAAGACGCGGTCCGCAAGGCCGCCGAGATCCTCAATGATCAGCTGTCGGTGTTTGGTGACTTCTCGCGTCGCGAGAGCGCCGCCGATACGGCCGAGAAGAGCGGTTTCGACCCGTTGCTGCTGCGTCCGATCGACGACCTGGAGCTTACCGTGCGTTCGGCGAACTGCCTGAAAGCCGAGAGCATCTACTACATCGGTGATCTGGTGCAGAAGACCGAGGTGGAGTTGCTGAAGACGCCGAATCTCGGCAAGAAGTCCCTGACCGAGATCAAGGACGTGCTGGGTGGCCGCGGTCTGGCGCTCGGCATGAAGCTCGAAAACTGGCCGCCGCCGGGTCTTTCGCACGGCATGCAGCTGGGCTGATGCAAGCATGCCGCGGGTCGCCATGCGACCGCGGCGTTTTGCCGAGTGCGGGCCTGCTGCGGCCGGCACGTTTCCGGCAACACCAGCGGTCCTTGGCCGCGTGCTTCAGGTTCGGCCTGATGCCTCCCGCAGCATCTGTTTCTCTCGTTACTCATAGCGGGCAACCGCGGGACGCCTGCCATCGCGCCGGCCTCTCATAACAACACAAGAGATTTTCGCCATGCGTCATATGAAGAGCGGTCGCAAGCTCAACCGCACCAGCAGTCATCGCGAAGCGATGTTCCGCAACATGGCTTCGTCGCTGTTCAAGCACGAGCTCATCCGCACCACCCTGCCCAAGGCGAAGGAACTTCGCCGCGTGGCCGAGCCGCTGATCACGCTCGCCAAGACCGACGGTGTCGCCAATCGCCGCCTTGCCTTCTCGCGTCTGCGCGACAAGCAGGCTGTGGGCAAGTTGTTCATCGAGCTGGGGCCGCGCTACCGCGAGCGTCCCGGCGGTTACCTGCGCATCCTGAAGTGCGGCTTCCGCCCGGGCGACAATGCGCCAATGGCGTATGTCGAGCTGGTTGACCGGCCGCTGGCAGCCGAAGCCATCGACGCCGAGTAAAATCGCGACGGTGGATACGCTGGTATCGTCCCGGTGGGCTGACAGCAGGCCAGCGGCGGATCAATGTCGGCTACCGCACCGCGCCATGACGTCATGAACCCTCTCGCCTGGTCTTACCGTTCCGCTGCCATCGCCGGTTTTTTGATCTGCGCGGGCCTGCTCGGCTATGCGCTCTACGCCGAGCACGTGCTGGCGATGATTCCGTGCCCGTTGTGTATTTTTCAGCGCATCGGCTTCATGGTGATGGGCGTGTTCTTCCTGCTGTCGGCGGTGCACGCGCCGCGCGGCGGCGGTCGCTGGGTCTATACCGGCGGCGTGCTGCTTGGTGCGCTGTTCGGTGTCGCCGTGGCGGGGCGACATCTGTGGATCCAGTCGTTGCCCGCCGAGGAGGTGCCGCAGTGCGGCGGCGATTTGCGCTACATGCTCGACACGTTCCCCTTTGCCAAGGTGCTGAAGCTGGTGTTCACCGGCTCGGGCGAGTGCGCCAAGGTGCAGCCGGTGCTGGGTTTGCCGATGCCGGCATGGGCTCTGCTGTGGTTCGTGCTGCTGGCCGTGTGGGCGGTGCTGGCGACGCGCCGGCGGACGCTTTGAGATGCCCGCTTCCAACCCGCGTGAGATGACGAATTCCCCGGCGCAGCACTGGTCTCCGTCGTCGTGGCAGCACCGCGTCGCGTTGCAGCAGCCCACCTACGACGACGCCGCCGAGCTGGTGGCGGCCACCGCCCAGCTGGCGGCGCTTCCACCCTTGGTGACCTCATGGGAGGTACTGGCGCTGAAGCAGGCGCTGGCCGAGGCGCAGGACGGGCACCGCTTCCTGCTGCAGGGTGGCGACTGCGCCGAGAGCTTCGCCGACTGCACCAGCCCGATCATCTCCAACCGGCTCAAGGTGCTGCTGCAGATGAGCCTGGTGCTGGTGCATGGGCTAAAAAAGCCGGTGCTGCGGGTGGGGCGGTTTGCCGGCCAGTACGCCAAGCCGCGTTCGGCGGATACCGAGACGCGCGATGGCATGACGCTGCCGAGCTTCCGCGGCGACGTGGTCAACGCAGCGGCGTTCACCCCCGAGGCGCGCCGGGCCGATCCACAGCGGCTGATCCAGGCGCACGCCCATTCGGCGCTGACGATGAACTTCGTGCGCGCGCTGATCGATGGTGGCTTCGCCGACCTGCACCATCCCGAATACTGGGATCTGGCCTGGGTCGAGCACTCGCCGCTGGCGGGAGAGTATCGGCAGATGGTGAACTCGATCGGCGACTCGCTGCGTTTCATGGAAACCCTGGCCGGGCCGGTCGCCGGCTTCTCGCAGGTGGATTTCTTTACCTCGCACGAAGCATTGCTGCTGCACTACGAACAGGCGCTCACGCGCCAGGTGCCACGACACCCCGGCTGGTTCAACCTGTCCACGCATTTTCCGTGGATCGGCATGCGCACGACCGCGCTCGACGGCGCGCACGTGGAGTACTTCCGCGGCATCCGCAATCCGATTGCGGTGAAGATCGGCCCGGCGGTGACGCCGGAGCAGCTGCTGCCGTTGATGGATGCGCTCAATCCCGATGACGAACCCGGCCGGCTCACGCTGATCCACCGCATGGGCCACGGCGCCATCGCCGACCAGCTGCCGCCGCTGCTGCAGGCAGTGAAGCGCGAGGGGCGACGCGTGCTGTGGGTGGCCGATCCCATGCACGGCAATACCGAGAGCACCTCCAACGGTTACAAGACGCGTCGCTTCGACAACATCCGCGGCGAGCTGGACCAGGCGTTCGACATCCACGCTGCGGCGGGCACCCGGCTGGGCGGCGTGCATCTGGAACTTACCGGCGAGGACGTGACCGAGTGCCTCGGCGGCGCGCGCGACCTGGTCGAGCTCGACCTCGATCGCGCCTACAAGTCCACCGTCGATCCGCGGCTCAACTACGAGCAGTCGCTGGAACTGGCCATGCTCATCGTGCGCAAGTCCGGCGGCATGGCGTAAGCCTCCGGCTTACCGCGCAGTCGCCGTTTCGGCAGCAATGCGCTGTTCCATCGACTGCTCGCCGAGCTGCGCATACGTCTTGCACGCCTGCGTATCGCGTAATGCGTCGCGATGTCCGGCGTCGCGCGCGGCCAGGCGTTTGAGCAGATCGCTGGCCTCCGGATGCGGCGTCATCAGGATGTCGCAGGGCAGGGCGGAGAGCATGGCCAGCGCGCGGCGGAAATCGCCCAGACGTTCGGGGTGGGCCGGATCGGTGTAGCGGTAGTTGCTCGCGGCGAGCAGCGTCATTCTTACTTGGAATCAATGAAGTGATCGGGCCGGTCGCCATGCTCGGCGGCTTCCTGGGCCGCAAGGGCGACGGCGAACCCGGCGCGAAATCGGTCAGGCGGCCGCGACCGCCCTGATGGTTGCCTGCCGACAGGCAAGTTGCCGACAAGTCTCATGTCTGCACATTCGCAGCGGTCGCGGAAGGATCAGTTCGCGGTATAGCCGCCGTCGACCACCAGCTCGGCACCATGGACGAACGATGCCTCGTCCGAGGCCAGGAACAGTACCGCGTTCGAGACTTCCTCGGGACTGCTCGCCCGCTTCAACAGCGTCGGGCCAAGGAGCGCCTGCCGCGTTGCCGGATCGGCATGCAGAAGATCCTTGGTCATCGGCGTGTCGATGACGC
>WOYI010327190.1_pt1 | contig 14539 bp, 15 predicted proteins | sample 6423411 | NCBI WGS metagenome assembly WOYI01 (sample SAMN13441803, study PRJNA592873) | oil field metagenome | biome: oil field; feature: oil-well bore; material: oil-contaminated soil; isolation source: oil-contaminated soil from oil-well borehole | place: Germany: Wietze | collected 2016-10-18 ...
GTCCAGATCTTCCGGTTCCATTCCCCACTGCTTTTTCTGTATAATTTAAAATACATTATCATAGATGAAATTAGCTAAATACTTTAAATATGGGATCGTCTACTTTTTTTCAACTCTAAAATAGGAATTTTAACGTTATTCCCCAATCTTTGAAACAATTTAGACTCTAAATTTTTGGCCAAATCATCTTGGAATAACTGATGTAGTGAATCCAAATTAAAAGGAGTAGCACATTATATCCGTCAATGAAGCCTAAAACTTTATGCTGGTAATCATGCCATTCTGTAAATTGAGAAAGGTAACTCCAAACTTCTCCAATATGTGTGTGGAATATGTGGTGTCCATATTTATGGACTAAAATACGATTTTCATCGTAATAATCGTAACAGTTACTACCGATATGATCTCTTTTTTCTATAATCAGAACTTTTTTTATCAAGAACATTTGCTATTCTTTCGACCATAACGGAACCTGCAAAACTAGCTCCCACTACAATATAATCACACATATTAATCCACTAATCATTTTTAACTAGAACTGCAAATAGAGTACAGCTTATTTTTTCTGAATTGATTATATCCAAATAACGAAATGGAGTCAATAAAATAACTTTCATGAGATCAAGGTATGCATTTTTAACTGTTACTCTATAATAAAAAAAACAACCTATTTTCGAAAATAATCCAGTATTATAAGAAAAGTCGACTACTTTATAATTGATGGTTTCGAATAAATTTTCAATTTCTTTTAATGTATATCCATCTTTAACATGGCCCACTTTATGGTGAAAATCTTCGCCAAAAATTTTTTTATAATTTGGTGTGGGGACAGAAACAATGAAAATTGAGTTTTTATTAAGCAAGGGGCTAATTTTCAACAAAATTTCTTCAGGGTTTTTTACGTGTTCTAAAAAATCAATTAAAAGTATGAAATCAAATTTCTCATTAAATTTAAAGGAAGCTTTAGTAGCATCTTCACAATAGAAATGGGTATGTTTATCATATCCTAAAAAGTTTGACCAACTTTGAGCGTTTTTTATACTATTACAATTTAGATCAAAACCCCAATATTCAATATTGCCATTTAACTTGTATAATTCAAATGCATTAATCCCGTTTCCACAACCAATTTCTAATATTTTAATGTTTAAATTCTTTAACCCTTCAAAATATTTAATTAAAGGGTTAATTCGGATATATGAGTGTAAATCAGACCCCATGAATGAATAAAATTTTCTTTTAAATCGATTATTTATTTTATAACTGTAATAGTCTCCAACTACCATTTTCCACCACTAAACCTATGAAAAATTTATTAGTGTAAAAAAGATGTTTTTTATGTTATGGGTATATTATAGTTCATTGAATTGTATGATTTCCAACAAAAATATTCTATTACTTATATTTCTTTTCTTACTTATCTATTAACTCAGAGTATTCTAAGTCTCCTTAAAACAATAAATTCAATAAAACAAATTATTAACTCAGTTATCACCACGGCTATGGCTGCACCAAGTGAACCTAGAACAAATACTAAACCTAACAGTAGGAACATGTGTAGTATTCCTGCAAATATAACTATCTTTGAAAATTTTTCCTGATAACCAAAAGCCACTAAACCTTGCATACCTAGAACAGTATTTATCCCCACAGCAAACACAACAAAGACCAGTATCTGAAGTAGTGGTATACTCGCGGCAAATTCAGAGCCAGCTAAAAGTTCAATTAATAAAGGAGCACAGAAAACTAATAAAATAGACACCAAAAGTGACAGAACTCCCACTACCAACAGGATTTTTTTAAGCTGTCCTATGGCTTTTAATCTGTTATTCAGCTGAAGTTTAGAGAAATAAGGATATACTGCCTGATTTATTGGTGAACTCAGGCCCTGTAACGCTTTTGTTATAGTTTCAGCCACAGCATAGTATCCCACTATTGTGTTATTTACAAATAAACCTAAAATGAAACGATTAGAGGTGGTGTAAAGGCTTATGGCCATTGTAGAAATGAACAAATGCCAGCCTTCTTTCATCTGGTGTTTTATATCGTTAAAGGAAGGTTCGATAAATTCCACACCAAATTCTTTACGAACAATCCTTAAAGAGTATATTCCTATTATTATAGCACCTATAGAGTTTATTAAAGGCACGTAAATGTAATCTGTGGGATTTCTAACGAATATGAATATTGCCACCGTGTATATCAAACTGATCAATATATTTAGGATGCTTATGTATCTCATTTTTTCCATACCCTGGAAAAACCAGATGGGCAACAGTACACTTCCAATTACCAATCCGAAGGTGAAAAAGTATAACAACCATTCACTTCGGAATTTATCAAAACTAAAAACAATTAAAGTCATTATAACTAGGCTTAAAATCATCAATATAAATTTGGATGCCATCACCGAGCTATAGATCTTCGAAACCCTGCTCTTATCATCCCGGTAAATAGAAAGTTCTCGAGTGGCAGATAAGTTAAAACCATAATCAGTTAAAATTTGAAAGTAGCCTATAAATGCCAGTGCAAATGCCACTAACCCATATTTATCAGGCCCCAAAACCCGGGTTAAATAAGGAAATGTAACAAGAGGAAGAATTTAACTAATACCCTGTAAACCAAATAACGAAATAATATTATCCATTACCCTCTTATATTCTTCATTCTCTAAAATTTTCTTAATAAAACGTAGCATTTAATAACCTTCGGTTTATGCTCTCAGAAAAGATTGTAATAGACTAAAAACATGTATAAATTTTCAGAGATAAGTTAAGGGTATGTCTTAAAAAATCCTTTTTTTATTCATCTTCTTCTGGAAGAGTATTTTCATTTTTTCTTGAATTCGCTTTTTCCAGTGCTATTTCCCGAACTAAAAGAGTTATCTCCTCTTCAATATTCTCTATCATATTGTAGATTCTGAAGATGAGGTAGTAACAGCCTATGAGTCCCAGTATCAATATTACGTCCAGTCCCCGGCCTATACCGGTTAGGTTGGCGAAGTATCCGGTGGTTTCAGGAAAGATGGAGAGAACGATGAGAACTATCCAGATGATACTCCAGAGTATCAGCATTCCCGGGGACATCTTACTGTCTCTGAATCTAATGAATGTGTATATTATACCTATTATTCCAATAACAATCCCTATGTATTGATACAGCATCAGCATCATTTTTTTTACCTCTTAAATTTTATCAATCATCTTAAAATGTCCCTGATCATCTTCACCAGTATCTTTATTCCTACCTTCAGGTTGGTACCCTTTGCCAGAGCGTACTCAGTGTAAATAGTTTCTATAGGCACTTCTTCCATTTTAAGTTCTTTGTGCTTGATTTCCCTGATTATCTCTGAGGAAATACCATATTCACGTGACACCACGTCCAGTGCCAGGGCAGCCTTCCGGTTAAAAGCCCGAAGTCCTGACTGGGAATCCTTAACATGGGCTCCGTAAAATATCCCGGTGATGATGTTCATCAGTTGATTGGAAACCCTTTTTACTCTGGGCATGTCATTGAAATCTCTAACTCCTATAACCACATCTGCCTGTCCGTCTATTATGGGCTGGCAGACTGGCAGTATATCATCAGGGTTGTGCTGACCATCAGCATCGAAGGTCACCATGATATCGGCACCCTTCGCTAAACAGGCCTCTATGCCTGTTTTAAGTGTAGCGCCCAATCCTCTGTTTATGGGGTGTTTGTATAGATATCCTCTTCCCGGATTATCCTTCAAAATGGCCTGGGCAATCTCATAGGTCCTGTCAGTGGAACCATCATCTATCACTACCAGTTTCAACCCTCTGGAGAAGAGGTCCTTCAGAACATCACCAATTATATTTTCCTCGTTGTATGCTGGTATAATTATCCATATATCCCTATTTACATGGGCAAATAGCTTCGGGGTGTTCTGGTTTTTTAAAGGTTCAACTGGCATAGGGATTCTCCGGAAAGTTCAATTTTTTTTAACACCAAAATTTATTATCTTCGATTTAATAAGAAATTTGTTTATAAATAGAATTTGTTTATAAATAGATGTTACATGATTAATTTTTTTCTGATTTCAATTTTTCTTATTTAATTATATATAAATGGTTAATTTATATTCTGCTTGTTATGTATTTCTTTTTGATGGTTCATAGTTTTTTGGTGGTGTGTTTTACTGTAATGAAAGGGAATAATTGTCCTTTTTCATGTTATCGGATCGGTCAACCTTCTGATTTAACGTGAATACAACTTTAGTGATTACTACAATTTAAGGCCGTTAGCGTTCAATTAAACTACTTAAAAAAAAAGAGTTTCTTTTCAGAATATTAAAAAAAATCTATCATTTAGGAATCCGGATTCAACCTCAAGGCAAGTTCAGCCACTCTTTTACCCAGATTTGCAGAGGTTTCCAGACCCACATCATCTTCCGCGGCGTCGCCTGCAGCACCACTCACCCCTGCTCCACCATAGTGGCCCAGTGGGTCGCCGTCTCCGACGATTATGGTGTCCTGGATGAGTAGGAATTGGTGTATAGCGGAGAGTGTTGTCTCCTGGCCTCCGTTACGTGAGGCACCTACACTGATTGCCCCGGCAACTTTGTTTTTAAGTTTGAAGTCGATTCTGAGGGGTCGGCTGCGGTCCATGAACATTTTAAGCTGGGAGGTGACGTTTCCAAAGTACACCGGGCTGCCTATTATTATTCCCTGGGCTTCCCGGAGTTTGTCGTTTATTTCCCTCATATCATCGTATATGGCACATTCCCCGGTGTTTTTACATATGTTACAGGCGATGCAGGGTTCTATTTCTGCTGTTGCCAGGTTGATGATCTCTGTATCTGCACCGGCATTTTCTGCTGATTCCAGTGCCTTTTTCACGTAGATTTCAGTGTTACTACCCTTACGGGGGCTTCCGATTATTCCGATAATTTTGACCATTTAATCACCTTAATATATTAATTTTGAAAACAAAGTTTTTATAGATATTACTCTCCCTTCGGATATAAAATGAATTACAGGCAAAAACGAACATGAACACCGGTGACTATAAAGCCCTGACTGTAGATGAAAAAGCCCTCAAAGTAGTGGAAAACTCCATCAAAGATGAAAAGGAGGGTGATGTTAAAGCCAGGGAAAAGGCCAGATTGGCTTTACATGAATATCTAATTAAAACAGGTGATGGTTCCTACACCTTCAAATCGGAGAGTTTCGATGGGAAGTCAGAAACCATGCACACTCACCATGGCGCGGTAACTGAGGCCATGGAGAAATTCGTCAAACCAGCCAAGCTCGAAGGGAAAGGTAAGGTCTGTGTGCTGGACATATGCAGTGGTCTGGGTTACAACGCGGCGTCCTGTATAGAATACTTAGATGAAGAGGTCGAAATAGAACTGGATCTGGTTGAAATATCCAAGGAGACCATAACACTTACCCTTTTTCTGGATGTTCCACTGGAATCCTATAAATTTATTCAAAAGGCAGTAGAAGATGAGTTATATGAGGAGGGAGAGATTAATTTTAAATACTGTCAGGAGAATGTTCCTGACAATATCTCCATCAATCTACATGTAGAAGATGCAAGGACGGTGGTCAAGGAGGTGGAGGGCAATAAAAGGTATGATGCCATATTTTTAGATCCGTTCTCTCCTTTAAAGTCTCCAGAGTTATATACCAATGAATTTTTCGAGGTCCTGAAGAATTTATTAGTAGATGACGGGGTAATTTTAACTTACACCTCCGCCGCACCGGTCAGGACTGCGATGGTCGCAAATGGCCTTCATGTTGGTGAAGGGCCTTCCTTTGGAAGAAGTGGAGGGACAGTAGCAGCTTTAAACCTGGATGTTATCGATAAACCACTTTCTAAAAGTGACGAGAGAATGATAGCCCTCAGTGATGCAGGGATACCTTTCAGGGACCCTGAATTTAATGGTTCATCCCAAAACATTCTCCAGAAAAGAGACCGGGAGCGTAAATTATCCAGGGGAAAGGATAAGTTTTCTTCAACAGTCAAAACCCCCACATACCTGAACGGAGAACTTGAGGACGGCAGATTGAAGGTGAGGGTCTTGAATAATCTTAAAAAGTTAGGTTTTGATGATTTGATATCTGATAAATCCCGGTTCGTGGTATGCCCCCAGTACAGTAATTGTATCTGTGGTAGGGACTGTAAAAGTTATGATAATTCAAGGGAAAGGATAAATGAAATGAGTTACAGATTAGGATTACTGTTAAATAAAGAGCCGGACAATCATAGTAAATAGCCGATTTTTTTTATTATTGAAAAAAAACTATTTTTCTATTCTACCGTTAAGGAGACTAACCTTTGACCTTTGAAATTAAATATAAAGACGCCCGCGGCCGGGCTGGTGTACTGAAAACTCCCCATGGAACATTGAAGACACCTGCTTTAATGCCGGTTATCCACCCTGGGAAGCAAACCCTTGATGTAAGTAAATATGGTGCGGAGATGGTGATAACCAACGCCTACCTAATATATAAAAACATGGATTTAAGGGTTAAAGCACTGAAAGATGGAGTTCATGAACTCATAAACTTTTCCGGACCTATAATGACTGATTCTGGTTCATTCCAGTTATCTTTATACGGTGATATCGATGTGAGTAACCGGGAGATAGTTGAGTTTCAGGAGAAGATCGGGACCGATATAGGAACATCACTGGATATACCTACACCTCCCTTCGTAGGCAGGAGAAGGGCTGAAGAGGAGATGGAGGTAACCCTCAGCCGGGCTAAGGAGGCTTTAGAGGTCCGGAACAGTTTGATGCTTAACTCGGTGGTGCAGGGATCCACATACCCAGATTTAAGGGCTAAATGTGCCCAAACACTGAGTGAGATGGACTTTGACATCCACCCAATAGGTGCAGTGGTACCCTTGATGGAGTCCTATCAATATTCCACCCTATTAGATGTGATAATGGCCAGTGTGGAAAACCTTCCAGATTCCAGGCCAAGACACCTAATGGGTGCTGGCCATCCCATGATCTTCTCCTTCGCCGTGGCTTTGGGATGTGACTTCTTTGACTCGGCGGCTTACATCCTCTACGCACAGGACGACCGGCTGTTAATGCCCGACGGGACATACAAACTGGAGAACCTGGTAGAGATGCCCTGTTCCTGTCCAATCTGTAATTCCTACAGTCCGGAAGAATTGCGAATTATGAAGAAGGCGGAGAGAACAAAACTGCTGGCGCAACACAACTTGCACATCAGTCTCGCGGAGATAAGGCAGATCAGACAGTCCATAGCCGACGGGAGTTTATGGGAGCTGGTGGAGAAAAGATGCAGAAACCACCCCTACCTCCTCGACGCCCTGCGGAAAATGAAGAAATACACATCTGAGTTGGAGAGGTACGATCCCCCCTATAAAAAGACCGCGTTTTTCTATTCGGGACCTGAATCATTGAACAGACCAGAAGTACATCGCCACCTGGAGCGTTTAAACCGGCTCCCCAGGAAAAAAAGATTGCTGTTACTTCCGCCTACTGAAAAGCCTTACTCAAAACATGTCGATCAGGGAGTAATGAATTTCTATTCTAACATGAAAATTTCCGATTATTCTAACACCAAAATTCCGGATTTAGCTAAATTTTCCGGTGAAAACTTGCAGATAGTGGTTGTAGACATTCCATTTGTAGTGATTCCCCTGGAGATCGATGAAGTGTATCCACTGGCCCAGAATGAAGCACCCCAGACCATGGACCAGGACGCCAGGAAATTCCTTCGGGATCACCTGGAAAGGTTCGTTGAAGGTTACCAGGAGATATTGGTCAGTGCTGAGGCACTGGAAATATTCAACATTCCACTGGAAAACTTGGATATCACAGGAAACCCTTTCCATGAAAATGAAATCAAAATCCCATCCATCAATTCATTGCTTAACGATGAAATTAAAATTCGATACATAGCCGATTACCAGTTTGGTTCTGGATCGGGAAAAGCCCTTTTTGATGGAGAGACAAATATAATTAAAAGTAAAAAGACAGGTAAAATAAGATATATATATGACGGTGATGATCTGATTGCCACTTTACGCGCCCGGGACGGGGTGCTGGTACTGGGAATGGAGGGTGCCAGGAGATTGCACAGTCATCTTCCCTACCCCATTAACCGTGTGGTGGTAAATGAGGATGCAGAACCATTTGCCCGAGAGGGAAAAAGTATATTTGCTAAATTTATTATAGATTGTGATATGAACATCCGCGCCAGTGAGGAAGTTTTGGTGGTTAACCAGGATGATGAGCTCCTGGCCTTTGGAAAATCAATCTTAAATGCAGAGGAATTTACAAGTTTTAATACAGGTCAGGCTGTTAAAACTAGAAAAGGAGGTTTTTAATGTTACCCACTGCTGGAATGAACCCTAAACAGTTGAAGCAGATGCAGAGAGCCATGAAACAGATGGGCATGGACATGAAGGATGTGAAAGGTGTAACCGAAGTTGTCTTAAAGTTTAAAGATAAGGAACTGGTCATCACCAACCCCAAGGTAAATCTAATGGATTTCATGGGTCAGCAGACCTACCAGATAACCGGGAAAGCCAAGGAACAAAAAATAGAAGTTGAACTGGAAATACCAGATGATGACGTGGAACTGGTATCCGCCCAGACCGGAGCAAGTAAAGAAAAGGCCTTAGAAACATTAAAAGAGACCCAGGGCGATCTGGCAGAAGCCATCATGAGGTTAAGTTAAATGGCCCATATTGCACGTATCATGAGGTTAAGTTAAATGGCCCTTTTTGCACATATCTCTGATTTACATGTAGGAGCTCTAGCCTTCAGGCCGGAATTACTGGTTAAAGTGATAAATGAAGTAAATGAAATGAATCCGGATGTAACCATCCTCACCGGAGACCTCACAGAAAACGGGTACTACATGGAATTTGAGAAGGCCGCGGAATATATAGATACCATAGACACCCCCCTGTTGGCAATTCCTGGAAATCACGACGCCAGACACGTGGGGGATCAATGCTTCAGTGATGTCATTAAAAATCGATGCAGAACATTAGATTTAAAAGATAAAGGCATCAAGGTTATTGGACTGGATAGTAGTGAACCGGATCTGGATTACGGTAAGGTGGGAAGAGCCCAGCAGCTATTTATGGAAGAAGAGCTAAAAGAAGCCCAGAACCATAATCTTTATAAGATCATAGCCCTTCATCATCATATCATACCAGTACCTAAAACCGGTAGAGAAAGGAATGTTTTAAGTGATGCAGGAGATATACTACAATCATTGATAGATGGAGGTGCTAATTTAGTACTCTCCGGGCATAAACATATGCCCCATGTATGGATCATGGGAGACACCACCTTCGCCACGGCGGGAACTGCATCCTCCCTGAAATTAAGGGGAAAAACTTTCCCCTCATATAATACTATTAATATAGATGAAGATACAATAGAAATTATTCTAAGGGGCACTGAAGGAAAACAAATAACCCTGGCAAATTATGAGAACACATGCAGGTGATAAAGTTTGAAAGTAGTGGTCGATGCATCTAACGTAGCCCATTTCGGTAGGAGAAGAGATGCCAAGCCCAGTTTAGAATACATCATCAAGGCAGCGGAAGCTCTGGAAAAATTGGGATACGAACCCATCCTCATAGCCGACGCATCACTGCGTCATGAAATAGACCAGAAAGAAGAGTTTAACCAGCTTCTTGATGAAGATAAAATCAGGCAGGTACCTTCCGGCACCACAGCAGATCACTACATTTTGAAGATGGCTGAAGATGAGGATGCCAAAATACTATCCAACGATGTCTTCCGGGAATACAACGATGAATTCCAGGACATCGCAAGCAGGAGAATACCCTACAGCTTCAAAGAGGGTGTGATAAATATAGGTTCATCTTCCAAGCCCAAGAAAGTCAAGAACATATTACAGAAGATATGTAACCAGATCCTCACGGAATTCGATAGGAAAGGATACGACTCTTACAAGTTAAAGAAGAACAAGAAATTAAGTGGTATAGCCGTTGCCAAGGAAGCAATCGACCGGATAACCAAAACCGACGACGACAGCATCGATTCCAAGTTAGAAAATGCCTTCCTGAAGATACCCTTATTCGGTAGGGTGATGAGCCTGGTGGACGAGGTAGAGAAGACCAGCGATTTCATCATCTTCGTACTTATCAGCCCCCGGGATTACAGGGACGCAGTTCGCAACGCTGGTAACATAGCAGTTACCGTTGGGGACCGGCTGAAACTGGACCACGCACCCCTGGTGGCGGTGAGAAATGATCTTTTCACCAAGCCGGGATCATTCGAACTTAACATCGTCTATTCCGATGATATATTAGAAGAATCCCCCTACAACGTGAACATCACCATCAACGATCATGACTATTCCTTCGTTAAGAAAAACTCCCGAAACATTGCAAGCACCGTAGCAGCAAGATTAGGAACCTGGAAATTCCCTATCGTATCAGTCAAACCCAGCATGCTCATGGAAAAACCAGGACACTTCGACATAACCCTTGAAAAGGGAGGAGAAAAGTAAATGGTCAAAGACAGGATCCTCCGGAGTATCTTCTCATTCTTACTCAGGCACAGGGTGGTCAGCGTAGGCACCAAATACTACCCTACCAACGACCGGGAAAGGGAGTACGTGGAAATGATAAATTACACTCACACCATGCTCCTGGAGATTGAAAAAGCCCATATCACCACCCAGAACATATTCCAGACCGTCCTGAAGGAAGTAGGACGGGGGAATATACCCGAAAACAGACGGTTTTTAGAGTTAAAACCTGCCGAAAATGATGTAAACGAATACGCTCTCTTAAGCAACATAATCATGGGAAGCGACCGTTACCTGTACCTGGAAATCTTCCAGAAAAACCGGCAGATAATAGAAGAATTCGTGGAGCTTATAAAAGACAACAATGGGCAGATTATAGAAAAAAGTGATAGTGAAATAGTTTCACGTCTCTTATCTAAAAATGACGCCATAAGAGTCTCCGTTGAACTCATCAAACTGGGTATAGAGAAGGGCATCGATGTGCGAGCAGCGGTGGGTATGACCGGTGCAGCGGCCATTGAAAGATCCATAAACCTCAACCGGGAGATCGGTGAAACCAGTGGAATAGGCTTCACCAAACTCGGCGGAGAGTTCGCCATAACATTCTCCTCACAAATAGGTAAACTGGAAGGCGAACCAGTAGTATACGATAACTACCTATTCCTGGACGCCATCGACTCCACCCGATTCATAGAAGAACAGGGTAGGGATCGGTTGGTGGAGATAATGAACGAGATAAAGAACTTCATCCAGGCTGACTGTAAAGGAAAGATAGAAGGATACCGGGTGGGAGGAGACGACTTAGTAGCCAACCTACCCACCAAAGACGCCGCGTTGAGAGCTGGTATCGACTCTGCCTGGCATGCCCTTAATAAAGGAGCCCGCCTGAGAATAGGAGTGGGTAAAAGCAGGAGAGAAGCCGGTGAAAGAGCACAGATGGCTGACAATATAAAGATATGGAACAACAGCCCGGTGATGGTCTTCGACCTGGCCGATGGAATCTACGCCTACTACGTACCCTCAGAGTTCACCAGGACAGTGGTGGAATTCCTGTCTGAGAAGACAGGCCATGTAATCTTCATATTCATTTTCGTATTCCTGTTAACCCTCATAGGATGGAACTTAATGGGCAGAGACCTGGGAGGTTACGTCCTGGGAGGATGGGAACTGGGAGTATTCGGGGTCATCCTGGCCCTGCTTTATGCGGCAACCAGATAGAAATAGTAAAATTAATTTATCTGTGAGCCAAAATTAATTCCAGGAATTATTAATCTACAAGGATCTTATTTCTATGAAACCGGAAATACAGGGAAAATTGATGGTGGCCATGGTGGTATCCCTCATGGCATTTGGCTTTGGAACAGGCACTGTACTGGTAACTGGACAGTTCCCGAGTCTGGACTCCCCAAACACGTTCAACACCACCCAGAATAGCGATCTCCCGGCCATTTACGACTCCAACCAATACAGCAACACAGACACATCAACACCAGAGACACCCACGAGTCCCACTGGTGGACAATCTAACAGTCAGGATAATCAAAACGATAATCCCCCCAGCTCTAACAATACCAACACCACCAATTAATGAAAAGATTAATATTTAAAATTGGAAAGATATATCTGAAATTCTAATTTAAAAAAAAGGAAAAATAAACTTAAATTCTATATTAAAAAGAAAATAAAATTAAATTCTAATTTATGTAAATACTTTATACAGATATTTATAACCACTACCTGACATTAAAACTTACAAATAAACGAATTAAGAGGAAAACTAATATGAAATTTATCCCAGGAGGAATCTGTGCAGTAGAAGGGGTACTGGCAGCTGGTTCCTGTGAAGACGACTATGGAATGGCACTCATAGTAAGTGAAGATAACACGGCATCGGCAGTTTTCACCAGGAACAAGATACTGGCCGCCCCAGTACTGGTGAGCAAGGAATCCCTGGAGGATGGGAAGCTCTCTGCCATCGTGGCTAACAGTGGAAATGCCAACTGCTGCACAGGCAAAGAAGGCCTGGAAAATGCCCGACAGATGAGGGATAAGGTCTCTGACACCCTGGACATTAAAAGTAAAGACGTTGCTGTCGCCTCCACCGGTATAATAGGCCGGAAACTGCCCATGGACACCATAAATCACCTGATAGATAAGGCCCTTCTAAAACTTGAAAACTCACCAAAGGCATCCCGGGACGCTGCAGAGGCCATAATGACTACCGACACCCTTCCCAAAGAACTGGCCGTGGAATCAACCTTAACCACCGGAGAAAAATTCAGGATCGGCGGGATCTGCAAAGGTTCCGGTATGATCGCACCTAACATGGCCACCTTCCTCTGCTTCATAACCACCGATGTAGAGGCAACCCCAGAGGAACTCAGTGAATCCCTGAAGGATGCCGTTTCCAATACATTCAACATGGTGGTTGTAGATGGTGATGTAAGCACCAACGACACCGTGATACTCATGGCCAGCGGAAGCTCTGGCAAGATAGACCATAAATTCCAGGAAGCCCTGGAATACCTCTGCACCGGCCTGTCACGGCTCGTAGCCCGTGATGGGGAGGGAGCAAGCAAACTAATCGAAGTGGTGGTTAAAGGAGGGCAAACTAAAGAAGACGCCCGAAAAGCAGCCAAGGCAATAGTAACCTCACCACTGGTTAAATCGGCAATTTTCGGTGGCAACCCTAACTGGGGACGTATCGCTGCGGCGGTAGGGTACTCTGGAGCAGAGATGGACGAGAAAACCATGTCCATCACCCTGGAATCCCCCAATAAAAAGGTAGCCATAGTAAACGACGGCAGTATAAAAGCTTTCGAGGGATCAGAGGAACTGGAAACCGCGGAAGAGATCATGAAGGGAGAGGAGATAAAGATAACCGTGGACCTGTCCCTGGGAGAATCCGAGGCCACAGCCTTCGGCTGTGATCTGACCTACGATTACGTGCGGATCAACGCGGAGTACTCCACTTGAGAGACCTCCACATGCAAAGTATTATTAAAATGATTAGAGAAGATATTAAACATGGTACTATTGAAGAAATTCGAAACTGAGGCTCATAAAATGGAAACAGTCAACATATTAGTTGAAGCACTGCCCTACATCAAAGAATTCCATAAAAAAAAGATCATGATAAAGTACGGGGGCCATGCCATGATAGATACCGAGGCTAAAACCTCCACCGCCCGTGATACAGTGCTCTTAAAATATGTAGGCATGCAGCCCATTGTCACCCATGGTGGGGGGCCAGAAATCTCCCGCTCCATGAGTAAACTGGGTAAGGAACCCCAGTTTATAGAAGGACTACGGGTTACCGACCAGGAGACCATGGACATCGTGAAGATGGTCCTGGTTGGGAAGATCAACACGGAGATCGTCTCCAACATCGGAGTCCACGGAGGTAAAGGGGTGGGCATATCAGGTAAAGATAACCTTCTGATTAAAGCCCGCAAACGCGCCCCCCATATGGTGGTTGACCACAACGGAGAAGAAAAGATGGTCGACCTGGGCTTGGTGGGGGAGATTGACTCCATAAACACGGAGATAATCGATGTTCTCACCTCAAATGATTATATACCCATTATATCCCCTATAGGCGTTGATGAAACTGGGGAAACATTAAATCTTAACGCTGATACAGTGGCTGGTGATATAGCCTCCCATATAGGGGCGGAAAAGTTAATCATACTCACCGATGTACCTGGAATTCTGGAAGACCCGGATGATCCAGAGAGCCTGGTTCGAAGGGTGAATATGGATGAAACACGGGAACTCATCGAACAGGGCATAGTGAAGGATGGAATGCTCCCTAAGGTCCTGACCTGCATGGACGCCGTGAAAAACGGGGTTTCATCTGCACATATAATAGACGGACGGATAAAACACTCCCTGCTCCTGGAAATATTCACCAAAAGCGGTATAGGAACCATGATAACTAAGTGATAAAATAAGGGAATCATGAAATATAAAAATATGAACAAAATCAATGAAATAAAAGAATATGAACAAAATCA
>WOYI010256492.1_pt1 | contig 14525 bp, 15 predicted proteins | sample 6423411 | NCBI WGS metagenome assembly WOYI01 (sample SAMN13441803, study PRJNA592873) | oil field metagenome | biome: oil field; feature: oil-well bore; material: oil-contaminated soil; isolation source: oil-contaminated soil from oil-well borehole | place: Germany: Wietze | collected 2016-10-18 ...
ATCCGAGCCCGACGCCGACGCCGGGCACGACCCCGTGACCCGGCGGCTGAGCGTGTCGTGAGCTCGCCGATCTGAGCTGAGCCATCCGGAGCCTGAGCCATCCGGAGCCTGAGCCATCGGGAGCCTGTGCCGTCCGGAGATGGGCGCCGTCATCCTGGGAGGAATCTGGGATCGGATCGGTCACAGTCACTGCGACGGGGTTCCATTCCCCGACGAGGAGGTTCGCATGTGGTGGCTCGTCGCCGTCGGCGCTGTGGTGGTTGTCGGTGTGCTCATCCTCTCGCGCCTGGCCATCGGTGTGCTGGCGGAGATCTCGACCGCGCTCGACGAGGCGGATGACGATGACGACGACCCCGACCCGAGCACCTCGAGGAATTCCCCCAGAGCCACGGCGTTGTACGCCGCGGCCGCGAAGGCGGCCGGTGCCAGCTCGCCGGCGAGGTAGTCCCGCATCCCCTGCGCCAGTCCGGCGACGGTCTGATCCACGATGTGCAGCTGCCCCTCGGGGAGGGAGTCCGCGACCGATCCGAATCGCACGGTCACGATCGGCAGCCCTGCGACAGCAGCCTCGAGCAGAACCATCGGCTGGCCCTCGTAGTCGCTGGAGAGGACGAAGCAGTCCGCCGCCGCGAGCACCGCGAAGGGATTCCTGAGAGATCCGGTCATGACGACCGAGTCGTCCAGCCCGAGAAGCGAGCGCCGAGCGCCGAGGGCGTCGCGAAGCGGCCCGTCGCCGACGATGACGAGCCGCGCATCGGGGCGCTCCGCATGGACCTCGGCGAAGGCGTCGAGCAGACGGGCGTGGTTCTTCTCGGGACTCAGCCGGCCGACCGTCACGAACCAGCGGGCCCCGTCATCGGCGTCCAGCTTCGCCACCCAGTCGGGGAGCACGACCTCGCCGGTTTCGGGATCCTGGAACTCGACGGCGTCGCGGAGGGGTACGCGCAGCATCCGCTCGACGGCCGCGTCGTCGATCACGTTCCGGGCAGAGGCGAAACACGCGGCCGGGACGCCGTAGCGGGGCGCGAGCGCTGCCGCGTTGGCGCGCGAGAGTTCGCGGGACACCGAGACGAGCGCATCGAACCTCGGGTACAGGGCGAAGACGGCGGGGAGCGAGCGGCGCATCCTGCGGCGTCCGTTCACGGGACGGTGCACCTCGGCCGCCATGTCGTTGTGCAGCCAGATCGCCCGCCGCGCAGGCGGCGAGTGCAGGATCAGCTGCGCCCAGAAACGGCTGTAGCCGCTGAAGTCCACGACGGCATCGAAGCGGGTGTCACCGAGGCAGCGGCGCCATTCGTCCTCCCAGATCCGCCGCTCCCATTCGGCTTCCCGGTGGGCGGGGCGGAATCGACCGAGCAGGCGCATCGTCAGCACCGTCATGCGCCGCCCTTGCAGGCTTCCTCGTCGATGGAATTGGCGCACCCGCGAGTCGATGCGCGCGGCGTTCGCGCGTTGCTCGCGCCCGCCGGGCCGCGCCATGAGCACCGAGACCTCCAGGGCGTCGTGGTCGAGGTGCGCCAGGAGGTTCAGTGCGGAGGTCGTGATGCCGTTGGAACGCATACCGCCGAGGTAGATCAGCACCGACCGTCGGCGCGGTGCGGGCCGGGGCAGGAACCGCGGGTCGATCTCCCGGCGGAAGACGGCGTCGATGACGCGCTCGGTGGCGTGGCCGTCGTCGCGCTCGGTGAAGTCCTTCCGCCACCGCTCGGCCGCCGCCGACGTGGCCGCATTCGAGGAGGCCGCATCCGAGGAGGACAGGATGGCGTCGGCCAGATCGGCGACGGTGGTCACGACGGGGCCGGGACGGTCGTCTGCCCCGAAATAGGTCCCGCGCTCCCGCGCGTAGTCCTCCTGATCGGGGGTGAAGAACACGATCGGGCGAGCGGTGCTCAGAAAGTCGATGAAGATCGACGAGTAGTCGGTCACGAGCACATCGGCCAGCCCCAGAATCACATTGGTGGGGATCTCGTTGGGGATGAGACGCCCGCTGCCCGCCTCCGCCGTCATGCCGCGCGCCACCGCCTGGTGCACCTTCAGCAGGACCAGGTGCTGCTCGCCCAGAAGCTCCTGGAGGCGGTCGGCGGCGGCGATCAGCCCTGCGGCCTCGTCGCGGGGCTGTCCGAAATCGGTCCCCTTCCAGGTGGGGGCGTACACGACCAGCCGCCTCCCCGCGACATCGATCCCGGCATCGCGCAAGGAGCGGATGACCGCGCTGCGCTGCTCCGGATCGAGGAACTGCCGGTCGGTGCGCGGGTACCCCGCCTCCAGGATGCGGCCCGGCAGGATGCCCGCGAGCCGGTAGGAGTCGGTATACATCCGGGTCATATGCGGGTTCTGGGACAGCAGCATGTCGGCGATGACGAAGTTGCGCAGCACATTCGATGACTCGAACGCTCCCGCCGGCATGTCGTATCCCATGGTCTTGAGCGGCGTGCCGTGCCAGGTGTTCAGGTAGAACTGGCCATCGCGCTTCTGGAAGTCCGGCCCGAAGGTGGAGTTGTTGATCAAGTACTCGCAGCGAGCCAGCGCGGCGGCGTACGCGACGGAACGCGGCCGCACGAAGCTCACACGCGGATGGCGCGCGAACTCGGCGCGGAAGGATCGGCTCTCGGCCGGCTCGACCGCCCAGACGTGACGGAGCCCGGCGAAGGCCGGATCCGCGATCAGCGCCCGGAAGATCGCCTCAGGGTTGTCCAGCGCCCCATTGCCGCCGAAGGACTCGTACAGGATCGTGCCCGGGAGGATGGGGCGGGTCCGTGCCAGTGCCCTGCGCTCCTCCTGCAGTGCCCGTCGGAGGCGTCGCGGCCACCGCAGCAGCCGTCGCAGGGCGGATCGCGGCGGGGCATGCATTCATCGACTCTGCGAAGACGATCCCCAGAAAGGTCTCAGAACGCACGAACTCGAGAATCGTGCTCCGGTGCTCGGTCAGGGTGCGCACCCTGTGGAATCCGGCGGACTCGAGCGCCGCGATCCCGTAGGTGTCCGCCTTCCCGTCGATCGCGTACTCGACCAGCCAGATCCGCGCCACCCCGTCGAGTCTGCCGATGGCCTGCGCGTCGGCGAGCGTGAACGTGTCGTCGTACCAGGTGTCGTTCTCCCAGTACGGCGTCTTCAGGGTCGGGTCGAGCAGCCCGGCGAATCCGCTCGGATAGCTGCGCAGCGCCAGCCGCGGTCGTCGCGATGGTCGCACCGAATCGTCGAAGGCGACCGCGTCGCCCGGGCGCGCATGGGCGGAGATGGCGGCGCTGATCTGCGCCCAGTCGCTGTCGTTCTTCGCGTTCGGACCCCGTTGGGCGAGCCAGACCGGTGCGATCAGAGCGACCACGATCGCGAGCGAGATGGCGGACTCCGCCCGGCGCCGGACCGCAGCCAGCGCGTCGATCGGCACCGCGATCAGCAGCGCGACGGCCGGGGCGCACAACGCGAGGTACCGCGGCGTGTAGACCGCGATGAAGGCGCTGGAGCTCAGCAGGAATGCCGCGGGCACCACCATCCACGCCAGGGGGAGCAGCAGCCTGCCACGGGCGGCACCGGCGGACCGGATCGCGGCGCGCACCGTCAGAAGGCTTCCCGCGAGCACCAGCACCCAGGCTCCGATCGCCACCGCGGGGTCCTCGAACCACGGCGTGACGAAGATCGAGGTGACGTCGTAACTCTGGCGTTGCGCCAGGTAGGCGATCTGGCCGCGTTCGAGGAAGGCGAGGACAAGGACCGGCGATGCCAGCAGCATGGCGCAGCTCGTCGCCGCGGCCCATCCGGGGATGCGCCCCGTCGTGCCGCGCGATCCGTGCCGCGCGATGAGCAGCACGAGGAGGTGCGCCGCAGCGACCAAGGCCACCCAGATGAAGAGGGAGGTGCCGACGGCGAGCACGGCGCCATAGGCGATCCATCCTCGGCGGCGCGGCGAGGATGCGTCGAGCTGCAGCACGAGCACGATGGTCAGCCAGATGGCGAGCGCAGCGGTCGCCGCGTAGGAGCGGGCCTCGCTGCCCACATCGGTCATGCGCGGCAGGATCGCGCAGATGATCCCGGCCAGAACGCCGAATCTCAGCCCGCGCAGCCGGGAACCGAGCAGCACCAGCCCGGCGACGGCGGCGCCGACAGCGATGGCGCTGGGGAACCGCACCGAGAACGGCGAAGCGCCGAACAGGCCGATCCAGAAGTGCAGGCCGAGGTAGTAGAGCCCGTGCACCGCGTCGACCTTCTGGAGCATGGTGAACAGCGAGGGCAGGGGGCGCTGCGCCGAGAGGATGCTCGCAGCTTCATCGCCCCACAGCGACGCGTTGGCCGAGCCGAGCGCCGACACGGCGATCGCGGTCAGTCCGAGCGAAGCCGCGGCGATGGCGTCGCGGCGGTCGAAGGATGACACCGCTTCAGGCCAGACTCCCGCTCCCCAGAATCCTCTCAGATTTCGAGCTGTCTGCGCCGGGCGCGCGGCAGGCGGAACATCATCGTCGTTCCGCCGGGGCCGGTGCTCTCCACGGCTGCGGATCCTCCGTAGCGGGTCACGGTGTCCTTCAGGAGGGCGAGCCCGATCCCGGAGCCCGACACGTTCTGGTTATCGCCTCGCGCGAAGCGCTCGAACACCTGCGCGGGCGCGAGCCCGGTGATGCCCGGGCCGTGATCCGTGACCCGGACCTCGGCGAAGCCGTGAGCAGCAGTGAGCGAGACCTGGATGCTCGAACCAGGAGGAGCGAAGCGGAGAGCGTTCTCGAGCAGGGCGACCGTACTGCGGTGGATCGACGCCGCCGGCGCCAGCGCGGTGGCAGGCACGGCATCCAGTTCGATGGTCACCCCGCGCTGGCCCGCCAGGATGTTGAAGGAGTCCACGGCGAGTCGGACGACCGCTTCGACGTCCGCCGCCTTCTCCACCGTCGGCGGGACTCCTCCCTCCTCGGCGGTCAGGAGCAGCTCGTTGACGATCTGGGTCAGCGTTCCGGCGTCCCGGCGCAGCTCGGCGACCGTCGAGACCGCAGGATCGTCCAGCGGGAGGCCGCGCTGGAGGAGCTGCAGGCGCGCGTCGAGCACGGCCAGAGGTGTGCGCAACTCGTGGCTCGCGTTCGCCACGAAGCTGCGCTGGAGCTGCAGCGCGACCCCGAGCGGGCGCATGGCGCGCCGGGTTGCGAACCAGCTCAGCACGCCGGCGACCACGATGGCTGCCGCCCCGATGACGATGGCGGCGACCAGGATGTCCAGACCGCCGACATCGATGGTGCTCTCGTGGTGGCCGCTCTCGAAGACCCTGCTCGGCTCCAGGTGCGCGAAGACGAACGCGAAGGCCGCGATGACGACGAGCAGCACGAGGATCGTGGAGGCGAGGGCGAGCTGCAGGCCCACCGTGCGCGACGCCCGGCGGATCGCGGCCGCATCCGGGTCCGAACGGGGCGAGGCGCGAGCACTCATAGTGCTCCCAGTCTGTATCCCTGCCCTCGGACGGTGGTGATGATGTCGGGATCGGTCTTGCGGCGGACGTAGTGGACATAGGTGTCCACGGTCCCGGGCTGGTCGTTCGCGTCGAAGATCTCGCGCAGGATCTGCTCCCGGGTGAACGTGCGGCCCGGATTCACGGCGAGGAGCCGCAGCAGATCGTTCTCGCGGACGGTGAGGATCGTGCGCCCCTCGTATGGCGAGTACACGGCCCTGCTCTCCGGGTAGAACTCCCACGAACCGATCCGCACATACGGGCCCTCCCCCGAGAACACGCGCCGGATGGCCCTGAGGCGTGCGAACAACTCGTCGAACTCGAAGGGCTTCACCAGGTAGTCGTTCGCTCCGGCGTCGAGGCCGCGCACCTTGTCATGCACGGTGCCCAGGGCGGTGAGCACGAGCATCGGCGTCGCGACGCCCTTGGCACGGAGAGCCTCGATGATGTTGAGCCCGTCCGCGCCGGGAAGTCGGCGGTCGACGATCATGACGTCGAACATCTGCGTGACCGCCGCCTCGAAGCCCCCTTCGCCCGTCGGCTCGAGCGTGACCTCGTACACCTCCTCGAGCACGTCCCGCATCAGCGGCCCGAGCTGCGGATCGTCCTCGATCAGCAGGAGCCGCGGTCGCGCATCCGCCATGGGCCCTCCTCGTCGCACCGCTCGAGCCTCCCCCCGCATTTCTAAGAATGCTCTAAGACAGTGCCATGGGCGTGCCCCGGAGCTGCATGACCACGGCACCGATCGCGATCAGCAGCAGTCCGACGGCGGTGATCGGGAGATGGCCGGCATCGCTCCTCTCGAAAGATGAGCCTGCCCTCGCTGGCGCGACGGCGCAGAGCAGGATTGACTTGATGCATGACTGAGCCCTCCTCCGCCGGCCCGAGCGGCCATCCCAGTGAACCCCACGCCGGAAACATCGCCGGAAGGCTCAATTGGCTGCGCGCCGGGGTGCTCGGTGCGAACGACGGGATCGTGTCGACGGCCGCGATCGTGGTCGGCGTCGCCGGCGCCACCTCCTCGCTGGCCGCGATCGCCACGGCGGGTGCGGCGGGCTTGGTGGGGGGCGCGATCTCGATGGCCTTGGGGGAGTACGTCTCGGTCAGCAGCCAGCGGGACAGCCAGCGGGCACTGATCGCCAAGGAGACGACGGAGCTCCGGGACAGTCCGAACGAGGAACTCGAGGAGCTGGCGGGCATCTACCAGGCCAAAGGGCTGTCCGAGGCGACGGCGCTGCGGGTGGCGGAGGAGCTGACCGCGCACGACCCGCTGACGGCGCACCTCGAGGCGGAGCTGGGAATCAGTGAGCAGGATGTCGTCAGCCCGTGGCAGGCCGCGGGTGCCTCGGCGCTCTCGTTCTTCGTCGGCGCGGTCCTGCCGATGCTGGCCGTCCTGCTTCCGCCGGACGGATGGCGCGTGCCGGTCACCTTCGCCGCCGTGCTCGTCGCCCTCGCATTCACCGGGGCCCTCGGAGCCAGGCTCGGCGGCAGCCCTGTCACACGTCCGACCGTGCGCGTCGTGCTCGGCGGCGCGCTGGCTCTCGCCGTGACCTTCCTGATCGGAAGTCTTCTGGGAACGCGCATCGGCTGATGACCCGGATACTCGTCGTCGAGGACGATCCGCAGATGGGTCGGCTCGTCGCCGACGGCCTGGAGGACGAGGGCTACGAGGTCACCGTGGTCGGCAACGGCGTCGACGCCCTCATCGCCGCCGCCAACGAGGAGTTCGGGGCAGCGGCCATCGACGTGATGCTCCCGGAGATGTCGGGATTCGAGATCTGCCGCCACCTCCGAGCCCGGGGCAGCACGCTGCCGGTGCTGCTGCTCACCGCGCGGGACGCCGTCGAGGATCGCGTCCAGGGCCTCGACTCCGGGGCCGACGACTACCTCATCAAGCCTTTCGCGTTCGCTGAGTTCAGCGCCCGGATCCGGGCTCTGGTGCGGCGGGATGCCGCGGCCCCGAAGGCGGCGCTCCGGGTGGGCAACCTCGAGGTGGACTCGGCCACCGTTCGGGCATCCGTCCATGGGAAGCCGCTGTCGATGAGCATGAAGGAGTTCGCGCTGCTGCGATTCTTCGCGAGCAGGATCGGGCAGACCGTCACCCGCGAGGAGATCCTCACCGAGGTGTGGGGCACGACCCACCACATCGATCGCAATGTGGTCGACCAGTACGTGAGCTATCTGCGCCGCAAGCTGGAGCCGGCGGGCGCCGGGGTGCGCATCCTGACCGTCCGAGGCACCGGTTACCTCTTCGAAGCCGACGCGCCGTGAGGCGGCTGTCGGTCCGTGCCCGGATCACGATCGGCAGCCTGGTCGTTGCGGCGGTGCTCGTGACCGTGGCGCTGCTGGTGGTGCGGGCGCAGCTGGGCACGATCCTCTCGGACGCGGATGCCGCGCTCGCCCAGGGCGACCTGACCCCGTTCGAGCACGACATCACCGCCAACCCGGCGGCCGAGGTCGACAATCCGGGCACCGGTGTGCTCGTCTACGTGCGCAACCCGCGGTCCTCGGTCCAGGTGGACACGCTCCCGCACGACATCGTCGCGGTCGTCGAGAACCGCCCCCCGAGGACCGAGCAGTTCGCCTTCACCGACGACGACGGCCGCGACTTCATCGTGGTCGGGCACGAGGTGAAGACCAGCGCGGGCAGCTGGGCGCTCTGGTCGGCCCGCAGCACCTCGTCGAGCGAGCTCGCACTTGAGGGCCTGGACCGTGTCCTGGTGATCGGCGGCATCGTCCTGCTCCTCGGCTTCGGAGCGGCGTCATGGGTCCTGGCGACGCTCGCCCTGCGCCCGGTCGCCCGGATGCGCAAGCAGGCCGAAGCGCTGGGCAGCACCCTGGACGGCGAGCTTCCGGTCGGCGCCGCCCGGGACGAGCTCGCGGATCTGGCCACGACGCTCAACGAGATGCTCGCGCGGGTGCGGTCGTCGTCCGCGCGCGAGAAGCAGATGATCTCGGATGCCGCCCACGAGCTGCGCACGCCGCTGGCATCCCTGACCACCCAGCTGGAACTGGCGCACGACGACGCCGACGATGCAGCGGCTCTCGCGGAGCACCTGCGCGGCGCGGAATCCTCGGTGGCGCGCCTCGCATCGCTCGCGGGCAATCTGCTCGAGCTCAACCGGCTGGAAACCGAAGGCCGGGACGCTGCAGCTGCGATGAGGCACGGCGCGAGCAGCGAGGAACTGGCCACCGAGCTGATGGGTGCCGTCGACAGGGCGCGGATGCTCGCGCTGGCCCGCTCGATCGACGTCTCCTTCGAGATCTCGGGGGACTCCGGCCACACCTACCGCGTCAGTCGGACGTCGTTCGCGCGGGTGCTCGACAATCTGCTCGTCAACGCCGTCAACGCGGTTCCCGACCGGGGCGCCGTCGCGGCGACCCTCGATGAGGATGCTGCAGGGCTCCGCCTGATCGTCTCGGACACCGGGCCCGGGATGCCCGAGGAGTTCCTGCCGCGGGCCTTCGAGCGCTTCAGCCGTCCGGATGTGGCGCGATCGGGCGGTTCGGGCGGCAGCGGTCTCGGTCTCGCGCTCGTGCATGCGATCGTCGTCGACGCGGGCGGAACGGTGCGCCTCCACAACATCCCGCAGGATTTCCGGGTCGAGGTCCGCCTGCCCAAGATGTGAGATCTCACACCGACCAGGATGCCCGCTCATGGTCGGCGCAGAGGAAGCGTGCAGAAACTGGTCTCATGCCGACCCAGGCCGCCATGCGCCCAGTGCTTCCGACGCGCGACATCCGTGCTCCGCGGATCGATCGCCGTCGCCAATACGCGCGCCGTGCGCGGATGGCCGATCTGCTCATCACGCTCCTCTGGGGCTCGGGAGCCGCCGCCGTCGCCCTGTACCTCGCCTACGGGGGGATGAGCAGCTGGAACAGCTTCGGCGGGGTCGTGACCGGGCTGGGGATCATCGCGGGCCTGATCGGCAGCGACTTCGTGCTCGTCATGCTGGTGCTGGCCGCCCGCGTCCCGGTGATCGATCGGACGATCGGGCACGACCGGGCCGTCGCGACCCACCGGCAGCTGGGCAAGCCGGCGCTCTACCTGCTGCTCGCCCACGGCGGCCTGCTGCTCATCGGATACGGGGCGACGACCGGCATCAATCCGATCGCCGAGATCGGACCGATGCTCGCCCTGCCGGACATGCCGCTCGCGTTCATCGGGACCGCGCTGTTCATCCTGGTGGTCGTGACATCCCTGGTCGCGGTGCGCCGCAAGTTCAGCTACGAGGGCTGGCACCTGGTCCATCTGCTCAGCTATCTCGCGGTGATCTTCGCGCTGCCGCACCAGTTCAGCGACAGCGGGATGCTGGCCGCAGGGACCTGGCAGCGGGCCTACTGGATCGCGCTCTACGTCATCGCCCTCGCTGCGATCGTGTTCTACCGCTTTCTCAAGCCGATCGCCGCGTCCTTCCGGCACGGCATCACGGTGGCCGGAACGACGATCGAAGCCCCCGGCGTCGTGTCGATCCACCTGCGGGGCCGCCGCCTGCGCGAGCTGCGCAGCCAGGGCGGCCAGTTCCTGATCTGGCGATTCTGGACGGGGAAGACCTGGTGGCACTCGCATCCCATCTCCCTGTCGGCGATGCCGAGCGACCGCACGGCGCGCATCACGGTGCGGGGGCTGGGGGCCGGCAGCATCCGCATCGGGAGGATCCCGGTCGGCACCCCGGTCTCGATCGAAGGGCCGTACGGGATCTTCTCCGATGTGGCGCGCACCTCCCCGCGCCTCGCGATCGTGGCTGCCGGCATCGGCGTCACACCGGTCCGCGCGCTGCTCGAGTCCGCCCGCATCGCACCGGGTGAGGCGACCGTTCTGCTGCGGGCGAGCGACGAGAACGAGACATACCTCTGGGATGAGATGGGCGAGATCGCCGCGGCCAAGGGCGCGACGCTGTACACGAGCATCGGTCATCGCGCTCGGACCGGCTCGACCTGGTTGGCGGAGCGCGACGCCCGGCGCGGTGTGACGCTGCGCAGCGTGTTCCCGGAGCTCGCCGGCTCTGACCTGTACCTGTGCGGACCGAGCAGCTGGCTCGACTCGGTGGAGGCAGAGGCCCGGGCGCTGGGCGTCCCGGAGCACCAGATCCACGCGGAGAGGTTCGACTGGTGAGAAAGCGGGCGGTCGCGGGGAGCATCCTGGCCTCGATGGGCATCCTGGCCGTCGGGTGGCAGATCGGCGCGGCCACCGCGGTGACGCCGAGCACGACGAGCGGAGGGGCATCCGGGACGGCCGGGGCATCCGGGACGGCGGGGGCCTCCGCGACCACCGCTGCGTCCGGCTCGTCGAGCGGTTCCGGGAGCGCGCCCGCCGCCCCGAGCGCGCCGGCGGCGGCGCCGGCCTCGAGCAGCGGGCTCAAGGACGGCAGCTACACGGGCGCGAGCGAGCAGACCTTCTTCGGCAACGTCCAGGTGCGGCTCACGATCTCCGGCGGCAGGATCACCGACGTCAAGGCGCTGCGGCTCACCGACCAGGGCGGCCGATCCGTGCAGATCAGCAACTACGCGGCGCCGATCCTGCGGCAGGAGGTGCTCGCATCGCAGTCGGCCCAGGTGTCGAATGTGAACGGCGCGACGTACACCACGGAGGGATACCTGCAGTCGGTGCAGTCCGCGCTCGACCAGGCGAAGGCCTGATGCGCCATGTCTTCGAGACGATGGGCACGGTGGTCTCCTTGGACGCCGCCGGGCCGTCCCCTGCTCTTCTGGCGGACATCGAAGGCATCTTCGCGGATGCCGACGCCCGGTTCAGCCTGCACCGCGTCGATTCGGAGCTGAGCCGCATCAACGCCGGAACGCTGTCCATGCTGGACGCCGGCCCCGAGGTGGGCGAAGCGTATGCACTGGCAGCCGAATGGCGGTCGCGGACGGAGGGGTGCTTCACCCCGACGCGCCCCGACGGCCTGACCGATCTGAACGGGGTGGTCAAGGCGATCGCGATGCGCGACGCGGGCGCGGCGCTGGTGAAGGGCGGCATCCAGGATTGGACGCTCGTCGTCGGTGGCGACCTCCTCGCCTCCGGCCGAGCACCCGACGCAGGGCCGTGGATCACGGGGATCATCGACCCGGCGGATCGCTCGGCCCTGCTCTGCGCGATCGAGCTGCGAGAGCCGCGCACAGCGATCGCGACGTCCGGCAGCGCCGAGCGCGGGGACCACATCTGGAGCGCGGCCGGCCGTTCCGAGTTCCTGCAGGCCACCGTCGTCGCCGACGACATCGTCACGGCCGACGTGCTCGCCACCGCGATCATCGCCGGCGGGGACCGGATGCTGCGCACGGCGTGCGGGCGCTGGCCGATCGACGTGCTGACCGTCGACCGCGCGGGGCGGCTGTCGGCGACCCCCGGGTTCCGGGAGGCGCTGGCCGTGCCCGTCGCCCCATGACAGCGGCTGCCCTGCCGCCACGGTATGGTCGGGAATCATGGAGCTCGGCATCTACTCGTTCGGCGAACTGACCAAGAACCCGGACGGCCGCTCGTCGGGCGGGCTGCATGAGCGCTTCGGCCAGGTACTCGAACTCGGGCGGTTGGCGGATGCCGGCGGCCTCGATGCCATCGCGCTCGGCGAGCACCACCGCTCCGACTTCAGCATGTCCGCCCCGGAGGTGGTGCTCGCCGCCATCGCCGCGCAGACCACCCGGCTGCGCCTCGCCAGCGGGGTGACGGTGCTGTCGAGCCAGGATCCTGTGCGGCTGTTCGAGCAGTTCGCCACCCTCGACCACATCTCGGACGGCCGGGCTGAGATCTTCGCGGGCAGGGGCGCGTTCACCGAGTCCTTCCCGCTGTTCGGCTACGACCTGGCCGACTACGACGCCCTGTTCGAGGAGAAGCTCGATCTGCTGCTGAAGATCCGCGACCAGGACCGGGTGACGTGGAGCGGCCGGTTCCGCTCCGCGCTGCACGATGCGGAGATCTCGCCGCGACCGCTGCAGGATCCGCTGCCGATCTGGGTCGCGATCGGCGGAACGCCCGCATCCGCCGTGCGCGCCGGCCTGCTCGGCCTGCCGATGGTGATGGGATTCTTCGCCGGACCCGAGCAGTTCGTCTCCCGGGTCGAGCTGTATCGCCGCGCCGCCGCGCAGGCCGGGCACGATCCGGCGGCGCTGCGGCTCGCGGCGAGCGGTCACATGTACATCGGTGCGACGTCCCAGAAGGCGCGCGACGAGTTCTACCCGTACTACTCGCGGTACTTCCAGCAGAGCGGCCTCGCCTTCGCGGCGAACGGCTTCCCGCGCGATGCCTACGACTCCTGGATCGGTGCGAGCCTGCCGGTCGGCAGCCCGCAGCAGGTCATCGACGCCATCATGCTCCGCGTCGAGCTGCTCGGCATCGACCGCTTCCTGGGGCAGATCGATGTCGGCAATCTGCCGTGGGAGATGACGCTCGGCTCGCTCGAGCTCTACATGACGGAGGTCGTGCCGGTGCTCAGGAAGGAGACCGCGACCGTCTGACGACGTCCCGTGCGGGCGATCTCGGCGCGAGCCGTAACTTTCTGAGCCCCTGGAACGATGACGCAGGTGAGCGCGCCGGACAGCCCCATCAGAGGGGCGGCTCGCTCAGCATCGGTTCCGCAACCTGGAGGTTCGCACATGGCTCTCATCCCGACGGCATTCGGTACCAAGGTGGCGCTCGCCGCCATCGCCATCATGGCGGTCGGAGGCGGCACGGCCGTCGCTGCCGCGGCGATCCCGTCTTCGGACAGCCAGGACATCGTCCAGACGGATGAGCCCACGGCCACGTCGACCCCGAGGGAGGACCCGACGGTCGATCCGACGGAGGACCCGACGGTCGCACCGTCGCCGGACGCGACGCGGGGTCCGGATGCGGCGGGTCCTGCAGCCTTCGGCCTGTGCACGGCATTCGCCGCGGGGGGTCTTGGCGCCCATTCGCTCGCGTACACGGCACTCCTGAACGCATCCGGGTCGGCAGCCGGCGTCGCCGACTACTGCGCCCCGATCCTGGCGGGTCACAGCCATCGCCCGTCATCCGTCCCGGAGCCTGAGCCGAGCGCCCCGACCGTGCAGGGTCGATCGGGGAGTGATCATGGGCAGGGGGAGCCCCACTCGCGCGCTCACTGAGGCCACGGACGACGCGGACCGTGCCAGCCTGATCCTGGCCGGTGCGCAGTCGGGGCGGACCGGCGGTTCCGGTTCGCCCCGGCGTCCCTCAGGAAAGAAGGCCGGTTGGTGGCTGACCAGCGGAGCGGGTTTCGCGAGCAGACGTCCGCGGAGCGCTTCACCGCTGCCTATCAGCAGCTCTCGCCGAGCGTTCTCGGGTACTTGCGCTCGCACGGAGTGGATGACCCGGAGGCCGTCACGAACGACGTCTTCCTGGGACTGCACAGGAGTATCGACCGCATCGCAGGAGACGAGGAGGTGCGCACCATGACGTTCTCGATCGCGCACGCACGGCTCGTCGACCACTACCGCTCCCGCGCCGCCCGGCCCCACGTCGTCGTCTTCGACCCTGAGTCCGATCCCCGGCATTCCCGATCCGCGGAGGACCAGGCGATGGACGGAATCGTCGGAGGGGGCGCGCTCTCGCTGCTGGGCATCCTGGGGGACGACCAGCGCGAAGCGGTGACCCTGCGCGTCATCGCGGGTCTCACGCTCGATGAGACCGCGCAGGTGATGGGCAAGAGTGTCGGCGCGGTCAAGCAGCTCCAGCGCCGGGCACTCGAGTCCCTCCGGCGCTCCCTCGGCGGGCGGAGCGACCATGACTGACCCCATCACGCAGTTGCTCGTCGAGACGCAGCTGGCCGACGACATCCGACTGCGCGAGCTGCTCGCCGAGGTCCGGGACACGGCGACCTCCGTCCGCCCCCTGCCCTCCGCGGAAGTGGCGGCGCTCCTGGTTCCGTCGCGGCGGCGCCCGTCTGCGGCCCGCCATCGCGTCCTCATCACGACGATCGTCGTCGTGGGCACGCTGGCCGCCGGCGCGACCGCCGCTGCGGCGAGTCCGGAGGTCCGGGGCGCGGCGGAGCGCGCGATCCAGTCCGTGGTGGGGACCCTGCTTCCGGAGCCGGCGCCTGTCCCCGGCGGGACGACCGCCTCCACCGATGCCTCGCCGCGGCCGGCGCCGCAGAACTCCAGCGCGAGCCAT
>WOYI011150123.1_pt1 | contig 14522 bp, 15 predicted proteins | sample 6423411 | NCBI WGS metagenome assembly WOYI01 (sample SAMN13441803, study PRJNA592873) | oil field metagenome | biome: oil field; feature: oil-well bore; material: oil-contaminated soil; isolation source: oil-contaminated soil from oil-well borehole | place: Germany: Wietze | collected 2016-10-18 ...
AGATTCCTTATTAACGGTAATGACGGATCGAACGCCCGCCTCTGTACCCCTTCTGGAAACCCGAAACAGCGGGCCCCCTTCAACCCGAAACATTGAAGGCGGATGAACGCCAGGAGCACATGATGGTCGAGAGCGCGGCGGAGAAGATCCAATCCATCGAAACACCTGAGGGGACGTTTACCGTCAGGCTCCTCCTCGATGACTTAGGCAGCATCTATCCGGGCATGATCCGGTATACCGTCGAGGTCCTCCACGGCACCGAGACGGTCTACACCTATGCCATCAACTCCTACGAGGCGCCGCCGGGCTCCCTCTTCGATACCCGGGAGGTGGCGGAGATCGTCTTCTCCCGGCTCGCGCACGACGTTGCGTCCCGCCCCCAAATCTACACCCATCCCCGTCTCTTCACCCGCCCGCTCCCGGGCAGCGGCACGGCCGACGTCGTCATCCTGCAGGGGAGCCCGCGCCGGTTCGGGAACTCCGCGAAGATTGCGTCGTGGTGCGACGACGAGGCCGGCCGGGCGGGCCTCTCTTCCCGGGTCTTTTACCTGCAGGAGATGAACATCAGGGCATGCACCGGCTGCTACACCTGCTACGACTACGGCTACTGCCCGGTCGACGACGATATGCCCCGGATAATCCGCGCTCTCGAATCCGCCTCCGTCATAATCGTATGCACCCCCGTCTACACCAGCACCGTCCCGGCGACCCTCAAAGCGATGATGGACCGCTGCCAGTGGCTCCACGCCCGGGAGAAGGTACTGGGGAGCGAGGTCCACGCCCGGGGTCTGCTCATCGCCGTCGCGGGACGACGGGGGGCCGAACCGTTTGTCTGCGTAACACACGTGGTCGACGCGTTCATGGAGAACCTGGGCATCCGCCCCGCCGCGCCGGTGCTGATCGGCGACCTCGACCGCGTCCGGGATGTCGGGCAGATCGAGGGGCTTGAAGGCGACGTCAGGGCGGCATTGCGCCCGCTGCTCGCTCCCCGAGACGAAGAATAATATATCCCGGGTCCCCCACCGATGATGCATGGCAGAAGTGACTGTTGAAATTGTTGGCTTTGCGGAATCCGAATGCGGTCCGTTTCCCTGCGACGAGACCAGATCGTGCGGCCTTGAGACCTGTTACCCGTCGAATAGCCTGATGGACGCCATCAGTGCCCTGCGCGACGAACTTCTCGCCGGATACGGTGAGAAGGTCGAGGTGAAGACGACGCTGCTCGACGAGGAGATGCCCGATCACATCAGGAAGATCATCGAGGAGCGCCAACCTCCTATCCCGATCGTCCTCGTCAACGGTCGGCTCACGTCGATCGGAAGGGTCTCGCTCGATCTGATAAAAGAAGAGATTGATTATGCCCTTGAGGAGTCTTAGAAGATCTTCTTCAACTCTCCGGTTGCAAGGTCGAAGTACAGGCCGTGAAGCCGGACCCGCCCTTCTTTTTCCGCAGCCTTGACCGGCGGATAGGTACGAAGGTGCTCAAGCTGCAGGCCGACGTTCTCGATCTCAATGAGCCGTCGCCGGATCTTCTCTTCTTCGGGGTTCTTCGGCACCTGCATTCTGCCGTCGACACGGCGTTTCGCCTCCATCGCGTTGTTGAGCCAGAGCGGGATGTATGCATCCGTGCTCTCGTGGTCGAGCCCCTTTATAGCGCCGCAGTCCGAGTGCCCGCAGATGACGATATCCCCGACCTTGAGGTGGTTGAGCGCGTACTCAAGCACGGTCGCGAAGTTCCAGTCGTGAACCGGGACGATGTTGCCGATGTTCCGCTGTACAAAGACTTCCCCGGCCTTCGCACCGGTGATGCGCTCGGGATTTACTCTCGAGTCGGAGCACCCTATCCAGAGGACCGTCGGGTGCTGGCTTGACGCCAGCGGGCCGTAATGTTCGGGGTCTTTTGCGAAATCTTCTTCCAGGAACCGCTTGTTACCGTCAAGAAACTTCTCTATCATCTGTGTGTACTCCTGAGTGATTGTGGGCAACCGTCTCGGACAGGTACGCCTGAAGAGGGGGTTACTTCCCGGGCTTAAAAATGTATATGGCTGGATATTGCGGGGAGCAGGGCTGCGCAGAAGCCGGGCAAGCGGGCCGCACTCCGGCTCGCGATGGAGCCTGGCACGTCGGAGCACCCCTGTGCATCAATGTCCTGATCGAGGGTGCAGGGTACCGAATGCACCACGGCACCGGGAGAAACCATTTTAACCAGTCCGATTTGTTAATGAAAAGTGCCACTCTACAGAGTCACAGTGCCAGCGAGGAGTGTGCGCTCCCCCGTGAGAGGGGTATGAACTCTGCCGAAACCATCTGTTCGACAGGTCAACCGTGCTCCGCGACGCGATTCTTCCCCTGCCCGGCAAAAAAAGAGGTTACCTCTGGACGGCGCCGAGGTTCGCCTGCTCGACGGTCCGCGCGTACCGGGCGAGCACGCCCGTAAGGCGCCGTGCCGGCGGTTTCCAGGCCCGCCTGCGCTCTTCCAGGGTCTCTGCATCGACAGCGAGGTCGAGGCGCTTTTCGTAGAGGTCGATCGCGATCTCGTCGCCGTCCTCCACAAGCGCAATCGGCCCGCCGACCGCGGCCTCGGGGGCGATATGCCCGATGCACGGCCCCCGGGTGCCTCCCGAGAAGCGCCCGTCCGTCACCAGGGCGACCCGGGCGTAGCCGAGGCCCATCATCGCCGAGGTCGGCGAGAGCATCTCGGGCATCCCGGGCCCTCCACGGGGTCCTTCGTACCGGATCACGACGACGTCGCCCTCCATAATCTCGCGGTGGAGGATCGCCTCCATTGCTGCCGCTTCACCGTCAAAGACCCGTGCCGGCCCCTGGTGCCGCCACATCGCCGCCGGGACGGCAGCGCACTTGACGACGGCGCCGTCGGGGGCAAGCGATCCCCGCACGATCTTCAGGCCGCCGGCAGGGCTGACCGGGGCGTCGGCCGTCCGGATCACCTCCGGGTCGGCGACCCGGGCGTTCTTCGCGATCTCGAGGATCGAGCGGCCCGCAACCGTCGGAGCGTCGTCAAGGTAGCGCTCAAGCATCTTCAAGACCGCAGGGATGCCTCCCGCCCGGTGAAGGGCGAGCATGGAGTGCGGTCCGCCGGGCTGCATGTGGCAGATGTGCGGGGTCGCCTCGGCGACGGTGTTGAAGGTCTCGAGGTCGAGGGGGACGCCTGCTTCCAGGGCGATGGCCATCAGGTGGAGCACCGTGTTCGACGACCCCCCGAGCGCCATGTCCACCCGGATGGCGTTTTTCAGGCTCGTCTCGGTGATGATATCCCGCGGGCGGATGCCCTCCCGGACGAGGCCGACCGCTCGCTCACCGCTCTCCCGGGCTATGCGGAGCTTTGCCGCATCGACCGCAGGGATGGCCGCACACCCGGGGAGGGAGAGGCCCAGCGCCTCGGTCACGCACGCCATGGTGTTTGCGGTATAAAGCCCCTGGCAGCTGCCGCACCCGGGCATCGCCGCGCACTCGAGCTCCCCGAGTTCCTCTTCGCTCATCGTGCCGGCGGCGACGCGACCCACGCCCTCGAAGATGTCGATCAGGGAGAGTTCGCGGCCCGCCGCGTAGCCGGGGAGCATCGGGCCGCCGGTGACGACGATCGTCGGGACGTTGCACCGCGCCGCCGCCATGAGCATGCCCGGGACGATCTTGTCGCAGGTGCCGACGCAGATCAGGCCGTCGAACCGGTGCGCCTCGACCATCAACTCGACGGCATCGGCGATGTTCTCCCGTGAGGGAAGGGAATACCGCATCCCCTCGTGGCCCATGGCGATCCCGTCGCAGATGCCGATGGTCCCGAACTCGAACGCCACGCCGCCCGCGGCCGCCACGCCCTCCTGCACCTTCTGCGAGAGGGACCGGAGGTGGGTGTGCCCGGGGACGATCGTGTTATACGCGTTTGCTATCCCGATGAAGGGCTGGTCCATCTCCCGGTCGGTCACGCCGAGCGACCTGAGCAGCGCCCGGTTCGGGGCACGCTGGTAGCCTTTCTTAACCGTCTCACTCCGCATGATGATCCTCGTATGAGAGTAAACGCATGGGGAGAAAAGAGTATTCCGGCTGTCGGGTGTGGTGCAGGGGGAGGAAGGAATTTTTCCCGCACGACGGGGGCGAGCGATATCCCATGTTTGAGAACGCTTTCGTTACACACCCTTCAAATGCTCGTATCCTACGGTCAAGCGGACCCGGACACGGATTTCTGGCGGATATCGCCACGCACTGCCCCCGCCCTAGGGGGCGGGGGAGGAGGCCGAAGGCCGGGTGGGGTGGGGGTTATAGAGTTCCCAGATTGGTGGAGACAGGGGAGGGGGGATGCTCCTCCCTCCCCGTCAGCCCCTCCCCCAAGGGCGATACCCCCACGGTCCAGTGTACGAGGTTCTATCAGAGTTTACCAGTTCTGTGTTTCGGGGCTACGCTTACACTCTGGTGCTCATGTTGCTGCAAAACCGCATGAAACCGGGAACGATCAGCGCAAAAAAAGACGGTAATTATATCGGCAAGGGGAGCCGCCCCCTCACCCCTCAACCCCATCATACAGGTTCACCACCCCGCCGATGACGATCACCGCCGGGGGCCGGACGCCTGCGGCACGGGCTTTTTCGGCGATATCCGCGAGGGTCCCGACCGTCACGCGCTGGTCCGGCCGTAGACCCCGCTCGATGATTGCCACCGGGGTTGCAGGGTCCTTGCCGTTCGCCGTGAGGGCCTCTGCGATGGCGGGGAGGTTCTTTATCCCCATCAGGATCACGAGGGTCCCCTTCAGGCGCGAGAGGACCTCCCAGTCGAGGGCAGACTCGGGCTTCGTGGGGTCCTCGTGGCCGGTGATGAACGTCACCTGCGATGCGTATTTCCGGTGGGTGACCGGGATGCCGACCATCTCCGGGACGGCGATGGCGCTCGTGACCCCCGGCACCACCTCGACCCTGATGCCGTGCTCCCTGAGCGTCTCGATCTCCTCTCCGCCGCGGCCGAAGAGGAAGGGGTCGCCCCCTTTCAGGCGCACGACCACTTTGCCCGCCTTCACCCGCTCGACCATCAGCGCCTCGATCTCGTGCTGCTCCAGGGTGTGGCTGCCGCCGTACTTTCCGCAGTCGATCCGCTCGGCATCCCGCGGGAGCGTTGAGAGGATCTCCTCGCCCGGGAGCTGGTCGTAGAGGACGACATCCGCTCTGTCGATCACCTCGCGGGCCCGTATCGTCAGGAGGCCGAGCCCGCCCGGGCCGGACCCCACAAGATACGCTTTTCCAGTCATGGTTTCACCCCGAGAGCCGTATAGGCCTCCCGGATCAGGTCGGCCGCCTGCCTGTGCAGCGCCCGTCCGCACCCCCGGGCTTCGCCGACGGTCGCGACGTGCCGCTCGATCCGCTCCCACCGGGAGCCGTCGAGCGCCAGCACCTCGGCGATCAGGTTCCCGTCGCGGCAGTAGATCCCCTGCGGGGTGAAGCACCCGCCGCCGACCTCCTCCATGACGGCGCGTTCGATCTCCACGTCGAGGCGGGTGGGGGCATGGTCGAGCGCCGCGAAGGCCCCGGCGACGGCCGGGTCGTCCCGGCAGACGACCGCGACGGTGCCCTGGTTTGGGGACGGAACGAACCTGTCCGTGGGGAGGGGCTCGCCCGGCAGCGTGAGCCCGAGCCGCTGGAGGCCCGCCTCCGCGAGCACGATGGCATCGTACTGCCCCTCGCGAAGCTTCCGTATCCGGGTATCGACGTTTCCCCGGAGCTGCTCCACCGCTAGCGACGGGTCGTCGCGGAGGAGCTGGGCGCGGCGCCGGGTGCTTGAGGATCCGATGACGTGCACCGCGGCGAGGGGGCCCTCGTGCGCAAGGAAGTCGGCGGGAGAGTCCCGCTCGAGGACCGCGCAGCAGGTGAGCCCTGCCGGCCGCGCTGCCGGGATGTCCTTCATGCTGTGCACCGCGGCGTCGATCTCGCCGCGGAGGATCGCATCGTCGAGCGCCCGCACGAAGACCCCCTGTCCCCCGATGGCGTGGAGCGGGACGTTCGTCGCGGTGTCGCCCTCGGTCGTGATCGTGACGACCTCCGCCTCGATACCCCGGTCGGCGAGCATGCCGACCACCTTATTCGTCTGCGCAAGCGCGAGAGCGCTTCCCCGTGTGCCTATGCAAAGAGACATGATCCGTATGCGTCCGTTATCTGTTTGATGTCCTCTGTTGTGTGCGCTGCGGAGAGGAAGTTCGTTTCGAACTGCGACGGCGGAAGGAAGACCCCGGCATCGAGCATCCCTCTCCAGAACCGCGAGAACGCCTCTGTGTCGCACTCCTTGACCTCCCGGTAGTTCTGCGGCGGCGCGGCCCGGAAGAAGTGCTTGAAGAGCGAGCCTATCCTGACAAACGAGCCCTTCCCTGCATCCGCGGCGACCTCCCCGATCGCCCGCGTGGCGTCGTCGAGCCGCCGGTAGATCTCCGGGTGCTCGTGGAGGTGGCGGAGGGTCGCAGACCCGGCGGCGAGGCTCGCCGGGTTGCCGCTGAATGTGCCTGCCTGGTAGACCGGGCCGGAGGGGGCGATCAGTTCCATGATATCGCACCGCCCCCCGAAGGCGCCGATGGGAAGGCCGCCGCCGATGATCTTGCCGAACGTTGCAAGGTCCGGCTTGACCCCGTAGAGCATCTCTGCACCGCCGATTCCGATTCGGTAGCCGGTGATCACCTCATCGAGGATGAGGAGGACGTCGTAGGCTGCGGTGATCTCCCGGACGTCGGCGAGGTAGCCGTCGTCGGGGAGGACCGGGCCGATGTTCCCCATGATCGGCTCGATGATGAACGCCGCGACGTCGTCATTCCCGGCAAGAAGCGTTTCCAGTGCCTCGGGGTCGTTGTACGGGACCTGCCGGGTGTGCGCCACGAGGTCCGCGAGGACGCCTGCGGAGTCGGGAACCCCGAGGGTCGTCGCCCCCGACCCGGCCTTGACGAGAACCGCGTCATGGGCGCCGTGGAACCCTCCTTCGACCTTGATGATGTCCTGCTTCCCCGTGTAGCCGCGGGCGAGCCGGATCGCGGCCATCGTCGCCTCCGAGCCCGACGAGACGAACCGGACCATGTCGACTGCGGGATGGTCGCCGGTGATGATTTCAGCAAGGTCGATCTCGAGCGGCGACGGCGTGCCGTAGAGCCACCCCTTCTCAAGCTGGCGCTCGATCGCCTCCCGGATAGCCGGATGGGCGTGGCCGAGGATGAGGGGGCCGTAGCCAAGGCAGCAATCGATGAGATCGGCACCGTCGACGGTCGTAAGGTGCGAGCCCGACGCGTGCTCCACGTAGAACGGGTAGGGCTTGATCGCCCGGACGGGGCTGCTGACGCCGCCCGGCATCAGGGTCTGTGCGCGGGCAAAGAGGTCACTGCTCTTCATCAAGCCACCTCGCCGCGTCTTCTGCAAAGTAAGTGATGATCAGGTCGGCCCCGGCGCGCTTGATGGCGGTGAGGCTCTCGAGGGCGACAGCCCGCTCGTCAAGCCACCCGCGCTCTGCGGCCGCCTTGATCATCGCGTACTCGCCGCTGACCTGGTAGGCAGCGACAGGCAGCCCGAACTGGATGAGTGAAGAGAGAACGTCGAGATAGAGCCCGGCCGGCTTGACCATCAGGATATCCGCTCCTTCGGCAGCATCCAGTTCCGACTCCATCACCGCCTCCCGCGCGTTGCCCGGGTTGATCTGGTAGGTCGTCCGGTCCCCAAAGGCGAACCCCGAGTCCGCAGCGTCACGGAACGGCCCGTAGAGAGCGCTCGCGAACTTCGAGGAGTAGGAGACGATCAGGACGTCCTGGTAGCCGGCGGCGTCGAGCGCCTGTCGGATCGCCTGCACCATCCCGTCGAGCATGCACGACGGCGCGACGATGTCGGCACCGCTCTGTGCGTGGGAGACGGCTATTTGCGCCATCAGCGCAAGCGACGGGTCATTGAGGAGGTCGGGGCCGTCGACCGTTTCTCCAACAATGCCGCAGTGGCCGTGGTCGGTGTACTCGCAGGCGCAGACGTCGGTCATGACCACCATCTGCGCCAATCGCTCCTTGATCTTTCGGACGGCCCGCTGGACGACACCGTCAGCCGCGTAGGCTTCGGTTGCCTCGCTGTCTTTTGTGCCCGGGACCCCAAAGAGGAGGACCGCACTGATACCGGCGTTTCCGAGGCGCTCGCAGTAGTCGGCGACGCCGTCCACCGGGTGGCGGAACTGCCCGGGCATCGAGGCGATGGGTAGCGGTGTGCTGATCGATTCGTCCAGGAAGACCGGCGCTATCAGGTCGGTCTTTCTGAGTTCTGTCTCACGGAGGAGCGGCTGGATGATCCGCCGCCGTATCCGTCTCATTCGTCGTTCTGGAAACATTGTTCTCCCCGGGTAATCGCCCTCATCAGGGCCTCTGCTTTCGCTATATCGCCGCACTCCGCGCTCGCGCGTATGGCTGTCGTCGCGTCGGAGAGGAGCTTCTTCGTGAGCGCACGCGTCAGGTCGTCGACGACCTCCGCCGTGCGGTCATCCTTCTGCCCCAGGCGGGCGAGTGCCCGGTCGCGTTCACGCGCCCGGATCGACTCCGCCCAGGTGTAGAGGAGGGCGAGCGTCTCGTCGGCCGCCGTCCGCCGGAGGAGCCGGATGAAGTGGTCGAGTTCCTCGTCGATGATCCCCCGTGCCCGATCCGCCTCGCTCCTCCGGGAGTCCATAGCAGCGTCGTTGACGATTCTGAGGTCGTCGATGGTGAAGAGGTGCACGCCTTCGATCGACCGCACTCCGTCCTCGACGTCGCGGGGCTGGGCGATGTCGATGAGGACCAGGTGGCGGGGGTGCCGGTCGAGCGGCCAGAGGCGCTCCTCCATCACCTCCCGGATATCCCCGGTCCGGATGACCGGGTGCGGCGCGGCGGTGCAGGAGATGACGACGTCGGAGAGCGCGATGTAGCGGTAGAGGTCCTTGAAATTGACCGCGCGTCCCCCGATCTTATCCGCAAGCATCACCGCGCGCTCGTAGGTCCTGTTGGCGACGTAGATGGCCGTGAGACCCCTGGCGGCGAGCGCCTGCGCCACCAGAACGCCCATCTCCCCGCTCCCGACGACCAGGATGTGCCGGTCGCGCAGGGTGCCGAGGAGTTTCTCTGCAAGCGTCACGGCCGCAGAACCGACGGAGACCGCCCCCCGGTTGATCTGCGTCTGGCGCCGGATCCTGACCCCCACGTGCACCGCCTTGTTGATGCAGAGCCCGATGACGCTGTTCGCGGTCCCCGCCTCCTCCGCGGTCGCGAGCGCTCGTTTGAGTTGCCCGAGGATCTGGTCCTCGCCGACGACCAGGGAGTCGATGCCTGCGGCCAGTTCCAGGAGGTGGCGGGGCACGGCCTCGCCTTCGATGACCATGAAGTCGTGTCTGCCCTGCTCCTGCAGGAACGCTTCCAGGCTCCGTGCGTCGCCCTGCACCAGGACCTCGACGCGGTTGCAGGTCTGCAGCAGGAGGGCGCCCCTGAACCGCTCCCGTGCCTCGCAGAGGAACGCCGCCTCGTCAGGGAACCGGAACGCCTCGAGCGTGGCGATGTCCGCGGTGTGGTGGTTCATGCCCGCGAGCGCGAGCGGTGTCGTGACAAACTCAGGCATGCAGGTACCTCTCGATCGCCAGTCCGCGTGCCCGGTCGTAGTCGGAGGCAAGCGCCGCCCGGATCTCTTCGTCCGCAAGGATGCTCCAGAGGATCCGGGACCGCTCTGCCTGCGCCGGCTCGGTCTCCTGGAGCATCGAGCGCATCTCCTCCTGCAGGTCGATCATCCTGTCGAGGTCCGCGTAATCCGCCTCCAGCCTCATGCGGAGGTACCTTGACACGGCGGGGCTCTTCCCGTGGGTGCTGATCGCGACCAGGTAGCGGCTGCCCCGGACGACCGAAGGGACGATGACATCTCCGGGCTCGCCTGCGGCGTTGTTGAAGAGGACGCCGGTTCCGGCGCATACTCTCCCGATACGGTCGTTGAGTTCCGGGTCCGGTGTCGCGGCTACCGCGAGGAACGCACCCTCGAGGAGGTCCCGGAGCGCCTCGTCCGGGAGGGCCGAGAGGTCGGCTTCCTGCCGGTGAATCGCGAGGCCCTCAAGGTCCGGCGAGAAAGAACGGCTGATCACCGTCACCTCCGCCTCATGCACAAAGTACGCAGCCTTCCGGGCACCGACATCGCCTCCGCCGAAGATGAGCACCCTCCTGCCCGTCAGGTCAAGCATGAGAGGGATCATTCGTTCTATAGTGTGGTGAACGGACTACATTAAGGTGTTGAAAAACCTGATTCCCCGAAAACCCGCGGGCATATGCCCGGAAGCCGGGATACTGGAACCGGTTCGTCCAAAGAAGGTTTTAATGGCAGAAACGCCCTTTTCTCCGTGACTGATATGGCTGAAGAGATGTATGCGTTCAGCAGGCTGGAAGGCGCCTTCCAGCGCACGAAAAGCCTGCTCTGGCCACCTCAGTGGGGCATCTGGCTCCGCCTGGCCGTGATCGCGCTCTTTGTGGGAGGGGGCGCAAGCTTCCCGAATGTCTTCCAATACGACTACGGGGGGCGACCTCCCGCCCGGCGCTGCGGAGTCCCTCCCCGAGATCGCGCCGCTGATCGTGGCGTTCATCGTCGTCGTGCTGGCGGTCGCCCTCCTCTGGATGCTCGTCGGCGCGGCGATGCAGTTCGTCTTCGTCGATATGCTCCGGACCGGAGATATCCATATCAGACGCTTCCTCGGTGAGCGGTTTGGAAAAGGAGTGCGGCTCTTCCTCTTCCAGGTCGCCCTCACGCTGATCCTGGTCCTCGGCGTTGCTGCGCTCGCCTTCATGCTCTTCGGCCTTTCGGGGGCGGGTGTCGGCGTTGCCGCGCCGCTCCTGCTCCTCGCGCTCATTCCGATCATTCTGGTCATGGCCCTGCTCTTTGGAGTCGTCTTCCTCCTGACCACCGACTCCGTCGTCCCCATCATGATCCATGAGGACTGCGGCGTCATCGAGGGCTGGCGGAGGCTTATCGGGGCAATATCGGCCGGTTTCTGGCAGATCGTCGTCTACGTCCTCGCCAGGCTCGTGCTGGGCCTCATTGCCGCGATCGTGCAGGCGATCCTGGTAATCCTTGCGCTGGTGGTGATAGCGATACCGTTCATCCTCATCGGGATCGTCCTCCTCGCCGCACTTCAGGCAAACTACGTGCTGCTCCTGGTCCTCCTCATCGCCATCCCGGTCGCGCTCCTGATTGCGGTGCCGTTCGTCACGTTCTTCCGGTACTACGGGCTGCTGGTGCTCGAGGGGCTCGCCCCGGAGTACCGCCTCCTCCCCGAGTAACCCTTTTTTGGCCCTGACCGGGAAACAGCGTTTGCGATCCTGCTATGGATTACCCTGCGAGGCGGCCAGTTGAAGAGAAAGACTCTTCCGGTATGCAACCATGAATCACGATCAACATGGTTGACGGTGAGCCGCTGGTGATCCTTGCCCTGGCGCTGGCACCGGGGATATTCTGGGCGTGGTATTTCTACCGCAGGGATAAATTCGACCCCGAGCCGGCGGCCCTGATCGTGAAACTCTTCCTCCTCGGCGTCCTCGTCACGTTTCCCGTCGCTTTCGTCGAGGGATTCTTCGGCCTCTTTGTCTTATCTCCGCTGATCATGGGCGCCGTCATCGCGCCGATCGTCGAGGAGTATGGCAAATTCACGGTCGTGCGCCGGTTCGCCTACCGGAACGCCGAGTTCGACGAACCGATGGACGGCATCGTCTACGCCGCTGCCGCCGCCCTCGGGCTTGCATCGCTCGAAAACGTCCTCTATGTCTTTACGGCATACGTGACGTCGCCGTCGCTTGCCCTCGGCACGATCGTCGTCCGGGCGATCTTCTCCGTCCCCGGGCACGCGCTCTTTGCCGGGGTCTGGGGCTACGCCCTCGGCCGGGCCAAGTTCGCGGCCCCCGAGCGGCGGGCGGGGACCATCCTCCAGGGGCTCGCTCTCGGGATGATACTGCACGGCATCTTCAACTTCCTGCTCTTCTCCGCTGAGATCGTTGCCTACGCCATGGCCGTCTTCGTCCTGGTCCTGACGCCGGGGCTCTGGATACTTGCGAACCGGAATATCCGGAGTGCGCTCGACCACGGACGCCGGTAGGTGTGCGGCGGCGATCGCATCGCCGTTTCGAAGATGCTCCTACCTCAAAGACTCCGACCGGATCCGTCGAACCTGCGGGGACGGCACCACAGGGTCAGGACCGTGATTCGAAAGGCTTATTAGCCAGCAAGTGCCACATTGTAAGGCACACAGGTGTGAGAACACAAGCGTGCGCCGATAGTGTAGTGGTTATCACTAGGCGTTGCCAACGCCTAAACCCGGGTTCGAGTCCCGGTCGGCGCATCTGTCCACCAGGTCTGGTGCGTTCTTTTTCCAGGATTTCTCGCACAGTGACGACTCTCTCGCGGATGAGGGCGTGTTCACCCCCGGGATGCGCTTACGGTCAGGCGCCCCTGCAGCCCTTCTAACCTGCAGAGGGTGCCCGGCACTCCACCCTCTGCTGCGGCATGGAACCTCCGACGCTTCCCAAACCATACCCTTATATTTCCCGCTCCGTATTATAGTCAAAATGCAACTGTCTCCACAGTTGTGTCTTCTCAACCCATGCTTACCGCATCCGCCCGGAGAGATGGGCGCGTTAAGCAGCATACCAGACATTTGGGAGGCTGTCGTGGACTCGATCAGAATTGCAATCGTGGGTGTCGGAAACTGTGCCAGTTCGCTGCTTCAGGGGATCGAATACTACCGGGGGAAGAGCGAGGAGGACGCAACCGGGCTGATGCACTGGGACCTCTGCGGCTACCGGCCATCCGACATCGAAGTGGTCGCAGCGTTCGATATCGATGCGAGGAAGGTAGGAAAGGACGTCTCGGAAGCCATTTTTGCCCCCCCGAACTGCACCACGGCCTTCTGCCCCGATATGCCAAGGACCGGCGTGGCCGTCCGGATGGGGCGGGTGCTGGACGGCTTTCCCGAGCACATGCAGGCCCATAACGAGAAGTACAGGTTCGTCCTCGCCGACGAGAAGGAGGCGTCACGCGAGGAGATCGTCCTGGCGCTCGAGGAGTCGGGTGCCGAGATGCTCCTCAACTACCTCCCCGTAGGGTCCGAAGAGGCCGCACGGTTCTATGCCGGGTGTGCGCTGGAGGCGGGCATCGGCCTCGTCAACAATATGCCTGTCTTCATCGCGAGCGACCCGGCATGGGCAGCGAAGTTTCGCGAACGCGGCCTTCCGATCATCGGCGACGACGTCAAGGCCCAGCTCGGCGCAACGATCACCCACCGGGTCCTCGCCAACCTCTTCCAGCAACGGGGAGTAAAACTGGACCGGACCTACCAGTTGAACACCGGCGGCAACACGGACTTTTTGAATATGCTCAACCGTGACCGCCTCGCCTCGAAGAGGGTATCGAAGACCGAAGCGGTGCAGTCTGTCCTCAAAGAACCTCTCGATGACGACGATATCCACATCGGCCCGAGCGACTACGTCCGCTGGCAGAAGGACAACAAGGTCTGCTTCCTCAGGATGGAGGGGAGGCTCTTTGGGGACGTCCCCATGCAGATCGACCTCCGCCTCTCCGTCGAGGACTCGCCCAACTCCGCAGGGATCGTCATCGACGCCATCCGGTGCTGCAGGATAGCCCTCGACCGGGGCATCGGCGGTGCGCTCGTATCCCCATCCGCTTACTTCATGAAGCACCCGCCGGTGCAGGTCAGGGACGACGACGCCGCCCGCATGACCGATGAGTTCATCCGGGGCCTGCGCGACGACTGAGGGCCGGCGGGTCACTCGATGAGAACGAGCCCTATCGAGGTGATGTTGCCGTGCTCGATTTTTCCATAATCGAGGTCCCTGCAGGGGACGACGTGCAGGTCCCACCCGACCTTCCGGGCGGTGGAAAAGACGTCGATCCCGGCACCCTCCATCGTCGGGCGGACGAGGTCCATGTGCCGACACAGCCTGCGGATGCTCTCGTCGACAACCCCTTCGTGCTCTTCGGCGACGCAGTGCCGGTGCTCGCAGTATATGCAGGGATATCCGCCGAACCCGAACGCTTTTGGGTAATCGTCGTAGAAGGCGGTCTTTTCGAGGAGGCGGACCGTCGAGTTCACCCAGAGGATGAGGTCGCGGAAGAACGGGTGGAAATCGAGGGGTATCTCTTCGGGTTTCAGGTCGGGGTGCCCCGGCACGCCCTCGAACCGGAGGAGGAGGGCGGTGCTGTACTCGGCGAGGAGCCGCCGGGTATCGGCAGGAGCGGGGGCATACGGCGGGCAGGACATGTGTTTCCCGTAGCCCTTGCACCCGAACCGGCACTTGAACCGCACCCACTCCGCGACGACGACGTCGTGGGCCGCTATCCGCCGCGCTTCCGCGCCGCGCTCCCGGGCGAGGGAGGAGAGTCTCGCGATCTCGCTCTCAAGTTCGTTTCTCACTGCGCTTCGCCTCAGTGAGGGATATCTGCCGTATTCGGGTATTTATCTCCGCGGGGCTCGCGGGGCAGAGCGGGAAGACCCCCTGCGCAAGCTGG
>WOYI011269776.1_pt1 | contig 14506 bp, 15 predicted proteins | sample 6423411 | NCBI WGS metagenome assembly WOYI01 (sample SAMN13441803, study PRJNA592873) | oil field metagenome | biome: oil field; feature: oil-well bore; material: oil-contaminated soil; isolation source: oil-contaminated soil from oil-well borehole | place: Germany: Wietze | collected 2016-10-18 ...
GTAAACAAGGTCGAGTGCGTGTAAATGTCATGAAAACTTTTTTCCCGGACATTGCCGCCGCTGACCTCTACAAAGGGACAGGGCCAGACGTCGCCGTTGGCCTTGACGTAAACAAATCCGCGGCCGGCGGCGCAACCATGAAAAACCTGTCCGGCCAGTTTAAGCGGCAGGCCGCCGCGAATGCCGCCTTTTTCCAGGAGATACGGCCAGTACTGGGGACCGGCCACCGGCTCGATGATGGTTTTGGCGATTTTCTGCTTCTGAGAAATCAGTTCGCTTAAATACCTGTTCGCGGTTTTCTTGAGCGTGGCTTTTTCAATTTTCTCGCCCCTTCCTACGGCGACAAGCTGATACATCAGCATGATGCCTGCCCCGCTTTGATCAGTAAAATCAATCAGATCCGGTAAATACGGCATGTTGTATTCCATCGCCGTTGTGTTGATTTGCAGCAGGATGCCCGCTTTCTTTGTCGCTTCAACGGCGCGCATGGCCAGATCGAAGGAGCCGGGTTTGTTCCGCACCATGTCGTGAACGGACGGATTGGCCGCGTCAAAACTGATGGCGTTGCAGACCACGCCGTGGTCTTTGAGTTTGAAGGCCATGTCCTCGTCGATAAGCGTCCCGTTGGTGGCGATGATGTTGGCCAGCCCCGCCTTTTGCGAGTGCCTCAAGAGCTCAAAAATATCCGGCCTCACCAGGGGTTCGCCGCCGGTATAAATCAGGGTCCGGAATTCGCTTTCGGCGGCCAGCGCATCAATCAGCTTTTTGCCTTCATCCGTGGTCAATTCATCCGCTGCGGCCTGCCCGCTTGTGGCATGGCAGTGGATGCAGCGCAGGTTGCAGGCGCCGGTCACCTCCCAGACCGGATGACCCGGATATCCGATGCACCCCATGCCCAACGCGCCGCTGGCCACGGGCATGGATGAAAAACCGTGCTGGACAAGCCAGCCGGGAAATTTTCTCCAACCGGTCAGATACCCCATCAGGAGGGTGCTTCCCAACTGTCTGAATAACAGAGAAGGCGGATTATAAAATGCTTTCACTTTGCCGTGTTTCATGCCGGTCTCACCAGTAAGCCAGGATATACGCCAGCGATGTCCCAATATTCACGGCAATATTCAGGCCGCACAGGACTTCCAGACGCCGGGGATCCTCATGGCGATTCTTAAGCATCTGATAGACAATAAACAACGCGACGGCCGTAAACGGCAGATAAAAGTAAACCACTTTAAAAGGCACCCCGAAACAGGGGGATAAAAGCATCGTCAGGCAGGTCAGCAGATTAAAAACAATATAAACAAATTTGCCTCTTGATTTGCCGGTCCTGTAGAGCAGATTCTTTTTCCCCGTGGCGACATCCGCCTCGTAATCGGGAAATTCATTCAAAAGGATCACGTTAAAAATGGAGAAGCCGATCGGCAGCCACATCCAGTGGATGATGGGTAAGATCGCAGCGGTTTGTATATAATAAGAAGACGCCACAGGCAGCCAGCCGTAGCAAAAACCGATGAATAGTTCTCCCACGCCCCGTTTCACCAGGCGGATGGGCTCCGTGGAGTAAAAAAAGCCGGGAAACGCGCCCAGACATCCCAGAAGCAGGGTATAGGGACCGGTCTCATAGACAAACTGAAGAACAATACCGATGACCAAAGCGATGAAAAAGGCAATAATGCTTGTCCAGCGCGCAACGCGGGGGTTGATGATACCTTTGACAATCACCCGGGTGCCGCCGGCAAACTGATTATTGTGCAAACGGCTGGCCATTAAATCCTCTTGATAATCAAAATATTCGCCCGCATGATGGGTGGAAAGCATAATCAGCATAACGCCGACAACGCCCAGAACAAAAACCTCCGGATTAAAGGCGCCTGCTGTTCGATAGGCCAGAAAAGTCCCCAGAAGAAAGGGCAGGATGCCGACGATGTGAAACGGGGGACGGGACAGGGTAATCCAGCCGAGCAGTGTTTGTTTGATGGTATTTTGCATAAAAAAACGGCGCCTTTATCTATAAACATCCGGTCCAAGCGTCTCCGGCTTGTCTTTGCTGATCCCCCTGGCGGCCTGCGCCAAGCGTGCGGATTACTAACACAAGGCAACTCTCTTGTCAAAGAGGTTGGATGCCCTCAAACTCCGGTTTTAAGTTTTATCACGGCCTGTTTTGCGCCGACAAAATGATTGGCCGGGCCGGATAAAATCGTTACCGGAAAGACGCCTGGCAATCAATTTTTTCTTGATAGTTATTTTTTTTTATGTTAGGCGTAGCGCCAGTTTGAAGCATCAGACGCTTCGTCAAATGAGTAAACAAGCAGGGTCAAAAAATTAATGCCGGGAATCGGGCGCCGGTTTTTAAAAAGCGGGTCCACTCGACGAATCAGCCACCTCGCAGCAAGCTTAAGGAGAATCAACACTCGTCCCGCGTAAGCGGGATTATAAAAAGGTTAAAACCATTTCGTAACCGGATCAGAGCCGCTGTTAGCGGCTATTGATGAAAATTAACGTTTAATTTCATGAAAGGAGGGTTAGTGAATGACAAAAGCAGAATTGATCGGGGTTATGGCGGACGAGGCAGGCATCACCAAAGTAGCGGCATCTGATGCACTGGATGCGTTTGTCACGGCAGTGACCAAAGAACTGAAGAAGGCCGGCAAACTGGGATTGGTTGGTTTTGGGACATTCTCCGTCGTCAAAAGAAAAGCAAGAGAGGGCAGGAATCCTCAGACCGGCAAGGCCATCAAGATTCCCGCAAAGAAAGTCGTAAAATTCAAGGCCGGCAAAACTCTGGCCGACAAAGTGAAATAGTGTATTTTTTAAGTTATCATTCCAACTAAGGCCTCCGCATTATTTATTTGACAATCGGAGGCCTTGGTGCATTTATCCATCAGGAACAAAGGAGTGTTTGTTTTGGCGCTAAAAAGGATTCTCAGCGGAATGAGACCCACAGGCCGCCTTCATTTGGGGAATTTGCACGGGGCATTGGGAAACTGGGTCGAACTTCAGAACAGCGGCGACTACGATTGTTTTTACTTCGTGGCCGACTGGCATGCCATCACCAGTGAATACGCGTCAACCCAGGACATCCGCAACAACAGCGTGAACATGGTGATCGACTGGCTGGCCGCCGGCCTCGACCCGGGTAAAAGCACGCTGTTTGTTCAATCGGCGGTCAAGGAACATGCGGAATTGTTTCTGCTGCTTTCCATGATCACGCCGCTGGCCTGGCTGCAGCGCAATCCCACCTACAAAGAAATGCAGGCGGAACTGTCTTCAAAAGATTTATCTACTTTCGGTTTTCTGGGCTACCCCGTTCTGCAGGCAGCCGATATTATCATGTACAAGGCCTATGGCGTTCCGGTCGGCGTGGACCAGCTGCCGCACATCGAACTAACCCGGGAAATCGCCCGGCGCTTTAATTATATCTATCAGAAAGAAGTCTTTCCCGTACCCGAGCCGCTTTTAACCAGCGTGCCGAAGTTGCTGGGCATCGACGGACGAAAAATGAGCAAGTCCTACGAAAATTCCATTTACCTTTCCGATCGGGGCAAGGAACTTTCTCAGAAAGTCGCTTCCATGTTCACCGACCCGCAGCGGATGAGAAAGAAAGATCCCGGTGATCCCGATATTTGCAACGTCTTCACGTTTCACGGCCTTTACTCCAGCGCGGAAGATGTGGCTGAAATTAACCAAGCATGCCGTGTCGCCGGCATCGGCTGCATCGATTGCAAAAAAATGCTGGCGGCTCGTGTTGAGGAGGCGTTGGCGCCCGTTCATGAGCGCATGGATTATTATCAGCGTAATGTGCAGGAAATTTATGACATTATCGCAAATGGCAACAAACAGGCGACCGCCATTGCCCGTGCGACCCTGGCCGAGGTTCGCGACGCCGTAAAAATATAAATCATTTATGAACGAAGAACAGACGACAGATTATGCGATCAAGCTGGATATTTTTGAAGGTCCGCTGGATCTACTGTTGTATCTGATCAAAAAAAATGAAATCGATATTTACAATATCCCCGTCGCTCTGATCACCCAGCAGTACCTTGATTATCTGAATATTATCAAGTCGCTCAATCTGGACCTGGCGGGGGAATATCTGGTAATGGCCTCTACCCTGATTCACATCAAATCCCGCCTGCTGCTGCCCGCGCCGGAAGAACCGTCCGAGGAAGAGCTGGAAGACGACCCGCGCGCCGAACTGGTCCGCCAGCTGCTTGAATACCAGGCTTTCAAGGACGCGGCCGCCCAATTGGGGCAAAGACCGCTTCTGGAACGGGATGTATTCAAACGGGCAGCCGCGCTTCCCGAGGACATGCATAAAACCAACGCGGATGAGGATGAGCTGGTTGAAGTGAGTATTTTCGAGCTGATTGAAGCCTTTCACCAGCTTGTCTCCCGTCTCGATAAAAAGGAGCTGCTGGAAATTGATCTGGAAAAATTATCGCTGACCGATATCATCAACGATGTAATGGAGCGCCTGACGCGCGAAAAAAATCTCACCTTTGAAGAATTGCTGGGGGAAAAAAGAGATCGACGCCGAATTGTCTATACCTTTCTGGCCCTGCTGGAGCTCATTCGCCTGAAGATGATTAAAGCTTATCAGACGGCGGCGTTTGGCGTCATTCGAATATTCCCGGCCGTGGAGTCTTAAATGGAAAATATTTCAGCCGTTATCGAAGCCTTGATTCTGTCGTCGGAATCGCCGCTGGCATTGGAGAAGATCTGCGCCGTCCTGGATGGCGTGGAAAAAATCGACGTCCGGGAAGCGCTGGATCATCTGATGGCGGGATATGAGGAGCGCCAAAGCGGCATCAGCATTCAGGAAGTCGCGGGCGGTTTTCAGTTTCGCACAAGACCCGAAATGGCGTCCTGGGTGAAAAAACTCAAAGGCACAAAACCAGCCTCTTTGTCTCCGGCGGCGCTGGAAACGCTGGCGATAGTCGCCTACCGGCAGCCGATTGTGAAAGCGGAGATTGAAAGCATTCGCGGCGTCGATGTCAGCGCTCCCCTTAAAGGCCTGCTGGACAAGAAACTGGTCCGCATCCTGGGGCGTAAGGATGTTCCGGGCAAACCGATCATTTACGGCACGACCAAAAAGTTTCTGGAAGTCTTCAACCTCAAGGAACTGACGGACCTGCCGACGATGAGAGAACTGAAGGAGCTTACCGAAAACGAGGAAAGCCTGGAGCAGGAAACCATCGACTTCAACCCGGTTGAACAGGACCTGGATCAGGCCGATCATCCGCAGAAGGCGCCGGAAGATACAGACACGGAAAAAACACCGGAGGCTGAAGATTTGAAGGCCGCCGATGCGGATGATGAGGAAACATCAACCCTTTTGATTTCAGAGGACGATACGGTTTCATGAAAGAGCGTTTACAGAAAATCATCTCCGCCGCCGGCATTGATTCTCGCCGCCATGCCGAAAAAATGATTACGGCGGGACGGGTTAGCGTCAACGGTGAAATCGTCAAAGAACTGGGCGTTAAAGCCGATCCGCAAAAAGACGTCATCCGGATCGACGGCAATGTCATTTCAGTAGAAAACACTAATTATTACATAGCGTTAAATAAACCGGCCCAATACGTTACCACGATGTCCGATCCGCAGAAAAGACCGACGGTTGTTGATCTGGTCCGGGATGTTCCGGAAAGAGTCTATCCCGTAGGCCGGCTGGATTATGATTCGGCGGGCTTGCTGCTGTTGACCAATGACGGGGACTTTGCGCAAAAAATTCAGCATCCGAGTTTTCAGATACCCAAAACCTATCGGGCAAAGATTTCGGGACGCTTGAGCGCTGAAGCGTTTAAACAACTTGGCAGGGGCATTGCATTGCCGGACGGCGTCTTCAAGCCTGAAAATCTGAAAGTTGAAAAAACCAATGATAAAAGCTGTTGGATCAGCCTTACCCTGCGCGAGGGCAAAAACAGGATTATTCGCAGAGGTTTTGAAGCCGCCGGCCACCCGGTGGCCCGGCTGGTTCGTGAATCCATCGGCAACATTACTTTGAAGGGCATTAAAGAAGGTGAATGGCGCCAGTTGACCGCCCGGGAAATACATGAACTGCTCCAGAATACACAGAGCAAAAAAGGTAAAAATATTCTTGACAATCATTTAAAAATAAATAATAGTCGCTCACGTGCGAGATAATCAGCATCATAAATACCAGTATTCAGGCAGTAAATAGTCTTAAGGAGGCTCTATGAATAAATCCGGTCTTATTGAAGCTTTGAGCAAGAAGCTGAATTTAACGGAAAAAAAGGCAATTGATGTTGTTAACCTTGTGTTCAAAGGTTTCAATGATGAGCTTAAGAAAGGCGGCCGAATCGAAATTCGGGGATTTGGAAGCTTTGTTGTTAAAGAATATGGCTCTTATACGGGAAGAAATCCTAAAACCGGCACTAAAATCAAAGTCGAGCCTAAAAAGCTGCCGTTTTTTAAAGTCGGCAAAGAACTCAAAGACCGGGTGGACAAGAATAAATAAAAATCCTGCAAGTGTTTGTTATATTTAATGAAGGGGACTTGGCAACAAGCCCCCTTCATTTTTTTGTTTTCACATCAAATCATCAACCCAAATTGGCGTTCACAAAATCCCAGTTGATCAGGTTCTGAATAACCGCTGAGAGATAATCCGGCCTTCGATTTTGATAATCCAGGTAATAGGCATGCTCCCAGACATCGATGGTCAGCAGAGCCTTCTGGCCGTGAGCCAGCGGCGTATCGGCGTTTGGCGTTTTAGTGATCTTCAGATCATTGCCATCCAGCACCAGCCACGCCCAGCCGCTGCCGAACTGTGTTACACCGGCATTTTTCAGCTCTTCAACAAACTTGTCATAGCTTCCGAAGGCAGCATTAATCCTGGCCGCAATGGCTCCCGTGGGCGCCCCTCCTCCCTGGGGCTTAAGACATTTCCAGTAAAAAGAATGATTCCAGACCTGCGCGCCGTTGTTGAAAATTCCCGCTTTGGCCGGATCCGTGGCGGTAATTTTAATGATGTCCTCAAGCGTCTTTCCCTCCAGATCCGTTCCGGCGATGAACTTGTTCAGATTGTCCACATAAGCTTTATGATGTTTTCCATGATGAAATTCCAGTGTATTCGCACTGATGTAGGGGGACAGCGCCTCTTTCGCATAAGGCAGTTCGGGCAAGGTTATGGCCATACGGTTTGATCTCCTTTCCATTGTTGATAAGGATTAGTATAAGCAGCCTGCAGATTTTGTCAAATAGTCGCTGGCGGTAGTCGTTGGCGGTTAGCTGGCGTGCGGCTTTTCCGCCGCGGGGGTCAGGGCATTGTTTCGCGATCGAAACTTCAGCCAGATCAGATTCAGGAACATAAAAACGGAAAAAATCAAAGCCGGCAGGGCCACTTCATTGTTGAAGATGAACAGGGCAATGCCGCCGGCAAGTCCGTAATTTTTCATGGTTCCTAAAAGCAGAAGCGACGAAATGGTGGCAGGGGACACTTTGAAGAACCGGGCGACCAGCATCAGGGCCAGAGTCACCAAAAAGACGGCAGCAAAAGCAACGACAAAAATCAAGAGGATATCCAAAGGCCACTGTTTGATCAGACGGGCGTTGCCGGCAGCCATAGCATAAAAGACAATAAAAAAACACCCGTCCGAAATGGCTCCCTCATAGCGGTAAATCCGGACGTCCCAGTTTCGGTCAACGGCGACCCGTGACAGCGCAAGCGGCAGGATGACCAACGCAACGGCCAGAATAATCAGCTTGTCATAATGGATGGGAATGAACTTGAGAAAAGCCGCTCCGATCAAAGGCGTCAGGATGAGGGCGCCTAAATACGTTCCGGCCAGGCCGGTCAGAGTCAGCGTTTGATCCCCGCGCAGTTTTTCGCTCAGGGGCAGAATCGCCACGGCGGGGGGAATGGCGGCAATCAGAACCAGACCGATCCAGAAATTTTCGTTGCGGATCAGGAAAATGCCGCCCAGGATAATCAGGTTTCCCAAAATCAGATAGTTCATCAGGTTGCCCCAGAGCGCCCCGGGAAAAAGGATTCCGGGTTTATGGAAAAAACCACCTGGAAAGCGAAGCAAATTCACCGTAAGAATCATCATCAATGCCGGCATAATCATAAACGTGGCCGCCGGCGCGGCCTGCGGGAGATAAAGGCCCAGCAAAACAGCGGCAATAAAAAGCAACTGGGAAACCGATGCAAATATTTTGACAATCGACATCATGCTTCACCTTTGCCCGGCGGAAATCTTCTTCGCTGTAAAAACCAGCAGGAGAAAGCAGATATTAAACAGGACAATCATGGCGCCGGCCGGCAAATTCAATAAGAAAGCAAAGATAATGCCGCACAGGACCGCCCCGACGGCGAACCCGGCAGCCGCCAGCATCGTGGTTCGAAAACCGACGGACAGCTGCAGAGCGGTTAGCGCAGGCAGAATCAGCAGCGCCGAAACCAGCATAATCCCGGCGACTTTCATAGCCAGAACAGCCGCAATGGCTGTCAGCAGAAAGAGCATCACGTTGATCCGTCCGGTATTGATACCCATGCTTCCGGCCAGTTCCTGATCAAAGGTCACGGCGAACAGATCGTCGTAGAAGCGGATCACCACCGCCACGACAACAATGAAAACGACAAAGGAAAGGAGCAGTTCGGTATTGTTCACCGTCAGGATATTTCCAAAAAGATAACTGAACAAGTCAACATTGAAGCCGCCGGACAGGCTGACCAGGATAATGCCGGTTGCAATCCCCAGGGAAGAAACGATGCCGATGGCCGCATCGGCATTGATCTTTTTCGACGCTGTCAATTTATAAATGGCCAGAGAAGAAAGAATCACCAGCGGCAGCGCCGCCACCGTGATGTAAAAAGGGCTGACGCCGATTAAAAGCACAACGGCAACACTACCGAAGGTGCTGTGGGCAAGACCGTCACCGATCAAAGCAAAACGGCGCAGGACGAGAAACAGGCCTAAAAGCGCCGACACGACGGCGATCAGAATCCCCGCCAGCAGCGCCCGTTGAACAAATCCATAATGGAATATTTCCATCAAATCCGTCATCCACCGCTCCTCGTCTGATCGTGCTGGTGACAGATGATGTGCTGACTTTCCGGACCGAAAAATCCGGTCATGTCCTGTGAAGCGCAGAAGTCCTTGAACGTTCCTGAAAAGACGACTTTCTTGTCCAGATAAAGAAGATTTTGCGCGTATTGACCGACAACCCCGCTGTCATGGGTGACCAGAATAACCGTTGTGCCGTCCGTCCGGCTCAACGTCTGCGTCAGCGAATAGAAAATTCCCCGCGTTTCGGGATCCAGCGCGGTGGTCGGTTCGTCAAAGATCAGCAGCTGAGGGCGCCGGATCAGCGCCCGCGCCAGCATGGCCCGCTGCTGTTCACCGTAGGACAGTTCTCCGATCAGACGCGAAGCCAGATGGCCGATCGCCATCATGTCCAGCGTGCGGATCAGGGTTGCGGCGTCTTTTTTCGGCAAACCCATTTGAACGATTTCTCCCACCGTGCCGGGAAAATGCGCATTCAAACCGTTGAGCCGCTGCGGCAGATATCCGATTTTATCCCACCCGCGGAAAGATCCTATGGGCCTGCCGAACAACTCCACCCTGCCCTGTTCGGGCTTCAAAATGCCCAGAATATTTTTAATCAGGGTGCTTTTGCCCGAACCATTGGGGCCCACAATGGCCAGATAGTCCCCCTTTTCCACGGTGAAGGTGATGTTGCTGATCACATCCACACCGTTGTAGCGGAAGGTTAAATCATTGACGCGAACTATGGGCATTGCATTCCTTTTTTAAGATTGACCAGATTTTTTTCCATCAGCATAATGAATGATACGCCTTCCTGTAAATCTTTTTTACTGATGTCGTGTCCATTGCTGAGCTTCAGCAGCCCGGCGCCTGTTTCCGAGGCGATCGTTCTGGCCAGTTTCGGCGCAAACAAATCTTCATAATAAATATAGGCCAGCTTTTGCGCCTTGACTTGTTCGATCATATCCACCATCTGTTGGGGCGACGGCTCCGCATCCGCCGACATATTGTAGGCCGACCGGTAGTGCAATTGATATCGGTTCGCCAGATAAGCAAAGGCCCAGTGTCCGGCGTGCAGAATCGTTCTCGTTTTGCAGTTGGACAGCGCCCCGCGATACCTGATATCCAGCTCCGTCAGTTTCCGTTTATAGTCCCCGGCGTTTTGCAGATAGATTTCGCTGTTTTGCGGATCCCGGTTGATAAAAGCCGTCGCAATGTTATCAATCATTTTCTGCGCATTGGCAAAGTCCAGCCAGATATGCGGATCAAACCGCGACGTATGGTCCGGATCATTTTCATGCTGCAAAGACGAAGGGCCGGAATCCCGGTCCTGGGACAGAGGCAAAGGCAGCAAGGCGGCGCCTTGTCCGGTTTCCACCGCCAGCATGTTGGTCTTTTCAGAGGCGGTATTGATAATTTTGTAGGCCCACTGTTCCATTTCAAAACTGGTGAAAAGGAAAATATCCGCTTTGCTGACCCTGACAATATCGTTGGGCTTCAATTCATAATGATGAGCGTCCGATGCAGGCGGCAGCAGCATGGTCACCGCAACTTTGTCCCCGCCTATCTCACGGGCAAAGTCATACAGGGGGAAAGTTGTGGCAATTACTTTCAGCCGGCTGTCTTTCCTGGCCGGTTCCTCCGCCTGTCCGCAGGATAGAATGAATGTCAGACCCATCAGAAAAACAAGCAATATCTTTTTTCTAAACAAGATCATCGACCTTTCTTGGCCGGTCGGCTTTGACCGGCGCATGGCATCAGTACACCCATCCCCAGAAACCGAGCGCCAGGATGTTCATGATCACCGGCACGGCGTAAATGACACCTACCGCCGTCAATTTAGCCTTCATGCTTTTGAGGCTGATGACCAGAATGGCAAAACAGTCTCCGGTCTTCCTCGCCTCTTTTATTTCACGGGTATAAACATAAAAGACAATCGCCATCAGAGGGATCACATACCCTTGAATCATGGAAAGATCGCGCAAACCCCATAACGCCTGTTGGGTTGCTTCGGTCATGGAAACCTCCTTGTAAAATTAAAATGGTAAACAAAGCTTCAGAACTTCGATTAACCTATTCGGGCAATTTAATCTTCTGCCCCAAACATAACACATCGTCTTTCATCATATGGTTCAGGCGCCGCAGTTCATCAACGGTCATGGAGCTGCTTTTCGCCAGAGAAAACAGCGTATCGCCTTTTTTAACCGTATATTTTTTCAGACGCCTGTTGCCGGCCGTTTCAGTCTGGGCAACCGGAACAAGAATTTTTCGTCCGACATGGAGCGAATCACTGATTTTCATCTGATTCAACTTTAAAAGCATGGCCAGACTGGTTTCGTGCTGTCTGGCTATCGCATTCAAATTGTCGCCGCGCTTCACGCGATAGGTTGTTGTTTTCACCGGACGGTTGGCATCGACCGTTTTTTTTGACGCAAAAAAGGCGCTGTCTTTGGTCTTATCTGCGTCATCAGCCGACTTGGCGGCCGTCGGTCCGGAAAAATAATTGGAAACGGACAGAGCCACCGCTGAAGCCATGGCTTTCCGAAATTTGCCTGTCTTCAACAGCTGCTCCTCTCCTGCATTGGAGAGGTAAGCGGTCTCCAGCAAAACAGCGGGCGTATCCAGCAGTTTCAACACCCGGAAAGGCGCCTCATGAAAAGTGGAATACTTCAGGCATTGCACCCGGCCGATCTGATCCAGTAAATCGGCGGCATAGGTTTTCGACAGGTTGATGGTGTTGGTCTGAAACATATTCAGGATAATTTCATCGGATTGATTATTGCCTTCACCGTTGGGAACGCCGCCGATGATATCGGAGAGGTTTTCATTGTTGGCCAAAAGCTTTGCCGCTTCATTGCTGGCGGCGCCCGTGGACAGGCAGTAGACGGAGCTGCCCTGGGCCTGGCGATTTCTGGCCGCGTCGGCATGGACGCTGATAAAGAGGCTGGCGCTGGTCTTTCGGGCCACGTTCAGACGCTCTTTGAAAGACACATAGTAATCTCCGTTGCGGGTCAACACCGCGCGATATCCGGGCATTTTATCAATTGCTTTTTTGATTTCGCGGCTGATGGCCAGCACAACATGCTTCTCATACGTCCCGTTTTTTCCGATGGCGCCGGGATCTTCTCCGCCGTGGCCGGGATCAATCACAATCACTCGTTTTTTCACGGACGGCGTCATCTTTTCCTTGACGTTTGCCGCTTTTTCAGCCCCCTCCAGGATCACGTCAATGACAACACGATCAGGTTTATCCATGAATTTCTTCAATTTGAAGACTTCAGTGGTTAAATAATCCGTCAGGAAAATTTCAATTTTACATTGATCATCCGCTGCAGTTGTAAAAGTGATTTTGCTGACGCCGGGTTTTCTGATGATTTTTTCGGCCGGCAGAAGTGCGGAAAAAGAGGCGTTGGAAAATTCCAGGGTAATGATATTTTTTTCGATCTTAAACGAATAGTCCGGTTCGGCGCTCAGATCAAAAACAATGCGCGTTTGATCGGGGGCAGTCCAGTATCTGACATTGGATATTTCCGTCAGAGCGAATCCCCGCACAGGCCATAAAGCCATAAGAAAAATTGCCAGACCGAACAGGAAGGGTCTTACCCGATTTTCATTTACCGAAAACATGCTGTTTCAGTAACAAATTTCAACAGCAACTGCAAGAAAAGGTTAGGGGCAAAAGGCAAAGGCTGACAGGCAAGGGGCTATAGGCTATAGGCGATGGGCGATGGGTGTCCTTCAGCCTTCAGTCTTCAGCCTGTCTATCTGTCCCGTGAAAAACAGTTGACAAGCTCTTTCGTAAATGCGATTTTCAACACACCATAATGATGACATAAAAAATCGGGGAAACTGATGCGTGAAAATCGCTTTAAAGAGGCTTTATTGAATCCGGCCGAATTTCCGGTCACCTGGGAACTGGTGCCGGGAAGAGGCGCAAAAGAAGCGGCCCAGGAAAAGGCGCTGGCTTTGGCCTCGCAGGCCGCCGCCGGAAACAAGATCCTTGCTCTGACGCTCACAGACAATCCGGGTGGAACCCCGGCCATGTCCGCCGACTTCATGGGCTGTGAAATTCTGAAGCTGGGCATCGAACCCCTCGTCCATTTTACCTGCAAGGATAAGAACCGCAATCAAAGCGAAAGCCAGCTTTACGCGCTGGATCGGGCGGGCGTCCGGAACCTTCTCGTAATGAGCGGCGACTATCCCGTATCGGGTTTTCAGGGAAGGCCCGCGCCGGTCTTTGATCTGGATCCCGTTCATACGCTGCAATTGATAACGGACATGAACCGGGGCCTGACGTATCCCGGAATCAAAGGCAACGTCACCCATCAGCCCGGTGATTTTTTCCCGGGTGCGGTGGTTTCCCCCTTCAAAGCCACCGAAGCAGAGCAAATGAGCCAGTATTACAAACTGAAAAAGAAAATCGCCGCGGGCGCGCAATTCATCGTCACCCAACTGGGCTACGATGCGCGGAAATTTCATGAAGTGCTGCTCTTCATGAAACAAAACGGTTTGAACATCCCCCTGGTGGGAAACGTCTATATCCTTCCCTTCGGCGCGGCTAAAATGATGAACCGCAACGACCTGCCCGGCTCCGTCGTCACGGATAAACTTCTTGCGGACATCGATCGTGAGCGAAACGATCCCGACAAGGGAGAAGGGGCAAGAATCCTGCGCTCCGCAAGGCTTTACGCCGTCCTGAAGGGCATGGGCTACAGCGGTGTTCACATCGGCGGCCACAATATCAGATACGAACAGGTGGAAGAAATTATCCGTCAGGGAGAAGCGCTGGCCTCCGGATGGACCAGCCTGATCCGGTATTTTGATTACCCGATTGACGGCGGCTTCTATTACTTCGAACGTGATCCGGACACGGGACTAAACCTCGAGGCGCAAACCAGGCTTCAGGATCGGCCGCCCGACGCCGAGATTGAATGCACCTATGGATTTTCGCGCTTCTTCCATCAACTCATGTATGAGCCGGGAAAGAATCTCTACGGCGTCATGAAGGAACTTTGTAAAAAAGTGCAGGGTTCCAGGGTGGAGGGCTTTTTTCACAAACTGGAACACTTGACCAAAGTCGCTCTTTTTGACTGCCGGGACTGCGGGGATTGCGCTCTCATCGACACGGCCTACCTCTGCCCGATGTCGCAATGCCCGAAAAACCAGCGCAACGGCGCGTGCGGCGGCAGTTTCCAGGGGTGGTGCGAGGTTTATCCGGGAAAAAGAAAGTGCGTCTATGTCCGCGCCTATGCCCGCCTGAAGAAACACGGAGAACAAGATCAAATGGGAAAAGACATTGTCCCGCCCTGCAACTGGGATCTTTATCAATCTTCGTCCTGGGTCAATTACTACCTGGGGAAAGACCATACGTCCAAAAAGCAGATCTGATTTTATTCATTGAAGATTATGAAGGGATAGTGTAGAAGCACCCGCGTGGGCGATTAGCTCAGATGGATAGAGCGCTGGCCTCCGAAGCCATAGGCCGAGAGTTCGAG
>WOYI010792321.1_pt1 | contig 14499 bp, 10 predicted proteins | sample 6423411 | NCBI WGS metagenome assembly WOYI01 (sample SAMN13441803, study PRJNA592873) | oil field metagenome | biome: oil field; feature: oil-well bore; material: oil-contaminated soil; isolation source: oil-contaminated soil from oil-well borehole | place: Germany: Wietze | collected 2016-10-18 ...
GGCAACGCCTCCTCTTTCCAGGGCTTGCCCTGGGGTATTGATACCTTTCATTGAATACTGAACCCACAACCAGATCAGGCAAGATATCAATCTACTTTACCGCCTACACATATTTGTCTTGTATAGACAAAAAAAACACCAGAGTCTCCCCTGATGCCATGCAATCCTTGGTAGGATGATCATTCGCCCTTATTCACCAGATCCCTTGGGATGTTAATGATATGCTGGTCACTTGGGCGGTAAAAGGTTGCAATAAACCCTATGATGGTTACCAGATCACTCTCTGTCTTGAGAGCAAGCTCTTCGGAAAGCTCGCGTTTCTCGTCCTTGAATGCTTGGAACTTAACCTTAACCAGCTCATGGCTGGCAAGGGCTTCGTCAAGGGCTTTGATGATCCGCTGATCAAGGCCACCCTTTCCAACCATTACCACTGGCTTTACTTCCTGGGCTCTAGCCTTTAGGAAACTACGTACACTACTATTCATGCCCCCACTATACCTATTCATAGCAGGTCTGTGCAACTATGGGGCACGATAATTCAGCAACATCTTATACTACAGCAAGAGCCTCATCCCTGTTCACAGGGAACAAGGATGAGGCTCTTAGGTGTATTGAACAAAGTCCAAGGTACTCATTTTACCTCAAGCTACTACTTGTCCCTATACTTTTGCTCCACTATGAAGCGCTTTAATTTTTTGGTGCTTGTCATTTCAAGAGGTTCATCAACCACAGTGGTGCGGGTAATCTTCTTGTACGCCTGCATCTCCTTGTTGACCTCGCTTATGATAGCTTCGATACGCTTCCCGATGGCAGCTTTTGCTGCTTCCTTGCCATGTGCTTTTTCCATGGCGGAGGTGAACGTCTCAGAAGGATAGACAATTGCGCGGATCCCTTCACTCTTGGTCTTCACATCGGTGATATAGCCACAGACACAAATGCTCTCAATCTCCTCAAACAGTTGGAAGTGGTCCTCGATCTCCTCGGGGGATACGTTCTTACCACCTTCGGTGACAATGATGTTCTTAGCCCTTCCTGTGAGGTAGAGATAACCCTTTGCATCCTGGTGTCCTACATCGCCGGTATTGAGCCACCCATCCTGAAGTACCTCGGCGGTGGCTTCAGGGTTTTTGTAGTAACCCTGCATGACTATAGGTCCCTTGATGTAAATGAGACCGTTGCCATTCGCATCAGGATCGACAATCTTGACCTGCGTCTGGGGAATCACTTTACCAACAGAAGTCTCAATATATGCATAAATTGGATTGAGGTGTGTGATTGGGCTGGTCTCGGTCAGGCCATATCCCTGCACAAAATCAATACCCAGCTCGTTGAACATCTTGAACGTGGAAGCCGGAAGCGGGCCTCCTCCTGAAATACAGATGCGGTTGTTCTCCAAGGAGAGATTCTTGAGTAGGAAGCCAAACATCTTCCTACCGATATTAACCTTGAACACCTTCTTGATCATGCCGGAGAATTTCATCAGACCACGGATCAGACCATACAGTATGATACCCTTCTCACGAATTCCGCCCATCAGAGCCGCAATCATCTTGTTGAACAGCATCGGCACAGCGAGGAACATCGTGACCTCACCTTCCCTGAGTTCCTTGAAGATCTGGCTGGTAACAAGCTTCTTACCAAACACAACGGAAGCCCCTACGCTGATGGCCTCAAAGAACACCGCCATCATAGTATAGGCATGATGGATGGGAAGAATTGCATAAAACACATCAGTGGGAAACAGTTGCATATTACCCTGTGAAAGGTAGACATCTGATACCATGTTGCTATGGCTGAGCATAACACCCTTGGGCGTCCCGGTGGTGCCGCTGGTGAAAAGGATGGCAGCAGTATCAGAGACCTTGGCCTCTGTGCGCTTCTGCTGTTCCTTCTCCTGCGTCTCCAGTACAAAGGGGAATTCCTTAGTCGGTTCCAAGCTGATTCTCTCCGCAATCTCCAGCTTGTTCGCCTTGTCAAAATCCTGCAACCGTTCAAGGTCAGCGAACAGATACTTCACATCTGCAAAGGCCATGAGCTTTTCCATGTCCTTATTGCTGAGGGTATTGTCCAAAGGCACAACGATTGCCCCAGCATCAAGGATAGCAAGGAATGCAATAGCCCATTCAGGGCTGTTCTTGCCGGTTACGGCAATTTTATCCCCCGACTTCACCCCTTTGGAGAGCATATAATTGGCTAATCCCTTTATATAGGCTTGGGCCTCTGTATAGGTAAAGGACTCTTTATCGGGTACAAAGGCCGAAAAACACTTGTTTTCAGGATATCTGCTAACCGAGATGTCAAACATCTGGGGAACAGTAGGCCACTCGCCGGAAAAGACCTTACCACGATATTCATCAAGAAAATCCCAAGGCTTTGGAGCAGTACTCGTGTTTGCCATCTGCTATACTCCTTACAGCTAAATTGCCGTCTTTTGTCTATACTATAAGCATATTTATTTCAAAAAATCAAGATTTTTATGACACAATTTCGTTTTTCGTAATTGTGTAATGAGTCGTAAATAGCGTATCCCTGTACTACTTGCTATCGAAAGCAAACTGTTCTAAAGGAAGATTCAGGACCGAGCACTGTAGCAGGCCAAAAAGAACATGCTTGAACCGTTCTCTTCCTGAATTTCTCTCGCACGCACACTACCCCAAAACACCCTAGGCGAAAACTATTCCTGAAACCATGTAAAATATTTACAGCCCATCCGCATTTCTGGTAGCCGATAGGCGGCAGAAGGTATTCAGGACAGTCCCTAAAGTGCTTGTCCTTCACCTCCTGTTTGATCTTGTAGGGCAGACAAGCATACTTGACCCTTAGCAGGAAGTACTCGAAATCCCTGAATACCCAGGCTATCCTCTTCAGTACCTTTATGGTATGCATGAAGCCCTCAATGATTGCAGAGGTGAGCGGGTACTTTGTATGCATGCGTTTATGTTCGGTATACTTTCTCGTCTTTGAGGCAAATGCCAAGAGCTCCCTGATGCCCGACTGCCCACACATACACAGCCATGCGGCATTCTCCATACAGCACCTTCTTTCTGTACTTAGGGATCCAAACTGTGTGGTATGTGCAATCCCCCCTTGTATGTGCTAAACTTTTGTTCTGTCAATCTTGACCTCCTTGGTTTGTTTGAGTGCGTCTCGAGTCGCTATTCAAACAGATCATAGGAGGTCTTTCATGTGGAAAGAATTTCCGTGTGTGACAAACTACCGCACCACAAGCCTGTGGGTTTCTTGCAGGGCTAAAAGCTAGGCTAGTCCGAACACAGTACGTTGTGGATAGACCAGTGACGAACTAGACCCCTTGGTTTTGTTTGATGTCAATGATCCAAGATGAAATGTCCTGCAATACCCTCGGGTCAATCGTCATCTCAATAGATGCATACTCATCAGGAGCACCGGTAATTGCCGGTTGGAACAGATGGTTAAGACCTTCATAGACCTTCGTAGTATACCGCTTGCTCCCTCCAGAGAGCAGTGCGGCCTCGATAGAGGGGACATGAAGGGTTGCAGACACCTGGGTATCCTTGGTGCCATTGAGAATCAGGGTGGGTATATCCAGTCCCTGTAGGTAGTCGGCGGGATCAAGGGTGAGGAACGTCATGTACCAAGGGGAAAACAGGGTGGATATCTGTGATTTTGCTGCATCGGGGGGAAACCCCAACGACACCATTGTCTGCAGAACGGATTCCTTACGTTCCTCCAACGTTCGACTTTCATCCAGGATTGTGGTGTAAACAGCCATATTCGTCTCAACTGTTTGAGCAATGACCGCCTCAGGAGCCTGTTTGGCCCTAAGGATTGCTGCAGTCTGGTCTTCAAGTACTGCCAGGCCGTTCACTCCGGAGCCGGCCATAAGTACCAGAAAGGCCAAGTCCTTCTCCCTTTGTGCCACTATCGCTCCGATGATGGCCCCTTCGCTGTGCCCGATTATCCCAATGCTGTCAGCATCTACATAGGGCAAGGTCTTGAGATGGTCTACAGCCGACTGGGCATCATCGGCAAGATCTAGTGAGGTTGCAGTGCTCACATCTCCCCCCGAATCACCAAATCCACGGTCATCGTACCTCAATACCACAATCCCTGATCGGGTGAGGGCATCAGACAATACCAAAAACGGCCTATGGCCCATCAGGGCCTCGTCACGGTTCTGGGAGCCAGAGCCACTGACCAAGACAACTGCGGGGAAAGGCCCATTCCCTTCAGGTCTTGTAATGGTTCCTGCAAGCAGAAAGTCCTCAGGTGTTTGGGTGAATGCAATATCCTCAGAGATGTACGGGTACGGCTTCGAGGGGTCCTGAGGACGGGTATTCTCTATCGGTTCCCCTAGGGTGAGGACCAGTGGGAGAGACTGTCCCATTTGGGTAAAGGTTCCCACAATCTGCTGTGCTGCAAAATCATAGGTTCCGGAAAAAGAGGCCTGTAACTGTTCGATTTCTATGGTAATGAGTGTCTCTTCTTGTCTGACTGATGATACTGCGAAATTTCTGACTCCTTGTGTAGGAATCTGCAACATAGCCTCGTAGTGCCCTTCGCCGGTAGAAATCATGGTGAATCCAATACCAAGCGAGTTCGTGGGGTTTATCGCTAGTGAGCCTTGCCAATATCCGCTCAGGTCCATCGCCTCTTCTCCTTCGATCAATGGGGAGACTTCTTTTGGTTCAAGGGAACCTACTTGACCCTCTGCCATGCTAGCACATCCTGGAAACAGGGCAATCATAAGACCGAGTATAACAATCACTGTACATTTCATGGAATTTGTCCACACATACGCCCTCATCTTGAGCCTCCGTCCTAAACCATACAAGCAGAATATTGTGGCATATTGGAAAATGCAAGGGAAACATAAGATGACACTTCAAAGCAAGCCCCCTAGTTGCATACCCATTGCTCGTAGGGGGAATCTCACCAGCACTGCAAGAGGAACAACATATATCAGCTTATCCTGGAGATGCCTTCTAAAGGAGGAATATCTCTTTTTCGATAAAAAGGTTTACCAAGTCTGAATCAAACTGGGTACCACTGAAGAGCTTCAGCTCCTCGACAGCGATCTCAGTGGGAAGGGCCGAACGGTAGGCACGGCTGGTGGTCATTGCATCAAAGGCATCTGCGAGTGATACGATGCGCACATCAAGGGGAATCTGATCTCCCTTCAGCCCGTCAGGGTAGCCTTTGCCATCCATACGCTCATGATGGCTTCGGATAATGGGCCGGTAGGCTTGGAACAAATCTATATGGGAGACAATCCTCTCCCCTGCAACCGGGTGCTCACGGATGAGAGCAAACTCACTTTTTGACAGTTTTGAGGGCTTGTTCAGTATCTCCTCAGGAATTCCAATCTTACCGATATCATGGAGCAAGGCACCACCTTCGAGTATGTGCAGGCTCTCCTCTGAAAAGTTGAGGGCCCTAGCTATGGCAAGGGAAATGGTTCGCACACGGCTACAATGCCCTTTAGTGTAGGGATCCTTCTGTTCGATTGTCTCGGTAAACGCTTCAAGGGTGGCAAGGGTCGTACTCTTAAGAGCACCAAGGGCACTTTGCAGTTTGTCTTCCAAATCTTTCTGATGGGCCAGGGTGTGATCTTTTTCTGCCACTTCATCCTGTTTGAGTGCTATGGCATCCAACACACGGCTGACACTCTCCACCAGAACCTCTCGATGGACCGGCTTGGCCAGATAGTCGCTAGCCCCTAGGCGAATCGCCTTCATACCAGTGTCGAGGTCATTGAATGCTGTAAGCATTATGACAGGGATGCGGGGATAGTTGCGCCTGATAATCTCAAGGACTTGCATGCCTGAGAGCCCTGGCATCTTGATGTCCAAGAGCACGAGGTCTACTGTAGCTGCGCTGGTCTTGAGGGTTGCAAGCAACTCAGCACCTGTGGAGCAGACGGTAACCTGATACCCTTCTTTTCTAAGCAATATCTGCAGAACCTTACGGATCGCCTGATCATCATCTGTTGTTACAATGTGTTTGTCCATTCTGTGATTCTCCATATTGGGGTGTCCTACAGGAAAAAGGGAGTACGCTTCCTATACTCTTCGTATTCGGCGAACATCTTGGGAAAGAATATACGATCTTCTACCACTATCAAAATGAGGTTGCAAAGGGTTAGCCCCACTAATAGCATAGTAATACTATGATTCCAATAGTATATCATTACCAAAACATTTATAATTGTATACCATATAAAACCGGGGTGTCTAGATATTCGATAGGTGCCTCCTTGATAAAGCTTGCCCGTACCCTCGGAAAAGAGAGAGGTCTCTATCATCACCGAAAAGATAAGCAGCAAGGCAAAAGCTATGAGCAGGGGAAAGATTATCCAAGCGACGAAGCCTGGAAGGGGCGAATCCCAGGTAAGGAAAATCACAGGGTACGGTAGGGCTGTGATAAAGAACCCTGCGTAGAGGAACTTCCTCAACAAGGGTTTATTATGCAAAATGGCCACATCATAGAGTCCAGCTAGCAAATATCCGGTGGCACCTAGGAGAAATAGTTTGATTAATTCCATATATTGGCTCTATACTAATACAAATTATCTTCATTTGAAAGAAAAAAGGGTTTTCCATGATCATTGATGTCTCGACCGTTATCCCTGCAGTGGCCTTCATTCTCTATGTTTTTTTTACTGTGTTTGGATTTATGCAGTTTAAGAAGGAGGGATTCTTCTGGTCATTCCAACTCTATATGGTATTTGTCGCCATCTGGAGCTTTGGCTCGATGATGATGCACCTCAACAGCGAGTACATGACCACTCTCTTCTGGAATCGGATTATGCTTATCGGATTGCTATCCGTGCCGTTCGGGCTGAGCAACTTTATTGTTGATATGCTGGAAATTCATAAACGATCCATCAGGGTATTCGCACAAGCCAGCTATCTTCTGATCATCCCCCTGATGGTCCTCAACTTTTCAGGGAGCATCGTACACCAAGCGGGCTTCACGCCCGAGGGAGAATTTTTCTACAAACTGGCTCCCGGATCCATATTAGCGTACTCCATCAGCTATGTCTATCTGATACTGACCCTGATCATCCTCCTGGTAGGAGCCAAGTACAAAACACTGAAAAAAACCCACAAGAACCTGAAACTCCCCCTCATCGGGGTGGGGGTGATGCTCATAGGCATCTTCATGAATATCTTTCCAGCCCTGGGGAAATACCCCATCGACATCTTTGCTGCCACCATCAACGCCATGTTGCTTTTCTACACTATCTACAGATACAGGCTGATAAGCTATTCCCGTATCGGCATCAACATCATCTACTCCACCATTCTCGCCATCATAGCTTCAATATCCTACTACATCATCATTTCAATAATCAAAATCTTCAATAGTAATTTTATACCCGGTGATATCTTACCTCTCACCATTATCCTCGGTATTGTTACTGTCCTTATCATCCACCCCTTGAGAAACCTACTCGCATATGTGGTGGACACCATCATCATTCCCAAGCGTCACCCCTACCAGACAACTATCAAGAACCTCAGCCACAGACTTACGACCATCGTAAACCTCAAGGAGCTTGGTGATGAGGTGGTGAAGAACCTGAGTTCGGGCCTGAAAACCGAATGGGTAATCTTCGTGGTAAAGCGACTGGACAATGGCGATACGTTCAACATGATTGCCAACAGCAAATGCCCTACTGATCTCAAGGAAGGAGATGAAGTGGTATTCACGTTCCCCCCGTATGTGGAGGAAAAACTCCATAAGCTCAGAAGTGAAAACGTCTCATCCATTCTCAATGTCACCCCTGAAGAAAAACGCTTCGAGGTCAGTGAACAGCTCCCTCCTGCAGATGTCCTCATCCCCTTGGTCGTCAGGAAACAGATAGCAGGGTACATCCTCATCGGCTATGACTATACAAAATCCCTGATAACGATGATCGAACTTGAAGCACTGGAGATTCTTGCTGCCCAGAGCTCCCTATCCCTAGAAAATGCACTCTCCTTTGAACAGCTTCGTGAACAGGGTGATGAACTGACCATGAGCAAGAACAAGATGGAGGCCATCTTCAATGGCATCGCCTCCCCTGTCTGCCTGATTGACATCGACTATACCATCCAGGAAGTCAACACTGCCGCTGTCGCCTTTTACGGTAATAATAAAAAAGGTCTCATCGGCAACAAATGTTACCGTGCCTTCTTCCAGCGCAATAGGCCTTGTCAGTTCTGCCAAGCCCTCGACTGCCTGCACAACGGAGCGGTCGAAGAGACTGAAACTACCATCAAGGATAGGGTATTCTCATTCCAGTTCCACAATGTTAAGGTACCTGAGAACTCCAAAAACGTATTCATCGAGATTATCAACGACATTACTGAGCAGAAGAACTTGCAGGAAGAGCTGGTGAGGACGGAGAAAATGGCAGGCATTGGGACCTTGGCAGCAGGAATCGCCCATGAGTTGAACAACCCCCTTGCAGGAATCCTTGGAACAGCTGAGATAATGCTCAGTGAGGTGGAAGAAGATCATGCCCATCATGAATATCTTGAAGACATTCTTTCCTACTCAAAGACTGCCGCAGACGTCATCAAGGAGCTTTCCATCTACTCTCGCAAAGAAAAGGATGCACCTGAAGAGAACCAGTCGGTAGAAATCGTAAGAATCCTGGAGTTCTCCCTGAGACTTGCCTTGCGTGGCATAGACTCCCAGAACATTGAGGTTAGGCGCAACTACCATGCCCTTCCCTATCTGGAGGCCAATGAAAGTAAGTTGCAACAGCTGTTTCTTAACTTCATTGTCAATGCCATCCAAGCAATGGATGGTAGTGGAGTACTTACCCTCTCTTGTATGGAACAGGATGGACTAATCATGATAAAGGTTGGCGATACCGGGTGTGGTATTGCAGATAAAGATCTCAACCAGATCTTTACCCCTTTCTTCACAACAAAAGCACCGGGTTCGGGCACAGGTCTCGGACTCTCCAACTGTTATACCATTGTAGATAAGATGGGAGGGAGAATCAGAGTGAAAAGTGAATTGGGTGTAGGTACGGAGTTTACCACAATTTTTCCGGCGAATGATGAGAGTAGGGACACCATAAGATTCTCACTGGTCACTGACCAGGCAGGAATGAGCGATGTGTTCTTTATCCAGAGAAAGGTCCTGGTTGGAGAGAAGGGCTATCTCGAAGAGTCCATTCACCGCCAGGAGGACGAGAAGGCAATGCACATTTTGGCATTTAAGGGACTACATCCGGTCGGGACGGTCTCTCTGATGACCAGTGACCATTTCTGGCCCCTGCCCATCTCCGAGTATTTTGACATAGAATCTGTGCTGCACTCCCGCAACTGCTCTGAGATCATACGTCTGGCAGTCCTGCCGGAGATGAGGAACACCTCAGCCTCCATAGGTCTCATCATCCTGGTATTCCTGCTAGCCCGTAGCAAGGGTATCGAAAACCTTGTCATCGATGTGTTTGCCGATGACCTGAAGACCATCAAGCTCTATAAGAAATTCGGATTTGAGGAAGTGGGTACCTACTTCTCCCCCTCAGCTGTGACGGTCCTCACCCTCCAGAGCAAAAGCACCCTGGAAAAGGATAAGAGCCAGCTCAGGCACTTTGTGCGTCCCCTCTTTGCCCGCCTCAGACCCATGTTTGACTTCGGGGATATGACCCAAGGGGTACTTGACGAGATGGACAGGATCCTGAGCGCCGATACTCCCGGTGAAGTGGTTGATCCTCTAGAGGAGGATTCTGCGATAATGGTAGACCTGTAAACCTGACGAAGATCGCGTTGACCAAACTACCGTATGCTATTACAGTTGTCGCGAGGTGTTTACAGCTATGCAGTTTACTTCTTTCCAAGAGGTGGTCACCTATATGGAGAGCTTTACCAACCTGGAAAAGCAGACCGACCACTATACCACCAGAACCTACCGCCTTGATCGCATGCATGCGATCCTCGCGTACATCGGCAACCCCGAACGAACGTTTAAGAAAATTCATCTGGCAGGCTCCAAAGGCAAGGGGTCCACAGCATCCTACTTGGCAAGCGGCCTTACTGCCCTAGGGTACAAGACTGGCTTGTATGCATCTCCTCACTTGGTGGACTACCGCGAGAGGTTCACCCAAAGCGGCACATTCTTCCCTGATGACCTTCTTGTCGAGGTTGGCAATGAGCTAAAGCGACGACTTGTGGGTTTCAGCTTCAGTGACCAGTGGGGAGAGACCAACCCAACTACGTTTGAACTCTTCACCTCCTTTGCCTACCTGCTCTTCTCCCTCTCAGGGTGTCAGTGGGCTGTCATCGAAACAGGCTTGGGGGGAAGGCTCGATGCAACGAATACCATAGTCCCAGAGGCGTGTGTACTCTGTCCCATTGAGTTGGAACATACAAAAATACTCGGCGATACGCTGGGCAAGATAGCCTATGAGAAAAGCAAGATCATAAAACATGCAGTTCCTTGCTTCATTGGATACCAGGAGCCTGAGGTGATGGATATATTCTGTAAAGAAGCCCAATCACAGCAGAGTATGGTGACAAAACTCTCCGAAGAGCTGCTTACCCACAGGTACACCATTACCAACAACAAGGAGATCGTGGAGTACTGGTGGCGCGACCAGACCCATGAGATCCTCACCCTCTCCATGATGGGCAAGGTGCAGGCACAGAACTGTGCACTTGCGCTTCTGGTGCTCAGAAAGCTTGGGCTTTTCGGAGAAAGGACCATAGCCGCCCTCCAGCAAAACACTCTTCCCGGCAGATTCCAGAAAATTGCCGAGAAACCGGACATCTATATCGATGGAGCCCATACCGCCCACTCATTACAAGCCTTGCTCGAATCCTTTTCCTCCCTCTACCCCTCCGAAGAGAATACCATCATCTATGGTGCCTTGGAGGACAAGGACCATAGCCATATGGGATCCTTGGTCCTCGACCACTTCACCCATATCATCATTTCCATGCCCGGCACGTTCAAAAAAAGTGACATCACCCTCATCGAACAGAAGCTTCGCCTGTTGGCCTCTACCAGAGATAAGGAGTATGACATCCGCCTAGTAGAAGACAACCAAGAAGCCCTCGCAAACGCAATGGACAAAACCCCTAGCACAGCTGCCATCCTTGTCTGTGGCTCGTTCTACCTTGCAGGTGGGGTAAAAACAGCGTACGATACCCTGCGGAGAAATAATGTCGTTAAACTGGCGTGAACTACAGCTCATCATTGAAGAACTCCCCTTGGAGGGTAGCACCCTGCAGTCAGTGGTGCAACACGACTTCCATTCTCTGAGCTGGTACCTCTACCATCCCAGAGAAGGACGATGGACACTGTATACTGAGGTAGGGACTCCCTACAGCCGCCTGCATATGGCGACCCACCCCATTGCAGTCCAGCAGATGGGAAAGACCGCAAAGCTCCAACGTTTCATCCAATTCTGCCGGGCTAATCTGGAAGGCTCGAAGATAACAAAAGTTGGGCAAACCCCCTTTGACCGCATGGTAACCCTAGAGCTGGATAATCATGGGCGAACACTATTTCTCCACCTGCGTTTCTACAGTGGTCCGGGTGCGAACATCTTCATCACAGATGAGGACAACACTATTTTGGACCTGCTCTACCGTCGGCCAAATAGGGGAGAGAAAAGCGGGGCAACGTTTGTCGTACCTGAAGAAAAGCAGGATGATGGGGGCAAGTTCACTATACGTGAACGCAACGAAACCTCTTTCAACCGTCAGATAGAACAAGAGTACGGCCAGGCAAGCAACACCCAGACACTTGAAGAACTGCTGCAAAAGATACGGCGCAAACGGGACAGGGAGGTGCAGCAAGTAGAGGCTACCTGTGCGTCACTCGAACGCAAGATGCTGGAGAGTGGGAAATTTGAGCACTTCAAGCTGATGGGGGACCTGCTCAGTGCAAACGCCCATCTCATCACAGAGCATGCAACCTCCCTTGAAGTAGAAAACTGGGAGAGTGGAGAGAAAGTCACAATTCCCCTCAAGGAAAACCTACGTCCAAGCGAGCAGATCAAGAACTACTATGATCGCTACCAGAGATCTAAAGGAACTTTCGAAAATGCTAAAGGGGAGTACGAAAAGGTCCTGGAAGAGCTCAAAGATACTGTTGCAAAGTATGCCAGGCTCCTCACCCTTACAGATAACGAAAACAGAGATATACGCCAACTAAAACGGGAACTAGGTACAGAGACTGTGGACAAGCCTACCAAGGTAAAGACCCCGGGACTCACTATCCAAAGCGGACAGTTCACCCTCCTGGTAGGACGCAATGCCAAGGAAAACGATGAGCTATTACGCCACTTTGTACGGGGCAATGACTACTGGATGCATACGCGTGACACCCCAGGTGGCTATGTCTTCATCAAGTTCCAGAGGGATAAGAGTGTCCCTCTGGATGTTCTTCTGGATGCGGCCAACCTTGCCCTTGTCTTCAGCAAAGCTAAAAACCAGGGGAAGGCAGACCTCTACTACACCCAGGTAAAACATCTCAGACGACCAAAAAAAGGCAAAACCGGACTTGTAATACCCACTCAGGAAAAAAATCTCTCAGTAACACTGGACGAGGACCGCCTTGTGAGACTACTTTTGGAGGATGAAGATGCACACAAGTGAACATCAAACCATATTCTACCCAAGCGACTCTAAAGAACTCACTGCCCTGTGTGCAATGCGAAGTCAGGTACCAGATAGGGATGGCAAGCTAACAAAGCTTCCCGCTGCGATCATCGCACCACACGCAAGCTATGCTGTGGCCCTCGATCTTCTGCACCGTAGCTTCTCTGCAATAGCAGACCTGAAACCCAAATTGGTGGTAATCCTAGCACCCTTGCACCAGGAAGCGTTGGATATCGACAAACCTCACTTCCTCTTCGTCCCGACAGAGGATGGTATCAAGCTGCCCCATACTGAGATCATGTATGCCACAGAGATCCGAACCACCCTCCTTTCGCTTTTTGGTGATGCTATCAAAGCTGAACATAGCTATTTTGTTGAGGAACCGGCAGTCGAACTTACCCTACCCTTGGTAGATGCATACTGTAAGGGAGCGCCTGTTTTGCCACTGCTTACCAATACCTGTGATGCTGATCAGTGTAGGACCTACGCAGCAATACTCAAGAAGATAGTCTCCCTGGTTCCAGAGACGGTATTTGTGCTCTCAGCTAACCTCAATGCCATACTTAGCGCACCGTTGGCTACAGAACATGCTAAGATGCTGGTCTCTCTCTTGGAGAAGGGAGAGCCCTTGTTGGAAAGCGTACATTCCAAGCAAATTTCCAGTTGCTCCATCGCAGCCTTTGAAGCGTTGAGGCATCAAAGCTGGGGAAAGAACGGGTGGGATTTCACCTGTTTCTATACCGAAGGGAATGAGTCAGAAAAGCTTCCCCAAGAATTCAAAACAAAAGAACGTATTGTCTGGCATGCCAGTGCAAAAAGGAAAGAGGTCTGAGATGGTTGTTGCCCCAAGTGTATTCTCGTCGGTTATCGAACAGAAACCCTATACCTGTATGGCCATCGGACCATCAGGAGTAGACCTTCCCTCCTACCTGCTCCAAGGGCAGAAAGCCCCTGGATACATCCTCGTAGAAGGACAGAAGCCCAAAGCCTGGTACTGGGAAGGGCTGTCAGTAGTCGAAGACAAACGCTGTCTCTACTTCGAGACCATTCATCTGTTTCCTATAACCGAGATTGCAACGACAAAACGAAGCAAAGCCCTGTCTCTGCTCAGAGAACTTGCCCAAAGCCTGTATTCTCTTCCTAAACAGTTTCTAGACCTCAGTAGCAATACCCTCCCCCTTTGGCGGATATGGGGTATTGAGGAGGGAGGATTTCTTATCCTTTCTCAAGATTTGGCTGACCTGTTCTCCTCCTGTGCAGAAGAAGATGTGCGCTACAATATGGTATCGGCATGGGTGCACCATGGCCTCCATACCCCGTTCGCCCTCTGTGACCAGTTAGTCCAACTACTCTATTTTGCAGCTGCAGGATTCCCTCCTTTTGGTGCTCTTGAGACCAGAGAGGATGGCTTTAGGGCCCTTCCGTTGAGCTTGAGTTCCTTGAACCTGGACCAACAAAGTACCTCCTTCATCGATACATCCCTACGCATGAGCCTATCCAAACAGCGAGAGGCAAGTGGTAATCTTGAGAGCCAGAAAGCCCTTACTTGGTTTGTAGAGGCTACCAAAAACCTTCAGTGGAACCTACAAGACCGAAACGAGACCCCTACCTATGAGGCGATGCGTGATGTCCCCTCAAGTGCAGCTTTCTTGGATAATCAGAAAAAACGCTCCAACCGAAGCATTTTCTGGAGAAAAAAAGGATGGATCGTAATCAGCATAACCTTTGCTGTCATAATGGTAACATGGTTTACGACAGGCAGGATCAAGGATGCACTTGCACCTCCCTATACCGCAGGAATGGTAGCAGAGCAGGTCATTGAGGAGTACTATATTGCTCAGAATGAACTTGATCTGCAGAAGATGGAAGCATCCCTTGCCAAGAAGGTAAAAAATCCTGTAGCCATGGA
>WOYI010890444.1_pt1 | contig 14497 bp, 12 predicted proteins | sample 6423411 | NCBI WGS metagenome assembly WOYI01 (sample SAMN13441803, study PRJNA592873) | oil field metagenome | biome: oil field; feature: oil-well bore; material: oil-contaminated soil; isolation source: oil-contaminated soil from oil-well borehole | place: Germany: Wietze | collected 2016-10-18 ...
TTGTCGCCTGCCTCTGATTATCATCGAAATACGCCGGGACCGTTATCACGGCCTTGTCTACGGTCTCTCCGAGGAACGACTCCGCATCCCTCTTTATCTTCTGAAGGATGAATGCGGAGATCTGCTGAGGGGTGTACTCCTTCCCGTAGACCCTGATCTTCTCGTTGGTCCCCATCTTCCTCTTGACGTTCTTTATCGTCCCCTCGGGGTTGGTGACCGCCTGCCTCCTCGCCGGCTCTCCGACGAGCAGCTCGCCTTCTTTTGTAAACGCGACGTATGACGGGAAGGACTTCCCGCCGACGCTGGTACCCTCAGCGCTGGGAATCATGGACGGCCTTCCGCCCTCCATGGCCGATGCTGCTGAGTTGCTTGTTCCCAGATCTATTCCTATTATTCTTGACATATCGCTCACTCCTTGTATTTTTCCTCTGCCGTATCGACGGCTTCACGGCACTCGGACCGCTCCGGGGCCTTGGTGACTTTCACTTTCGAATATCTCAGGACGCGGTCGCCGCTGGCGTATCCTTTCTGGAGTACTTCGGCGACCCTGCCGTCATCTTCCGCATCCACTGTGCACAGGGCCTCATGGAACTTCGGGTCGAACATTCCGTCTGTCTTTATCTCCTCTATACCGTATCCGGCCAGAGTCTTCATCAGATTCTGGCGCACCTTCTTTATGCCGCGGACGAACTCGTTGTCCTCATCGGTGCTGTCCAAGGCCCTGTCCAAGTCGTCCAGCGTTGTGAGCAGGTCGGCGGCCAGACCGTCGACCGCGTGTTTCTTGAACTCCTCTATGTCCCTGAGGGACCTCTTACGATAGTTGTCAAAATCCGCCTGTATCCTCTTGGCAACGTTGAGATATTGGTCTGCAAGCTCCCTTGCCTCTGCCAACTCGTCCTTGGCCGGCGCCTCTTCGCACAGCGCATCCTCTGCCGCAGGTTCTTTCTCTTTATCTCTTTTCATTTTTTCTCCAGACCTACCAGTCATCTGCAATCATCTCAAGGGGATAATAATGTTAAAGGGGGCCTGTGGCCCCCTGTTTATTTGCAGTTTTAATCGTCGTCCATTCCGGGAGGCATTCCGCCTTCTCCGACGCCCAGGTCCTTGGATGAACCGGAGGAGGCGATGACATCGTCGATCCTGAGGATCATGACGGCCACATCGGTTGCGGAGTTGATCGCATGCTTTCCAACCCTGTAGGGCTCGATGACATTGAGCTTCGCCATGTCTTCGACCTTTCCGCTGAACGGGTTGATGCCTGCGGTAATATTGCCCGCCTTGTGCTGCTTCCTCATCTCGATGATCATATTGATCGGGTCAAGTCCCGCGTTCTCGGCGAGGGTGGTCGGAATGACCTCCATCGCGGACGCGAACGCCTCGAGGGCTATCTGCTCCCTTCCGCCTACGGTCGCGGCGAACTCCCTGAGCCTCATGGTGATCTCCATCTCTTTGGAGCCGCCTCCGCACTCGATGAGTCCGTCCTCGACCGCAACCCTTACTGCCGACCAGGCGTCCACGAGAGATCTTTCGACCTCGTCGACGATATGGTTGGTTCCGCCTCTCACCAGAACGGAAACAGTCTTCGGGTCGCTGACATCGGTGATGAACGTCATGTCCTCGTCCTCGACCTTCCTGAGCTCGACGAGCCCTGCGGACCCGAGGTCGGCGGCGGAGATATCGGATATCTTGTTCACGATGGACGCGCCGGTGGACCTGGCAAGCCTGTCCATGTCGCTCTTCTTGACACGCCTGCAGGCATAGATCCCCTCCTTTGCAAACAGGTGCTGGGCGAGGTCATCGATGCCCTTCTGGCAGAACACGACGTTCGCTCCTGTGCTCTTTATGCTCTGGACCATCTTCTTCAGCATGTTCTCCTCCTCTGCGACGAAGAGGGAAATCTGGCTGGGGTCGGTGATCTGGATCTTTGCGTCGACCTCGGTCTTCTTGACCTCGAAGGCGGCGTCGACCAGTGCGATCTTGGCGTCTTTTATCACTTTAGGCATGTTGGGCTGGACGGGCTCCTTGTCTATGATCAGACCCTTGTACAGTTTGGACTCTTCCATCCTCCCTCCGGCCTTCTTGACCGTCTGGATGTTCTTCAGGTCGACAGTGTAGCTGCCGTCTTTTCCCTTCTCGGCGACAGTCTTTATCGCTTCTACGACAAGCTCGGAGAAGTACTCTTTGGAGCCGCTGACCTGTTTGCTTATCATTGCGATCTCGGCGATCTGTTTGAGGGTCTCCTCGTCTGTCAGAGAGACCTTCTTCGCAATCTCCCTGAGGATCTCCTGGGCTTTGTCGTTGGCAAGCCTGTAACCGGCCGTGATTATGGTCGGGTGGACGTTCGCATCGATGAGGTCGACGGCCTTCTTCAGAAGCTCGCCGGCGATGATGACGGAGGTTGTCGTTCCGTCCCCTACCTCGGTGTCCTGTGCTTTGGCGACTTCGACCAGCATCTTGGCGGCGGGGTGCTGCACGTCCATCTCTTTGAGGATCGTCACACCGTCGTTGGTGATGACCACGTCCCCGATGGAGTCCACGAGCATCTTGTCCATGCCTCTGGGGCCCAGACTGCTCTTTACAGAGTCTGCGATGGCCCTGGCGGCGGTGATGTTGTTGTTCTGAGCTTCTTTTCCTTTGCTTCTCTTTGTTCCTTCTCTGAGAATCAGAATAGGTGCGTTACCCATACCCATGTTTTTTAGCCTCCAATTAATTCCATTTGGTGGATTCTGGTTGGATAAAGTTTGTTCTTCTATATAAACATATCAATTACATCTCACGCTATCCGGGCCATAAATCTGCCGTTCAGTGTATGAACAGCATCTCGCGGTATTTGGGGAGCGGCCACATCAGGTCGTCTATTATCATTTCCAGCGCGTCCACGTGCTCCCTGGTGCTCTCCATCAGAGGGACCGCCTCGTCGTGGAACCTGATCGAGCGCTCGCGCTCTTCCTCGGTATGTGCCAGCTCGTCGCATAGGGCGTCCATCTTCTTGGCCATGCTGCGAGCTTCCGATATGTGCGAGGATATGTCCCTTATAAGGTCGACCTCGTTCGAGGCGAGCGTCCTGAACTCTGCCGCCGGGAACGATTCCTTGATCTTCGACACATTGTCCAGCAGGACGGACTGGTATCTGGTCGCCACCGGCAGTATGTGGTTGAGCGTCATGTCACTCAGGACCCTGGATTCGATCTCGATCTTCCTGCCGTACTGCTCCCAGAGCACTTCCGCCCTCGACTCCCTCTCCGTCTCCGTCAGGACGCCTGTGTCCGCATAGAGCTCTTTCGCCCTGGGTGACAGCATCGCATCGTACACCAAGGGAACGGAAGTCTCGCAGTCCAGGCCCCTGCGTGCGGCCTCGGCCCTCCATTCATCGGAATAACCGTTGCCCTCGAAGCATATGTCGCGACAGTTCCTGTATGTCAGGCATATCTCGTCCAGTATGGCCCTTTCGGTCTGCACCCCGTCGGCGATCCTGGCGTCGACCCTCATCTTGAACTCTTTGAGCTGTTCCGCGACGACCGAGTTTATGATCGTGATGGCGGAAGAGCAGTTCGCCGAAGAGCCCACGGCCCTGAACTCGAACCTGTTGCCGGTGAACGCGAACGGGGACGTCCTGTTCCTGTCCGTGTTGTCGACCAGTATCTCCGGTATATGGGGGATTCCGAGGCTGTAGCCCGACTTCTTGCCTATCTTCACCATATTCTTGGACTCGAGCAGCTGCTCGAACGCAGATGTTATCTGGGTGCCCAGGAACACCGACATTATCGCCGGTGGGGCCTCGGCCGCTCCGAGCCTGTGGGCGTTGGTAGCGGTCATGATCGCGGCCTTGAGAAGCTGGTTGTTCTTGTAGACGGCCATGAGAACGTTCACCGTAAGGGTCAGGAACCTCAGGTTCTCCCCGTCGGTCTTCCCGGGGGACATCAGGGGTATCCCGTCCCCGGTGCCCAGGGACCAGTTGCAGTGTTTGCCCGAGCCGTTGACGCCTTTGTAGGGCTTCTCGTGGAGCAGCGCCCTGAACCCGTGACGCTTCGCTGTGGGCTTTATTATGGACATCAGCATCAGGTTGTGGTCGATCGCCAAGTTCGCTTCCTCGTACACGGGGGCCACCTCGAACTGGTTCGGGGCCACCTCATTATGTCTGGTCTTTATCGGTATGCCGAGCTTGTAGCATTCAATCTCGAGGTCCTTAAGAAACTCCAGGACCCTCTGGGGGATCGAACCGAAATAATGGTCGTCCAGCTGCTGGCTCTTGGCGCTCTCGTGCCCAACGAGAGTGCGTCCGGTCAGCATCAGGTCTGGGCGTTGCGAGAACAGAGCCGAATCGACCAGGAAGAACTCCTGCTCCCATCCGAGGTACGATTCGACGTTAGCTCCGCGGATCCCGAAGTACTCGAGTATCTCGGAGGCCGCCTTGGATACGGCCGCCTTGGACCTGAGCAACGGCGTCTTGTAGTCCAGGGCCTCCCCTGTATATGATATGAAGACCGTGGGGACGCACAGCACATCCCCGATGATGAAGGCGGGCGAAGAGGGATCCCATGCCGTGTACCCGCGGGCCTCGAACGTGTTGCGGAGGCCGCCGTTGGGGAACGACGACGCGTCCGGCTCCTGCTGGCATAGCAATGCGCCGGAGAAGGTCTCCAGCGATTCGTCGCGGCCGTACGGTGTCGCGAAGGAGTCGTGCTTCTCGGCCGTCCCGCCTGTCAACGGCTGGAACCAGTGGGTGTAGTGGGTTGCCCCCATGTCCATCGCCCAGCGCTTCATGCCCTCGGCGACATGCTCGGCAACGGAAATATCGAGGGTCTTGCCGCTTTCTATCGATTCATATATGGACCTCCTTGTCTCCTGGGACAGGTACTTCCTCATGTTCTTCCTGTTGAACACGTTGCACCCGTAATAATCGGAAACGTTGGCACTCGGCGGCACCGCTTTCACCGGTTCTCTTCCGAACGCCCTCTCCACAGCCGCAAACCTGCTGTTGTCCATGCTGTGACGAGCGATTTATTTCATATAAAGTTTTCCGAACCCCTCTGACAAATGTATCTATTATTAAAATCGAATTAGACAAACGTCTAATAATATTTAAAATAATCAAGACCTGCTCTACTCAATGGAGAACGGGTTCTTGTTCAGTGGCGGTTGGACGTCCGGTTCGATGTTCGCATTGAGGTCGTTCAAATAGTATTTTACCCTGATAAGCAATCCTCTGCCGAAGGAAAAACATGGCTCTCTCACTTTTCAAAGATGCAGATACCCTGTACGAACAAGCCTTGGACCTGATAAAGCAGGGCGAGTTCGACAAAGCCCGTGCCAGACTTATGAAGTCCATAGAGAAGGACGGCGGGCCCGACGACATTTCGGCGGTCCTTGTGGGCATGATAGATCTTCGCGGACGGTTGGGCGACATCGCTGCGTACAGGAATCTGCTCGATGCCTTGAAGGCCACCAGGGCCAAGGAGTTCACGTTCGGTCTGACCACAGTCAACATAGCCTCGATGATCGTGCAGTGCGAACTGGCGATCGAAGAGATTCGGACATTCAATATGAACGGACCTTCGGCCGTGTTGCTGGAGAAAGGAGACAAGCTCCTGAAACTGGCGCAGAGGTATCAGGCCGAGGTGGGCAACGAGACGCTCAAGACGAACGAGATCTTCCTCAACGACACGACGAGGACCGGCATCAGGGAAGGGCTGGTCCTGTTCGCGATGGGATACGAGTCCCTGGCCCTGGGGACCGTCTGGGACGACCCAAGAAAGGCCGCGGAGTACCAGCAGATTGCCTATGGATACAGGAAACAGGTCGGGGACACTGGAGAGGCCAACCTCAAACTGGTCAACGATTATTCCAGGACGTGCAGGTGCTGGTTCTGCGGAAGGACCGCCTCCGGCCTGGGAATCCACTTCTTCCCGATATCCAGCGAGATCTCGCCTATGCTCAGGAAGGACGACGGCGAGCCTCTCAGGTCCGAGGCCGACGATTACGGTGCAATATACGCTTGCAGAGCATGCTACACGGGCATCTCCAAAAGGGCGGACGATGTCGCTAAAGCATATCATGCCCAGGCCATGAGCGAGATTAGGGCCGTGGAGGCGAGGCTGCAGGCGGAGATATCTGCCCTGTGGGCCGCCGTCAGATCGGTAAGGTGATTATTTGGACGACATGATAATGCTCAGGTGCAAATACTGCGGTGCGCCGTTCGAAGCGAAGGACGTCGAAGCCAACACGCCGTACATAACGTGCCGCAGCTGCGGCACCACCCAGCAGCGCATAGACGCCAAGGCGTATCTCGACCAGGTCATGGACCAGGTCAGGTCATGGGTCAGCAGCGCGATGCCGGGCGGTTTCTCGATGTCCCAGGCCGAGAACGTGGACTCGATAGCCAGGCACAACATATATGTTACCAACGTAAGGCCCAGGATATCCGCCGAGATAACCGAATACAGGTTTGCGGCGAACACCCTGATGACCAATCCGCTATTCGTGATGCCCTTCACCACCGACAAAACTGCCAAGCCCGTGCACACGTCCGCATCGGCCTTCGAGTTCGATGCGAAGATCAAGGGACTTTCGCCCCTAGCCGTCGACAGCAACGACCGCAAGGAGATCACGACCGCCGAGAACATCGTGAAATCGTATGCTCTTATAATCAACAATGTAAAACTATTGCAGGAGAACAAACCGGGGAGGTACCTGCTCATGAGCAATAACTTCTCGCAGGCTTCGGAGATGCTGTCGAAATCCAGCGAGTATGCACCTGCGTCCAAGCGCTTCTCGGCGCTTGCAGAGGCATGCACAGGATGCGAGAAGCTTCTGAACGGGGACTCGCTGGGAAGCATCGGCCACCTCGAAAAGAGCGTCAACGGCCTGAGGGAGGTGAAGGACAACCTGTTCTCCGTGCCCTCGATGGCCATGATGTACCAGGGTGTTGAGCGCGAACTGTCGCAGGTAAGTGCGGTCGCCGACCTGGTCAAGAGCTCGTCCTCGACAGGCGGGGACGCCGTGAAAACGCTCGCGGCGCTGGCAAAGATCTCCGAAATACAATATCCTAATGTCAGCAACTGGACCATATTGAGGACGAAAGACAGGAACAGCGAGCTGTTCCAACACCTTTCTCAGGCACTGAGCGCGAGGAGCGGTTCCGGGACGATGATGATAACGTCGGGAGACGGGGACTATCTGTTCCCGTTCTGGGATGTGGATCTCAGATACAGCTTCGTGACGGGCGCACTCTGGTCCAAGAAGAGCGTCGAGGTTGCGGAGGACATCCTGATCCCGGGGGATTTCACCATCGACTCGGGATGCCTCACAAATCCGGCCTCGGGGGTCACCGACATATTCGCGCTCTGTCCGGAGAAAAGCATACTGGCGGGCCTGCGCGGGTCAGAGGTCAGCATCAGCGGCGGCGAGGGAATAGGGTCCCTGTCCGACACTGCGAGGCCCGGCAGCCCCGGCGCCAGGAAGATAATAGTCCCGCTCAGCACCAAGAAGGAGGCCGAGCATCTAACCGAGAACTATCTGGTTCAGCGCATGCAGAGCAACAGCAAACTAAGGCTGAGCAAACCGTACGTGAAAAACCTGATATATGTCCCGTGCAAGGTATCCGGGACCACTGTTGTCGTCAACGGGTTCGGAAAGCTGCTGCCCGAGAGGATAAAAAGGACAGACATCAATCAACTGATAGTATTATAATGGATACAAGAGGAGAAAGAGGAAATGACAAACAAGGACAAGTTGGCCAACAGGACCCTGTCCGCAGTGATCGGCTCGATGTTCCTGATCGCGGTGGTTATCGGTCTGGTAGCATACAGCGTAATGAACGACGGGATCAGCATCATCCTCTGGGTCGTGCTCATCGTAATGGGAATAACATTCGCCGTAATGTCCCCCATGCAGAGGGACGGTGGGACGAACTTCGGCCCGAGCAACAGCGACTATAACCTGGTATTGGGGGTGCTGATGCTGGTCATCGGCATCGCAGGCTACATGTGGTCCTACACCGACCTCGGTTGGCTGGCCCCCGTAGCTTTGATACTCCTGGCCGTGGCAGCGATCGGAATCATTATTACATTTAAGAACAGGAAGTGAACGGACATGCCTTTAGACGACACAGTTGGAAGCCAGATGAAAGACAACACCTCTCTGGTGGAGCGCATCGGACTTTACATCCCCATATACAAGGGATACAAGGAAAAGAACCTCCGCAGGGACGAGGACAGAGCGATAAGGCAGGAAGTTGCCCGCACGCTCGAAGGCGCGAAGAACGACCTCGCGACCATCCAGAGGGCGGCGATAAAGGACCTGGAGCTCATGAGAGACACCGAAAGGATCCGCGCGAAGGTGGACAAATATCATATCTCCGTGCAGAAGGCGGTAAACGGTTACAGCGGATGGCACGCATCCGTAAAGATCCTGGAGAGCGAGCTGGACGATCTGGTCTCGTGGGACGCTAAACTGGTGGGCGAAACGGTGCTCCTGAGAAAAGAGGTCGCCGATCTTGTGAAGAAGATAGACGAAGGCGAATACGCCATAAAAGGCCTCCTTCGCGAGATCGAGAAGACCGTCGACAGCATGATCGAGGATTACAACCACAGAGAAACCGTGATGAAAGGATTCATGGAAGGGGTCAAGGAGTGATTTGAATGGCAGAAAAGAAAACCAATGTGGTAAACTGGGAAAACCAGGGCCCTGACGATATCATCTATACATACGAGTACAACGACCTCAGGACGCTTACGTCCGTAACCGTCCCGGAACACGCTGTCGCGCTGTTCATCAGGGACGGCCAGCTCACCGGCGTCCTGGAACCGGGAAGGCACTCGGTGATGTCGTCGAACATTCCGTGGCTCACAAAGCTCTACCAGCTCGCGCTGGGCTTCAAGGAGACGCCGTTCAAGGTCCAGATCATATACGTCTCGCTGAAGATGTTCAACGGGAAGTGGGGCATCAGAGGAATGATAAAAGCGGCGCAGGAATACGACGTGCCGATCACCCTCATGGCGAACGGAGATTACCAGTTCCGCGTCAAGAAAGAGGATGTTGCCGTGTTCTTCACGCAGATCGTCGGAGGCATGAGCGCCTACAGCACCGGTGACGTCAACGCGTTCATGAAGAGCTTCATCAACGAGCAGATAACGCAGCAGCTCACCGAGCAGTACTATATGGACGTGTACACGAACCTCGAGAGGGCGTCCACTTCCACCAAGGCGCTGATCGAGCCGTACTTCACGCAGAGGGGCATAGAGCTGCTCGCACTGAAGATCTCGGAGCTCAGGACCACGGACGAGGACATGGAGAAGGTCTTCCAGTACCTGCAGTTCAGCTCCAAGAACGGAGAGGCCTTCAAGAGGTACGCCGTAATGGACCGCATGGCCGACGCCATAGGCAATTCCGAAGGAGGTGCCGCCGTCGGTACGGGGATGCTCCTGTTCCCGCAGATGTACCAGCAGCTCCAGCAGCAACAGGCGTCCCAGCAACAGCAGCCCGGGCAGACCCCAAAGGTCCTGTGCCCCTACTGCGGAACACCCAACGAGTACCCGTACAGATTCTGCGGAAACTGCGGAAAGCCGTCTCCCCAGCAGCAGGCCGAGGAAGAGAAGAGGAGCCGGCCCGCAGTTCAGCAGCAGGCCGAGCAGGCCGCCGCCGCACCCGTCTCTGCCGGCGGACAGAAGAAGTTCAATATCTGTCCGTACTGCGGAGAGGACCTCAGGGGACTTGCCAAGACCCCGAAGTTCTGTCCGTACTGCTCCGAGCAGCTGAACTGAAACCGATTAGCCGGCCCCGGCCGGCCCTTCTTACTTTTTAATCCACCCTGCAGAATATCTTTGTCCGGATCCTGCGCATATGACCGATATTTTGTATTTCATTGTTTTTAGAATATTATTCTACGAAATTCGTAGTTTTTATTCGTTTATTGACGTAAATCGTTAAACGATTGATATAAATAGTAGTAGTGAGTTGTATAGATTGGAGGTAAGTGGCTATCGGCAAACGAAACAACACAAGGATCTGCGGCGAAGATTGTTCAATATGGTACTGCGGTAACAAAGAGCAGAAGACTGGCCTGATGGCTCTTTACTCTGATTGACCCTCTACAGAACAGTCTGCAAGACTCGACTGATGACCGCAACAACCCCGGCAGAGCCGGGCCCTTACCCCTCTCGGGGGCCTTTGGATTTTTCCCGATAATCGGCTTTTTATACTGACCTGCCTGTTCTTATGGCGCTCACATGAAGACAGTCGGCGATTATATCCAGACCATACCGGACTTTCCGACCAAAGGAATAATGTTCAGGGACATCACGACGGTTCTGCAGGACAGCGAGGGATTCGCTCTTTCGATCGACGGCATCGTCGACATGTTGAAAGGCGTGGACTTCGACCTTGTGGCGGGGTCCGAATCCAGGGGCTTCATATTCGGGGCCCCCGTCGCGTATGCATTGAAGAAGGGCTTTATCATCGTGAGGAAGAAGGGCAAGCTCCCCAGAGCGACCATATGCCAGGAATATGACCTGGAATACGGGACCGCCACGCTGGAGATGCATAAAGACTCCATTAGACCAGGGCAGAAGGTTGTTATCGTTGACGATCTGATTGCCACCGGCGGCACCACCGATGCCATGATCAAGATGATCGAGAGGCTCGGCGGAGAGGTTGTCAAAATATGCTTCGTCATCGAGCTCGCCGGGCTCGGAGGCAGAAAGAAGCTGGAAGGGTACGACGTCGAGTCGCTTGTCGTGTACCCTGGCAACTGACCGGGACGGTTTTCGGGCACCGGATTCGAGCTCCGTCGTTCGAAATTACGACCTCGTGCCCCGGGCTCGACGCTGACGATCCCGTTGCGGTCGCATACGGTGAATTTATTTGCGGCCATGAACGGAAATCCATGTGGCGCCTGCCGTCGCGACGGAACCGTCCCCGTACCAACGCGTTCGGTGCCGTGGGAAAATGGCGGACCCCCTGGGATTCGAACCCAGGTCATCGGCTTCGAAGGCCAACAGGATGATCCTCTACCCCAAGGGTCCACACGACCTCTACCGTTGAAGCCTTATTTTTATTATCCGTTTCTTGCTCCGTCGGGACAAGTCTTTATCCACGTTCTCTCATAACGCAGCAATGACAAAGGTCGTAATGAACCACGGTGCCGGCGGGGAAGCGATGCAGGAATTCCTGTCGAAACATATCATCTGCCATTTTCCCAAGGTAAAATCGGATGTTCCGCTGGATTCGATGGATGATTCCGCCGTCGTGGACGGCATCGTTTTCACAATCGACGGACACACCGTCAAGCCGCTATTCTTCCCGGGCGGAGATCTGGGCAGGATCTCGATCTCTGGAACCGTCAACGATATAGCCGTCATGGGCGCGAAGCCCCTTGCCATCGGCTGTTCTGCGATAATCGAGGAAGGCCTCGATATCGATATCGTCGACAGGGTCATGTCGAGTGCGGGAAGGACATGTCTGGAATGCGGTGTACCCATCGAGACCGGCGACACGAAGGTCGTGGAGGCGGGCGCGGTAGACCAGATGTTCATGGCCACTTCGGCCATAGGAAGAAGGTCCGAATACCTGGACTCCAACTTTGCCAAGGCAAAGGAATACCGCAGCGTCACCGACAGCTGGTGCACCGATTCGAACATGGCGCCGGGCGACGCCGTAATCGTCTCCGGCTACGTCGGGGACCATGGAGTCGCATTGATGTCCTTCCGCGAAGGGTACGGGTTCGAGAGCGAGGTCCAGAGCGACGTGGCCCCGCTGAACATGATGATCGAGAAGGCGCTCGGGGTAGGCGGCATCGTCACGATGAAGGATTCGACGCGGGGGGGCCTTGCGAACACTCTGAACGAGCTCGCATCCAAGTCCCGCGTGGAGATCGACGTCGAATATACGTCGATCCCCCTCAGGGACGGCGTCGTGAACGCGTGCGACATCCTGGGCATCGATCCGCTCAGCATAGGGAACGAGGGCAAATGCGTCGTGGCCTGCGTCCCCGAAATGGCAGACGCGGTACTGAAGACGCTAAGATCTACCCCGGAAGGGAAGAACGCATCCCTGATCGGATATGCCAGCAAAGGCCCCGGAAGGGTGATACTCAGGACAGAGGTAGGCGGCAGACGCATACTGGAGCCGCCCATCGGCGACCCCGTCCCAAGGATCTGCTAAGTAACCGCGGTCATTTGATATAGCCGTAACATATGCGTTGAACGAGCAAATATGGTTACATTCTTACCTTTCCCAGGATATAGGCCCGCGATCGGAAGCGAAGAATCTATTGGCGACAGGATCAGCCCCCCCTACGATGTTATCGATCCATCTTACCTGGTGGAACTGCAGGGCCACGCCCACAACATCACCAGGCTGACGCTTAACCCGGACCGGGACAAAAGATACCGCAGCTCAAGGCAGGAATTGGACAGATGGATCGCTGAAGGTTCGCTGAAACAGGACGGGGACTCTTTCTACATCTACGAGCAGACGTTCGAGGACGAAGGCAGGAAGATGACCCGAACGGGCATCGTCGGAATACTGAAGACCGAGCCTTACGAGGACGGCAACGTTGTTCCGCACGAGGAAACGTTCTCCAAGGTAAAGGCCGACCGCCTGAACCTGCTCAGGGACATGGAGTCCCATTTGGAATCTATATTCGGCATTTATGATTCATTCAATCCCGAATTGAACAGGAAGATCAGGGATAATGCTATGCTTGTCTACAGGTACGTCGACAGCGACGGCGTTGAACACAAGTATTACCGTCTGTTCGACGAGAAGATCTGTAACGAGATAACGTACGAACTGAGCGACCAGAAGATGCTGATCGCCGACGGCCACCACAGGTACGAGACCGCTCTTGCGTATTCCCGGGAGAACCCCGGCTCCGAAAAGAAAGGCTACGTTCTCGCCACCCTGGTGTCCTCCGCGGACCCGGGACTGTCGATCCGGCCGACGCACCGCCTCATTAAGACCGAGAGCATTTCCGAGAAGAACGCGATCAGGAAGATATCCGATTCACTGGAAATCAAAGAAGTCTCAGAGGAAGAGATGGAGGAGAGCCTGGAAAACTGGATGATGGGGCTCATGTTCCGTTCCGGAAAGTGCTATCTCGCACGTTATTCCGGAGAGGGCCTTTGGGCCTTGGACACGTACGTCGCCCAGGAGAAGATACTGAAGGACATCTACAAATGGGACGAGGGGAAATCCCGGGTCGACTACGATGCGGAGCTTTCTTCCGTGAAGACGAAGATGTCCGCCGGCGATTACGACCTGGCCGTGATCCTCAACAGACCCAGCCTCAATGCCATCTGGAACCTTTCGATGCAGGGCAAGCGCATGCCCAAGAAGACCACATACTTCTTCCCGAAGATCTGGTCCGGCTTCGTGATATACCGTATGGACTGATCACCTAATCGGAATCCGGGTCCTGACGAAAACCTCGGCCGCCGCCAGTACCACGGCGGCTACGGTCAGCCCGACCAATGGGAAGCCCAGCATCACCGAAATGGCACAGAGCACGAAGACCACCGTCAGCGCGAATAATTTTGAGGACCTTCTTTTCCACAGAGATCCGGCATCGTTTCTTCCGGTCGTCCCGGGAAGACCTGCATGAACGTTTTCCTCAGCGCACGTGGCCATCTCGACGCACCGCGCCCTGGTACCGAAAACCGCGAGAAATAATGCTATAACAATAAAAAGTGAAAAAACGAAGAAGTCTATCAGCCCCATCGCCATGCCGGAGTATCGCAACGTGGATTAAAAACATGAGTGGTAAAAATGGAGCCGCTGGAGGGAATTGAACCCTCGACCTACGCCTTACCAAGGCGTCGCTATACCCCTTAGCCACAGCGGCCTGTGGGGTGCCTAATCAATATATGATTGATAAAGGTTTCTGGTATGAAACCGAGAGTGCTTTTTATTCCTGCGCGTAGCCATCGTTCTTTTGAAGAAACTATATCAAATTAGTGCCCCTTACGCCGCCCATGAAGAAAGAGATGAGCTCCCTTGACGTCCGCTCTGTGGTATCGGAGATGTCCGTCCTCGAAGGCGCCCACATGGACAAGATCTTCCACTGGGGTGCAGGGAACGTACTGTTTCGAATAAGCATCACAGGTGGTAAGAAGGAGCTTTTCTTCAAAGACAAAAAATGGCTGTACATGCCGCCGGTCAGGCCGGAGGTCCCCATGCTCCAGACATCCTTTGCATCATCCATGCGCAAATATCTGGATAACGCCAGGATCGGGAAGACCAGGCAGGCCGGGTTCGACCGCGTCGTGGTCATGGAACTCAGGAAGGGCGAAACGGATTACCAGCTTATCTTCGAAATATTCGGCGGGGGGAATGTCCTCCTCGTATCGGAGGGGAAGATCGTCAACTGCCTCATACACAAGACCTACAGAGACAGGGCGGCCAGGCCGGGCGAGGAATACATCATGCCGAAGCCCCGTTTCGAACCGGGGGTATCGACGTTCGAAGAATTCACGGCCCTTTTCCGATCATCCGATTCGGA
>WOYI011016152.1_pt1 | contig 14491 bp, 12 predicted proteins | sample 6423411 | NCBI WGS metagenome assembly WOYI01 (sample SAMN13441803, study PRJNA592873) | oil field metagenome | biome: oil field; feature: oil-well bore; material: oil-contaminated soil; isolation source: oil-contaminated soil from oil-well borehole | place: Germany: Wietze | collected 2016-10-18 ...
TTGATGCGGGCAATTCCTCCCCCGGTTGAAACCGGGGGCCTCCTTGCCCGTCGTACTTATGAAAGGTGCCCCCGAAGACGTCCGGGCCGTGGTTGCGGACGGCATCGCGGACGAACGTGACGAAGGAGAACTCGCCGGACAGGTCACGGTACCGGAGCTGGAATGAGGAAGAGGCGCATCCGTCCTCCGCTACCCGGCATCAGCAGATCCGATCCGCCGAGCGCTTCCCGCGCAGCCCCGATCGCTCACGGGCGGGTCTATATCTCGGGCGCCGGTCAAAGCATTCTTCACGACCCGGTCCCTTACCTTCCCGGGAAGGTGGTTCGCATGGCAGGAGAACCCAAAATCTCTGATAGCTTCAGGGCGCTGACCTGGAGAGATCTGGATGAATGGGCAGGCGCAAAGACGCTCTCCCGCGGTAAACGCTACCAGCGTGAAGGGCGGGTGCGGGATCTTGCATGCCTTCCCCGGGGAGACCTGATCGCATGGGTGGCCGGTACCGGGAGATATGCAACCACCGTCTCCACGGACGGTGAATCCATCGAATCCCGGTGCACCTGCCCCGTGGGAGATTCGTGCAAGCATGCCGTCGCCGTCGTGCTGGAATACCTCGAATCGGTGAAGAAAGGCCTTCCCATCCCGGCCGCGGCCGAAAACGACCCAAGACTGCGGCTGCTCGATTCGGATTCCATGGAGAATACTGCCCCATCACCGGAACCATCTCTGCGCCCCTATCTCGAACGGCTGACAAACGAAGAACTGATCGATCTCCTCGAAACCCTGGCCCGGCACGATCCTCACGTACGAAAAGCGATCGACGACCGGCGTTCCATTGCAGCGACAGGTGCCGGCCCGCTCGTCGAAGCGCTGCTCTCCGAGATCGATGCCGCCGCCGATGAAAGGTCGTGGGGCGAGTACCGGGGCGGCGGCATTCCCGACTACTCCCACATGCAGGAGAGGATGGAGACCCTGCTCTCGATGGGGTATGCCGACGAGGTTGTTCTGGCCGGAGAAGTCCTCCTGCAAAAGGGGCTCAGGCAGGTCGAGATGGTCGATGATGAAGGCGAGACCATCGATCAGATCGCGTCGTGCATGGATGTGGTCTTCTCCGCCCTCGCCGTCTCGTCGCGGCCTGCCCACGAGAAAATACTCTACGCGATCGAGGCCGATCTTGAAGACGAGTATGATCTCTGCGCGGGAGCGGGGAGACTGCTCGCAGGAGACTTCCCGGAAGAGGAGTGGGGCATCGCTGCAGACCGGCTTCTGAAAAGGCTGGAAGAGATCGCCCCGGTACAGAAAACCGACAGTTTTTCCTCAAGATATCGGCGAAATCGCCTCGTAGCCATGACCGTGACGACGCTTGATAAGGCGGGTCGGCAAGACGAGGCAACAATCCTTCAGATTGGGGAGGCCGACAGGACGGATACCTATCCAGGGCTTGTTGCACGCCTGCTCCACGAGGGGCGGCGTGATGAGGCGCTGCAGTGGATCTATCGGGGCATCTCGGAGACGGAGGGGACGACTCCCGGTATTGCCGACGAACTCCGGACCATCCTGCGCGAGATGTGGGAGAGAGAGGACAACTGGCCTGCCGTAGCCGCCATCCGTGCTGAAGCGTTCTTCCGCGAGCCGACGTACCCGGCCTTCAGGTGCCTGGAGGAGGCGTCACGCCGTGCCGGGGTCTGGGACGGGGTCAGGGATGCTGTGATGCACTACCTGATCGCCGGGGAAAGGCCTCCGGCAGGAGACGGCGCAATCCCCGGGGTGCTCCCCGATACGGGCATAGGGGTTCGGGCGTCGCGATGGGAGATCACTGCTCCGGTCGCCGACACGCTTATCGAGATCGCGATTGCAGAGAAGAAACCGGGCGAAGTCCTTCGCTGGTACGACCGGTGGGAAGAGGACAAGATTGACCGCTACCTGAGGCATAATCTGGAGGACCGGGTCGCGGATGCGGTCATCGATGCGTATCCGGAGCGGGCGATCGCCATCTGGAAGAAGAAGGCGGAGAGGCTCATCGCCGAAACCCGCCTGAAGTCGTACGAAGAGTCCCTGCAGTACCTGAGAACGCTGCGGTCGCATATGGAGACCCCGGAGTGGGAGGAGTATCGCGGGGAACTCCGGCGTAAGCACGCGAGAAAAAGGCGGTTCCTTGAGGTGCTCGATCACGTGGAGGACCGACGGATCATTGAGGATACCTGATTGCGCCATACGTTGCGGCCGCAAGTGCGGTGGTGCCTGTTGGTTCCGTAGCGACGATGCCGGAGGCTGCAACGGATGAAGGAGCGGGATGAGGATTCTGAGCAGTGACGGGGGCCGTCGCGGTGCACGCGGCTTCGCTCTTCTCGATGTCGTAGACGAGGGGTCCCTCCTTTCGAAGCCGGTTTTACCCCCTGCACAGTCGGTGGCGAAGCCCGGGCATGACCGCCTTCTCCGTAAGGGGGCTGGACGGCACGCTCCGGTAAAACGGGGTGGCAGTCGCCGTCCCGGCCCGACTCACGCGATCAGCTTCTCAGCCACGACCCGTACTACGGGGAGATTCCGCAACTCCCCGGCGTCTGGGCAACGGGAAGAACGCTCGAAGAGTGCAGGAGAAACCTTGCCGGCGTCATCGACGAATGGCTGATCGTACGGCTCCGGCGCGGGCTTCCGATCCCTTCGGTTGCCGGCCGCACCGTAGGAGAGGGCACCTGAGTGGGTGCCGGAACATAGGATCGGACCTCTCCTCCGGGACAGACTACTTCAGGCATCTAGCAGAGTCCCAAACGCTCCTTCACCCCAGCGTGCATCCCGCACCCGGCGATGCCAGCATATCCCGGGCCACTTACACCAGACCGTCCGGCCCCCTCACCCTCCCCTCGTCCACCAGGTCCGTATAGTCGTCGAACCAGTAAGCCTCCGGGTTGCTCTTATAGACCATAAACCGCCCGATATCCTCCGGATTGGCCGCCTGGTTGTACTTGAAGTACGTGTGGTTGTCGGTCTTCCCGAGAACCTCAATCTTCCCCGTCGCATGGGAGAGCACGAACCTGGCCTGTTTCGCAAGTCCCGAACACCTCGACCGTGCCTGCTCGAAGATCCGGTACGACTCCTCCACCGGCACCGCAAACGTCCGGTTGCCGATCGTGGGACGGCACTGGAATACGTAGTAGGGATTGACACCGATGAACGAGAGTTTCTCAAAGAGCCCGGCAAGCACCTCCGGGTCGTCGTTGATGCCGCGGATAAGGGGCGTCTGGTTCATAATCACCGCTCCGGCATCTTTCAGGAGAGCAACCGCCCGACAGGCTGCATCGGTCAGTTCCCTCGGGTGGGTGAACTGCGCCATGATGTAAATGCGCTTCTCATCCAGGCTGTAGTCGCGGATCATATCCAGCAGCGCGGGATCGTTGATGATTCGGAAGGGATCGTATGCCGGCATCTTCGTGCCGATCCGGATGATCTCGACATGATCGATATCCCGGAGCTGCCGGATGATGTCAAGCAGCCTGTCGGTTCCGAGGATCAGGGGATCGCCTCCGGTGAGCAGGACGTTGCTGATCTCAGGATGATCCCGGATGTAGGCAAGCCCCCCGGAGATGTCCTTGTTCACCTCGCGCGCATCCTCGATGAAGAGACGCTTGCGGAAACAGTAGCGGCAGAGGCCGCCGCAGAGGTCGCTGACCAGCAGGAGAGCGGTCTCACGGTACTTGTGCTGCAACCCCGGCGCCCGGGTGTACCGGTGTTCCGACGAGGGATCAAGGTGTCCCCAGGGCGTAAGCTCCTCGAGGGTGGGTACAATCAGCCGCCGGATAGGATCGGCCGGATCGTTCCAGTCGATCAGCGAGAGGTAGTAATCGTTCGCACGGAACGCGAAGATCTCCGTCACCTCCGAGAGGCGGGCACACTCCTCTGCGCTGATACCGGGGACGGTATCGAGCGATGACAGATAGATCGGGTTTGCGGTATCATTTATGGAGCTCACGGTATCGTCGATCGGATTCTGGATATCATATGTCGTGTTCATGGGATTACCTCCAGACCGACACTCTCCAGTGCGGGATACGAACCGCAACAGTCGGGGACAAGCCGCATGAGAGCAGAGATCGTGAATCGAATCCGATTTACACAAAGTGTTCATGAGAGTATCATGTTCTCATGCAGGAAACCGTCGCTCCGACATGTGTCATTGAGTGTCGGATTGCGTTTTGCAGTTGAAAAAGAGTCCTCAGGATATTTATATCTTCGCTTGGGGATACAACGCTCCAGGAAAAACGCTCGTCCCCCAACTAACTACAGGAGATGCCGCATCACTTTAGAGGAGATGCTGCATCACTTCTTCTTCCTGGCCATCGAGAGGATGTCCACGACGTATTTTCCTTCTTTTTCCAGTCCGACGACGACCTCGTCCGACCGGGCCAGTTTATCGATATTCAACTCGTACGAACCGGGACCAAGAATGCGGATGCTCTCAATCCGTTCAAAGACTTCGATCTCCTCTTTTCGCCGATCCCGCCGGACCTCAAGCACGTCCTCGCCTGTATCCCGGGCGATCTCATCGACGGTCTTCTCCTTCAACACGTCATCGTGCCGTTCGGCCTCACGGATGTAGAGAAACTTCTTCCCGCCGCAGCTCGGACATCCCTTCAATATCTTCGTCGAGCCGTCATCGAACTCCCTGCCGCATTGTGTACACTTGTGAGGCATATATCCACCGTGCTACCCGTTATCTCCAAAATTACCTGTTCATCGCGAGGAGGAGACCCATGCACTGATGAGATCCTTCTCCTTCTTGAGCGTCTTGAGCTGGTTTGCAGGCCCGATCACCGTCAGCCGGGTCTCGGAGCGCTTCCCCCCGAAAAGCTTCCCGAAAAGACCGGTCGGGGCATCTCTGACGGGATAGGTCTCCATCTCGATCCCGGAAAACCCGTCAGGTGCGATCTCCCGCATCGTGATCTCGATGAGTTTGCTCTGTTCCTCAGGCACGAGACCCTTCTCAAGAACAACGATGTTCCCTTCCATGACATCGTCGAGGATCAGGCGGACTTTCTCCATTACCGTGAGCCGATCAAGACGTTCGGCCGAAATGAGGTCAATCTGTACACCCTGTATCATCTCCATCACCCAAAATACGACGTCATGTTCTCGTACAACTCATCCACGTTGGTTCCTTCAAGGCCCGAGATGGAGATCACAGGGTGCTGGGGAAATGCACTCTTGATCCGCGCGGCTGAAGCATCAGGGAGATCGTTCTTGTTCGCGACGATCAGGACAGGGAGTTTCCGGCTCTCGATGATCCCGACAAGCATGATGTTCACCTGCTGGAACGGATCCAGTGTGGAGTCGAGCATGTAAATGACGCCATCGATATCCTCACGGAGCCAGTGCATCGCCTCAGCCACGCCCTCGGTCGCCTCCCGTGCCCGCTTGATCGCCTCCTCCTTCTCGATGCCGTACTCGACGAACTCGTTATAGTCGATCTTGGTCGTCACGCCCGGCGTATCGACGATATCGATGGTGATCGAACTGCCGTTCTGCCCCGTGATGGTGATATCCTCCTTGCGTCGCACACGGCGGGTCTCGTGCGGCACTTCACTGACCGGCCCGACCGCATCACCAACCCAATCCCGCACAATCCGGTTCGCAAGCGTCGTCTTGCCGGCATTGGGAGGCCCATAAATCCCGATGCGGCAGGTCCGCTTCTTAAAGAGCGCCTTCAAGAACCCCGAGATCCTTTTTTTCGTACGAACTAAGAACGTCATTAAGCTCCCTCTGGTAGGCCGATTTGCCTATACGTAAGTGTGTTATGGCACACACGAATAAATATAATTATATGTTCCGTCCGGCACGTTTTCCCTATTTTGGAGACAAACCGCAATCTCGGAGCGTGAGAATTATTTTATACTGTTGAGACCTAGATACACTTGCACCTGGAGAATCTGGCCGTATATCGGCTCGATTAGGAGAATCCCATGATGAATAATAGCGATACCATCCGCTTCGAGACACGCATACCACTCAGGGAGGTCATGCAGAGCCATCCAACGACCATCGACGGGGGGGAGACAGTTGCCCGGGCGGCACAGACCATGTGCCGCGATGGGGTCGGCAGTTGTATTGTGCTGCAGAATGACCTGCCCACTGGAATCGTCACGGAGGAGGATATCAACTGCAAAGTTGTGGCAAAAGACTCAAAGCCGAGCAGCATCTATGTCAGCGAGATCATGAGCACCCCGCTGATTACGATCGGTGCCGACAACCTGGTAGAGGAGGCCGCAGCGATGATGGTGAAGCACCGTGTCCGCAGGCTTCCTATCGTTGAGGAGCAGCAGGTCATCGGGATTGTGACGGTCAGGGATATCCTCACCGTCGCGGCTGAAGTGAACGAGCTGCTGGCGGACCTCATCGAGATCAACCGCGAAGAAGAGTACGCTATGGGGGTCTGCGACCGGTGCGGGAATATGTCCGATGATCTCTCGCGGGTCGACAACCTTATGCTCTGCCCCGTCTGTCGGGAGGAGGAGCAGTTGCTATGAAGGTGGCCTCAAACCTGATGGTGGAGATTCCCACCCTGCGCTACGACGAATACGTCACGAAAGCGCGGAGCGTCCTGCGGGACGACGTCTTTCGTGAACTCTACATCGTGGACGAGAAAAACCATCTGATGGGCTATCTCGACATATCCGACGTCCTGCGGGTTATGGACACCAAATCAAACGTCACGGTCAAAGGTTTTATCCGGGAGGCCGCTCAGGTCGCCCCGAATACGCCCCTCGCAGAGGTCGGCCTCGCTATACTGAATGCCCGTACAAACAGCGCTGCAGTCGTCAATGAAGACGGTACCTTCAAGGGAGGGGTGCTCTTCTCCGAACTCTTCCCCGTCCTGATCTCCCGTCGTGACATCCCCGGCAGGGTCGAGACGGTCATGACGCGGGAACCCATCACCTGCGCACCGGACGACCCCATACTCCGCATCTATAGCCTGATCGTTTCGAGCGGCTTTTCCGCGTTTCCCGTGGTGCAGAAGAAAGAGACCATCGGCGTCATCTCCCGCCGGGATCTCCTGCGTGCCGGAAATGTCCGCACATCGGTGAAGAACCAGGCCGACACCACCGTGGACCGGGTCATGACGACACCCGTAATAACGGTGACGCCCGATGACTCGATAGCAACGGCAAGCCGGCTGATGGTCGACCACGACATCAGCATCCTCCCTGTCGTCGACGAGAGAAAGAGGCTCGTCGGCGTTATCGACCGTCATGACGCCCTCAGTGGCCGAATGCCGTGAGAATATCTCCTGACACTATAATCCCAGAGGAGTGAGACGATGCAACCGAACCCCAATAACCCGGATAAGAAACCGGCTGACAGGCTCCTGAAGATGCCGGGCAGACGCGATCGCGGACCGGTCGACTTCAAGACAAGGATCGCCGAGTATGAAGGCGAGATTATGGCAATCGCTACCCGGGACGTCGTCACGGCACAGCAGACCACCACGATCATCCAGGCAGTCGAGATTATGACCCGCGAAGGGTTCCGCAGGCTGCCGCTCGTCGATGCGGGGACGCACCGCCTCCGGGGGATCGTGACCGTCAGCGACATCATCGACTTCATGGGTGGCGGCGACAAATTCAACCTCGTACAGGTGAAACACGGAGGGAACTTTCTTGCGGCCATCAACGAGGGACTCCGCGAGATCATGACCCCGCACCTGGTCACCATGCCTGTTGCGGGGAGCATCGCCGATGCGGTCGATATCATCATCAACAAAAACATCGGCGGGATCCCCATCACCGACGCTGAAGGAGAACTCAAGGGTATCGTGACCGAGCGTGACGTGATGAAGGTGCTCACCACCGCGCACTCGGGCCGCAGGGCGGAAGATGTCATGAAGTCATCGGTACGTGTCACCAGTCCCGATACTCCGATCGGCAAAGTCTGTGAGGAGATGGTAAAGTGCAGGTTCCGGCGGCTTCCGGTCGTTGTCGACGATCTTCTCTGCGGCATCGTCACCGCCACCGACATCATGAGTTATCTCGGAAAAGGGAAAGCCTTCGAGCAGCTGACGACGGGAGACTCCGCCGAGGTTATGGGCGCGCCGGTACGGTCGCTCCTCTCGGGGGAACTTCACACCACCACGCCGGACCGGAATATCCACGACATCGCCATCGAGATGATCCAGCGGCGTGTCGGGGCGTTGCCGGTCATAGAGGATTCGCACCTTGTCGGACTCGTGACAGAATACGACCTTGTGAAGGCATTTGCAGAGAGGTGAGAAGAGAATGCGTGCCATTGATGTGATGTCCACGCCGGTGTACGTCGTTGCACCGGCCGATAATGTCGCCTATGCGCGAAACCTTATGCTCAAGCACCGCGTATCGAGACTTCCCGTCATGGAAGGGGACGATCTTCGGGGCATCCTGACCAAGAAGGATATCGCCTACCGGCTCAGGCAGACGGAACCGATGTGGCGGCGGCGCCCGATCGATCGAATCCCGGTCAGTATCCTGATGGCACCGGACCCGATCACCGTAAAGCCGGAGACCAGCATTCGTGACATCGCAGCCATAATGCTCGATCGAGATATATCCGGACTGCCCGTGGCCGACAACGGCAAGGTGACCGGCATCGTCACCAAACTGGATGTTCTCCGTTCAGCCCATGTACGTGGGCTCTCTCTCCGGGTCGGCGAGATCATGGAGGATGCGGCCACGGTCAACCGGTACCACTCGCTGGACCATGTTATCGACACGATAAAAGGAAAAAACGATAAACTTATCGTCGTTAACGACAATGGAAGCCTTGCCGGCATCATTACGGAAAGTAACCTCGCATTTTATGAGTATCAGGACGAGCGAACGAACCTGCCCAGAAAAGATGTCACACACCTCAGGAAAGAGGAGCCGGCAGGGCAGAAACGCTTCAGATACGTCGTCGAGGTATCGGCAGTTGCAGAAGACATCATGAGCCGCCCGGTCATCACCATTCCCTCCGATGCATCCCTCCAGGATGCTATCGGACTGATGCTCGAAAACCAGGTCAACAGTATCGTGGTCCTCGAGGGCGATGAGGTCCGGGGTATGCTCAAGAGAGATGATATCATAAAGGAAGTGGCAAAATGAGCGACAGATTTCAGTTACTCGTCAAAGACGTGATGGCAAAACCGATCACTATCGCGAAATCCGCCTTTGTCAGCGAAGCGCTCGAGAAGATGCTCGATGAAGGCGTCGATCCGCTTATCGTGACCAACAACGGCACGGTCATCGGCACGACATCCCGGGCAGCGATCGCCGAGACACTCGGGAGCAGGAAGACCCAGGCGCTGAAGGCCACATCCATCCATGTCGCGAACACAGTCGAGGAGAACTTCACCTCCGCATACCCGGACCAGAGCATCGATGTTCTGGTGCCGCTGCTCCAGCACTACAAGCTGGTCGTGGTTCTCGATGCCGAGCACCGCCTCATCGGACAGGTGACGGCAGGAGACCTCCTGAAGGTGCTCCGGCCGGCGGGCGGCCTCCAGAGCGTCATGGAACCGGTACACACCATCCAGGTCGAGGAGCGGGCCGTCCACCTCCGCAGGAGAATGCTGGACAACGACATCAACCGCTTCATCGTCGAGGAGGGCGACCGGGTCCTCGGCATCGTCACGGAGACCGATGTCGCAAAGGCGCTCTACGCGTTCAAGGATCTCGTGGAAGAGACCCACCAGGAGTACCGGATCAGGAACCTCCTCGTGCGCGACATCATGAGCGCGCCCCTGATCTCGGTGGATGCGGATACCGACGTCTCGGATGTCATCGACCTGATGCTCAAGAAGAGCATCAGCTCCGTCCCGATCCAGCAGAACGGCAGGATCGCAGGCGTTGTAACCAGGAACACACTGGTCCAGGCCCTGTGAGACGGGGCCTCTGGTACTACTGGACCATTGCATCTAAATTTTCACGCAACGTCGCCTCACGCGAAGAGCGCGAAGCCGCGAAGAGTATTGACTGCTGTCCCAATCCTCCCTTCGCACTTCGCGGCTTCGCGTGAGATGGCAAACCTTCCACACACCAGGACCAACAAAATAAGGTGAAATAGTCCACTACCTCTTTTTGCGGGCGGGCCGGGGGATCGGGGTGGGGTCCCTCAACACTTATGCATACACGGGGAAAACATACTGATCACAGATCGCATGATCATCCTCCACAGTTTCTGGACCGACAAACCTGCCGGAGTGTTTCACATCTGGGGAGAGGACCCCGCTCTGCCCCGGAAAGGGGCGGCGCAGCGGGGCAGAAAACCAAAAAAACGACCGACTCTCCCGCACCCGTTTGCGGCCGATCACACGGCGCTCGCCGCGGCGCTCGATGGGGCCGGTGAACCCGGGACAGCCGCCATCCTGCTCCCGGCCGCCGGGTCAACCCCCCTTCCTTCACCGGAGTGCGAACCCGGATCCGGCATGCCGGACCGGGTCGACTGCTCCCTCTATCGCGTCCCCACCATCAGCCTGCCCGGGACGGTACCCGTCGCCTTTCTCGCAGACCTCCCTGCAGGAACCGGATACGGAGCCACGCACCGGTTCTGGGGGGAGGCGGCACGGTTTGCCCTCGGACTGGTAGTACGGCAGTCATTCGTGCCCGGTACCCACGGTTGGGAAGCCCTGATCCGCGGAGAAGATCGCGATCGTGTGGCCCGGCTCGCCGGAGCGCTCCCGCCGGCCTGCCTGTTCTGGGCTGCCGGAGAGGATGGAGCCCTGCCCGATCCAGCGGCCCTGGTTACGTCGTTCCTCAATCACGCAGTCCATGCAATCGTCACCGGCGCTCTCAGGGAACAGCCGCTCCTGCAGAGATCACGGGGCCGGCCGAGAAAGACCATTCCGCTCGACGAACAATGGGTGGAGATGCTCTCCGGCCGGCGGGACGACTTCACCGGTGAGACAGAGGAGAACACCCGGTTTCTCAGGGAACTGGAAGACTGGCTATCGCCAACGATCGCTCCCGCCCCACTTCGCGCCTGCTTCCGCCTTGAAGAGCCGGAAGGGGAGAGCGAGCAGTGGCGCCTCTCGTTCCACCTCCAGGCTGCCGACGACCCCGGGATCGTCATTCCGGCCGCCGACATATGGAAGAGGCGCGGAGAGGCAAGTACCTCGCTTGCACAGCGGTTTGAAGACCCGCAGGACCGGCTCCTCGCCGATCTCGGCCGCGCCTCCCACATCTACCCCGCGCTTCGACCGGGCCTTGCATCCCGGCGGCCGGCGGCGGTGCACCTCGATACCGAAGAAGCTTACGCGTTTCTCAGAGAATGGGCTTCGCTTCTCATAGAGAACGGCTTTGGCGTCATCCTCCCTGCATGGTGGAAAGGTACAGCCTCCCGGTCCACCCTTCAACTTAAGGTGAAGCCTGCCAGGGAGGGAGAGGGGCTTGGTCTCGCCACGCTCGTCGCGTTCGACTGGACGGTCGCCCTTGGAGACCGGATGCTCTCACCGGAAGAGTTCGAACAACTCGCGTTCCTGAAGATGCCCCTGGTGCGAATGCACGGCCGGTGGCAATCGATCGACAGGGACGAGATCAAAAAGGCGCTCAATGCATTCACGAAGAAGTACGCTACCGGCACCATGACGACCGGCGAACTCCTCCGGGTCATCGCAGGAACCGAACCGGACGGCCCGGCGGTGAGTGAGGTCACGGCAGACGGGTGGCTCCGCGGGTTCCTCGACCGGTCGGCCGAAAGGAGGCTGATTGAGCCGGTTCCGCAGCCTGCGGCGTTTTCGGGCACCCTCCGGCCGTATCAGCAGCGCGGGCTCTCGTGGCTATCCTTTCTCACGCGCAACGGGTGCGGCGCCTGTCTCGCCGATGATATGGGACTTGGAAAGACCGTACAGGTGATCGCCTATCTCCTCGCTGAAAACGAGCGAAAATGCCCGGCAACACCGACACTCCTTCTCTGCCCCACATCGATCGTCGGGAACTGGCAGCGCGAGTTCGCCCGCTTTGCGCCGGATCTCACGGTCACCGTCCACCACGGCAGCAACCGGGCCTGCGGCGACGTGTTTGCCGCACAGGCTGCCGGGTCCGACGTTACGATCACCACCTATCCGCTGGCCGTACGCGACAGGGCGCTCCTCGCATCCGTGGCCTGGAACTGCATCGTCCTCGACGAAGCCCAGAATATCAAAAATCCCTCCACAAAACAGGCGCAGGCAGTCCGGGCGCTTAAAGCATCGCGGCGGATCGCGCTGACCGGCACGCCGGTGGAGAACCGCCTCGCCGAACTCTGGTCGATCATGCAATTTTTAAACCCCGGCTACCTCGGAACGTTTGATTCGTTCCAGTCGGGGTTTGCCGTGCCGATCGAACGTTATCACGATCCTGCAAAAACCGCTCATCTCCGGGACCTGATCCAGCCGTTCGTGCTCCGCCGCATGAAGACCGACCGCTCGATCATCAGCGACCTCCCGGAGAAGATGGAGATGAAGGTGTTCTGCACCCTCACTACGGAACAGGCGACGCTCTACGAGGCGGTCGTGCAGGAGATGCTCGAACGTGCCGAAGGTGCGGAGGGCATCCAGCGCAGGGGAATCGTTCTCGGGGGGCTCACCCGCTTAAAGCAGATCTGCGACCACCCCGCGCTCTTCCAGCACGAAAAAACCATTACCAGGGGAAAATCCGGAAAAATCGCGCGCCTTGAGGAGATGCTCGAGGAGGTGCTGGACGCAGGCGAACGCGCGCTCATCTTTACGCAGTTCGCAGAGTTCGGAACGCTTCTTGAAGGGCACCTCCGCGAACGGTTCGGCACGGCCGTCATCTACCTGCACGGCAAAACCCCTCAACAGAAACGCGACGCGATGGTGCAGCGTTTCCAGCAGCCGGGAGGGCCGTCCCTCTTCCTTCTCTCGCTGAAGGCCGGGGGCACGGGGCTGAACCTGACGGCAGCCAACCACGTCTTTCACCTGGACCGGTGGTGGAATCCGGCCGTCGAGAACCAGGCGACCGACCGTGCTTTCAGGATCGGGCAGACCCGCGACGTCCAGGTCCGCCTCATGATTGCCGCAGGAACCCTTGAGGAACGGATAGACATGCTGCTCGAAGAGAAAAAGGCGCTTGCCGACCGGGTCACCGGAACGGGGGAGGACTGGATCGGGTCGCTCTCCACCGACCAGCTCCGGGATCTGCTGACCCTGCGCCGCGACGCGGGGGAGGACTGAAGAATGGGCTCATGGTATTATCCCCGGTTTCCCCCGTCCGTCCCGCGGCCGGTGACCGGCGGCCTCAAGGCGCGGAGTAAGCGGGGATCGATCGGCGAACAATGGTGGTCGCAACGGTTTATCCAGGTGCTCGAAGAGACGGGGAACGCCGCGCGGCTGCAGCGCGGAAAGAGGTATGCCCGGATGGGGCAGGTGACGGGTATACGGATCACGGGAGGAGAGGTGCGGGCAGCGGTGCAGGGATCCGCCGCGAAGCCCTACAGCGTCACCATCCGCCTCCGCCCCTTCACCGACGACACGTGGAACCAGGTGTTTGACCGGATGGCTGCGCAGGCGATCTTTGCGGCCCAACTCCTGGCAGGCGTTGTGCCGCACGAGATCGAGAAGGTCTTCGAAGAGGCGGGAGCATCTCTCTTCCCGGCCTCTGGAAAGGACATCCAGACGGAGTGCACCTGCCCCGACTGGGAGAACCCCTGCAAACACATCGCAGCGGTCTATTACCTCCTCGCAGAGCGGTTCGACGAAGACCCCTTCCTCATCTTCGCCCTCCGGGGGCGAAGCAGGGATGAGGTTACGGCAGCACTCAGGGAGCGGCGGACGAGTGAGCCGGATCCGGCGACGGCGGACCGGGCCACCCCCTCCGTCGACCGCTTCTGGCAGGGGGACGACACCCTTGCCGGGTTCGGCATCGATATTACCGGGGATGTCTCGACCGAAGGAGCGGCCCTGAAAACGCTTGGCGATTCCCCGTTCAAGATCAGGGACAGGAACCTCTCAGCGATCCTTGCACCGGCCTACCCGGCGGCACGGGAATATGCACGGAAAATTGCCCGGATCCCCGATCGGTCGGAACCTGGAGAAGAACCGGCAGCAGACCCGTCACCCTGCAGAGAGAACCGGCAGGACTCCGGGCAGCGGGCGGGGAGGTGATCCCCGCAACACACGGGGAAACAGCCACCCCCTCCGCCCGGCACGAGCGAAACGGTCGGGTGACCCTATATAGTAGTGCCAAAACCTCCATCCGCCCACCCCCCACACCAGCACCAATCATATACGACGGGCAAGGAGACCCCCGGTTTCAACCCGGGGAGGAATTGCCCGCATCAAGCCCCGTACACTTTCGCCCCGCGGGGGTTACCTTATAGACAGATGAGCCCCCAAGATAAGAGGTAATGGCACTGCGAGTCGTCAGCAACTATCTGCGCCTTCCCCAGAAGACGTTCTGGATCCTCGACACGCTCGCGTACCATGCCAAGAGCATGTACAACGTAGGACTGTACAACGTCCGGCAGCACTATGCGACGCACCGGGAGAACCGTCAGA
>WOYI010295509.1_pt1 | contig 14489 bp, 6 predicted proteins | sample 6423411 | NCBI WGS metagenome assembly WOYI01 (sample SAMN13441803, study PRJNA592873) | oil field metagenome | biome: oil field; feature: oil-well bore; material: oil-contaminated soil; isolation source: oil-contaminated soil from oil-well borehole | place: Germany: Wietze | collected 2016-10-18 ...
TTTCGGGGCATGCTGAGAATCTCGGCGGGGACGGAAACTTTGCCGATATCATGGATAATGCCGGCCATGCGGATGCCTTCGATCTGATCCTGGGAGAGGCCCATTTCCGTGGCGATGGCGCGGGAAATATCGGCCACACGGCGCTGATGGCCCGCGGTGTAAGGATCTTTCGATTCCACCACCAGGGCGATGGCCTGAACGGTTCCGCCCAGGGCCTTCCTCAGTTGATCCATGCTGTTTTTCCGGTCGGTGATGTCAAGGCCAACCCCCACGAAAATATTGCTGGATCCCTTTTCTCGGGTGACGGATCGGCCATGCCATTCCACTAAGTAAATCCGGCCCGATCGGCTGATAATGTGGTTTTCGTTGATCGTCATATTTCCTTTTTGGATAATCTCTTGAAAAACCTTGGCCAGCTTCATACGGTCTTCTTCCGGCACAAAATTTGTCAGGTAATCGGTCCCCTTGATCTGCTCCGCGGTGTATTCGAGAGCGTCCAGCAACGACCAGTTCATCATCAGGGTTTTTCCGTCAAAATCAATGGCCACGATGAATGCCGGAGAAGTGTCAAGAAGCAGCTGAGTGAATTTTTGCTCCTTGAGCAAACGCTCCTGACTTTCCCGTAATTTCTCTTCCGCCTGCTTGCGTTCTGTGATGTCGGTGATCAGATTCAGTGTTGCGGGACGACCTTCCCAATCGATCAGGACTGAGCTGATATCAATCCAAACGATATGGCCGCCTTTGTGGATCGATCTGTAAGTATGATGGGTGGGCGTCGTGTCACCGTTAATTTTTTGAAGATATCGTTCTATCACCGCATTCCTGTCTTCCGGATGGACTAATTCAAAGACAGGGATCGATAGGAATTCCTGCACCGAATAACCAAATGACTCTATCGCCCTGGTGTTGACAAATTTAATGATCCCGTCCTGTATCACCAGGATCGCTTCATCGGCATTTTCAACCAGGGATCGGTAACGCTCTTCGCTCTTCTGAAGTGTTTCTTCCACCCGTTTACGTTCGGTGATGTCGGTCAGAAAGTTCAGGGTAGCCGGTCTTCCTTTCCAGTTTATCAGAACGGTATCCAGTTCTACCCACCGGAAACCGCCGTTTTTATGAAGAATCCGGAAAGAATAGCGCCGGGGAATATCCTCTCCATTGAGGCGCCTGACATAACGTTCCATAACCATGTTGCGGTCATCCTGATGAATGAAATCGACAAATGGTCTTGAAACGAATTCCTTGTTTGAATAACCGGTGACGATGGCGGTTGTAGGATTGAGGAACACTACTTTGCCGTCCTGGGCAACAAAAATAGCCTCAGAGGCATTTTCAAAGAGAATGCGATATTTCTCTTCGCTCTCCCGCAGCGCATCCTCCGCCAGTTTTCCAGCGGTAATATCCTCAGCCACTCCCTCCAGCCAGCCTTTGTCCGGAACCAGTTTGGTCGATAGACGAATCCAAATGACTGAACCATCATTCCGCCTGAACCGTGTTTCATAGTTGTCGCACTGACCCTGCTCCTTGATGATGGCAAGCATTTTCTTCCGGGCATCGGGGTGGACGTATCTTTCCGCAATATTGAAGTTGCTGGACAGAAGCGCTTCCCGATTTTCAAACCCGGCAAATCGCGCCAGGCTGTCATTTGCTTCCAGCATGATGCCGGTTTCGATTTCGGTTCGAAATAACCCTGTCTGGGAATTCATGAAAATATTTCTGTATGTTTCTTCAGCCTCCTTGAGCTTGGCTTCAAATTCAAGAAGAGCCTTCTCAGCCTGTTTGCCTTTCAATTCGGATTGTTCCAGCTCCGCAATTCTCTCTTTCAGAGAAGCCAGTTTGCCGATCAATGTCTGCCTCGTTTTTGTTTGATCTTTCATAATATTATTCTTTATCAGAAAACAGTCAAATGAACAAACAAGACTTCACGAGGAAAATTTTGGCTTCGATTTAGGTTGACACTTCCGTGCTTTCTTTATAATTAAAATAAAAGTCACTCCCAACAGGCAGAAGTGGAAAATAACCACATGGTTGGGCTGCGGAAAGGATAGGTATGTGCGACCGTAAGGACGAAAACATCTCTGGGAATTCCCCTGGAAGCAATCAGCGTAGCCGCTTCAACATCAAGGGAAGATTCTGTTTTGCGAAATTGCTGTTTCTGCTTTTGGTCCTGCTGCTGCCCGTTTCCTCGGTAGCCGAAAACAACCTGACCTGCAACCGCCTGCCCATCCTGATGGAAGGGTTTTTAGCCAACCACTATGCGATGAAGCATATGACTGCGCAGATCAGGACTCAAGCTGTCGACCAGATGATTAAAAGCCTTGATCCCTCTAAAACGCTGCTGTACGCATCCGATGTGGAAAAGCTGAGGCCGGTGCTGCAAGACTTTTTTGACGGCCTTCAGACGGGAAACTGCGCCCGGCTGCAACAGGTTTACGACTTGCTTGTTGAGCGGGCTCGTGAGAATGAAGCGATGGCCAAAAGCATTCTGGGGCCGGATCACCGGCTCGATGAGACGGCGGAGCTGAACATCAACGTGGACAAGCGTCCCCATGTAAAGACGGCCGCGGAAAAACAGGAGCTCCTGAGAAAGGTTGTGCAATTCCAGATCGAAAACGCCCTCCTGTCTGGCATCGACCTGGCGGAAGCCAGGAAGCAGCAGATTCACAAGTATGAACTACAAACGATGCGGGTGGTCGAACGCAGTCCCGATAAGCTCATTACCACCGCCGCCAAGGCCTTTGCCCTGGCCCTGGATCCGCACACGAATTACCTGTCCCCCGAAAACTTTGCGGATTTTCAGATTCAGATGCAGCTTTCTCTGGTTGGGATTGGAGCCGTTCTTACGAGCGACAATGGTTTTACCGTCATTGAGGAGTTGATTCCCGGCGGCGGCGCCGAACAATCGGGACTGCTGAAACCGAAGGACAAGATCATTGCCGTGGCCCAGGAAGGGGAAAAGCCTGTCAATGTCATTGACATGGACTTACGCGACGTTGTCAGGATGATCCGCGGCAAGAAGGGGACGCAGGTCACTCTGACGATCCTGCGGCAGGCACAACGAACGCACCGCTTCGACATTACAATCACGCGCGACAAGGTCGATATCAAAGAGCAGGAGGCTAAGATCCACTATGAAACACGAACCGCGGGAGGCAGACCGTACCGTTTCGGCGTGATAGATTTGCCTTCCTTTTATGGGGATGAGCGGGGGAAGAAGTCCTGCTATGAAGACGTCAAAAAACTTCTTGCGGAGGCCGGGCGTCAGCCTGTCGATGGAATCGTGCTGGACCTGTCACGCAACGGAGGAGGCCTGCTCGGGGAGGCGGTGCGCATTGCCGGTCTCTTTATCGGCCGGGGCGGAATCGTGGCCACCCGGGAAAGCAACGGGCGGGTGACGATTCTTGCCGTTGGCCCGGGTGCACCGGAAGCGGATGGATATAACCTTGATGTCATGACACTGCCTGCGGATGATTCCCGTGAGCTTTACACCGGTCCTCTTGTCATCCTGACGAGCCGCATGAGCGCGTCGGCCAGCGAAATCGTGGCGGGCGCCCTCCAAGACTACCGTCGCGCCGTGATCGTCGGGGCGGACCATACGTTCGGCAAGGGGTCCGTGCAGGTGCTGATGCCCCTTCCCCTGGAGCTGGGCGCAATTACAGTAACCACCGGGATGTATTTCCTGCCGGGCGGCAATTCCACGCAAAAGACGGGTGTCGAAGCAAACGTGAAGCTGCCGGTCTGGTTCAATCTGGAAGATCTGGGAGAAATGGCGCTGGATTATCCCCTTCCGGCCCAGGCGGTCGAACCCTTTCTCAGCACGGGGCAAAACACGGATCCGCTCTGGAAGCCTTTGGAGCCGCCGATGCTTGAACGACTGGCGGCAAGGTCCAGGGCCCGGGTCGCCAAAGACGCAAAGTTTATCGAAATCATGAAGAACAACAAAGAGGCAGAAGACAGGAAGGGTATTATCCGGCTTGCCGACTTGCGCAGGGAGAAGGAAAACATCGGCAAGGCCAAGGAGACGCTTCATGAGTCCAGGCAGAAAGCCCGAAGCCAGTATGCGCCTTTCGTCAATGAGAGCGTCAATGTTCTGCTCGACATGGTGACGTTGCCGTCAAACCTGTCCGTACCGCCGGCGCTGCCGGTCGAAACGGGAATGATCAGCGGCGAACGGCCTTAACCCGGGGACGGTAAAGGAAAAGATTTTTGCGAAGGAAGCTTTCCTGGTTGCTGATATCCTCGGCGGAATTGCAGACGTAAGTAACAATGAGGGTTTTGTTTTGCGCGAACTGGCGATGTTCTTTGCCGGCGTAACAAAAAGTATGTTGATCATAAAGGGGGTTTCCGGGATCCACTTCGGCGATGGCTGGAATCAGCACCGAAGGAGGACGCCACGGGCCTTCAGGGTTGCGGGCCGTTGCATACAGAAGCTGATGGCCCTTGTTTTCCGGTGACAGGTAAACGGCCAGCCATTCCTTATCCCGTGCGGAATAGCGAACGCTGAGTTCGGAAACACCAACGGGAAACATCAGCTTCACTTTTGCCGGTTTCAATTCTTTCTGCCAGCCGTCGGAAGTCCAATACTCAAAATGATGGGCCGGGTTGCCCAAATGGCCGATGGAAATTCTGGCCAGGATATTGCCGTAAATGTTGAGGGTGTCTCCTGTATGCCGGTAAAGAGGATAAAAATAAACAAAACCTTCATGAACAACGGATGTTGTGGCCAGAGCTTCGATGCCGGAAGCCAGCGCATCCGTCCAGTCCAGATAGTCCACGGGCCAGGTATGGGGATCGCCGGCTGAATAATCTTTGATACGGGCAATTTTATGTCCGGCGATTTTGAAGCTAAAGAGCGCTTTTTCCCCGGGCAGCGGCTGAATCACCAGAAGCGGTATGTATAGAACATTTTCGGCAATAAACGGGTCCTGCGGCCAGAGCCATTCGTCTTTGCCGAATGACGATACAAAGGCGCCTTTTTCCTTTTTTAGAAAGTACCGAATGAAAAATTTCTGGTCGGTTGAGCAGGTGGAGACGGCCAGCGTGGTTCCCAGGATGACATCCATGCCGATCCGGTTTTTTCGCCCTTTTTCTTCCGAGGCGAATGTGTCGCCGAACAGCCAGAGGGAGCGCTGTCCATCAAGGTCAATAGAATAAGCGCCGTCGCCGCCGTACCAGCCGTCCTGATCGGGGAATTGTGGAATGCACGGCGACGAATGTTTTACCGGCCCGGGCACACAGCAGGAAACGAGCAAAACGCTCAGGCACAACAGAATGATGGCCGTCCTGATTTTATATATTTTGTCTGAATGCCTGAAAAGATTCATTTCAATTTAAAGCCTGCCCGGCTGTCCTTCACCTTTTCTTTTTTCTCCGGGGTCGTTGTTTTGGACTTGACGATGAAGATGCGTCCCGGTTCAATCTTGCCTTCCTTCAGCAATTGTTCGCGGACGGTATGAGCGCGTCTGGACGCCAGCTCAGCCAGATCGCCGTCCGTGATTGTAATGTTGGCCCGTATCAGCTTTTCCATTTCGGGCGGCGGCAGCGCTTTGGCGATGCCCAGGGCCGTCCGCGGTTTGGCAAATTTTGCCGCTTTGTAGGCCAGGGTTAAATATTTTTCATATTCGGCCGGAGCAATCGAAATATCCGCCGGCGGCACGGAGGCCTGGCCCTGATCCGCGATGGCCTTGAGCTTCTGCGCTTTGAGAAGACGCGTGAATTCGGCATTTTTAAGCGCTTCTTTATCCTGGGACGGGTCGGCATAACCTTCAATTTCCAGCTTCAAAGCCGGCCGGTCGTAAAGCGCTTTGGCCAGCGAACCGGTTTTTTTCGACGCCGCCTCTGAAAGCGCAGCGCTGCCGTAATCGAATTCGACATAACTCATTTCCTCGCCGCCTCCGGTCAGGGAGGACAAGAGCGAAAAGGGCGCTGTGACGGCTTTGGTGATCAAATTGACCAGAATCTGCCAGACAATCGGCCAGATTTTGAACTTCGGATCGTCAAGGCTTCCGGACAGCGGTATGTCCAGGTTGATTTGTCCGTTGCGGTCGGTTAAAAGGGAAACCGCCAGCGTTACCGGCGCCTTGATGGCCTCGGGACTTTCCACTTTCTCGCCGAAGGTCAGCTGGTCGAAGAAAACTTTGTTTTCGGCGGTCAGTTTTCTTTTATCCACCAGGTAGGATACATTGAAATTGAGCTTGCCTTTGGTGATGGGGTAACCCAGATACCTGCTGGTGTAGGGCGTGACCTGATTCATTTCCAGGTCTTTAAAACTGATTTTAATATCGGCGAAAAGATCTTTTTTCAGCGGATTGACGGTGCCGGCGATTTCCAGGGGAGATCCGTAGCCGATGTTTCCCTTTAGATTCAGCTTGGCGCGGGAGATTTCCTGCGAGGACAGCCCCGTGACGCCGCCCCTGAGATTGAGCATGGTCACCGCATAGTTCGGCTGGATGTTGCGGTCGGCAAAATCAACCGTTCCTCCCTGGAAACTTACTTTGCCGATTTTAATATCCGGCGGCGGCTGGTCGGGCTGGGCGCTTTCAACTTTTCGGGGAGTTTTTTCGTCTTTGGTTGCTTCCGGTTTGTCCGCTTCTTTTTTCTCACCGACGAAGATATCCTGAATATTGGTGCTGCCGCCCTTATTGATCACGATTTTGGCAAAGAAATCGACGACGGATATTTCCCTGATGTTCACGAAGAGGGGATTGTAACCTGCCGAGAGAGACTGGAAGGCCAGCTGCTTCCACTTCAAAAAGTCGTGCGCGTTGGCCTTGTCGATCGTGGCCAGGTTGGAAACGAAAAGATTGCCCGAATACTGGACGCCGGGTTTGCCTTTCGCGTCTGTTTTCAGAGAGAATTTGCCGGCCGTCGAAAGGGAGCCGTGCGTGACCTCCATTTGAACGGATTCGGGAAAATAAGGCTGAAAAGAGCGGATGGCCAGGTTTTTTGCCGCCCAAGCCAGATCGGCGCGAAGCGGCGCGATGCCAACCGGTCCTTTTGCGGTGACGCTGCTCTTGTTGTCGATGACCAGCGCCAGATCGATATCAGCCGTGTCTCCCTGTTTGAGCGAGAAACCCGACACAGACAGGCGCAGGGGATGGATCCGGGTTTTAAACGGTTGAGCCGGCTGCTCGTCCATGAAGGTGATGTCGGCCTGATCGATCCGTAAATCGTCGATCAGCAGGTCGAGTTCTTTTTTCTTGTCGGTTTGATCAGCCGGTTTCTTCTGGGTGGCCGGCGGTTCGGGTTTTTTATCCGGTCCGACAAGATTAAGCAGGTTGATATTGCCCTTTTTGTCGCGCCGGATCAGCAGTTGAGGGTTGTCCAGAACGATTTGAGATAAATGAACATGGGGAACCAGGGGTTCGACGGAGGCGAGATTTACGGTGAGCGAGGGAATCCGCAGGATCTTGTTCCCGCGCAAATCGTCCAGGGCCAGTTTCCTCAGGGCCGCCTGTCCGGTGATTTGCAAGTGGGGCGATTTCTTTTCCGGCATGATGAAGTTCAATTGGAGCCTGGCGTCCAGCCTGGCTTCGGCAAGCTTGAAATTCATCTTCACGGGCACATATCGCAGGTAAAAGGGAACATCGATGTTCTTGACGTCAATGTCAAGACTTGTTGACCGCGATGACAGGAAGGGCTGGGTTTTCCCGGTGAGCACAACGGTATGGCCGTTCATCACCGCCGAAAAATAGGGTTCGACATGATTTTTCATGTAATAGTCGATATTGGAAATAAAAGGGACCGCAAGATTAAGGTTGCGTATTGTATGATCCGTTTTATTGGGTAAATCCTGAAAATCGATGGTTCCGTCCGCGATCTTTATGTTGTTGAGCGAGAAAAGAAAAGGTTTGGAAGGCTCTTCTTTTTTTGTTTCCTCCTTGGGAATCAGGTCGGAAAAATTATAGGTCCCGTCGGTTTTTCGGGTTACGCCGACGTAGGGTTTATCGAGGCGGACGGCCTCCAGGATTAAAGCCCGTCTGAAGACGGACGTCATCACATCCATGTTGACATGCAGTTCATGAAAAGCGACAAACGGCGTCGTCTTTCCGGGGTCGGCCAGCTTAAATCCCCTGATCGTTGCGGAAAGAGCAAAGGGATTGATGTTGATCTGATCGACAGACGCTTCCCGGCGCAGAACCTCGGAAATCTTTTTGGTCAGAACGGGTTTGAGAACGGCGGGGAGAATGAAGAATCCGGCGATGCTGATGAAAACCACTAAAGCGGTGATGACGATCAGAATTTTTTTCAAAATATTCATGCCGGTCAACTCCTTTTACTGAAAAAAGACTCTTGCATCCACAATACTGACTCCCTGCCCTTGCGGGTGAACGATGACCGGATTGAGATCAATCTCCGTAATACCCGGGCAGGCGGCCAGCAGCGCGGACACACGGCAAACAACGTCCATCAGGGCCTGGCAATCCGAAGGGTCCCTGCCTCTGGCCCCCGCCAGCAGCGGGTAGGCTTTCAATTCCCTGATCATCGTTTCCGCCTCATTTTTTGTCACCGGCGCCAGACGGATAGACGTATCTTTAAAAATCTCAATAAAGATGCCGCCCAAGCCGACCACAATCACAGGGCCGAAGGCCGGATCACGACGGCCCCCGACAAAGCATTCGACGCCCGCGGGCGCCATTTCCTGAATCAGAAAGCCGTCGATGGCCGGCGGCTCTTTTAGCTTTAGTATTTTTTCTTTCATGCGGGCCAGGGTTTCGGACAGTTGCTTTTTGCTGCGGATATTGACTGCCACACCGCCGATGTCGGATTTATGCGAGGCGTCCCGTGAAATGAGCTTTGCGGCCAGGGGATAGCGCAGGGGAATTTTTTCCGGCACCAGTTCATCTTTTAACAGCAGGTCTTTGACCGGCCTCAGGCCCGCCGCCTCGCAAAGGGTGAGCGCTTCATCCGTCAAGGCGATGCGTCGCCGGCTGATCGAGCGCGATCGGATTCTTTCCACCGTTTTCAGATCCAGGGAATAGTTTTCCAGGTCGCCCCGCCGGCTGAGCGCCATTTTTTGCATGAAGTAAGTTCTGGAGATGTTGAGCGCCTCCACTGCTTCCCGCGGTGTGGTAAAAACAGGGTAGGGCTGATGGAGTTGCACGTTAAGAATTTCTTCACGATCGGAAATCATGGCCAGACTTACCGGCTTGGAATATTTGGCGGCAAGCTTTCCAACGCTTTCCAGAAAGGCTCGGGACATTTCTCTTTCAAAATCAACGGAATACAAATGGTTAAACAAAACGCCGTCAACGTTGTCAAGCTTAAGGGCCTCCTCCAGAATGTCTGTAAAAATGGAGTAGTCGAAGATTTCGCCCAGATCCAACGGATTCTGATGCGCGATGACGCGCGTGTGATAAAAGGTTTTAATTTTCTCAAAAAAAGGCGGCGGGAAGGGAACCATTTCAAAGCCGTATCTCGCGCAGGCGTCGGCCGTCAGCACGGCATGGCCGCCGGAGCGGGAGAGGACCGCCACCCGGCTGCCTTTCATTAAAGGAATGCGCACCATTTTTATGGCGTTGATTAATTCCAGTTCGTCATTCACGCGGATGACCGCGGCCTGTTTGAGGGCTCCGTCCACCACGGAATCGTCGTTGGAAAGCGCAGTGGTGTGGGACTGCGCGATCTTGGCGCTTAGAGGCGAGCGATTGGATTTTTGAAGAATGACGGGTTTGTCGCAGACGCGGGCCAGATCAAAGAACGCGCGGCCCCGTTTAAAGCCCTCCAGATAAAGCGCGATGATGTCCGTATGGGCGTCTTTCATGAAATAGTCCAGAAAATCCGCTTCATCAAGTTGAAGTTTGTTGCCGATGGTTGCAAACTTGCCGGGCTTGATGTCGTAGCCCGCCATCGTCCGCAGATAGGAACTTCCCACACCGCCGCTTTGCGAAATGAGACCCAGTCTGCCGCCGCCGGGGAGCTCCTTGGCAAAGTCAAACGGCATCATCATTTTAAAATCAAAATTGATCGTGCCCACACAGTTCGGGCCGATGACTTTCATGCCGTATTTTCGGGCGACGGCCAGCACGTCTTCCTCCAGGGTATGATCGCCGTGCGAGTATTCGCTGAAGCCTCCGGATTCGATGACGATATGCGTGATGCCTTTCTTTCCGCATTCTTCCATCAGCGCCGGCACCGTTTGGGCGGGTGTCAGAAAAATGGCGACGTCCGGGACTTCCGGCAGATCGGCCACTTTTTGATAGACATGGATGCCGCCCACGTCTCCCTCCTGAGAACCGACGCCGTAAAGATTTCCCTGATAGCCGATTTGTTTGTTGTTAAGTAAAACAATTTGTCCCAGATTCATTTTGGTGACGGATGCTCCAAAAACAACCATACTGCGGGGGGTAAAGAATTTTTCCATGATCAGATCGCTCCTTCTGCCCGGTAACGATGATTCTGTACCGCGTTTATGAGCCTGCTTGATCGAATCATTTCTGCTTCTTTTGCCGCCGCCATCAGCCTGAATGCGAAACGCCGGAACAAACCGCAAGAAAACGAAAGTGAGTTCCTGTTACCGAACTGTGTTCTTATAAAGGAATTAATCGAGCTGTGTCAAGCAGTAAAGCGGAGTCGTGGATGGTGGATGGTAGGAAAAGAATAGCAACGAGCGATGAGCGACGAGTGAAAAGAAAGCCGGCGCCCTTCCGGGGAAGGACGGCGGTTCTTTTTCTTTTCAGCCTTCAGTCTTCAGCCTTTCTCCTAAAGATTTGTTTGACTTCTGCCTTAAAGCCAATATAATTATTTCAAATTAATTTTTCGGATCTCCTCTTCGCCGCGGCGGGATTTAAGTTTGGCAGTCCTGTAGATTCAGATCAATATGTTGCTTCCGACAGAGGATGACATCATGAAGCAAAGCCGGCAATCGGATCATGACTTGGTTCACGAAGTTCAGCAACTGCGCCGCCAGCTCCGGGAGCTCAAACAATCGGAAATCAGGCGCAAGCGCACGGAAAACGAGCTTAAGGAAAGCGAACAGTGGTTGAAGAGCGTCATCGGGGGTTCGCCCATTCCCGCCTTTGTGATCGGCAAGAATCACCGTATCATGTACTGGAATAAGGCCCTCGAAGAGCTCACCAAAATAAAGGCGGAAGATGTCATCGGCACCTCGCAGCAATGGCGGGCTTTTTACAGTAAAAAGCGCCCCTGCATGGCGGATCTTCTGGTCAGGCGTGAACAGGGCAATATTTCCAAATGGTACACCGGCAAGTATATCAAGTCCAAGCTGCTGGATGAAGCCTATGAGGCCATCGATTTTTTCCCCGAACTGGGCAATCATGGGAAATGGCTGAGATTTACGGCGGCGATTATCCGCAATGCGGCCGGTGATTTAATCGGCGCCATTGAAACGCTGGAGGATATTACCCGGCGCAAGAAAGCAAAGGAAGCGCTTTTAAAGGCGCACGAGGAGCTGGAGCAGCGTGTCCGGGAAAGAACGGCGGAATTGGCGCAGGCCAATGAGGCGCTCCTGACCGAACTGATGGAGCGTCACCGGACGCAAAAGGCCCTCAAACAAACCAACGATCATCTCTCCTTGCTTCTGGAATCTCTGCCGATTATTTCTTACACCAGGAAAGCCGAAGGGGATTTCGGCATTACGTTCGTGAGCAACACCATCGAGGAGATCACCGGCTATCCGCCGCAGTGCTTCAGGGACGATGAGCATTTCTGGGTGGATCATATCCATCCGGATGACCGGGCGCGCATTGTTACCGATTTGCAGACCGAACGTTCGAGAGGGACGCACCGCTACAGTTACCGGTTTCGGGTGATGGATGATTCCTACCGCTGGTTTTCGGATTACTGGCGGATCGTTCAGCATCCGTCGGGTTCAACCAGTTATATTGTCGGCGCCTGGCAGGATGTCACCGAAGATAAGAGAATCCGTCAGGAAGGAGAACTGCGGCTTCAGCAGATGATTCAGACGCACAAGCTGACTGCGCTGGGCGAGGTGGTGGCCGGCGTTGCCCATGAGATCAATAACCCCGTCAGTTTTATCGCCTACAATGTTCCGATTCTGGAGGAAATCTGGAACACCGTGGAGGTCATTTTGTCCCGCTCGAGCGTCCACCATCCCGATTGGGAAAAACGCGGCCTGTCTTATGAGGAGGTATGCGGGAATATGCGGGAAATCATCCAGGCCTTTAAAATCGGCGCCAACCGAATCAGCAGGGTCATTACCAGCTTAAAGGAATTTTCCCGTTCCGATGAGACCGCCCAGAAAAAAACGTTTTCCCTCCCCGACGTGATCGCAGGCGCGCTGATCATCGTAGGGGCACAGGTCAGAAGAACCGTATCCCGGATTAATCAGGAAATTGATGAAAAAATCCCCCTTCTTTCCGGGCATTTTCAGAAAATCGAGCAAGTGATCGCCAATCTGCTGATTAACGCCCATCAGGCGATTCCCGCCGGGCAAAAAGGCCTCATTACCATCCGCTGCCGCTATATCGATCGCCTGAAAGCGGCGGTGGTTGATATCGAAGATAATGGAAAGGGTATTGAACGCAAAATCATGGATCATATTTTCGATCCCTTCTTCACCACCCGCAGGGAACTTGACGGCACCGGCCTGGGGCTTTCCATTTCCTACGGGCTGATCAAGGAGCATCACGGTCTCATCGGTGTGCTTTCGCGTCCCGGCAAAGGCAGCCGGTTTTCCATTTATCTTCCCGTGGACGGCGAGACGAATATCAGTTTGTATTCCGCCCTGTTATGCATTGATCATAACGTGAAGTATCTCAAAGAACTCAAGGCCAATTTTGTGGACGCCGTGATCTGGCGTTCGGAAGCCGAGGATAAACCCGAGGACGTCCTCCATTTCCTTCGGGAAAATCCGGAAGTGGATATGATTGTTTCCGAAATTCGATTAAAGGGCTTTGACGGATGGGATTTGATGGAAAAAATCAAGACAAAGTATCCTCTGCTGCCGGTGATTCTCTACTCGGCCGACCGCAAGGCGCTTAAGCCGCCTGCTTCGATCAAAATGTTGCCGGATGATACACTGCACAAACCATTCCATATCGATACACTCCAGAAGCTCATCCATGAATTAGGGAGACAGCATCTATGAAAATTTTGATTGTTGACGACGAAGAGATGTCCCTGTCCTCCGTCAAGAGAATTCTGAAATGGCACGGCCTGAAGACTGTGGAAATCTGTGACAACGGCAAGGAAGCCATTCAAAGAATCCGCCGGGACAACTTTGACATCGTCCTTTTGGACCTGCTCATGCCCGAAGTGGACGGTATGCAGGTGCTGGAATCGACCAAGCCCTTTTGTCCGCAAACGGAATTTATTATCCTGACCGCGGTTGACGATATTCCGACGACAGTGCGGGCGATGCGCCAGGGGGCGTATGATTATCTGGTCAAACCCGTGGACAACGAGCTGCTCTTTTTGTCCATCGAAAGAGCCTATGAAAGAAAGGGGCTTTTGGCCGGTTTGTCCATCCATGCCGGTTGTGAAGCGGTGGATATTCCGCCGTCGTTTGCCGATACGCTGACGCAAAGCACGCAGATGAAAGCCTTGATTTCTTATGCTCAGGTGATGGCGCGCAGCGGCAATCCGGTTCTGATCACCGGCGAATCGGGAACCGGCAAGGAATTAATGGCGCGCGGTATTCACCGGGCAGGCCCCGCTCCGGCCGGTCCTTTTGTGGCGGTCAATGTTTCCGCCATTCCCGCTACCATGTTTGAAAGCCAGTTTTTCGGGCATACCAAGGGCGCCTTTACCGGTGCGGATGGAAGTCATGCGGGGTTTTTTGAGCAGGCGGACGGCGGCACGCTGTTCCTGGATGAGATCGGCGAATTGCCGATCGGTCTGCAATCCAAGCTCCTGCGTGTTTTGGAGGATAAAACGTTCACGCCGCTGGGGGCGAGCCGTCCCGTGTGCGTGGATGTCCGGCTGGTTTCAGCCACCAATACGGACCTGGACCGGGCGTGTCAGGAAGGCCGATTCCGCATTGATCTGTTGTATCGCCTGAAGTCCGCCCATATCTGTCTGCCGCCGCTTCGGGAAAGAAAAGGCGACATTGCCCTTTTGACCGCGCATTTTCTGAAAAACGCCTGTGTCCGTCATCAGAAAAATATTTCCGGTTTCAGCCCTGAAGCCATGAATCAACTGACGCGCAGGGATTATCCGGGAAACATCCGCGAACTGGCTCAGATCGTTGAAAATGCCGTGCTGCTGGCGGACGGCCCCCTCATTACACCCGCGCATCTGGGTGTCAACGAATCACCGAACGGGCAGGTCTCCGCATCCAGCCGCAGCCTGTGTACGCTCAAGGAGAATGACGCCGCCCATGTGATGTTTGTCTTGAATGCCACCGGCGGCAGTCGCCGCGAGACCGCCGGGATTCTGGGGATAACCCTCAGACAGTTGCAGAGAAAACTGGCCGGGACAAAAGGTGCGTCCTAGAAAATCAATCCGCCCTCAACAGCGCCGCTCAATTGACCGCAGGCGGCCAGGATGTCGGCGCCTTTGCTTTTGCG
>WOYI010535443.1_pt1 | contig 14486 bp, 11 predicted proteins | sample 6423411 | NCBI WGS metagenome assembly WOYI01 (sample SAMN13441803, study PRJNA592873) | oil field metagenome | biome: oil field; feature: oil-well bore; material: oil-contaminated soil; isolation source: oil-contaminated soil from oil-well borehole | place: Germany: Wietze | collected 2016-10-18 ...
CGACCTCACCCATCTCGGGGTCCACCGCCAGTTCATTGAGGCGGAGCTCCGCGAAGACAATAGCAGGCAGCGTCACCAGGGAAGTGGGGTTCTTCACGATCAAATCATAAAAATCCAACGGATTCAACCGGCTGACAACCAAGGGTGACACCGGGGCTATTTCCTTATAAAGATGCAGGCCGCCCTCCATTTCAGGGATCACGTCAGTCGAATCGAGGCCGAGGGTGCGACCATCCTGCGTCACCAGATAGAGCCTGCCCAGTGACGAGTTATCAATATGCTCCAGGACCCGGTAGACGGAGATATAGATGGATGCCTTTGGCGATCCATCTTCATGGGGAACACAGCGCGAGATCCCCTCCTGGATGCGAAAATATTTATTGCGGAACGTGGGATCAACTTCAAAAAAAATCGCCTGACCACTTGATTTCTTCTCGGTGCCCACAGCGTAGTAAGTGCCAAATTCTTCCGGTGTGAGCATTGAGGCAATCAGCGCCTCAGGTACAAGGGACAGATAAAGATGAACGGTCATTTTTACCTCCTGGTTAGAGCCTTCCGATGGATGAGTATCTAGACCACTTTCCTTCACTGGAGTCTATTATACCATTGAGCAAGCTTGCATCGAAAAAGTATCAATCTTAAAAAATCACGTCTCTACCTTAAAAAGTAGAGACGTGAAAAAGAGGAGAAAAAGACAGCAGAACCAGATTTAGCCCAGGCTCACCGGGGGAAGGTGCTGTTTGATCTCATTCGGCGAAATTTCCAAGGCATCATCAACGATTTGCCCCTGGTTATAGGCATCGTAGGCGGAGAGGTCCAGCAATCCATGCCCGGACAGATTGAACAGGATCACCCGTTCCTCGCCCTTTTCTTTGGCATCCAGCGCTTCGTCAATCGCCGCGCGGATGGCATGCGCCGATTCAGGTGCGGGGATGATGCCCTCCGTCTGCGCGAACTGGATGCCGGCCTCAAAAGTCTCAGGCTGTGCAACGGCCACAGCCTCAATATAGCCGGCGTCATACAGCGCACAAATTTGGGGTGACATCCCATGATAGCGCAGACCGCCCGCATGGATCGGCGCGGGGACGAAATCATGCCCGAGGGTATACATCTTCATAATCGGCGCCATCTTGGCCGTGTCCCCAAAGTCAAAGGCATAGACGCCCTTCGTCAGGGATGGCGTCGCCCTGGGTTCCACCGCCAGCAGCCGGGTGTTCTTCCCGCCGGTCAGGTTCTGCTGCAGGAAGGGGAATGCGATCCCGCCAAAGTTGGAACCGCCGCCCACGCAGCCAATCACCACATCCGGATATTCGCCGGCCAGGTCCATCTGCTTGAGCGCTTCCTGACCGATCACCGATTGATGCAGCAGGACATGGTTGAGCACCGATCCCAGGCTGTACTTCTTGGCGCCATTCGACTTGACGGCCCCTTCCACAGCCTCAGAAATCGCAATGCCCAGCGTGCCGGGATTATCGGGATCCTCTGCCAGCAAATTGCGGCCGTAATCCGTCCGGTCGGTGGGGCTGGCAAATACCTCCGCGCCGTAGCTCTGCATGATGATCCGGCGATAGGGTTTTTGGTTATAGGATATCTTCACCATATAGACTTCCAGGTCCATATCGAAGAAATTACACGCCATTGCCAGGGCGGAGCCCCACTGACCGGCGCCTGTTTCCGTAGTCAGCGATTGGGTCCCATCTATTTTATTGAAATAGGCCTGCGCGACGGCTGTGTTGCATTTATGGCTGCCGGAGATCGATGCCCCCTCATTCTTGTAATAAATATGCGCAGGTGTATCCAACAGCTTCTCCAACCGCCGGGCGCGGATCAGGGGCGTGGGCCGCCAGAGCTTGTAGATCTCCCGGACCTCTTTCGGAATATCGATATAGCGCTCCTTACTGACCTCCTGCATGATCAGTGACATCGGGAAAAGCACGTTCAGGAATTCCGGCGTGACCGGCTCCATCGTTTGCGGGTTGAGCACCGGGGCCGGTTCGACCGGCATATCCGCATTGATGTTGTACCATTGTGTGGGGATATCGTTCTCGCTCATCAGGAACTTATATTGATCTTTCGACATTGTTTACCTCCAGGTTTTCTAATGGATGGTTGTTTGCCAGAGTAATGGGGTGCAGCAACAAAAAAACGCTCATCCCAAAATTGGGACGAACGTTAGTCCGTGGTGCCACCCAGTTTAGGCAACCCTTTAATTAAAAAACCCGCTGATGATGCAACGGGAAAAGGCCAGCCTCACTCATTACTCAGGTACGGCAGAAATACTGCAGATACCCTTCACCCTGATAACGGCGGTGTGTCCGTTTGAAGCTAATCGACGGGCGTGCCTTTCGCTCCAAAAACTCCGAGGTCCATTCAACATGACCGTACGTGCAGCATCTCACCTGCCGCTGCTCTCTGTGACGCCGTGCCAATGCCTACTCTTCCTCATCAACGTCTATGTATTCGGATGTTGTCCTTATTATAGGCAGGCCCGGTATTTTGTCAAGCCAAATCGCCGATCATGGCGCTCTGCTGCGTTAATCCATTTCTCCCCTGGTCCCCGCATACGGGGAGGTTTTTTAGCCGCTATGGAGAGAAAATTTAGGGAAGATGCAGGTCACGTGCCGCGCATATGACAGAAACAGTTGATCAAGTTGGGTCATCCCGATGGAGCATACCAGCCGGGGAAAGAAGAGAGGGGCTCAGGCACTGGCTTCGAACTCAACCTGCCATCATTGCATGGGTTTCACGAACAGATCGAATTCCCCGTAATGGACCTGCTCGTATTCCTGGCTATACGCATTAATTTCCGAGAGCGTACAACCTTCACAAATGATGGCTTCCGGCTCAAAATTAGGGTTCAGATACTGCTCTGAAGCAGGATCGCTCGTCACCCACTCGATCCGCAAGTTTTCATCCGGCGCACCCAGCAGGACCCAAAGCGGATATTCCTCACTATGGTCGGTCAGATTCAGTCCCACCTGCCGGAATCCCCGCTCATGGATCTCATCCGTCATCGCCTTGTAGACCGGATAATCGTCTGGATTGGTCGCAAAGTAGAGCAGTTCCCTTTTTTCAGAGAAAACGCTCACTGGGTACGTTCGGGCGGGATCGGGGAAAACCGGGCGTTCCTGGGTCTGGAACAGCCAGGGGATCGCATAAGCCAGGAACAACGCGGCAATCACCGTTTCAATCTGGAGGTGCTCAAATTTATCCAGAACAAAAGCGACCATCGGCGCGAACAGGAAGAAAAATGGCAGCTGCAAGCGGCCCCCGCCGGGCTGCCACTTCAACAGGTAACAGAAAAGCAATAACGAAAAGCAAATCGCCCCAGCATACACCAGGATCTGCGCGTCCTGCTTACCGAGGATCACCATCGCCACTACGCCCACCAAACACAATACGATGGCTGCCGCGTGCAGCGAGTTGCCGCTGGTCTGTTCGGACATATTTATCTCGGGAAGAACAAATCCATCCCCCAGTGTTGTGCGCGGGTCGTCAATGGAGAGGTCCAGTTGATCGTGCAGCTTAAACAGGCTCGCCGACAGCCAGAAATCGGCCCGCGCGAAGGGGAAATCAGCGTGCAGTGCTACATTCCTGGTGATATTGGATACCAACACACGCCAATTGCGGATCTCGTTGGTCTGGCCCGCCAGTTCAACCGGGCGATAGAATTGACCATAATCAAGCTGGTTCCGCATGAAATAACCCCCGTTAATCAGGCCGATGATGGTAAAAGCCGCAAGGGCCCAAAGCAGCATCCGCCCCAAGCCCAGCCTTTGGCGCAGGATGACGACAGCATACAGAGCGAACGGCCAGAGAAAGATCAGGACGGTCGCCTTCGTGACCACGCCCAGCCCTGCGGCAAGCGCTGAGAGCACAAGTATGAACGGTTTTTGAGATTCGCGGGCATAATAGAGCAGCATGAGCACCGCACTGACAGTCCAAAAACTGACCACGACGTCATTCATCGAACTCGTCGCCTGGGTGATCGCAACCGGGAGCGTGGCGGCGAAGATCGCGGCCATCCGCTGCCCTTTTCCTTTGGCACCCAGGACCTCAGCCAGGCTGGCTGCCGCCGCCACCGAACCGGCAAACGCAATCCAGGCGACCATATTCGCGCCGCGGTCCGAACCGGAGAGCACATAGAAATTCAACTGCATAATTTCCGCGCCGGGCGCATTGCTGTTCTGAGGCTCAATCTCAGTGTTGTAGTGAGAGAGGGTCTGGTCCTGCGCCCAATGCGCAACACGGCTCATTCGGTCAACCATTGCGTTGTTTGAATTGGGCGGCGAGACAAAGGCCACCACGCCCGTGATCACCAGGATCAGGATCACAAAGATGTCCAGGATCGTGCCCACCCAGGAATCGCGGCGGTAAACCACCGGCAGGCGCAGCACCTTCCCATTCCTCAACCAAATCCAGGTCCAGATGACTCCAAACAGGATCGGCAACGCCCACATGACTGCCAGGGCCAATTTATTGATCGCGTGAAACCAACCCAGAACCTCCATTCCCAGGATCATATAGGTCGCCCAAATGATGGCGGCCTGCACCAGGGCCAACCGCCAGTTTGGCTCACGTTCGCTGTTGCCAACAACAATCCACAATATGAGGAAGGAGATAAAAATGAGAAACGACATCAAAGCTCCAGGAATGTTGATTGGGAAGGGATCAAATTTATCTTGGCCAGTGGATTAAAATGCGCCGCCTTAATAAAGAACTCTGACTTTCGTTTTGGGAGGTTCCGACCCTGTTGTTAATAAATCAACGGTCGTGCAGGATCATGCGACCCGCAAGGGATCAAAGTACTGGTTCTGGATATCCTCCCAGCGCTCACCCGTCGGCACGTCCATGAAAGGCGCAAGAGCGGGATAAACCGACCGGATCGCTTCATACATCCGCAGGGCAACCAGACGGATGGAAAAGTGTGCGTTTTCTGCTGAACGGAGCCGGCAAAAATGAAAAGCCTGGCGCAAATTCATGGTGAAGAGGACCCGGCGATGGTATCCATTGGGGACGATATAGCTGGCTGCGTCCTGATGGACCGCCGCCACCTGCAGGTAAACGTCCCGCGCCTGCCGCATCGCCTTCTGGTAATCCTCATCGCAGCCCGACGCGGTTATGCCCCTGGGCACGGCAAAGCCCAACGCCGTCGTCAGCGGCTGGACGGTCTGCGTCATCATCCTGTGCCGCTTGAATTCAAAATAAGCGCCCTGATCCATCACAGCTTCAAAGCTCATCTGCGCATATTCAAATTCGCGCAAAGGCTGATCGAAAGGGCGCCGGCTGCCCATCAGGTCGCTGACCATCGCCTCACGTTCGGATGGTGTCATCTGCTGGACGGCCTCAAGGCCTTGCGCATATGCACGGTCGCGTCCATAGCGGAACAGGACCGCGGCCAGGATCTGGTCCTCCCCGGCGGCGTCATAGGAGACCAGCTGGAAATCATTTAGCGGGCCTTCGGGGACCCGCTCCGCAATTTTTCGCATCTTCTCTCGGGTGCCCGTCAGATAAGCGTTGCAGGCCGCATATTTGATGAGAGTTGGGGTTTCCTGCTTGCCAACTTCCAGGATGCGCTCACCAATCTGCCGGACTTCTGCCAGGGGTGAACTGAGCATCTTGCAGATCGCATATTCCAAAGCGCGAGCGTTGATCGTGACGCCTACATTCGCCAGAGAAGCCGCCGGCAGTAAGAACCGACAGATATCCACAGCGGCAGGCCGGATGCGCCGTTCAAAGGCGCTTTCCGATTCGTCCGCCTGCTGAGGCTGGTCCTTCCGCAGCCAGTCCTGGACTTTGGGAATGCAGCGCTGATAGGTCTCAAAGAGGATTTCGCAAGCCTGCCGGTACGCCTTCTCAAGCGGGCCACCTTCAATTTCCGGAGGGACAAAGTAGGCATCCAGATCCCACTGCTGATAGCGCGTGGACTTCTCGGTATAGGAAGCCAGCCGGTTTCCCTCGATGGTCTCAATTGCCAGGCGCGAGACGTTTTCCAGCGCGAGGTGCAGCACAGCATGTTCGGCAACGGAGGCGTGCCCATATCCCACCACCCATTTCTCATGGAACCGGGCTGAGCGCGCATCCGTCAGTTCGGCCGCGATCTCATCGAAGGCCTTCGGTGAGCGGGACGTCTTCGCAAAGGTCACCGCGATGGTTTCGGGGCTGAGGTCCCGGGGGCTGAGCAGATAAATCCGTCTAGGTTTCGTCATGGCTGAAGATCCTTCGGGCCGTGGCTTTGTCACGTTCTATTTGAGCAAGAAACGCATCAACACCTGAAAATTTCTGCTCATCTCTAATCTTCTCAATGAATTGCAGTTCCAATTTCTCCCCATAGATATTACCATCAAAGTCGAGGATATGGGTTTCGATATTGGGCTCATCCTGGACTTCAAATGTTGGACGGTAGCCGATGTTGGTAATCCCCTGGTAGGTCGTGCCCCAAAGGACCACCCGGGTCGCATACGCCCCCACGGCAGGCGGCAGCTTGAGCGGCCAGTGGGTCATGTTCGCCGTCGGCAGCCCAATCCGCGCGCCGCGATCTGAGCCATGCGTCACCTCGCCGGAGAGGGCATAAGGCCGGCCCAGCATCGTCCGCGCTAACCGAACGTTCCCAGCGACCAAAGCCTGACGGATGCGGGTGGAGGATATCTCATCCCCTTCAAACTTGACCGCATCTATCACCTGGACCGAGAATCCCAATTCTTTGCCCAGCGCCTGGATCACGGGGATGGTCCCCTGGCGGCCCCTGCCCAGCGCAAAGTCATATCCCACCACCAGCGTTCCCAATCCCAATTTCTCTTTGAGAGCTGAAAGGAACGTCTCGGGCAGCAGGTTGGCGAAATCACGATCGAACCGAAAGGTGATCACCTGGTCCACACCCAGGTCGAGCAGGATTGCTTCCTTTTCAACCGGCGTGGTCAGGTAAAAAGGCCGCTTTGACCCGCTGAAAAACTCTGCAGGGTTTGGGAAAAAAGTAATCACCAGGACCGGCCTCCCTTTTTCTTTCCCAACTGCAACGATGTCATTGACGATCGCCTGATGACCGCGGTGCACACCGTCAAAATTGCCAACTGTGATGCAGACCTGGTCGAAGGGCTGCGGCTGCAAATCTGCAAACGGAATAATATTGGGATAGGGATCAGCACGATCCGGCATAGGCCTGACCTTTCATATTCAGAGAAAGCGCCCTCCCTCAAATGAATGAAGAAAGGGCGATTGAATCAAAACAGTATTTGTTAAGGACAGATCAGGAGAAGAAAACCTTCCTGGGCTGCCATTCTTTATCCTCCGGTACGTATTCCAGTAAGGCCACCAACTCCCCTTGCTGGCTGATCGCCCGCACCCAGTTATCCGGGTTTTCAGGAGCTTCTTCCACCGGGATCCGATGGCCATGCCGCACAAGGTCAACCTCTTCAAAGGTCAGTTCCCGTGAGGGCCAATCACCAAGTGCTTCTGCCGCGGGGATCAGGTATTTATACCAATCACCGTTGTCGAAAGCCTCCTGCAGTTTACGCAATTGAACGGCATCGCGCAAGGCAAATTCACCGCTCTTGGTCCGGCGCAGGCCCACCAAATGGCCACCGCAGCCCAAAGCTTCGCCCAGGTCATTGGCCAACGAGCGCACATACGTGCCCGAAGAGCAATACACATCCACAATAGCTTCAGGAGAATCCCACTCCAATAACTCGAGGTGATAAACATCAATTTCTTTGGCTTCTAATTCCACCTCTTCACCATTGCGAGCCAGTTCGTAGGCTTTTTTCCCATTAATTTTCTTGGCGGAATAAGCCGGCGGTACCTGTTCGACCGTGCCTTCAAACTGCGTTAGCGCTTCTTCAATTTGCTCCTGACTAATATCCACCGGTGAACGCCGGGTGACCTCACCATCGGCGTCATAGGTGTCCGTACTCTCACCCAGGCGGATGATCGCCTGATAGCGTTTTTCCGAAGCGGAGACATATTCACTCAGCCTGACAGCCGGGCCCACCAAAACGACCAGGACACCGGATGCGCGCGGATCCAACGTGCCGGCGTGTCCTGCGCGACGAATGCCGGTCCCCCGCCGGACGACCTGCACCACATCATGGGACGTCATACCAACTGGTTTATCAATAACCAGTACCCCTGAGACAGCATTCTTTACATCAAATTCTTGTTCACTCATATTAGTCCAAACTCCCCATAGGATATTGACTTCCTAGTCTTTTTCTTTCCGATTGAAATCAGATAATAATTTCCGTGTTTCACTGATGACAAGCTGCATCACTTCCTGAAGATCGCCATCAATATCTGCACCTGCCGCGGCCGCGTGTCCCCCACCGCCAAAACCAAAAGCGATTCCGGAGACATCCAAACCGGGCCTTGCCCTCCAACTAACTTTGACTTTTTTCTGCGCCTGTTCGATGAACATGAGTGCTATTTCGGCTTCTCTCACCGAAGATAACACGTTAACCAGATCGGCATCATCATTTCCAGCATACCCTATTTCCTCACGGTCAGCAAGGGTTAAGTACGTAAAAACCAGGCCGTCTTCATATTCCAACCGCCTCAGTCCCGCGCCCCAATATCGCGCAGCGACAAAAGGCATGATAACCAGTTCTTCTCGATAGATATACGAAAGATCCGCGCCCAAATCCATGAGGGCGGCCGCCCGGCGCATGACGCCCGAATCGACATTCGGGGTGCGGAAGCCGATCGTATCGCCCACAATGCCGGACAGCAAACAGGCAGCCACATCCGGGTCGAACGCCAATCCCCAGGCCGGCAGGTGGTCATAAAGGATCGCAGCCGTCGCGACCTGTTCGTGTTCGACGATATTGAAATCCCCAAAATTGAGATTGGTCTTGTGATGGTCCACCACCAGGTTCGGCTTGCCATAACCGTTCAGCGCATCCCCAACCCGGTCGGGGTCAGAACAATCCACCACGATGACCATGTCAAACCGGCCCTCAGCCTTACGGGTGACCTTTTCAGCGCCCGGGAGGTATTGGAACTTGCCCGGACCATCTTCAAGCACCATCTGAACCTCTTTACCGGCCAGTTCCAGTGCCAGGCCGAACCCCAACAGGGAACCGGCAGCATCGGCATCAGGTCGTACGTGGGAAACGAGCAGGAAACGATCGCTCTCTGCAATGCGGGCATTAATCTTCCGATCCATTTCCTTCATCTTCACTATCCTCTGCATCTGATTGTTCCAAAGCCACGTCTTCCCCGCGTGTTTCCCGCTCTTCCTGTATCTCTGCGATCAAAGCATCAATCCGATCAGCTTTTTCAGGGGTCTCGTCCCAATAGAAGCGTAATTTCGGCATAACACGCAATTTTATTTCCTGGCTCAGTGTATAGCGGATAAAACCGGCGGCATTCCGCAGTCCATCCAGGATTTCTTCCGCCCGATCTTCACCCTCCAGCGCGGAAATATAAATGTTCGCATAATCAAGTTCACGGTCCACGGAGACGTCGGTGACATAAGCCCCTTCAACCCGCGGGTCATTAACCTTGGTTTCCAGGATCAGGGTCACCACGCGCTGAATTTGTTCCTGGATTCTCTTCAATCGAATTCCTGAAGGCATAATATGCTCTCCTTATAGTCCCTTATAGAGTCTGCTGTTCGATGACGTAGCATTCCAACAGATCCCCTTCTTTGAAGTCAGCGAACCCTTTCAGGGCCACGCCGCATTCAAAGCCTTCCCGCACTTCGCGGACGTCATCCTTGCCGCGCTTGAGGGAACCTACATTGCCTTCGAAGACGATCTCGTTATCGCGCAGGACCCGGACCCTGCCATTGCGGCGCAGTTCGCCGTCAATCACCCGGCAGCCGGCGGCGGTGCTGAACTTGGAAACCTTGAAGGTCGCCAAGACTCTGGCCCTGCCAACGGTCTTTTCGACCATTTCCGGCTCCAGCATGCCCTTGATGGCTTTTTCAATGTCTTCCGTCAAACGATAAATAAGGGTATACAAGCGGATCGAGACGCCTTCTCGCTCGGCCAGCCGTTCGGCCGCGCCGTCAGCCTCAACAGCAAAACCAACCACGATCGCATCTGATGCGGCAGCCAACATCACATCGCTCTCAGTGATATTACCCGTCTCCTCGTGCAGGATGTTGATGGCGACTTCCGGTTCCTTCTCGCCCAGTTCCTTCAGCGAACTGACGATCGGCTCCAAAGACCCCTGGACATCAGCTTTGACGATCAGACGCAGTTCCTGCTCTTCACCAGCCTGCAGCTGCGCATAAAGGTCCTCCAGAGTCGCTTTGTGGACGGCAGGATGGGATTGTTCTTCGTTTTCCAACCCATCAACGATCGCCCGGGCTTCTTTTTCAGATTCCACCACGCGGAAGAGATCTCCTGCCTGGGGAACGTCATTCAGGCCCATCACGACGATCGGCGTGGACGGCCCGGCCGATTTGATCCGGTTGCCGCGGTAGTCAAACATCGCTTTGATGCGGCCATACGATTTACCGGCCAGAATGGTATCGCCCACCTTCACGGTGCCGTTCTGCAAGAGCAGCGTCGCCATCGTGCCGCGGAACTTATCCAGCTCGGCCTCCACAACGGTACCCAGGGGCTCACCGTTCGGGTTGGCCTTGATGTTCTGGTTATCGGCGACCAGCAGGATCGCTTCCATTAGGTCATCCAGGCCCTCTTTCTTTTTGGCGGAAACAGGGACCACAATCGTATCCCCATCCCAGTCGTCCGGAATAAGCTCAATCTCTGCCAGTTGGCGTTTGACATTGTCGGGGTTTGCTGCGGGCAGGTCCATTTTGTTCATAGCCACCACAATCGGCACGCGCGCGGCTTTGGCATGGTTCGCAGCTTCGCGGGTCTGCGGCATCACGCCGTCATCCGCGGCGACCACGAGCACAACAATATCGGCGCCTTGCGCGCCTCGCGCCCGCATGGATGTGAAGGCCGCGTGGCCGGGGGTATCCAGGAACGTGATCTTACGTCCTTTGTGGTCGATTTGATAGGCACCAATATGCTGCGTGATCCCGCCTTCCTCACCGCCGGCGACGTTGGTCTGCCGGATAGCGTCCAGAAGAGACGTCTTGCCGTGGTCAACATGACCCAGCATTGTCACGACAGGGGGACGGGGCTTGAGGTCTTGCTCGTCCTCATCCTCGATCAAGCGCCGCCAGAGCGGAACCTCACCCTTTTCTTCGAGTTTCTCTTCTTCCAGTTGCTCCAGTTCCGGCTCAAACCCCAACTCACTCGCCACAACTGCGGCTGTGTCAAAGTCCACCGTCTGGTTAATACTGGCCATGACGCCATTGGCCATCAAGACTTTGATGACATCAATGGGGCTGGCGCTCATTGCGTCGGCCAGGTCTCTTACGCTGATACTGATAGGTAGGATAATTTGTTTATTGTCATTATCGCTCATACAACACCTCCATAGAATTTTCCCCTACCTTGAAACACCCTTTGGGTCTTTCAAGGTTCGTTTGAATATTAGACTGCTGAGGAGCGACCAGATGATCTTTAAGTCATCTTGACAATCCCTTTGCCTTATTTTGGACCGGTTCGGCCTCAGGGATATGCTCCTGCATATACACCAGCAGGTTTTGTTTTTCCTCTTCGGTCAATTCAGTCCGCAGTGCATGGTCAAGTGCGCTGGAAATCCCGCGCTGCCAACAAGACCGCTGGTCGTGCAAATAGGCGCCGCGACCGTGGGCTTTCCCGCTGGGGTCAACAGCGACGCCCTCCGGCCCTTTTACGATCCTGATCAAGGCACGTTTTGGCAAGGTTTCCCGGCAACCCACACAGGTCCGCCGGGGGATATGCTTGCTGCGACGTTTGGTTTTCTTGACCATCTAATCGCTTCTCATCTACTGACTACCAATCTTCCCAATCATCTTGCTCGTCAAATTCGGGACGACGTTTCTTGCGTTTCTTTTTCTTGGCCGGTTTCTGAGGTTCACTCTCATCAACGTCCATAGGTTTAGGCCGTTCATCTTTATAATAGCCAAATTTCCGGGCATCATAGGAGAAGAGCTTATCAAATTCGTTCTCTTCTTCCTTCTTATCCTCAGCTTTTGCCGGGGCAGGTTCGGCCGGTACTTCCTCTTCTTCTTCCGGCTCCACCTCAGGCTCAGCGGCCTCAACAGCTTCTTCGACGGCCTCAGCCTCAGCGATTTGTTCTTCAACCACTTCAACTTCGGCCTCATCCGCTTCGGCCACGGCTTCAGCAACCGCTTCCGCTTCCACAGCCTTTTCGGCAGGTGCGGTTTCGAGGGTTTCCTCCGCCGCAGCGGCTGCAGCAGCCAGCTCTTCCGGCGTCACCCGCAAGCCGTCCGTCAACTCTTTGATCTCTTCAAAGGATTTCGGGCCGATGCCGTTTAATGCCAGGATCTTATCGGGGTCCAAACGCATCTGCAGGACCAGTTCGCCCAGGGTTTCAATTCCGGCTTCCTGAAGGATATAAAGCAGGTGTTCCTTGAGATCAACATCCAGGATATCGATTTCGAAAGTCAGATCCGGTACGGTTGCCCGGGCCTCTTCATAGCGGCGTTTCTCTTCCAGGTCTTCCGCACGGCGCTTCTTTTCCACGCGCCGCTCAATACGGTCCACAAAGCCGCTCATGAAGTCATAGTCTTCCGGCGGCAGCGGGCGCCCTTCGGCCTTCTTTTCGAGTAAGACGGCGAGTTTTTCCATCGCTTCGGCTTCCCGCTCGGCCATTTCCCGGTAGGTTTCGTTCTCTTTTAATTTCGCCAGCGATTCACCGGCCGCTTCCACCAGGCTCTTGATGTCAATCCGCCAGCCGGTGAGTTTGGCTGCCAGGCGGGCATTTTGCCCGTCACGGCCAATCGCCAGGGAAAGCTGATCCTCGGGCACGACCACCGTCGCCGTCTTGCCCGTCTCTTCAGATTCGCTCAGATAGACGCCCAAAACGCGCGCCGGGCTGATCGCCTTGGAGATGAACGCCGCAGTATCGCTGCTCCATTCAATCACATCGATCTTCTCATCGTTCAGTTCACGGACAATGGCCTGGATGCGGACGCCCCGCACACCGACACATGCGCCCACAGGGTCAATGCCCTGCTGGGTGGCCGAAACAGCCACTTTAGCACGCTGGCCCGGTTCACGGGCGATGGAGCGGATTTCAACCACGCCGTGGTAGATCTCCGGGACTTCATTCTCCAGCAGACGGCGCAGGAATTTGCGGTGCGCCCTGGAAAGGAAGATCTGCGGGCCTCGGCTGGTTTCTTTCACGTCGTAGATCAGGGCCCGAATGCGGTCATGCACCCGCAGACGTTCTCGCGGGATCATATCCTTGCGCAGCATGAGACCTTCGGCCTTTTTATCCAGGCCAATCGTTGCACCGCGGCCGCTGACCGCCTGGACAATGCCGCTGACGATCTCGCCCACCTGGTTCTCGAAGTATTCGAATTGGATCTCGCGTTCGGCTTCCCGGATCCGCTGTTGGATCACCTGGCGCGCCGTCTGCGCGGCCACCCGGCCGAAATCGTCCGGGGTGGATTCCACCACCACCATGTCACCGAGTTCGGCTTCGGGTTCAACTTCACGCGCTTCGCTCAGGAGGACTTCGGTCCGTTCATCCTGGACATCTTCGACGACCTCTTTTTCAGCAAAGATCAGCACATCGCCGGTCTCCATATCGACCTTTGCCTCAACTAACTGGGCATTGGAGGCATTCACCGCTCTGCGATAGGCAGAGACCATGGCGGATTCGAGCGCTTCCAGGATGATATCCTTGGAAAGCTGTCGATCCTCAACAACCTCATTGAATGCCAGTGCAAATTCACTCTTCATGGTTCCACTTACTCCATCAAATATCCTGCATGATACACAGAAAAGTGGGGGACACCCACTTTTCGACGTAAAGGGTATAAAACATAAGTCCAAAGACTTACCAACTCATCAGTGATTCTAGCACAAAGTATAGACAGGTGCAAGGATTTGGAAGCCCTGCGAGGCGATGTTAAGGGGTCTCGCCTCAGGCGCCGTCAGGTCAGCCCAACCGAGATTCCGGCAGTGCCGACCTGGGCGGCTGCTGGTCAGTTACTCAACATCCACCAAAACGGCCCTGACAATCAGGCGGTATTGATACGCATCGCTCTCTTCATCGAAGCCCCGGCAGGTCAATAAGTTCAGCCAGGCGTAGTCTTCCTCACGCTCGACCAGGCGCATATCATCCGGCTTCACGGTGTGCTTCGATCGCACCTCAAACTCATACGCTGAGCCATGGAGATGGACGATCACTTTTCCAGACCAGCAGAACTGAAGAAACCACTAACCTATAATCAATGTATAGAATTGAGTAATCATCAGCTTTCACCATTGATATGGATATTGATGTTTATTTCGTTTATCCCGGATCCCCTTAGGAGATGGGAACAAATAAAAACACAAACGGGTTGATTCGCCAATATTTCCCCAATGGGACAGATTCCATATCGGACACTCTTGGAGAAATTAAAGAAGTATAAGGTAGTCTGAATGATCATCCCAGGGCTGTGTTAGACTATC
>WOYI010383372.1_pt1 | contig 14480 bp, 13 predicted proteins | sample 6423411 | NCBI WGS metagenome assembly WOYI01 (sample SAMN13441803, study PRJNA592873) | oil field metagenome | biome: oil field; feature: oil-well bore; material: oil-contaminated soil; isolation source: oil-contaminated soil from oil-well borehole | place: Germany: Wietze | collected 2016-10-18 ...
GCGCTGCATTCCTGAGAGTTCGGGTACGACACCGAAATTCCACACGGGTGGCTTACACCGAAGCCTTCAGGTCGTCGACCTTGTTGAGCTGCTCCCAGGGCAGTTCAATATCAGTGCGGCCGAAGTGGCCGTAGGCGGCGGTCTGCGCGTAGATCGGGCGCAGCAAGTCCAGATCGCGGACGATGGCGCCCGGACGCAGATCGAACACGCTGCTGATGGCCTTCTCGATGCGGGCCGGGTCGACGGTCTCGGTGCCGAACGTCTCGACGAACAACCCGACCGGGGCAGCCTTGCCGATGGCGTAGGCGACCTGAACCTCAACACGCTCCGAGAGACCGGCGGCGACGACATTCTTGGCCACCCAGCGCATCGCGTAGGCCGCCGAGCGGTCCACCTTTGACGGATCCTTGCCCGAGAATGCGCCGCCACCATGGCGGGCCCAGCCGCCGTAGGTGTCGACGATGATCTTGCGACCGGTCAGGCCGGCGTCACCCATCGGGCCGCCCAGCACGAACTTGCCGGTCGGGTTGACCAGCAGCCGGTAGTCGGAGATGTCCAGGCTCTCGTGGCCCAGATCCTCCAGAACCGTATTGACGACCTTCTCCCGGATATCCGGGGTCAGCATGCCGTCCAGATCGATATCGGCCGCGTGCTGCGTCGAGAGCACCACGGTGTCCAGGCGGACCGGCGTCTTGCCGTCGTACTGGATGGTGACCTGGGTCTTGCCGTCCGGGCGCAGGTACGGCAGCACGCCGTTCTTGCGGACCTCGGTGAGGCGACGGGCCAGCCGGTGCGCCAGCGCGATCGGCAGCGGCATGAGCTCGGGGGTGTCACCGATGGCGTAGCCAAACATCAGGCCCTGATCGCCGGCGCCCTGGGAGTCCAGCGGATCGCCGGCACCCTCAACCCGCGCCTCGTGCGCCTTGTCGACGCCCTGGGCGATATCCGGGGACTGAGCGCCGATGGCGACGTTCACGCCACACGACGCTCCGTCAAACCCCTTGGTCGACGAGTCATAGCCGATCTCCAGGATGCGCTCCCGGACGATCTTCGGGATATCGGCGTAGGCCGACGTGGTCACCTCGCCGGCGACATGCACCTGGCCGGTGGTGACCAGTGTCTCCACCGCGACCCGCGATGCGGGATCCTGCTCCAGCAGCGCATCGAGCACCGAGTCGCTGATCGCATCACAGATCTTGTCGGGGTGTCCTTCGGTGACCGACTCACTGGTAAACAGCCGACCTGCGCTCACGTGGCATCCCCCACTAGTTAGACAGACGAATCATTGATGTGTTCACTGGCAGCCAACCGTGTAAACCCGATTGGCGCAACCGTTACCCGCACACGGTCTCACCCCTGCAGGAGTGCTCCGATCGCGTCCACGATACGGCTGGCCATCAAAGTCTTCGAACCGTGCTCCAATGCGGTCTCCGTTCCATCGGCGGCCAGAATCCAGCCGTCGTTGTGATCGACCTCGAATGCCTTGCCCTCGCCGACGGCGTTGACGACCAGCATCTCGCAGCCCTTGCGCTTGAGCTTGGCCCGGGCATGGAACAACACATCGCCATTGGCGTCGCCGGTCTCGGCGGCGAACCCGACGATCGCCCGCATATTGGGCAGCTGGCCGTCGACGCGGGCGCGGACGGCACCGGCGAGCACGTCGTCGTTTCGTACGAGCTCGACGGACGGCGCGTCCGTGTCGTCGGCGCTCTTCTTGATCTTGGCGGTCGCCACCTGGGCGGGCCGGAAGTCGGCGACGGCCGCCGCCATCACCAGCACGTTAGCAGCGGGCGCGTACTTGGACACCGCGTCGCCGAGGTGAGCGGCCGATCCGATGTGCACGACGTCGACCCCGGCCGGATCGACGAGGCCGGCGGTGTTTCCGGCGATCAGGGTGACCTCGGCACCGCGCTGGGCCATCACCCGCGCCACCGCATAGCCCTGCTTGCCCGAACTCCGGTTGCCGATGAAGCGCACCGGATCCAGCGGCTCACGGGTGCCACCGGCAGTGACAAGCACCTTGACGCCGGCCATGTCGTAGGGCAGCGCGTCGGTGCGTTCGAGCAGCAGCCCGGCCAGCGTGGTGATCTCCTCGGCCTCGGGCAGCCGGCCCGGGCCGGTATCGGCGCCGGTGAGGCGCCCGGATGCGGGTTCGAGCACGACGGCACCACGGCGCCGCAGGGTGGCCACATTCTCGACGGTGGCCGGATGGAACCACATCTCGGTATGCATGGCCGGCGCGAACAGCACCGGACAGCGGGCGGTCAGCAGCGTCGCGGTCAGCAGATCATCGGCGCGCCCTGCGACGGCACGGGCCAGCAGATCGGCCGTGGCCGGTGCCACCACCACCAGGTCGGCCTCCTGGCCGATCCGGACGTGCGGCACCTGGTCGACGTTCTCGAACACCCCGGTGTGCACCGGATGCCCCGACAACGCTTCGAAGGTGGCCGCGCCGATGAATTTGAGCGCCGACTCGGTCGGAAGGACGCGCACGGAATGCCCGGCCTCGGTGAGCTGCCGCACGACGGTGCACGCCTTGTATGCGGCGATGCCCCCGGCAACGCCGACGACAATCCGCTTACGCTCCATCAGCAGCGCGCCATACTACTCGCCCTCGGTATGCTCAAGCAGGTCGGCGTGGATCTCGCGCATCGCGATCGACAGCGGCTTCTCCTGCAGACCCGGCTCGACCAGCGGGCCCACGTACTCCAGGATCCCGTCGCCGAGCTGGTTGTAGTAGTCGTTGATCTGGCGTGCACGCTTGGCGGCGTAGATCACCAGTGCGTACTTGCTCGACGCGCGGTCGAGCAACTCATCGATGGGCGGGTTCGTGATACCCAACGGAGTGTCGTAGGCGTTGGCGGCGTCGAGATTCTCGACAGGCGTGCTCACTAGGGTTCTCCCGGCTGTAATCAAAATTCGGTGTTAATCGGTGTTAAAGACGATGCAGTTGATAGCTCAGAGCCCTTGGATCGCTGCGCTCAGAGCCCTTGGATCGCTGCGCTCAGAGCCCTTGGATCGCTGCGCTCAGAGCCCTTGGATCGCTGCGCTCAGCGAGCCACCAGCAAGGATACCAATTCTGCGCACGCAGACTCCAATTGAGTGTTGACGACCACCACATCGAAGTCATTCTGGGCGGCCAACTCCTCGCGGGCGGTGCTCAGGCGCCGGGCCTGCACCTGCGGGCTCTCGGTTCCGCGGCCGATCAGACGCTGCTCCAACACCGACCAACTGGGCGGGGCGAGGAAGACCGTGATGACCTCCGGCATGGCGGCCTTCACGGCGCGGGCACCGGCCAGATCGACCTCGATCAGAACCGGAACACCGGCGCCGGCGGCGCGGCGTACCGGAGCGGCCGGTGTCCCCGAGCGGTGCAATCCGCCGTGGATATCCGCCCACTCGAGGAGTTCGCCGTCATCGATCAATCGCTGGAACCGCTCGGCCGAGACAAAAGTGTAGTCCACGCCGTCGACCTCACCGGGTCGCGGCGCCCGTGTCGTGACGGACACGCTGAAATACAGGTTGGGAATGCGGTCGCGCAGACAGCGCACCACCGTGGACTTCCCGACAGCTGAGGGACCGGACAGCACGACGACGTGCGTCATGACCGTCCGGCCCCTCGGCCGGCGTTCAATTCTTGCCTAATCGCTGGTGAAGTCGAACTTCTCCAGGAGGGCCTTGCGCTGGCGATCACCGAGGCCGCGCAGGCGGCGGGTCGGAGCGATCTCCAGTTCGGTCATGATCTCCTGCGCCTTGACCTTGCCGACCTTCGGCAAAGCTTCCAGTAATGCGGAAACCTTCATCTTGCCCAGGACCTCATCGGACTCCGCGTCCTTGAGAACCTGCTTGAGGTTGGTGCCGCCGCGCTTCAGCCGATCTTTGAGCTCGGCTCGCGCTCGACGTGCGGCAGCAGCCTTCTCCAACGCTGCCGCGCGCTGTTCGTCGGTCAACTGGGGAAGGGCCACGGGGTTCCTCCGTCTCTCGCCATCTGTTGTTTCATCACGGCTGGATCACATAACCAGCCAGCGACGACGACCGTACCCACGCATCCTGACGAAAGCTAACCCCACCCCCGGCTAACGGGGCAAAAGGCCTGCGTGTACGGCGTGGCCACCCGATGCCGGTTTCCCGGGTCTTCGTGCCCATGCGGTGGGGTGAGTTTCTGATCTCCCTGCATATCAAGGGTTTTCATACCTTCGGCAGGTGGGCGGGCATTTCACCGACCGGGCACGAGTTCGCTGAAACCCAATTTCTGGCGGTCGAATGAGAAATTTTCGCTGGTCACGGCGTGTCGGGCGTGTCGGAGGTCATCCACAGATCCGCCGCGCCGTCCGGGAATCGCAGGTGCCTAGCCTACCTAAACAATATGAGGCTACCGAGGAGTAGGATGCCGCCGCCAGCGAACTTCGCCACCCGCCCCGCGCGCGGAGGCGGATATCAGGCCAGGTAGGCGACCTGGTCCCGCAGCGTCTCCGCGGCAGCCCGCAGCGCGTCGGCGTCGGGTCCGGCGCGCAGGATCTCGCGCGACACCGCGGGCAGCACCCGACTGCCGAGCCGGCCGAGTTCCTCGGGGCGGCCGCCCTGGGCACCCACACCGGGGGCCAGCACGGGCCCATCGAGCGCCCCGAGATCCGGCAGCTGATCCAGCGTCGCACCGATCACCACGCCCACCGAGCCGCGGCCGGTGGCCCTATTCTCGGCGCCGGCCGCATCCACGATGGACTGCGCCACAGTGCGCCCGTCCGCAGTGGCGCGCTGAACGCTCGCGCCCTCCGGATTCGACGTCGCGGCGAGCACGAACACACCCCGGCCGTTGGCCGCCGCGACGTCGAGCAGCGGCCGCAACGACTCGAACCCCAGATAGGGCGATGCGGTCACCGCATCGGCGGCCAACGGTGAATCCCCCGCCCAGGCCTGCGCGTAGGCGGCCATCGTCGAGCCGATATCGCCACGTTTGGCATCCGCGAGCACCAGCACACCGGCCGCTCGCAACGCCGTGATGGTCCGCTCCAGCACGGCGAACCCGGCCGAGCCGTACGCCTCGAAGAACGCGACCTGGGGCTTGACGATGGCGAAATCCGCGAAGGCCTCGACGCAGATCTCGCTGAACGTCGCCAGGCCCGACACATGTCTGGGCAGGCCCCAGGCCGACAGTAGTTCGGGGTGCGGATCGATGCCCGGGCACAGCGGGCCCCGGGCGGCGACGGCGTCGGCCAGACGCGCCCCGAAGCTGGTCACGGCCGGCCGTTCCCCAGCTGGCTGTGCAGCTCCTGCAGCGAACGCACCCCGATGTCACCGCGGATGCCCGCCTCGATGCCCTGCACCGCGGCCGACGCACCCTGCACCGTCGTCACGCACGGAATGTTCACCGACACGGCGGCCGAACGGATCTCGTAACCGTCGATACGCGGTCCGGAATTGCCGTACGGGGTGTTGATCACCATGTCGATCTGACCGGCACGGATGGCATCCACCGCGGACATCGCGGGCCGGCCCTCACCGGGCTCCTCGAAGTTCTTTCGCACCACTTCGCACGGAATACCGTTGCGGCGCAACATCTCCGCGGTCCCCTCGGTGGCCAGCACCCGGAACCCCAGATCGGCCAGCCGCTTGACCGGGAACACCAGCGACCGCTTGTCCCGGTTGGCGACCGACACGAACACGGTGCCCGACGCCGGCAGCGAACCGTAGGCCGCGGCCTGACTCTTGGCGAACGCGGTACCGAAGTCACGATCGATACCCATCACCTCACCGGTGGATTTCATCTCCGGTCCGAGTAGCGAATCCACCTGTGTGCCATCGGCTTTACGGAAGCGGTGGAACGGCAGGACGGCTTCCTTCACCGCAATGGGGGCATGCGCGGAGACGGTGGCCCCGTCACCTTCGGCGACCAGCACCCCCTCCTCCCGCAACTGGGCGATGGTGGCGCCGAGCATGATCCGCGCGCAGGCCTTGGCCAGCGGGATCGCCGTGGCCTTGGAGACGAAGGGCACGGTGCGGCTCGCCCGGGGGTTCGCCTCGAGCACGTAGAGCACATCGTCCTTGAGGGCGTACTGCACGTTCAGCAGGCCGACGACGCCGATACCGTGCGCCAGGGCCTCGGTGGCCGCGCGCACCTTCTCGATATCGGTGCGGCCCAGCGTGACCGGCGGCAGGGCGCATGCCGAGTCACCGGAATGGATGCCGGCCTCCTCGATGTGCTCCATCACACCGCCGATGTAGACCTCGACGCCATCGCACAGCGCGTCGACGTCGATCTCGATGGCGTCCTCGAGGAAACGGTCCACGAGCACCGGGTGCTCGGGCGACAGTTCGGTGGCACGGGTGATGTAACCCTGCAGGGTCTCCTCGTCGTACACGATCTCCATCCCGCGCCCACCCAGCACATAGGACGGCCGGACGAGCACCGGATAGCCGATATCGGCGGCGATCCGGCGGGCCTGATCGAAGCTGGTGGCCGTACCGAACCGCGGCGCGGGCAGTCCGGCCCGGCGCAGCACCTCACCGAACTCGCCGCGATCCTCGGCCAGATGGATGGCCTCGGGCTTGGTGCCCACGATGGGGACGCCGGCCTTCTCCAGGCGCTCGGCCAGTCCGAGTGGCGTCTGACCGCCCAGCTGCACGATCACGCCCACCACACCGGGACCTCCGGCGCCGGAAGCCTGTTCGGCGTGATAGACCTCCAGCACGTCTTCGAATGTCAGCGGCTCGAAGTACAGCCGGTCGGCGGTGTCATAGTCGGTGGACACCGTCTCGGGGTTGCAGTTGACCATGACGGTCTCGAAACCGACCTGGCTCAGCGTCGTCGCCGCATGCACACAGCTGTAGTCGAATTCGATGCCCTGCCCGATCCGGTTGGGCCCGGATCCCAGGATGAGGACCTTCGGCCGCTCGCTCTGCGGGGCGACCTCGGACTCGGCGGACGGATCCAGCTCGTAGCTGCTGTAGTGATACGGCGTGCGGGCCTCGAACTCCGCGGCACAGGTGTCGACGGTCTTGTACACCGGACGGATGCCCAGGCGTTCGCGCAGCGTCCGCACACCGGCCTCGCCGGCCAGTTCCGGCCGCAGTGCCGCGATCTGGCCGTCGGACAGCCCGCTGTGCTTGGCGAGACGCAGCAGCGTCTCGTCCAGGACCGGCGCCTCGACGAGCTTGGCGCGCAACCCGACGAGCGTGGCGATCTGGTCGACGAACCAGGGGTCGACCCCGGAGGCCTCGGCGACCTGTTCGACGGTGCCGCCGAGGCGCAGCGCCTGCTCGATGTCATAGACGCGGCCCTCGGTGGCGGTGCGCAGGGCGGTCAGCAGCTCTTCGAGGGATGCCTCGCGGTCGGGCTTTGTCCAGAAACCGGCGCGGGTGGTCTCCAGTGAGCGCATCACCTTGCCGAGCGCCTCGACGAAGTTGCGGCCCAGCGACATCGCCTCGCCCACCGATTTCATGGTGGTGGTCAGCGTGGGGTCGGCACCGGGGAACTTCTCGAAGGCGAACCGCGGGGCCTTGACCACGACATAATCCAGGGTCGGCTCGAAACAGGCCGGGGTTTCCTTGGTGATGTCGTTGACGATCTCATCAAGGGTGTAGCCGATGGCCAGTTTCGCCGCGATCTTGGCGATCGGGAAGCCGGTCGCCTTGGAGGCAAGTGCGCTGGAGCGCGACACCCGGGGGTTCATCTCGATGACGATGAGCCTGCCGTCGCGCGGGTTGATCGCGAACTGGATATTGCAGCCGCCGGTGTCCACCCCGACCTCGCGCAGGATGTCGATGCCCACATCGCGCATCTTCTGGTACTCGCGGTCGGTCAGCGTCATCGCCGGGGCAACGGTCACCGAGTCACCGGTGTGCACACCCATCGGATCGAAGTTCTCGATCGAGCAGACCACCACCACGTTGTCGTGGTGATCGCGCATCAGTTCGAGCTCGAATTCCTTCCAGCCGTAGATGGATTCCTCGATGAGCACATTCGCACTCGGTGAGGCCGCCAGTCCGTCGCCGGCCATCCGCTCGACGTCCTCGGTCGAGTAGGCCATCCCGGAACCCAGCCCGCCCATGGTGAAGGACGGCCGCACCACGACGGGCAGCCCCAGCTCGACCACCGTCTCACGGACCTCGTCCATGGTGAAGCAGACCCGCGACTTCGCGGACTCACTACCGACTTTGGCGACGATGTCCTTGAACTTCTGCCGGTCCTCGCCGCGCTGGATGGCCTCGAAATCGGCGCCGATCATCTCGACGCCGTAGCGCTCCAGGATGCCGCCGTTGTACAGGTCGACGGCGGTGTTCAGCGCGGTCTGACCACCCAGGGTGGCCAGCACGGCGTCGATCTTGTTACCGCGCTCGGCCTGCTGGGCGAAGATCTTCTCCACGAATGCCGCCGTGATCGGTTCGACATAGGTGTGATCGGCGTACTCCGGATCGGTCATGATGGTCGCCGGGTTGGAGTTGATCAGGCTGACCTGCAGGCCCTCGGCACGCAGCACGCGGCAGGCCTGAGTGCCGGAGTAGTCGAACTCACAGGCTTGGCCGATGACGATCGGGCCGGACCCGATCACCAGGATGTGGTTGAGGTCAGAGCGGCGTGGCACGTTACTTCTCCCCTGCGATCAGGCTGACGAACTGGTCGAACAGGTACTCGGCGTCATGCGGGCCGGCGGCGGCCTCGGGGTGGTACTGCACCGAAAAGGCGCGCCCGTCAACGAGTTTGATGCCCTCCACGACACCGTCGTTGGCGCAGGTGTGGCTGACGATCGCGCGCCCGAACGGGGTGTCGAACTCCTCGCCCGCCTCGCCTTCCAACGCAAACCCGTGGTTCTGCGCGGTGACCGCGACGCGGCCGGTGGCGTGATCCATCACCGGGATGTTGATACCGCGGTGCCCGAAGGTCATCTTGTAGGTGGACCGGCCCAGCGCCCGCCCCAGGATCTGATTGCCGAAACAGATGCCGAACAACGGGATTCCCGCACCCAGCACCTTCCGGGTCACCTCCACGATGTGGTCGGCGGTGGCCGGGTCCCCGGGACCGTTGGACAGGAAGACGCCATCGGGTTTCAGGTCGGCGATCTCGTCGAAGGTGGTGGCAGAGGGCAGCACATGGCTGCGCACCCCGCGGCGCGCGAAGTTGCGCGGTGTGTTGGTCTTGATGCCGAGGTCGATCGCGGCGACCGTGAAGCGCGGTGCGCCTTCGGGTACTCCCTCTGCCTCAACGAGATAGCGCTCTCGGGTGCTGACCTGACCTGCCAGGTCCGCGCCCAGCATGGACGGCTGGCTGCGCACCCGGTCCACCAGGGTGTCGACCGTGGCATCGGCCGCGTCCCCGGAGAATACCCCGGCCTTCATCGACCCCACCGTGCGCAGGTGTCGCACCACCGCGCGAGTGTCGATGCCCGCGATGCCGACGATGCCCTGGCGCACCAGTTCATCGTCGAGGGTCCCGGTGGCGCGCCAGTTCGAGGCGCGCGGCGATGGGTCGCGAACGGCGTATCCCGCCACCCAGATCTTGTCGCCCCGACTCTCACCGTCCTCACCGTTCCAGCCGGTATTGCCGATCTGCGGTGCCGTGGCGACGACGATCTGTCCGTGGTAGCTGGGGTCGGTGAGCGTCTCCTGGTAACCGGACATGCCGGTCGAGAACACCGCCTCACCGAGTGTCTGGCCGATCGCGCCGAAGGCTGTACCGGTGAAGACCCTGGCGTCCTCCAGAACCAGGACTGCTCTTTCCGTGGTCGTGCTGACACCGCCGCGCGATCCGCTTCGCTTCTCGCTCACATGTCCTCCTTGACCCATTCGCTGATGTCGTCGCGTTCATCGGCCCGGAAGCCGGTGTCGATGTCGGTTCCTGATGGCAGCCGCCAGCGGATAGCGACGATGCCGTCGTGAGTGAGCGCCTTACCGGCGATCGCCCGTTCAATGCGCACCGCGACGATGGACTCATCGGGGATCCAGATCGGCCCGGTTCCGCTGCGCTGCAGCATAATTCCCTCGGGATACCGGGCGAGCACCGCCTTGGCGCGGAACCCCAGTGCGGCCGCGGCGACCTTGTCGTTCCAGTGCGGCGCGATGGTGCTACCAACATAGAGGCCCTTCGTGGGCCCGGTCAGCAACGGCCCGACGGTGTCCGGCAGCGCGGGAAGATTGCCGATCAGCTCGGCCTGTCGCTCGATGCGATGCCGCCAGCCGCGCAACAGTTGCCGGATGAAGAAGCCGATCAGCAGGGCGATCGCCGCGGCCACCACCAGCGACCCGATCAACGTCTGGTCATTCACTGTGCTGAATCCCGGGTCGCTGCGCTCCAGCCCTGCGACGGGGTCACCCCACCGCGCGCAGTGACCTTGCCCCGCAACAATGTCAGCGTCACCGAAGCCGGCAGGTCCATCGACTCGAACGGGGTGTTGGCCGAACGGCTGGCCAGTTCCGAACCGGTGACCGTCCAGGTGGTGTCGGGGTCGACGACGGTCAGGTTGGCCGGCTCCCCCAACTCCAGCGGGCGGCCCTGATCCGGCAGGCCGACGATCGCCGCCGGCGCCTCGCTCATCACCCGGGCGACATCCCGCCAGCTCAAGAGGCCGGGCACCACCATGGACGCAACGACCACGGACAGGGCCGTCTGCAACCCCAGCATGCCCGGGCGCGCGTTGGCAAACTCGCAGCACTTCTCCTGCTCGGCGTGCGGCGCGTGATCGGTGGCGACGCAGTCGATAACGCCCTCGGCGAGTGCCTGGCGCAGTGCGGTGACATCGCTGGCCTCCCGCAACGGCGGGTTGACCCGGTTGCGGCCGTCGTAACTGCTCAGCCGGCCGTCATCGAGCAGCAGGTGATGCGGCGTGACTTCCGCGGTGATCGAAATTCCCTGCGACTTGGCCCATTTCAGCAGTTCGACGGTGCCTGACGTGGAGGCATGGCAGATGTGTACCCGCGCTCCGGCATCGCGGGCCAGGATCGCGTCACGCGCGACGATGGACTCCTCGGCCGAGCGCGGCCAGCCCGCCAGCCCGAGACGCGCCGCGTTGGGGCCCTCGTGCGCCACGGCGCCGACAGTCAGCCGCGGTTCCTCGGCATGCTGGGCGATCAGCACACCCAGTCCGCTCGCGTACTCCAGCGCGCGACGCATGATCAGCGGATCGTGCACGCAGATACCGTCGTCGGAGAACATCCGGACCTGGCCGGCCCCGGCGGCCATCAGTCCCATCTCCGTCAGCTGTTTGCCCTCGAGGCCGACGGTGACCGCGCCGACCGGATGCACGTCGACCAGTCCGACCTGCTGTCCGCGGTGCCAGACGTGATCGGTGACCACCGGGCTGTCCGCCACCGGATCGGTGTTGGCCATCGCGAATACCGCGGTGTAGCCACCCAGAGCGGCTGCCGCCGAACCGGTTTCGATGTCCTCGGCGTACTCGCGACCGGGTTCGCGCAGGTGGGTGTGCAGATCGACGAATCCGGGAAGTAGGATCTGGCCGCCGGCCTCGATGAGCTCCGCAACGTCATCGCTGAGTCCGGTCCCGATCTCGGCGATCTGACCGTCGGCGATGCGCACGTCGACCGGATCACCCTCGCCGTAAAGCCGTACGCCCTTGATCAGCACACTCACACCGTCACCTCTGTCCCGGCGCCTACCAGTAGGTGGAACAACACCGCCATCCTTACGTGAACTCCGTTCGAAACCTGTTGCAGCACAGCCGACTGCGATGAATCGGCCACCGAGTAGGCGATCTCCATCCCGCGCACCATCGGCCCGGGATGCAGCACCACGGCGTTCTCGGCGAGCTTCGCCCGGCGTTTCTCCGACATTCCGTAGAGCACCGAGTACTCCCGCGCCGACGGGAAGAAGCCGCCGTTCATCCGCTCGGCCTGCACCCGCAGCATCAGCACGGCGTCGGCGGCCGGCAGCTCGGCGTCCAGGTCATGGGACACCGACACAGACTGGATGTCGCCGGCCCTCCGGCCCCCCGGCCACCCTTCCACCCCGACCGGCAGCAGGGTGGGCGGGGCCACCAGCACCACCTCGGCGCCGAGCGTCGAGAGCAGTTCGACATTGGAGCGAGCGACCCGGCTGTGCAGCACATCGCCGACGATCACCACCCGCTTGCCCTCGATCGAGCCGAAACGCTGACGGATGGTCAGCGCATCCAGCAGTGCCTGGGTCGGGTGCTCGTGGGTGCCGTCCCCGGCGTTGATGATCGCCGGACCACCCATTCCCCCCGGTCGCTGCGCTCCTACCCCCAGGGAACCGTCGTCCTCCCGCGTCCACTCGGAGAGCTGTTGTGCCGCACCCGAAGCCGGATGCCGGATGATCAGCGCATCGGCGCCAGCGGCCCGCAGTGTCAGTGCGGTGTCGCGCAGCGATTCGCCCTTGGACACCGAGGATCCCGAGGCGCTGACGTTGATGACATCGGCGCTCATCCACTTGCCCGCGACCTCGAAGGACACCCGGGTGCGGGTGGAGTTCTCGTAGAACATGGTGATGATGGTGCGTCCGCGCAGGGTGGGCAGTTTCTTGACCTCACGGCCCAGCAGTGCCTCCCGGAAGCGGTCGGCGTCATCGAGGATCGCGACAGCCTCGTCACGGGACAGGTCGGCTGCGGCGAGTAGGTGTTTCATCGCGACTGCTTCCTCTTCGCGCAAGCGCTCATCGGCGCGGTCCTCCGTACGGTGCGATCCTCACGCTGTCCTGCCCGTCGGGCTCCTGAAGGCGCACCTTGACGTTCTCAGCACGTGAGGTGGGGACGTTCTTGCCGACATAGTCCGCACGGACCGGCAGCTCCCGGTGCCCGCGGTCTACCAGCACGGCCAGCTGCACGATGCGCGGCCGCCCGATATCGCGCAGCGCGTCCAGGGCCGAGCGCACCGAGCGCCCGGAATACAGCACATCGTCGACCAGGATCACCAGTGAGCCGTCGATCCCGCCGGCCGGAATGGACGTCGACTCCAGCGGGCGCGGGGGCTTGAAGTTCAGGTCATCGCGGTAGAGCGTGATGTCCAGGGCGCCGTGCGGCAGATCGATACCGGCGAACTCTTTGACCTTCTCGGCGAGCCGGGCGGCCAGCGTCACTCCGCGGGTCGGGATACCCAGCAGCACGACACGGGGGGCATCCGGCGCGTCGAGCGCGGTCTTCTCGATGATCTGATGCGCGATACGCGAGATCGTCCGGCTCACATCCGCGGCGGACATCAATTCCCGGTCGGGGCTGGGCGAGCCTGCACTACCCATGATCAACCTGGACCTCCTTCTCCGCCTCTCGGGACGGATCGTTAAAGGACGTCGAACTGCCGGTTACCTTATCAGGATGAATCTCGACAACAACCGCGCCTCCATCTCCGAGGCCATCGACGGCGGACTGCTCGCCGGGGCGGTCACGCTCGTGTGGCATGCCGGCCGGGTGGTGCAGGTCAACGAGTTGGGTTACCGCGACATCCAGGCCCGCCTCCCCATGCAGCGCGATACGGTGTTCCGGATCGCGTCCATGAGCAAACCCGTGACCGTGGCCGCGTCGATGACGCTGCTCGAAGAGGGACGCTTCGGCCTCGACGACCCGGTGGCGCGATGGCTGCCCGAGATCGCCGATCTGCGGGTGCTGATCGAACCCGGCAGCACCCTGGACGACACGAGCCGCTTACGCCGGCCCATCACCTTCGACGATCTGATGACGCACCGCGCAGGGCTGGCCTACCCGTTCTCCATCACCGGGCCGCTCGCCAAGGCCTACGGTCGGTTGTCGTTCCGGCAGAACGAGCAGCGTTGGCTGACCGAGCTCGCACAGCTGCCACTGGCCCACCAGCCCGGCACGCGGATCACCTACAGCCATGGCACCGATGTGCTGGGCATCGCGATATCCCGGATCGCGGGGAAGCCATTACACGAACTGCTGGCCGAGCGGATCTTTGAGCCACTGCGCATGTCCGACACCGGTTTTGCGCTCAGCCTGCAGCAGCGGCGCCGGATGGCGACCATGTACGGCCTCGACGAGGACGGCACCTTGCGCGACGATGTGATGGGGCCCCCGGCGCTGACGCCGCCCGAATTCTGTGCCGGCGGGGCCGGATTGATGTCCACAGCCGATGACTATCTGAAGTTCGCCAGGATGCTGCTGGGCGGCGGCGCGGTGGACGGGGTTCGGGTGCTGTCGGAGGAGTCGGTGCGGCTGATGCGCACCGACCGGCTGACCGCCGAACAGAAGGAACACAACTTCCTGGGTGTCCCGTTCTGGATCGGCCGCGGATTCGGCCTGAGCATGTCGGTGGTGACCGATCCGGCCCAGTCCGAGCGGTTCTTCGGGCCGGGCGGCCTCGGGACATTCGGCTGGCCCGGTGCGTTCGGCACCTGGTGGCAGGCCGATCCGGCCAACGATGTGATCGTGCTGTACCTGATCCAGAACTACCCGGATCGTACGGCCGACGTCGCGCAGGTGGCGGGTAACACCTCGATGGCCAAACTGCGGATGGCGCAGCCGAAATTCGTGCGGCGCACCTATCAGGCGCTCGGGGTTTAG
>WOYI010127708.1_pt1 | contig 14479 bp, 11 predicted proteins | sample 6423411 | NCBI WGS metagenome assembly WOYI01 (sample SAMN13441803, study PRJNA592873) | oil field metagenome | biome: oil field; feature: oil-well bore; material: oil-contaminated soil; isolation source: oil-contaminated soil from oil-well borehole | place: Germany: Wietze | collected 2016-10-18 ...
AGTAAAGTGCCTGGTCCCTGAGTGCGCTGCTTTTTTTAAGCTCTGCCAGATATGGTTTGGCTTCATCAGCTACTGTATGCAGGACCGCATTGACAAGTCCGATATCGTGATCGTCGCCCTTTGATTTTATTGCCTGTACAAGGCCGTTGATGAGAACAGGAAGTGCGAAATATTTAAGCTCCACTATCCCTGCTATTCCGATGATAAGAGCGTTATGCGTAAGAGCCGACATGTCTTTTGTGTTTCGTCTGCAGTATTTCATGAGCAGATGCTTCCAGAGTCCCTGCCTTCTGAGCGAACAGTAGACCAAAGTAGCAGCAAGCACCCTGTCAGAAGGAGCAATATCCGTGTATAACTTCCTGAGCGCTTCAGCGGCGAAGGCGCCTTCACTTACCTCGCCATACACCTGGAGCGCCGCTTCAATACCTCTCATCGGGCCGATCACCTCTATGTGCGGATTTCCGCTTTTTCATGGAACGCTTCAAATATAACAAAAAAGGAGGCAGCCATATGCTACCTCCCGATATTTTACACTATTTTCCTAGTCTCTGCGCATCCCTCTGAGGGCAATGAGCCTCACCAGCTGGAGTATGGTCATCACAAGAGCCGCTATGTAAGTGAGCGCGGCCGCGTCAAGAACAGCTTTCGCGCCGCCCACTTCGTTGCCTGCCAGAAGGCCTGTCTCCGAAAGCAGCTTGAGCGCCCTTGCGCTCGCGTCAAACTCTACAGGCAGGGTCACAAGATGGAATATGAGGACTCCGCAGAAGAGCAGTATGCCTATATTGAGAAGCGGAGTATAACCCATTATCAGACCGATGAAGAAAAGAGGCATGGACATCGTGGAACCGATGCTTACAGCAGGCACGATGGAATTCCTGAGACGGAGGAACGCATAGCCCTCTTTGTCCTGGATCGCATGCCCCACCTCGTGTGCGGCAACACCTATCGCGGCTATGCTTGAATTTCCGGATACGGCGTCTGAAAGGCGAAGCACTTTGCTCCTGGGGTCATAATGGTCTGTAAGATGGCCCTGTATCCTCTCCACCCTTACATTGCTCAGCCCAAACCTATCAAGCAGGACCCTGGAGACCTGGTCCGCGGTCACACCGCTTGCGGCCCTAACTTCACTGTATCTTGAAAAAGCTCCCTTGACCTTGAACTGAGCCCAGAGAGAAAAGAGCATCGCAGGTATCAACAGAACTATGGTCGAATCTAAATATGGGAACATCATTTTACGACACCTCCGTTGTAATAAACTACGTTAGTCTATATTAGTCAGACTAATTGTGTCTTCCGTAAAATCCCGCAATCTCCTCCACGACTCTTTCCTGTTCCTCCGGCAGGAGTTCAGGGAAAATGGGCAGCGCCAGAACAGTGCCCGTCAGCATTTCAGAAACAGGGAAGTCCCCTTCTTTATATCCAAGGTATGAGAAGCAGTGCTGGAGATGGAGGGGCAGCGGATAGTAGACTCTTGTCACAACACCGCGCTCTTCGAGATATGCCTGGAGATCATCCCTTCTCTCAGCCTTAACTACATACTGGTGATATACATGTCTGTTGCCGGCAGCTTCGACAGGGGGAGTGACCTTGTCAAGAAGCCCCTTCTCTTTGAAGAGGATCATGTATCTTTCGGCCACTATCCTGCGCTCTTCGTTCCACTCCTCCAGATGGCGGAGCCTTACTCTGAGTATGGCTGCCTGGACTGCATCAAGGCGGCTGTTTATCCCAACTTCATCGTGGAAATATGTTTTGCCCGAACCGTGGACCCTGAGGCTCTTTATGCGTTCGGCGCTTTCCTTACCGTGAGGTATGGATACCATACCTCCGTCACCGTAGCAGCCGAGGTTTTTAGTCGGGAAGAATGAGAAACACCCCATATCTCCTATAGCCCCTGCCCTGCAGATCTTTTTGCCGATCATCCTGTGGGCTCCAATTGCCTGGGCACAGTCCTCTATAAGTGCTATCCCTCTTTGGCTGAGTTCGTCCTTTATCAGTTCCAGTTTGCATGTCTGCCCGAAAAGGTGCGCCGGGAGGACCGCCTTCGTCCTGGGGGTTATCTTTTCCATTACTGATTCCATGGAGAGATTGTAGGTGTCAGGTTCGACATCGGCAAAAACAGGTTTTGCGCCGTTCCTTGTTATGCAGCTTGCCGTGGCAAAGAAGGTGAAGGGAGTAGTTATTACCTCGTCCCCCTCTTTGAGGCCGAGCGACATGATGGCCAGCACGAGGGCGTCAGTACCGGATGCGCAACCTACCGTGCTTTCGACATCCAGGTATGCTGCTACTTCCTTCTCGAAGGCCTCAACTTCAGGTCCCAGGATGAAGTGCTGCGTCTCAAGCACCCTGTCGAGGGCAACTCTGACCTCTTCTTTTACCCTGTTGTAATTTCTTGTCAGATCAAAGGACGGTATTTTTTTCTGTCCTGTCATAACCCAATTCCTCCCTATGATGAAAATGCTTTATTCTGCTGAGCAAGACCATTCATGTTTGCCAAAAGATTTCTTCTCTCGTATGGTTTTTCAAGGAGCGCATGAGAGTGGCGGAGATGGTCCCTCATTAATCTGTCCGCTGATTCTTCGTCCCGGGACATGATCGATGTCAGTATTTTTCTGTGTTCCTCTGTGCTGTAATTTTTTTCCTCTGTGAACGGATCGTAGAAAAGAATATATACATTCGTTCGAAGAATTATATTTTCAACGTATTCAATGAGGACGATGTTTTTGCTTGCGTCAGCTATCAGCCTGTGAAAATTATTGTTCGCTTCGAGATTTGCCTCCAGATCACGGGCGAGGAAGGCTGATTCCTCGTCCTTAAGCACCTCTTCGAACCGTTCCGCAGTTCGCCTGTCGATGCCGTTTCTGCACGCCAGCTGAACGCTCAAAGCCTCAAGGTACCCCCGTACATCGTAAGCTCCCTCTACCTCTGCTGCGCTGGGAGCTGCGACTCTTGCCCCGCTGTTGGGAATGATCTTTACAAGCCCCTCGCTTGCAAGACGTCTGAGAGCCTCCCTGACAGGAGTCCGGCTGACTCCCATCTCACTGGATATCTTAACTTCGGGAAGCCTTTCCCCGGGCTTAAGCTGCTTATTAACAATTCTGGACCGCAGCTCAAGATATACGAAGTCTGATGAAGTATTATAATAGCTTGAATAATGTATCACTAATTTTCCCCCTGAAACATATATCTTCAAAATGAAACTCTATACCTCAGCTCAACAACGTCTCATCTTAACATATATTTATACTATGGCAAGTTTGACATATATCGTTTTATGACTAGAATTATCCCATGTGCAAACGACTTTTGGTCCTTATTCTTTCATTTGGAACGATAATTGCCTTTGGCTATGCCCTGGGCGGCCTTGGCGGCTACATGTTCGATCAGGGCAAACCGCTGGTGATAGCTGCCGGTCTAACCGGAGGGATCGTATCCGCCATTCTCGCTCTTAAAATATGGAGGACTTACCTCAACGACATCGACAGAGAAAACAAAGAAGCAAAACTACGGGCTGAAAATGATTCCCCAAAAGAGCAGTCTCAGCTTACTGACGAGAAATAGTCACAGACCTTATCTGCTATCTTTGAAGCCGCACCCCGTTCAGGAACGATATTTGAGTATCCCATCACTATCTCACTCAGCCTTTCGGGATCAGAAACAAGCTCTTCAACAAGCCCTGCGACCATAGACGGAGTCATGACTCCTCTGTGTTCAGGAACGATCTCTTTCCCTGCCATTTTGTTCGGAAGCGACACATATTTATGTCTCCCGCTATACCAGTAGACCAGCTTTTTCTTAAGTGCCGCCGCTCCCGGAACAGACATAGGTATCATCCCCGGGATCCCGTCAAGGGGTATGTTCTCAGCCTGGTTCAAAGGAACTACAATAAGGAGGGGCACACAGAGCGAGGTTATCTGCAGGTTGTTTGTGCCCGGAAAAGCAACAGCAAGCGTAGAGGCTTTGATAGCCTCAAAATTTTTTTCGCGTATAAACCTTATCCTTCCCGGCCCATCCCATAATATTTCCTCCGCAGCCGATCCGCCTGTCCAATTCAGACCGGCTTCATCAAGGCCTTCGATGAGCAGTTTTTCATCAACTGTAGGAGCAACAGGCAAAAAGGCATGGTAGTTTGGGTGTTTTCTCAAAAAATCCATTGCAGCGCATGAAAAAAAGGGAAATCCATCCCGGTATTCGAATGGCCTGCTGCCCGGCAAAAAAGAGACAGCTTCCTCATCCCCGGAGAGATCCATTATCTTCCTTGCTTCATCTGTATCTTCACATTCAGGAGCGCTGTCAAATATAAGGTTCCCGACCCTGGTCACATGATCCCTTTTGACTCCCTGAAGTGCAAATCTATTTTCAGCGGCTTCATCCGGCACAAAATAATGGCCGACGCGAGATTTCCACCTCGGCCTTGCCGTGTATATCATCCATACACATCTCAGTTTCGCTGATAGTATGGCGCCGAAGAAGGGATCTCCTCCTAGCTGCAGGACCAGCCTTTTTGTTCCCTTCAACGCCACGGAGGTATTCCATAACTCTTTAAAGGCGGATACAGAGTCTATACCTTCGATCTCTTTTCCATACTCCGCCTCCATTCCGCTGGCATACTGGCAGGGAAGGACAACGAGAGAGACCTTCGCTGGAAAATCTTTTGAGGCAAGTTCCGATACTACCGGCTTTACCCATCCGGATACTTCTCCGGGCGAATTAGTCAAAATAAAAAGTTCGTCCATTTTTCCAATACCACTCTTTCCACTTTCAATCTCACGTAATGTAACGGAGGAACATTGAGCAATGAGATGGTATAATTATAAGGTTAAAAATTACAGATTGGGGACCTGGTCATTGTTTATTCCTCTTGAAGGCGAAAGTATCATTTGCCTTGCCAACACAGTAGCCATTTATAAGACAGAAAACGGAACAGAGATACTCAAAAGAGACGGCTCTGTCATCAGGACCGGATTCACCCCGACTACCCTAAAAAAACGACAGCTTGATTTCCTCAGCAAAAGGACGATCAGTGGAAGGAGTTAATCTATAAATGGATAATATGTGCATTCCAAACAACTCAATGCTGACAAAAGATTCCGAGTACTCAGCAAAGGATATTCATGTGCTTGAAGGTCTCGTGGCCGTAAGAAAACGGCCCGGGATGTATATAGGAGACCAGGGACCGCGAGGTCTGCACCATCTGGTATACGAGGTAGTAGACAATGCCATCGATGAATCCCTGGCAGGTTTCTGCGACACTATCAACGTAACGATAAACGGGGATGGAAGCGTAACAGTTGTAGACAACGGACGCGGGATACCAACAGAAGATCATGAGTCCGGAAAATCGGCGGCAGAAGTGGTAATGACTATCCTGCACGCGGGCGGCAAGTTCGACAAAAGCGCATATCAGGTCTCCGGAGGACTCCACGGAGTAGGCGTATCTGTAGTCAACGCCCTTTCCGAATGGCTCGAACTGACTATCTGGAGAAACGGAAAGGAACACCATCAGCGCTATGAACGCGGGATCCCGGTAACGCCCCTTTGCGTGACAGGCGATACCGACATGAGAGGCACGCGTGTCCAGTTCATGCCGGATGAGGAGATCTTCTCCTCGATCGAATTCCAGGCCGATGTCCTGAAATCAAGGCTGCGTGAGCTTGCATTCCTGAACTCGCATATAACGATCAATTTCGCCGATAAAAGAGCGGAGAAACCTCAGGAACGCACTTACAACTACCCCGGAGGGATCTCGACCTTCGTTGAGTACCTTAACAAGGGCAAAGAGGTCCTTTTTAAGGAACCTGTAGTAATATTCGGGGAGAAAGATAAAACCGAGATAGAGGTCGCCATACAGTACAACGATACTTATATGGAGCGGCTTTATGGTTTTGTAAACCTCATAAATACGATCGAAGGCGGAACACATGTCGCCGGATTCAGGACAGCCCTTACAAGGGCAGTGAACGACGAGGCAAGAAAACTAAAAATACTCAAAGAAAAAGACACAAACCTTACCGGGGACGACCTCAAGGAAGGCTTGACCGCGGTAATTTCCGTAAAAGTTATGGAGCCTCAGTTCGAAGGTCAGACAAAGACCAAACTGGGCAACGGTGACGTAAAAGGGATCGTTGACTCACTCGTATACGAGGGTCTGAAAGAAGTTCTCGATGAGAGGCCTGAGATCCTCAAGCCCATAGTTGAGAGCGCTATAAGGGCAAGGCAGGCAAGAGAGGCGGCAAAGAAGGCAAAAGACCTTGTACGCAGAAAATCTGTCATGAACGGGCTGACCCTGCCCGGCAAGCTCGCAGACTGCTCCAACAGGAACGCCGCTGACTGCGAGCTGTACATAGTTGAAGGAGACAGCGCCGGAGGCAGCGCCAAACAGGGAAGAAACCGCGAATTCCAGGCTATCCTTCCCCTCAGGGGAAAGATCCTCAACGTTGAGAAGGCACGCCTTGAAAAGATCCTGGGAAGCGAGACTATCAGGAACATAATACTCGCTCTTGGGGCCGGGGTCGGAGATGATTTCAACGAGGACAAGCTGCGCTACCACAAAATATTCATAATGGCAGACGCCGATGTCGACGGAGCTCACATACGCACCCTGCTGCTCACGCTTTTCTTCAGATACATGCCGCAGATAATAGATAGGGGCTATCTGTATGTGGCGCAGCCGCCACTTTACAGGGTACAGGTCGGCAAAGAAGTCACCTACTGCTTCTCAGAAAAAGAGATGAAAGAGATCCAGACTGCCGCGGCTGGAAAAAAAGTTGACGTACAGCGCTACAAGGGGCTTGGAGAAATGAACGCGGAACAGCTCTGGGATACCACCATGAACCCTGAGAACAGGATCGTCAACAGGGTGGAGGTCCAGGATGCGGTCGAGGCCGACGAACTCTTTGGAATACTTATGGGTGACAACGTAGAGCCCCGGAGGAAATTCATCGAGACTTACGGCCGTGAAGTCCGAAATCTTGACATATAGAAGAGCTCAAAGAGATCCGGCCGGCCAAAAAGGCAAATAGAACTGAAAAGGCGCTGGGATATTGATTCCCACGCCTCTTTATTAGGCATAAAACAAGATCATTTTAAAATTATTATAAAATTGAGCTGTATCTTACGCATAACACAAAAAATACACAATTTAGGGTTATAGTATCGATGTTCGGCATGATCAAAACTTAACATAAGGATGAAATATATATATGAAAATTATTGAAGTCTCTCTCCGAAGACCTGTTACAGTCCTTATCTGCACAATAGCTCTGATCGTATTCGGGTCCTATTCATACATGAATATGGGTGTAGAGCGAATGCCAAACGTCGAATTCCCCATCGTTGTGGTGAGAACGATAATGGAGGGCGCCAGCCCGGCAATTATCGACAACGATGTTACAGACGTGCTTGAGGCAAGGATAAACACGATAGAGGGCATCAAAAACCTCAGCTCAAGCAGCTACGAAGGCCGTTCGATAATCGTCATCGAGTTCGACCTGGACAGGGACGTGGATGACGCGGCCGCTGATGTCCGGGGAAAAGTCAGCATGGCGGCCGGGCGTCTCCCTGATGACGCGGATACCCCTCAGGTCGATAAATACGATCCGGCTGACAGACCGATCATGAATGTTGCAGTCAAAAACGACGGCAGGACTGACATGAAAACGCTTGCCAGGTACGTTGACAAAGTCGTCACGGAACGCCTGCAGACTGTCAAGGGCGTCGGCGGAGTCCAGCTTGCCGGCTTCCGTGACAGGGAGATAAGGATATGGATAAATACTGACAGCCTGGAAGCCTACAACATAACGGCAAAAGAGATAAAATCGGCGATCTACACAAAACATGTTGAGCTTCCGGCCGGACGGATAGAGACAGCTACCAAAGAATACGGGATCAGGCTTGAAGGGGAGTATTCCTCTGTCGCTGAACTTGAATACCTTCCGATCGCTGTAAGGAACGGTGCGGTAATAAGGCTCAGGGACGTTGCAAGGATCGAAGACGGCCTTGAGGACAAACGGAGCGGCGCCATTTATGAGGGCAGGCCTACTGTAATGGTCCAGATCCGCAAGCAGAAGGGAGCAAACGAGGTCCTTCTCTCACGCATGGTCAACGAGAGGATAAAGGAGCTCAACCAGACCGCTCCGCCGGGGACCAGCCTTGCAGTCATGCAGGACAACGCGAAATTCATCATGCGTTCGATGAGCGGGGTCTTCTGGGACATATTGGCCTCGATAATGCTCACATCCATGATAATGTTCATCTTCCTTAAAACGATAAGGGCAACGATAGTTGCTGTCATCACCATTCCCGTCTGTCTTCTGGGAAGCCTTTCGGTCCTTTACTGGATGGGAATAACAATTAACAACATGTCCATGATGGGACTTTCTCTGTCGGTTGGAATGGTCGTTGACGCTACCACTGTCGTAATGGAAAACATAACAAGACACCGCGATATGGGCAAGACCCCCTACAGAGCGGCTCAGGACGGGGGAGGAGAAGTTGCATTCGCGGTCCTCGCCGGAGCAGCGACTACCCTTGCTGTCTTTGTTCCTGTTGCCTTCATGGGCGGGATCATGGGACGTTTCTTTAACTCTTTCGGCGTCACGGTAGCTACGACTATAACCATATCACTGATAATATCACTTACGCTTACTCCGTTCCTATGCTCAAGGATCCTTGGGAAGAAGATATACGGCCCTGTGCAGAAAAAACTGGAAAAACCATTTGTATGGATAGAGGATAAATACAGCGGAGTATTAAGATATGCAGTGACTCACCGTAAATCAGTGCTTATCGGAGCCATTGCCCTTTTCCTCCTCGGTATAGGATTCGCATTGACCCTCGGAACTGAATTTTTCCCAAGCGAAGACCAGGGACGGCTGAGGGTCCAGATAGAGCTGCCGGCTGATTCATCCCTTGAAATGACCGAAAGCGTCGTAAAAGACATGGTCGACATGATACAGGCTGACGAGAGAGTCGCTTACACTTACGGGATAGTGGGCAGCGGCGGAGGCGAAGAGGTCTACAAGGCCTCCATAAACATGGAACTCATAGACAGGGGCAGCAGGCCTGCTGCGAGCGTGGTGATGAAGCAGCTACGCGGTAAGCTTTCTGTATTCCGGGATGTCGACATAAAAATGGGGACATGGGGCGGATCAGACATAACCCTAGTCATCCAGGGACCAACAAGCGAGGCCCTGGCGGAGATCGGTGAACTTATAAAAAAAGACCTGGCAGAAAATGCAAGAGGACTTGTTGACATAACGACAGACCTTCAGATGAACAAGCCAAGGATAAACCTGTCACTGAACCGCGCACTCGCAGATGACCTCAACATCAACATAAGGGATCTCTCCGATGAGCTTCTCACCTGGTTCGGGGGAGACGATGCAGGTTCTTTCAACCAGGACGGGTACAGGTATGACATAAGAGTCCGGGCTGAAGAAAGCGGAAGGGACGATCCTGAAAAACTGAAAAACACGCTCGTCAGGACAAACGACGGGCAGCTGATAAGGGCGGAAGGGCTTTTATCAAGCTCTATAGGCATGTCGCCGAACGTAATAAAACGCTACAACAGACAGAGGTCGCTCCAGCTCGGAGCCAATGTCGAAGGCGTCTCTCCCGGCGAGGGCATCCTGATCATGGAGGAAATGTTCAGGAAGTACGCCCCTCAGGATGGGACATTTACCATCACACCCGCAGGGGATTCAGAAAACATGAAGGAAAGCTTCTACTATATGTCCATTGCTCTCGTCTTTGCCATAATTCTTGTCTACATGGTAATGGCCATACAGTTCGAATCTTTTATCCATCCGTTCACAGTTATGTTCTCTCTTCCCCTGATGACTGCGGGGTCCTTCGGACTCCTGGCACTGGCCGGGCTCAGGATAAGCGTAATGAGCTTCATGGGTATAATCCTGCTTGTCGGAGTCGTAGTTAATAACGCAATACTGCTGGTTGATTTTATTAATCAGCTGAGGGCAAAAGGAATGAATAAGATAGAAGCAGTGCTGGAAGCGGGACCGCTCCGTCTGAGGGCTATCCTGATGACCACCGTTTCAACAATGTTCGGTTCCTTGCCTGTCGCACTGGCTCTCAGCGAGGGAGGAGAGACGCGGCAGCCTATGTCGGTAGCAGTTATCGGGGGCCTTTTCACCTCGACCATGCTGACACTCATCGTTATCCCTGTTGTATACCTCCTGCTCGACGACATAAAAGACAAGGCAAGCGCAGCAATAAACAGATACCGCGCTTACAGACGCTTCAACAGAACTGCTCAGTCAAGAGCGCTTAACTCCAAATAGAGGAGCGTGACAAACATAACATGACAAAAAAGAGGATGATCCTTTTCAGCATAGCTTTCATCCTGTTCCTTACAGCTTCAGAAAGAGGTGCAGAGGCCGGTGACGTCGACATATATGAGGCTATCGAACTGACACTGACAAATAATTCCGGTCTGAGATCTTTGAGGCAGGAGACGATAAAGGCATACGCCTTCCAGATCCAGGCTGACGGAACGCTCCTTCCAAGCCTTTCTGCAAACGCATATCTGGACAGGCAGAAGGAGAGCACTACAAATGACGGGGAGAGAAACGACAACAAAGGCGCAAGGGCTACCCTCGAACAGGTCGTTTACTCCGGAGGCAAAAATTCCGCGATAAGAAGCCAGTCAAAACAGGTGAATAATATCGCCGGGATGATAATAGCAAACGGGGAAAACAGTGCTGTCGGAGAGCTCTATGCAAGGTTTTACAATGTGCTTCTCCAGCGTGAAAGGATAAAAGCGGAGGAGTCTGCCATGAATACATCCGAGCAGCACCTCAAAGAGGTCAGTAAGATGAGGGAACTCGGACTGGCAAACAGCCTCGAGGTGATAAGGGCAGAACAGCTGCTTGCGACCAACACGGCCAACCTTAGCACTGCGAAGGGGCTTTATGAGTCAGCTCACATATCATTAATGAACTACATGGGCATCCCTCCCGAGAAAAGGCGTCAGGTAACAGGCGAGCTCAGCGTTCCTGAAGCGGAGGGCTCCAGGCAGACATCGCTTGAGATGGCACAGGCAAACAGAGCTGACCTTAAAAAACTTGAGGAGCAGCTTGGATACCAGAAAAACCAGATATTGATCGAAAAAAGCGGTACAAGGCCCAAAATAACATTTGGAGCATCCGCAGGATATTTAAACCCATATCTCAAGGATGACAGAGCCGACGACACGTGGAGGGCGGAACTGTCCGTCACAGTTCCCATCTTTGACAGAAACACCGCCCGTGGAAATACGATAAGGGCGGGAGCTGTACTCGAACAGGACAAGATAGCACTCGAACAGAAGGAACTGGATATAAAATCAGAGGTCGAAACTGCATGGACAGAGATCGAGAGCACCCTGAACCATCTGAAGGCTTCGGAGAAGGCCCTTGAGCTGGCAAAGGAATCCCTCCGGCTTGCTGAAGTCGGCTTCCGTGAAGGGGTAACACCCCAGCTGGACCTGCTGAACGCCCAGACCTCGCTGACCTCTGCAAGGCTTGATCATGCACGTTCGCAGTACAACCACCTTCTCACAATAGTTGCATTAAAAGTTACTGAAGGTACCGTCATAGAATGGACCGGGGAGAGAAAATGACCATGACTGACAAAAACAACTATGGCACTTATTCAAAGAGGATATCAGACAAAAAGAGGCTGATGATCATAGTCGCTGCGGCAGTCATACTGCTGGCGGCAATAGGGATATTCAGCAGGAGAGAAGCTCTCTTCTCACAGTCCTCAAACGGGAACGGCAAGCAGGCGGCGGCTGTGAAGATCGAAACGGTCAAAGCAGACAAGACCGTCAGGGAGAACATAGTACAGAACACCTCCATAGATGCGGTTGACAGGGTAGAACTGCTGCCGAGGGTGACAGGAAGACTCGAGAAACTCCACGTAAGGCAGGGGGACCGGGTCAGTAAGGGACAGATAATAGCTACCCTCGAACACGACCAGCAGGACGCCCTGATAGGATCAGTACGCGCCCAGGCGGCATCGGCAAAAGCCGACACCGAAAGAGCAAAAGCTGAGATGATGAACGCAAAGACGACCCTTGACAGGTACGAGAGGCTCGTCAAGGAAGGATTCAGTACCCAGCAGCAGTATGATTCCGTAGAGACGGCTTACTCAAGCGCCAGGGCTTCCTACAACGCGGCGATCGCAAAGGAAAGACAGGCTGCCGCGGAGCTGGAGCGGGTAAGTTCGGCAAAAGCGGACTATATCATGGTCGCTCCGATAGACGGCACAGTGCTCAATGATTTTTCACTTACTACAGGCGCAATGATATCCCCTAATTCTCCGATAATGGATATTGCTGATCTGAGCAGGTTAAAAGCCACACTGAAAGTGCCCGAGTCAAAAATTTTTGTTGTAAAAAGCGGCATGCCTGTATTCCTTAAATTCGACGCTCTTCCGGATAAAGAGTTTGTTGGAAAAGTGACAAGGGTGGACCAGTATGTAGACCCCTCGACCAGGACCAGCAATGTAGATATCGAACTGGACAACAGAGAGACAGGCGGACAGCTGAGGCCGGGGATGTTCGGACAGGCTTCAATAGTGGAAAGAGAGATCAAAAATGCGGTGCTCATACCGGAAAACGCTCTCCATGAAAGTGAGACGGGATATTATGTATTGCTTGAAGAGGAAGGAACTGCGAAGCTCCGTGTCGTTTCAACAGGCACAAGGCAGGGACCTCTGATCCACATCAAAGAGGGACTAAAGCCGGGCGACAGGGTTATAATCTTCGGAGGGAGCACCCTCAATGACGGAGACAAGGTCACTGTGAGCGGAGAAAACAATAATAAGGATAAACCTGAATAGGAGGCATCTTGGATGTACAGGATAGTATTGCTCAGACACGGGGAAAGTGAATGGAACAAAGAGAACAGGTTCACCGGATGGACAGACGTTCCGCTTTCTGAAAAAGGACTCCTCGAAGCGCAGTCCGCAGGCAATGTCCTCAAGGAAAAGGGCTTCGCTTTTGACAAAGCATATACATCCGTTCTCAAAAGAGCCATAAAGACACTCTGGTGCGTACTTGAAGAGATGGACCTGATGTGGATCCCTGTAGAGAACTCGTGGAAGCTGAACGAACGCCACTACGGAGGACTGCAGGGGCTCAACAAGTCAGAGACCGCCGCGAAATACGGAGACGAACAGGTCAAGATATGGAGGCGCAGTTACGCAACCCGCCCGCCCCTTCTCGAAAAGACCGACGAACGTTACCCCGGAAAAGACCCGAGATACGCCGGACTTGCCGAAGACGAACTCCCTGCAGGAGAATGCCTTGCCGACACGGTCGCAAGGGTAGTCCCCTACTGGGAAGATCATATCGCACCGGATATCAGGGCAGGCAAAAAACTGGTAATAGCGGCACACGGAAACAGCCTTAGGGCCCTCGTAAAATACCTGGACAAAATTTCCGAGAAAGATATATTGGAGCTTAATATCCCGACAGGAGTGCCTCTTGTCTACGAACTGGACGGGGAACTTGACCCCCTTAAGCATTACTACCTTGGCGATGAAGAAGCAATAGCTGCCGCACAGGCTGCAGTGGCGAACCAGGGCAAAAGCAAGTAAGAGCAGAATCAATCTGAAAACCGGATAATAGGGCCTGTATCTCAAATGGGAAACAGGCCCTTAATTATTACAAATATCAAAGCAAAAGACAGCAAAAGACAAAACCTCCAAACACTTTTGCGGACTTTTAAAATTTCAATATTCAATAAGCACCGATATAATTTAATAAATTTTCAATCAGCCAAAAATACTATGCGCCGGAGTGCTGTTTAGCTACAATCAGTATGTATGAACGATCGGCATCTACAACGGGGGAGATCACATGAGATATATTCTGGAAAAGACAGACAGGGACCTTTTTTACAGCAGAAACGACCCAAAGGACAGAAGGCTCGGGGAACTTGTCCACAGGGGAAAGATGTCGTCAGTCCGGGATTCTGATGTGGTGATCATCGGCGTGCCTGAAGACAGGGGCATACTTGCAAACAAAGGTCGTGCTGGCGCAGCGAAGGGCCCCGATGACGTCAGGCGCCGCCTATATAAACTTACCCCCGGGTTCAACATGGATCTCGACAGGATAAGTGTCGTCGATGCGGGCAACATATCTACAAAGGGGCTGACACTGGAAGAGGTGCATCTTGCCCTGCAGGAAGCTGTAGCCGACGCAGTCTCGCGAGGCGGCATCCCTCTGGTAATAGGCGGCGGGCACGACCTTACTTACCCCGGTATTGCCGGGCTGGTCCAGGGTGCGGGCCTCAAAAAAGATTCCCTCGGACTGATCAACGTCGACGCACACCTTGATGTAAGGACTGACGAAAACGGGATAAACAGCGGAACATCGTTCTATAGGGCCCTGACTCAGCTCCCCGACAAGGCTCTCTCCGGAAGCGCATTCGTTGAATTCGCTATACAGGAACCGTACAACTCCCCTCACTATTACAAC
>WOYI011382521.1_pt1 | contig 14473 bp, 13 predicted proteins | sample 6423411 | NCBI WGS metagenome assembly WOYI01 (sample SAMN13441803, study PRJNA592873) | oil field metagenome | biome: oil field; feature: oil-well bore; material: oil-contaminated soil; isolation source: oil-contaminated soil from oil-well borehole | place: Germany: Wietze | collected 2016-10-18 ...
CGGCGATCTTCTTCACCAGCGACGAGCAGAAAGCGGTGGCGCTCGACACCATCAAGGACGTGGATGCCTCCGGCCTCTGGCCCGGCAAGGTCACCACCGAGGTCACCGCCGCCGGTCCGTTCTGGCAGGCCGAGGAGGAGCACCAGGACTACCTGCGCAAGTATCCGGAGGGCTACACCTGCCATTTCGTGCGGCCGAACTGGAAGCTGCCCCATCGCGAGCAGGCTCCCGAGACCGTGGACGCCTGAGCCTCGAACGCGGATCCTGACGGCGCAGGAGCGCGCGGTTCCTCGCCGACGCGCCGCCCGTGCGAAATCAAGGAATTGCGCGCAACTCGTGACCGAGATCCGCAGATTCCGGCTCGAGCCCTGCGGACTTCCTTGATTTCGCACGGTCGCGGACACGATCGGCAGACCGCCGTGAACGACGATTCGAGCAGGGATTCTCCGACAGTAGCGAGGGCGGGACTCGAACCCGCGACACCACGATTATGAGCCGTGTGCTCTAACCACCTGAGCTACCCCGCCGGGAGTCCGTCGGCCTCGCAGTGGAAGTGCGGGACCGGCAGACAGAGCCCCGAGTCAGGATTGAACTGACGACCCCTTCCTTACCATGGAAGTGCTCTACCACTGAGCTATCGGGGCGCTCCGCGGCTGGCCGCGGCACCGCAGAAGCCTAGCATCCAGCCTCGGGCGTCGAGGAAGTCAGGCGCCCCATTCCGGCAGCTCGACGCCCGGCAGCTGCCATGCGGCGAAGCTCGGGCCCGCGGCCGTGACCGTGCCGCCCTCGAACGCGACGCCGCCTTCGATCATGGCCGCGTCATCCGGCAGCTCATCGCCCAGCTCGACCGTCGCACTGCCGCGCGCCGCAACGATCAGCACGCACTCCGCCGCGGTCTCGCGCACGAAGGCGACCGCGTCGTCCGATGCGTGCAGCCAGCGGATGCCGCCCCCGTTCAGAGCCGGATGCGCGCGTTTCAACGCTATCAGCCTGCGGTAGAGCGCGATGCTGTCCGCCGATTCCGCGACGCGATCCCACGGGATCGGGGTGCGCGACTCCTCGCCATCCGAGGCCACGAGGCCGAACTCGTCGCCCGCCCACACCACCGGGATGCCCGGCATCGACACCGCCAACCCGAACGCCACCGGCACGACCCCGGGCCGCGCCGAGGTGAGGAAGCGCGGGGTGTCGTGGGTGTCGAGCGCGTTCATCGTGTTGAGCCGGGTGCGCCACGGGAACGCCGCCGCGAACTCGCGGTGCGCGTGGAAGAAGTCGGCGCCCGTGTAGTCGCTGGTGCGCCCGAGCGTCATGCCGAGCCCGCCGGCGGCCGGCGAGCCGGGCACCGAGAGCCAGTTCCACAGCGGTCGCGTGAAGTTCGCGTAGGTCATCGCGCCGTGCCAGGCGTCGCCCGGGAAGTCGGCAGCCGCGTCATTCGTCGACTCGCCGATCAGGATGGTGTCCTCGTTCACCGCGCGCATCGTGGCCCGGATGGTGCGGCGCACCTCCTCGTTGAGGTCCTCGTCCCGCCAGCGCCCGGTCATGTTGGCGACATCCACCCGCCAGCCGTCAAGCGAGTACGGGGGCTGCAGCCATTTCGCCACCACCGAGTCCAGGCCGTCGATGAAGCGGCGGCGCAGCTCTTCGGCCCGCCAGTTGAACTTGGGCAGGCTCGAGAAGCCGAGCCAGCTGACGTACTCGGTCTGCTCGCCGTCGAGCCACAGGTAGAACGCGCTCTCCGGCGAGCCGGGATTGCGGTACGAAGCCCGGAACCACTCGTGCGAGTCGCCGGAGTGGTTCGTCGTCAGGTCGCCGATGACCCGGATGCCTTTGGCGTGCGCTGCGGCGACCAGCCCGGCGAGCGCCGCGTCGCCGCCGAGCAGCGGATCGACCCGTTCGAACGAGCTCGCGTTGTAGCGGTGATTCGACTCGGCGGGGAACACCGGCGTCAGGTACAACAGGTTCACACCGAGATCCACCAGGTGGTCGAGGTGCTCGATGACGCCCTGCAGATCGCCGCCGTAGAACTGCTCGCCCGTGCCCGGGCCGGTGTGGATGACCGGGTCATCCCAGTCCGCCGGCACCGCCCAGTCCGGCACGGGCCGGTGGTCGGCCTCCGCGGAACGCGCGAAGCGGTCGGGGAACACCTGGTACATCACCGCCTCGGCGCCCCAGGCCGGCGGCGGGTCGTAGCTCACCAGGCGGAAGTCGTCGATGTCGCGCGTCTCGGTGTGCGACAGCCCGGCAGAGGTCAACCACCAGGTGGCGCCGTCGTCGGCCTCCATCAGGAAGCGGTAGCCGTGCACTGGGTTCTCGACCCGGATGGCGGCCTCCCACCAGACCGCGGCCGGCGTCTCGTGCACCGCCACTGCATCGCTGAACGCGGGCTCGCGATCCGGGTTGGAGCGGGTGCGCACCAGCCGCATGGTGCCGAATGCGCGGGGGATCCGGACCCGCACCCGCACGATCCCGCCCAGTTCGGGCGTCTGATCGGAGACGTAGAGAGGCGAGCCGTCGTGGTGCGGCAGCTCGGCGAGAACGTGCTCCATATTCTGCGAGCCTAGGCTCGGACCATGGCTCGATCACGCAGCGAGGGCGACTGGTGGCGCACCGCCGTCATCTACCAGGTGTACCCGCGCTCCTTCGCCGACTCGAACGGCGACGGCATCGGCGATCTGCCGGGGATCACCGCGCGACTGGATGCCCTGGTCGAACTCGGCATCGACGCCGTCTGGCTCTCCCCCTTCTTCACCTCGCCGCAGAGGGACGGCGGCTACGACGTGGCGGACTACACGGATGTCGATCCGCTGTTCGGCACGCTCGCCGACTTCGACGTGCTGCGCGACCGCGCCCACGCGCTGGGGCTGAAGGTGATCATCGACCTCGTCCCGAACCACAGCTCGAGTGCGCATCCGTGGTTCCAAGCCGCCCTTGCCGCCGCACCCGGTTCGGCAGAACGCGGCCACTACCTGTTCCGCGACGGGAGGGGCGAGCACGGGGAGCTGCCGCCGAACAACTGGCAGTCGGTGTTCGGCGGCTCCGCATGGACGCGCGTCGACGAGGCAGACGGCAAGCCGGGACCAGCCGAGCGGGGCGACCGCGCTCGTCCCGCGGAAGCGGCGGGCACCGCAGGAGCGGCGGCACCCCAGAAGGCGCAGTGGTACCTGCACTTGTTCGACAGCAGCCAGCCCGACTTCGACTGGACCAACGACGAGGTGAAGGAGCTGTTCCGCGGCGTCCTGCGCTTCTGGCTCGAGCGCGGCGTCGACGGCTTCCGGGTGGATGTCGCGCACGGCCTGGTCAAGAAGCCCGGCTTGCCCGACTACACCCCGCCTGCTGACGGCGGGAGCGCGGGCGGAGCCGAGCCGGACGTCCCGTACTGGGCCCAGCCAGGCGTGCATGAGATCTACCGGGACTGGCACCGCGTGCTCGCCGAGTTCGGCCCCGACCGCATCCTGATCGGCGAGGCATGGGTCGAGCCGCTGTCGAAGCTGGCCGAATGGGTGCGGCCGGACGAGATGCAGCAGACCTTCAATTTCGCCTACCTGGAGACCCCATGGGAGGCCGCAGCGCTCAAGAAGGTCGTCGACGACTCCCTGGCCGCCTTCGGCGGGGTGGGGGCACCGAGCACCTGGGTGCTCTCCAACCACGACATGATCCGGCACACCACCCGGCTCGGGCTGGCCACCCCGCCGCCGCAGGGCGAGGGCATCGGGCCCAGGTCGGAGGCGCACCCTGACGACGCGGTCGGCTTGCGCCGCGCCCGCGCCGCCACCGCGTTCATGCTCGCGCTGCCCGGATCGGCGTACCTCTACCAGGGCGAGGAGCTCGGGCTGCCCGAGGTCATCGACCTGCCGGATGGCGCCCGGCAGGACCCGACGTTCTTGCGCACCGGCGGCGAGAGCTACGGCCGGGACGGATCCCGCGTCCCGCTCCCCTGGGAGGCTGCGAAGCCCTCAGCCGGCTTCGGCCCGCCGCGCTCCGACGGAAGCGGAGCGAGCTGGCTGCCCCAGCCGGAGGCCTGGGCGAGCTATGCCCGGGATGTCCAGTTCGGCGTCCCCGGATCGACTCTGGAGTTCTATCGCGAGGCCCTCGCGGCGCGCCGCCTGCACCGCCTCGCGAGCAACGAGCTGGTCTGGCTGCCGCCGGTGGATGCCCAGCCGGACGATCCCCAGACCCTCGTCTTCCGTTCCGGCGCCATCACGGTCATCGCCAACACCGGGCCGAACACCGTCGAGCTGCCGGCCGGCCGCGTCGTGCTCGCCAGCGGTCCCCTCGGCACGGGCACGTTGCCGGGCGACACGACGGCGTGGATCGAAGCCTGAGTCAGTTCACGTTGGCTTCGAGCCACGGGATGGGGTCGATGGTCGTCCCGTCCACATCGACCTCGAAGTGCAGGTGCGGGCCGGTGGCTTCGCCGGTCATCCCGACCAGGCCGAGGAAGTCGCCGACCGCGACCTTCTGGCCGAGCACGAGCGCACTCGAGCCCCTGGCCATGTGCGCGTAGGTGAACCTCACGGTGCGGCCGCCCAGCTGCGAGGTGATGACCGCGTAGTTGCCGTACGCGGATGTGCCGTCGTCGCGAACGGTGACGACCCCGTCGGCGACCGCGAAGATGGCGGCGTTGGCGCCGGGGGTGAAGTCGACGCCGTTGTGGAAGGTCGAGCATCCGGAACAGGGCGCCACGCGCGGGCCGTACGGCGAACTGATCGTGACGGCGTAGGGGAACGGCCAGCGGATGCTCCCCCCGGTCGTGCCGCCCACGCTGGCGCCCCCGTGCGCGTACTTCTGGGCCAGCACTTGCGCCCATGAGAGCACCTCGACCTTGTCGCGGCCGCCGACGTCCACCGGCTCGTCGCTCGGCACGGCGACGGTCTGCCCCGCCGTCCCGGCGGGGTCCGCGGGAGCTGAGCCGCCGCTGGAGTCGGCCGGATAGAAGGCGTTGGCGGGCACCGACATCCCGAACGCCAGCGCCCCCGCGAAGATCAGCGCGCCGAAGGAGAGCAGCCGGGATCCGACCGTGTGCGCTCGCGAGTCCTGCGGCTTCGCCGCCTTGCCGTCGCGCACCGGACGGGCCTTCTCGGGGCGGCGGGAACGGCTCGCACCCTCGCGGCGAGCCCCCGACGAGCGGCCCTGCGCGGCAAGCGCCTGCTCGCGCTCCCGGAGTTCGCGACGACTGGTCGCCTGCGGCAACTCGGTCATGACGGGACTCCTGGTGCCAGTACGTGCAGACGGCGGATCATCCGATCGTAACGAATAGGCAACGGAACAGCCACCCGCCCGCCCGGGTGACGGCCGGTCCGCAGTTCATGCTCAGATCCCGTAGCGGCCGCCGAGCTCGATCAGCAGCGGTTCGAGGCGCGCGGCGAGGGCCGGGCCCGCGGCCAGGACGAGGTCCCGGCTGGGCGCGTCGCCGCCGAACCCCTTCACCACGGCGCCCGCCTCTCGCGCGATGATCGCACCGGCCGCGTGATCCCACGGGCTCAAGGTGCGCTCGAAAAAACCGTCCGTTCGCCCGTTCGCGACCATGCAGAGGTCGAGGGATGCGGTGCCGAAGCGGCGGATGTCGCGGACCATCGGCAGCATCCCGGCGATCACCCCGCCCTGCTCGCCCCGGATCTCGGCGGCATAGGCGAAGCCCGTGCTGATGAGCGCGAGCTCGAGGGGCACCGGATCGGCAACGCGGATCGGCTCGTCCGGCCCGCCGCCGACCGACAGGAAGGCGCCGCCGCCGGATGAACCGGTGAACAGCTCGCCGATCGCCGGGTTGAGCACGCATCCGATCAGCCCCCTCCAGGTGAGCGGATCGGGGTCGCCCTCGACGACCGCGATGCTGACCGCGTAGTGCGGGATGCCGTACAGGTAGTTCACCGTGCCGTCGATCGGGTCGACCACCCAGCTGAGCCCGCTGGTCCCGGATGCCGAGCCGCCGCCATCCTCGCCGAGGCCGCCCTCCTCACCCAGAACGGCGTCGTCGGGCCGGGCTGCGAGGATGCGCTCGCGGATCAGCCGCTCCACCTCGCGGTCGGCCTCGGTGACCACGTCGACGATGCTCGACTTCGTCGCGGCCACCTGGACCCCCTCGCGGCGGCGCCGGGCTGCGAGAGCCCCGGCCTCCAGCGCGATGCGGCGGGCAAGGTCGAGCAGTTCCGATGGCATGCGCCCAGCCAACCACTCCGCGCCCAGAGGTCGATGCGGTTTCGCGGCGTACTACAGGGATTCCAGAAACCTCGGAAGTGGCGGGTGAGGGATTCGAACCCCCGTAGGCTGTGCCGTCTGATTTACAGTCAGATCCCTTTGGCCACTCGGGTAACCCGCCATGCGCGCCCGGCCCATGTGATCACCGACCGGATGCGCTCGGACAATGCTACAAGGTGCGCAGAGCACCGCGGGCCCGCCCGCGCTGCCGATCAACGCCTGAGCGCCGCGGCGGCGCTGTTGTATTGCACGGCGTAGCGCGCGACCCTGGCCAGGTACGAGTCGGCCGGGTTGTACGCGCGGATCGCGGCACGCCATCCGGTCCGGGTATCGAGCGCAGTGGACGCCCGGCACAGGTAGTTCGAGGTGGCGACGACGGCGTCGTCGATGTTCTGCGGATCCTCGATCCCGTCGCCGTTGCCGTCGGTGTGCCAGTTGCGCCAGGTCTGGGGGATGAGCTGCATCGGCCCGACGGCGCGGTCGGCCGCGGCATCCCCGTCGATCGCGCCGCCGTCGCTGTCATGGACGAGGGCGACGCCCCTGCCGTCGAGGGCGACCCCGTAGATCGGTGGGGCGACCGTGCCGTCGGCTCCGATGCTCGAGCCGCCGTGACGGCCGTGGTCGCTCTCGGCCTTGCCGATCGCCGCGAGGGTCGTCCACGAGAGCTGGCAGCCCGGCATCGTCGACGCTTTCAGCAGCGATGCGCCTGCGTAGGCGAGCACCGCCTGCTCGGGGATGCCGGTGGCCCGGCTCGCGGCGGCCGCCCAGCCGGGATCGACCAGCTTCGCGACCTCCGGCTGGGGGGTCGTCGGGCTCGCGGCAGACCATGGAGCGGCCCCGGCCACCGGCGGAGGCCAGCTCGGAGGAGGGGATGCCGCCGCACCCGGCCACCCGGCCGCAACAAGCCGCGGCACGATCACCACCGAGATGATCGCCACCACGACGCCGGCCGCCGCGATCGCCGCGATCAGCCCGACGCCGGCCCCTCGCCGCTCGCGCATCCGCCATTACTAGCATGGGCCCATGGCAGATTCCTCTTTCGACATCGTCAGCAAAGTGGACACGATGGAGGTGCAGAACGCACTCGGTCAGGCGCAGAAGGAGATCGCGCAGCGCTACGACTTCAAAGGCGTCGGCGCTTCGCTCGACTTCAGCGGCGAGAAGATCCTGCTGAAGGCCAACGCCGAGGAGCGCGTGAAGGCGGTGCTCGATGTCTTCGAGCAGAAGCTGATCAAGCGCGGCATCTCGCTGCGGTCGCTGGACGCCGGCACGCCGTTCCCGAGCGGCAAGGAGTACCGCATCGAGGCATCCATCAAGCAGGGGATCAGCAGCGACGATGCCAGGAAGATCGCCAAGATCATCCGCGACGAGGGTCCCAAGGGCGTGAGGAGCCAGATCCAGGGCGACGAGCTGCGGGTGCAGAGCAAGAGCCGCGACGAACTGCAACAGGTGCAGGCGCTGCTCAAGGGCAAGGATCTCGACGTCGCGCTCCAATTCGTGAACTACCGCTGAACCGGCGACTGCCGCCTGTCGATGAACACCGCCACGGTCGACGCGGTGACGGCCATCGTGCTCGCGGTCGGCGATTTCGTCATCCGCGTGCTGTCGCTGGTGCTCATCCCGCGCAACCGGCGGCCGCAGACGGCGCTGGCCTGGCTGCTGGCGATCTTCTTCATCCCCTACGTCGGCATCGCCCTGTTCCTGCTGGTCGGCACCTTCCGGCTGCCGAAACGGCGGCGTGAGAAGCAGGTGGAGATCAACCAGTACATCCTGGACACCACCGAGGGCTTCGAGCGGGTCGCCGAGGAGTCGCCGTGGCCCGACTGGCTCGGGCCGATCGTCGAGTTGAACCGCTCCCTCGGCGCCATGCCGATGGTGGGCGGCAACTCCTCGGTGCTCTACGACGCGGATGCCGACGCGCTCGCGGCGATGACGGAGGAGATCGGGCGCGCAAGCAAGTCCGTTCATGTCGAGTTCTACATCCTCGCCTGGGATCCGACGACGAAGCCCTTCTTCGACGCGTTGGCCGCCGCTGTCGCGCGCGGAGTCGTGGTGCGGGTGCTGCTGGATCACCTCGGCAGCTGGCAGTACAAGGGATTCGGCCCCGCGAAGCGGGCGCTGACCGAGATGGGAGCCGAGTGGCACCTCATGCTGCCGTTCCAGCCGCTGCGCGGGCGCATCCAGCGTCCCGATCTGCGCAACCACCGCAAACTGCTGGTGGTGGATGGCGAGGTCGCCTTCACCGGTTCGCAGAACGTGATCGACCCCGGCTACGAGCGGCGCAGGAACACCAGGCGCGGACTGCAGTGGAAGGACTTCATGGCCCGGTTCGAGGGACCGGTGGTCGCGGGGATCGACGCGCTGTTCGTGACGGACTGGTATGCCGAGACGAACGAGCTGCTGGCGCGCGAAGCCGCACCCGTGCGCAGAACGGGACCGGGACCGATGGACTGCCAGGTGGTGCCGAGCGGCCCGGGATTCGTCGGCGAGAACAACCTGCGGCTGTTCAACTCGCTGGTCTACGCGGCGCAGAAGAGGATCATCCTGGTCAGCCCGTACTTCGTGCCCGACGACTCGATGCTCTACGCGATCACCACCGCGGCGCAGTCGGGGCTCGAGGTGCAGCTGTTCGTCTCGGAGATCGGCGATCAGTTCCTCGTCTATCACGCGCAGCGCAGCTACTACGAGGCCCTGCTGCGCGCGGGTGTGCGGATCTTCCTCTACGAGGCGCCGACGATCCTGCATGCCAAGCACTTCACGATCGATGACGATGTGTCGGTGATCGGCTCGAGCAACATGGACATGCGCTCGTTCAGCCTCGACTTCGAGGTCTCGGTCATGGTCTGGGGCGGCACCTTCCTGCAGCGCCTGCGCGCGATCGAGAACGACTACCGCGAGCACAGCCGCGAGCTGACCCTCGACGAGTGGCTCGTCCGTCCGCGGCTGTCGCGCGCGCTCGACAACGTGGCGCGGCTGACGGCGGCGGTGCAGTAGCGCGCGCCCCGCTTCGAGCGAAGGCCATTTCTGGGCTTCGCCGCGGCGCCAGCGCCGACGCCCGTCCCGGGCGTCGGGTCACTCGAGCCCAGCGAAGGCGAGCCGCGGCCGGGTCGCTCAGGCCGGCTCAGCCGGGGATCCGCCCAGTGCCGCGAGCACCGTGGCCGAGAGGTGCTTCACGATCCTCGGCCGCGACCAGCCCAGACCGGCATCCAGGTCGACCAGGACCCGCTCGTCGAACAGGGTGATCCAGACGAGGACCGCGTAGCGCACATCCTGCGCAGGGATGACCCCGCCCTCGATCAACTGGCGCACCACTTCGCCCAGCGCGCGATCCAGTCGCACCACGAGGTCGTTGCCCGACTTCACCCGCTCGATGAAGCCTTCGGCGCTGCGGATGAAGGTCGCCGCGCGCGCCCAGGCCGATGCCCGTTCGACCCACGCTGCGCACACGCGGTCGAACAGCTCCCGCCCCCGGTAGCTGTCGAGCAGTTCGTCGAATTGCACTCCGAGCGTCTCCACGATGCGGCGGTCGAACTCCTCGCGCAGTTCGTGCACGTCATCGAAGTGACGGTAGACCGTCGCCGTGGCCACCCCGGACTCGCGCGCCAGGTCGGGCAGGCTCACATCGAGCCCCTGCTCCTCCAGCAGCCGGCCCAGAACGTCGAGCAGGTGCTCCCGGGTACGCCGAGTATCCGCGCGGAGCTTCTTCGGCGGCGTCGCCGGGGACTTGGGCGCATCTCGTGTGTCGGGCGTGTTAACCCGGGAATAAGTTCTCATTTCAATGCCTACATGCATTTGACACCCGGCCGTCCGTTTTTGCAACATAAGAAGAACTTCCCATGTCGACGCGCGGACCGGGGACGACCGGCACCATCCCACACACGGAGGCATTTCATGAACAGCACTTCCCCCCGACGGCGTCGACTCACGCCGATCGCTCTTCTCGCCGCCCTCACCGCGGTGGGACTCGTCATGGCCGGATGCTCGGCCACGCCATCCGGCACCTCGACCAGCGGGACCTCGTTCAAGATCGGCGTGTTCGAAGTCGCCCAGGCCGACCTCATCGACGGCGTCGTGACGGCGTTCGAGAAGTCGGTGAAGAAGGAGCTCGGTTCGGATGTCACCGTCACCTTCGACCTGCAGAACGCCAACGGCGACCAGTCGCTCACGGCCAGCCTCGCCCGCGACTTCGCCAGCTCTGACGACGACGCCTTCGCGGTCGTCGGCACACCGGCCGTGATCGCCCTCGCCCAGCAGATCAAGGACAAGCCGATCTTCGCCCTGGCGATGGGCGACCCGGTGGGTGCCGGGCTGGCGAAGTCCCTGGAGAAGCCCGGCGGCAACGTCACCGGCAGCATCGACTATGTCGAGCCGGCGCTCCTGCTGGACAAGATGCTGAAGATCCAGCCGGGACTGAAGAGCGTCGGCACGGTCTACGACCCCTCCAACCAGAACATGCAGGTCTGGGTCACGGCGCTGAAGAAGGCAGCGGCCAAGGCCAAGCTCACGGTCACCGAGTCGACCATCTCCGGCGCCTCCGACGTCGCCCAGGCGGCGCGCAGCCTCAACGGCCGGGCGGACTCCGTGCTGATAGGTCCCGACGCGGTCGTGGTCGCCGGTCTCGACGCCGTGACGGCCGCCACCACCGGTTCCGGCACAGCCCTCTACCTCTCCGGCGGAGACGCCTCCGTGACCGGTGTGCTGGCCAGCATCGGCCCCGACTACCCGCTCACCGGAACCTCGGCCGGGAAGATCGCGGCCAAGGTGCTGCTCGGCGCGGACCCCGCGACCACCGCCTTCGCGGTGCCGACCGGGCTCGATGTGACCATCAACAGCGCGACCGCGAAAAAACTCGGCCTGACCGTCCCGCAGGACGTGCTCGACAGCGCGACCGTCCTCTGACCGATCCGGGCGGGGTCCATCGCACCCCGCCCGGACACCCCTGATCGTGAATCCTGAAAGGGCTGAGCATGCTCGAGAACATCCTCATCGACGCACTGGTGACCGGCCTGCCGCTCATTCCGGTCTTCCTCGGCGTCTACATCGTGCTGCGCATCCGGGAGGATTTCGACCTGACCGTCGAGGGCAGCTTCGCGCTCGGCGGATCGGTCGCGGCGATCATGATCGCCGCCGGCATCCCGCCGGCGCTCGCCATGCTGGCCGGGGCGGCATCCGGAGCGACCGCCGGACTGGTGACCACCCTGCTGTCCCTCGCTCTGCGACTGCCCGTCCTGCTGGCCGGGCTGGTCATGAACATGGCCCTGTTCAGCATCACGCTGCGAGTGCTCGGCATGCCCACCGTCTCGCTCAGCGGCGCGACCACCATCTTCACCGCGATCGCCCCTGCCCCGGGCCGGGCCGCCGACCTCGCCACCTCGCTCGTGCTCGCGCTGATCGTGGTCGCGATTCTGACCGCCTTCGCGGTCTTCTTGAAGACCCGGTTGGGGCTGGCGCTGCGAGCCAGCGGGGTGAACGCGCGCATGGTGCGCAGCCAGGGCGTCAGCGACCGCGGGATGCTCGCGCTGTCGCTCATCATGTCCAATGCGCTGAGCGCCTTCGGCGGAACGCTCATGGTGCAGATGCAGGGGTACGCGGATGTCAACATGGGCTCCGGCATCTTCGTCGCCGGCGTCGGGGCGGTGCTGCTCGGCGTGCTGTTCGTGAACCCCAGCGGCTCGCAAGTGATCCGGATCGCCGTCGCGGTGCTGCTGGGGGGCCTGCTCTACCGCCTGATCCTGGTCGCGGCGCTGCGCTTCGGGCTGCCCGCTGGCGACCTCCGGGGTGTCACAGCGCTGACCCTCGTCGTCGCGGTCGCCGCGCAGGCCTACTTGGCGCCGGCACTCGACCGATACGGCATCCGATTGCGCGGCTGGCGACGACGGGCGCGACCCTCGTCGCCCGGCGAGTCGCACGGCGTCATCCCGATGGAGGCTTCCCATGGCTGAGCCGATGCTCCGATTGGACGATGTGCGACTGGTCTACAACCGCGGCCGCGTCGATGAGGTGCACGCCTTGCGCGGCGTGGAGCTGAGTCTGCAGCCCGGCGAGTTCGTCACCGTCGTCGGCTCGAACGGCGCCGGCAAGAGCAGCGCCGTCCAAGTGATCTCCGGTGGGGCGCGGCCCAGTTCGGGGCGGGTCCGGCTGAACGGGGTCGACGTCACCAACTGGCCGGACTACCGGCGGGCGGGGCTGGTCGCGCGGGTCTTCGACGATCCGCGGATCGGCAGCGCGCCCGAGCTGAGCATCGAGGATAACCTCGCGCTCGCCCTGGACCGGGGGCGCCGGCGCACGCTCCGCTTCGCGCTGAGCGGTGCGCGGCGACGGCTGCTGCGCGAGCGGGTCGCGCGGCTCGGGCTCGGGCTGGAGGACCGCCTGCACGACCGGGTGGGACTGCTCTCCGCCGGTCAGCGGCAGAGCCTCACCATGATCATGGCGGGACTCACCGCGCCCAGAGTGCTGCTGCTCGACGAGCACCTCGCAGCCCTCGATCCCGCGACCGCGCAGCGCGTTCTGGCGCTGACGGCGGAGTTGGTCACCGAGATGGGGTGCACCACGGTCATGGTCACCCACAACATGGACCACGCGCTGCGGATGGGCGACCGCCTGCTCGTGATGAGTCGCGGCCGCATCATCCATGACATCCCGCACGCCGGCAAGAGCGGCCTCACGGTCGCCGGCGTCGTCGACCTCATCACGGGCAGCGGCGACGTGGTGAGCGATCGTTCTCTTCTCGCCGATCTCGAGACGCAGGAGGCGCCGAAATGACAGTGACCGAGATGACGGATGAGCTCAGCACCCTCGAAGAGGTGCGCCGCATCGCACTCGAGCGGCTCGACCCGGTGGTCGTCGACTTCCTGGAGGGAGGCGCAGGCGCCGAGCGCACCCTCGAACGCAACCGAAGGGCCTTCGACCGCTGGGCCTTGCGACCGCGGGTGATGAGCGGCCGCGAACTGCCGTCCACCGCGACCCGCTTCCTCGGCGTGGAGCTGGGGCTGCCGATCCTCACCGCACCGTTCGGCGCCGACGGGCTGTTCGATCCGGAAGGCCAGGTCGCGGTCGCTCGCGCCAACGCCCTGGCCGGCTCGGCGAGCATCGCTCCCGAGGCGGGCTCGCACTCCATCGAGGAGATCGCCGCGGCCTCACCGGAGGGCGCCGCCTTCGGGCAGCTGCATCCGATGGGACCCGAGAGCAACTTCCTGCGGATGCTGGAGCGCTTCGAGCAGGCCGGCTATCGCGGCATCTGCGTGACCTGCGACTGCCCGACCGCCGGCTGGCGGGAGCGCAATCAGCGCAACGGCTTCTCGCCCAGCTACGAGGTGATCGGCGGCAACTACCCGCCCGGATCGGAGGTGCGGCTCGAGGAGGTGTTCGGCCAGCTGTTCGACAACGACAGGCCGGTGTGGACCTGGGACAAGCTCGCCGGGCTCATGGCCAGCACGACGCTGCCGTGGATGGCCAAGGGCATCCTCACCCCGGAGGATGCGATCGCCGCGGTCGAGGCCGGGGCCAGCGGCATCCTGGTCTCCAACCACGGCGGGCGGCAGCTCGACGGCGTGATCGCCTCCCTGGACGCGCTCCCGCCGATCCGCGACGCGGTCGGCCCCGATATCGGCATCGCGCTGGACAGCGGGATCCGGCGCGGCAGCGACATCGTGACCGCGATCGCCCTCGGCGCCGATGTCGTCGTGCTCGGCCGGCTCGCGGTGTACGGGCTGGCGGCTGCCGGCGAGGCCGGGGTTTCACGCATGCTGGAGTTGCTGCGGGATGAGCTGACCACGGTCCTGACCCTGCTCGGCCGCGGAGGGATCGATGAGCTGAGCCCTGCCGCCGTCCAGCGGGTGGAGCCCTGATGGCGATCCTCACCCGGACCGCCGGCCAGCTCCCGTCGCTGCCCGGATCGGTCACGGCGATGGGCCTCGTCTACACCTCGGGCCTGGTGGACCCGGCCGCCATGGGCCAGGACCCACCGCCCTTCGCCGATCAGGCCGCCGCGGCGATGACTCTGCTGCTCGCCACCCTCACGGCGGCCGGCACCGACGCCGCGCATGTGGTCAAGCTGGAAGCGTTCCTCGCCGACGCCGCCGATTTCGCCGCATGGAACACGGAGTTCGCGAAAGTGTGGCCGGAGCCCGGTCCCGCCAGGACGACGCTCGTCGCCGTGTTCGCGCTGCCGACCGTGCGCTTCGAGGTGCAGGCGGTCGCGGTCCTGCCCTGAGTGCGAGCTATCCCCGGCTGATCTCGACCATCTCGTCGCGCGGCACGACCTTGATGCGGGCCCGAT